>Ga0136611_10000084_pt1 | contig 50565 bp, 47 predicted proteins | sample AntDrymUQ2232306_2_FD_106645 | JGI IMG/M metagenome (GOLD analysis project Ga0136611, IMG submission 106645) | Polar desert sand microbial communities from Dry Valleys, Antarctica - metaG UQ223 (23.06) | ecosystem: Environmental > Terrestrial > Soil > Desert | place: Antarctica: Dry Valley... | reverse complement strand
TGGCCGTGCTGGCCGTGCTCGCCGCCTCGCTCGCAGTCCGCTGGGACTCTCGCTCGGCTGATGCGCAGTCATGCGTGCCCTCGATCGACGTGAGCACGAGCGTGTTGCAGCGGCAGCGCGGCGAGATCACCGCGATCGCGGTGACGCTCCGAGCGACCGCGGCCGTCAGCGGCGGCGACCGCCTCTCGCGCGTCACGTTCACCAGCGCGTCGAACGCCAGGGTTGAAATCGGCGGCGCCGCGGTGGCCGTGCCGTCGCAATTGGCGCTGGACGCCAGGCCGACCTCGTGGAGCTTCGTCGTGGGCAAAGTGGCGAGCGGGGCGCCATTTCAGGTGAGCTACGTCGCCACCGACCTCTGCGGCGAGGTGGCGAAGTTCGCGGGCGCCGGCATGGGCGGCAGCATCGAGACTTCGGGGCCGACTCCGACACCCGTCGCCACGGGCACCGCCGTTTCTACCACGACACCTACGCAGGCGGGGACCGGCACGCCGGTCCCCCCGACCCCGACGCCGGTGCCGCCGTCGCCCACCGCATCCGCGACGTCCCAGCCCGCATTCCAGACCGGCGCGACGGTGTCCCCGATCTCGGTGAGTCGCGGCGGAACCGTGACCATCCAGGCTACGGTCACGAGCGCGACGGCGACCACGGCGCTCGTGGACGTCGAGGTGTACGATCCGAACGGCGCGCGCGCCTTGCGGCAATTCTTCGACGATCAGGCGCTGCCCGCCGGACGATCCGTGACCTTCCCGGTCTCATGGGCGGTCGGGGCCGCCGCGCCGACCGGGACGTACACCGTGAAGATCGGAGTCTTCACCCCCGGTTGGGGCAGCGTGCAAAACTGGAACGGCGACGCGGCGCGGTTCGCCGTCGACGGTTCCGCCCCGACGTCCACCCCGACGCCGACGCCAACCGCTGTGCCGTCACCGTCGCCCGCCCCCTCGGGTGGGGCGAAGTGGTACGGCGTCAACGTGGCCGGCGCTGAATTCGGCGAGTCGTCCCTGCCGGGCACGCTCGGGGTCCACTACGTGTACGCGACCGCCGGCCAGTCGTATCGGTACTTCGCCGGCAAGGGACAGACCCTCGTCCGCGTGCCCTTCCTTTGGGAGCGGGTCCAGCCGACGGCGTTCGGGCCGCTCTCGGCTGAGGACGTCCGGCAGCTCCGCGCGATGCTCGACGCCGCCGCGAGCGCCGGTCAGCTGGTGATCTTGGATATGCACAACTATGCCCGCTACTACCACACGCCGCTGGCGCGGGCGGACGCCGGCAAGCTGGCGGACGCCTGGACGAAGCTGGCGCGCGAGTTCCGCGGGCATCCGGGCCTCTTCGGCTACGAGGTCATGAACGAGCCGCACGACCTCCCTGAAGGGTCCGACGGCTGGGCGTACCTGGCCCAGGCGGCGGCCGATGGGATCCGCGCCCAGGACGCTCAGGCCTGGCTCCTGATCCCGGGCTACTCCTGGCAAGGCGCCTGGACCTGGCCCCAGAACAACCCCACGCTCGCCGTCCGGGATCCGTCGGGGCGGCTGCTGTACGCGGCGCACCAGTATTTCGATCGCGACGGCAGCGGGAAGTACGGCCAGGGCTACGACGGTGACGGGGCGTACCCGGCCATCGGTGCCGACCGGCTGCGGCCGTTCCAGGACTGGCTCGCGAGCCGCGGCGCGCGCGGGATCGTGACGGAGTACGGCGTGCCCGACAACGACCCGCGCTGGCTGGCGGTACTCGACCGCTTCCTCGCCGCCCTGGACGCCGACTCCCGCATCGCGGGCGGGACGTACTGGGCGGCCGGGCCATGGTGGGGGGCCTACCCGCTCTCCGTCGAGCCCCGCAACGGCCAGGACCGGCCCCAGATGGGCGTCCTCGAGCGCTATCGCTCGCATCCCTGAGGACCGACCGCCCAGTTAACGGCGGGCAGGGCGCCGGGCTCGGCGCCCGCCCCTCGAGCCGTCGAAGCTGCGCTGGCTTCACCGCCCGCCGACGCGGCGGATCTCCAGCGGCCAGCCGCCGGCGTCGAAGCTGGCGACCGGCCGGGAGTTCTCGAGGGCTGCCGACAAGAGCGTCAAGTTGGCCGACGCGACATCCGCGCGCATCTGCGGCGAGACGCCCACGTAGTCGATGCGGCGCCAGTCGGCGGCGAAGGCGGCGTCACGGACCGCCGGATCGCGTTCGAGCTTCCAGTACGGGTGCGCGTTCGGGAAGTCGGGTCCGCCCCGGGGGCCGTCGCGCAGGTCCGGCCAGAGCGCGTCGTCCACCACGATCCGGCTCGTCGGTTCGGTGTTGTCACGAAACCAGGCCATCGCCTGCCGCTGGGCGTCCGCCTGATGGTTCCGCCACAGCGCCAAGGGGTCGTCGCCCAGCCCCAGCGTCGGTGCCGTGTACCCGGGCAGGAGCAGGAGCAGCGGCACGGCGAGCAGTGCCAGGCCGGCCGGCAGCCCGGGGCGCTCGGGACCTACCCCGCGGCGTGCGCCACCCACGCGCTCGGCGAGCGCGCCGGCGACGAGCGCGACGGAGAGCGCCAGGAGCGGCAGGATCGGCAGGATATAGAAGGGGAGCGTCTGCCCGCCCCGGCCCAGGAAAAGCCAGAACAGCAGCACCGCGAGCCCGATTGCCCCCTCGGCCGGGCGGCGGCGGATCGAGCAGACCAGAGCCATGGCGGCGAGCGTGCCGCCGGCCACGAGCAGCGGCTCCTCCCGAACCCAGCGGCCCCCCATCGACCAGAATTGGCTGCCGGGCTGCAGCAGACCGCCGTCCCGGCCACGGCCCATCTGCTCGGCCAGTGTCCCGAGCAGGCTGATGCCGGAGTGCGTACCGAGGGTGGGCATCCACGCCGGTGCGAGCTCCCCCTGACGGTAGGCATGGAGCGGATAGAGCGCTGCGACCGCGAGGGCGAGGGCGAGCCAGCCCACAGCCGGCCGCCAGCGCCAGCCGTCTGCGCGCCAGGCCGCGAACGCGAGCAGTGCCGGGAGGAAGGCCGCGGTTACTTCCTTGGTGAGGATGGCCGCCCCGAATGCGAGGGCGCTCCCGACGAGACCGGCGCGCGAGGGGCGCGCCCGAGCGTCCTGCCCGACCAGCAGGGAGATGGCCAGCACGAGCCAGAAGGTCGCGACGTTGTCCAGGAGCACCCGACGGTGGTAGTAGATCCCGACCGCGGAGAGCGCGAAGAGCAGCCCCGCGACGGCGCCAATCGCGCGACGCCCGGAGAGCCGACGCCCGATCCCGTAGACGAGCGCCGTCGAGCCGAGCTGGAGCACGAGCATGAGCACGCGGCCCGAGTCGATCGCCGTCCCGAAGGTATGCAGGCCGGCGGTCAGGCCGGCCCACGCGGCGAGCAACAGCCAGCCGAGCGGCGGGTGGTCGTAGGTGTAGGCGTAGGGCGCGAGCTGGCCGAGCCGCAGGACCGCCCAGGCCTGACCGGCGTAGACCCCCTCGTCGTTCTCGTAGTAGGGAAAGCCGAGCAGGTTCAGCCCATGCGCCAGCGCCGCGACGAGGAGGACGCTGCCGAGCAGGACCGTCCGGGGAACCGATCTCGGACTCCGGGCCGGGGCTGAACCGTCGGCGCTCGACGCGCGGGTGTCCTCGTCCCACCGCCCCGGATCCGGCCGCCGGCGCGCCTGGGCGAGCATCGCTCGCCCGGGCGCCCGCTCGAGATCGCCCTGGCGCGTCATCGACCACCCCCGCTCGTCACCAATCCGTGCCCGTCACGTGGCCCTCTTGCCGGGCGCTTCCTTCTTCGATACCTCACGCCTCGACTCCTCACGCTTCAGCGGCGGCCCGCGCGGGCGTCTGGTCGGCCCAGCAGGTAGGCTCTGATGTCGAGCGGGACCCGTGGATTTGCCCGGCCGACAAGGTGCCGGCCTACATGGACGTCCCTAAATGGATGGAAACGTCGCAGGCTCGAGCCGACCTTCAGGCCGAGAACACCACGAAGGCGCCATAGTCGGGCCGCGTCCGGGGAGACGCCAGAGTACTGCTAGGCCGCGGTCGGAAAGCCCCGCCGGAGAGTCAGCCCTAGAACCAGGAGCACTACGCCGACGGCGGCCACGGCCCCTAGTGGGGGTTCGGGCGCGCCCGAACCCGCGCGCGGCAGCGCCGGGGGCCGGGGCCGCGACGGCGGCTGCAGGACGGTGTCGATCACATGGATCATTCCATTGCTGGCCAAGATGTCGGCCTGGGTGACGGTCGCATCGTTGATCCGCACGAGGCCGCTCGACGCGGTGATCCGGACCGATTCGCCTTGGACCGTCCGCACGCTCGGAACCTGGATCACCTGGGCCGCCGTGACGTTTCCCGGCGTCACATGGTAGCTCAGCACGGCACGCAGCACCTCCGGATCCTGGAGCAGCGCATCCAGCGTGCCCTCGGGCAACTTGCTGAACGCCGCATCCGTCGGTGCAAACAGCGTGTACGGGCCGGGGCTCCTCAGCGTGTCGACCAAGCCCGCCGCCTGCAACGCCCGCGCGAATGTGGTGAACTGGCCGAACGCCATGATCGTATCCGCCAGATCCCGAGGTGCGGGTTGCGCCTCCATAGCCACCACGCGGGTGGGCACCACGACTGCCAGGAGACTCGCGCCAAGGGCCGCCAGGGCAACAAGCCCCGTTGCCGCCGTCCTGATAGGGGTTGATCGTCCGACCTGCATGACATCCCTCCCGGTGTAAGGTACGAAAGAACGGAACATGAACGCGTCGGTGCGCGAGCTCACCCCCGATCGAGAAACTGAACGATGCGGCATCGTGGGTGCCGCCAGCGCCGCCTCTACTCAACCTCGATGTTCGGCTCGTCGAGGAGCCACCCTGCCGGCCCCCGTACGAGTCGCCACGTGCCGACGTACCGGCGATGTCCAAGCGGAGGAGGCCCCGTCACTTCCAAGACGTCCACGGCAACCACCGCGCGCCTGGCGGGCTCGTCGAGGACGGTGACATCCGCCCGCCTCACCGTCAGCGCCCCGGCCGGGGCGCGGCTGCTCAACATCTTGGGGTCCCAGGCGACGGAGGCGCGTCTGCTGTCGCTCCACAACGAGGTGAGCGCCTCGTACTGGCCCTTCTCGAGGAGCTGGTAGAACCGGATGACAGTATTTGCCGGCTCGTCCCGACCGGTGTGAGGCTGCGCGGGCGTCGGCGCTCTGTTCACACTTGCGAGGCCGTCCGGGGCGACTCCGCGCTCCAGATTCCCCGCGCCGGCGCTCGGGATGGCGGGCGGAGTGTCGGCCGAGACCGGACGGTCGCCGCCCACATCCGCGCCGACCGTCAACGGGGGGCCGTCTCCCCCGATGGGAGCCGACGCATCGACCTCGGCCTGGCGAGGCCGGGCCGCGAGCCGCAACCGCAGCGCCGACACGACGCCCGGCCGGCCGCCGCCGGACTTCGCGATGGCGGCCGTCTCGACCGGGGCGGCCGATCCTATGATGCCGTCGCCGAGCGCCGCGCCGGCGACGGCGAGGATGGCCACGCCGCCGGCGAGGCGGAGGAAGCGTCGGTTCACAGGACGGTGTCCGGCCCCGTCCGGCCGGCGCGGGTCCTGATAGATCGGTCGATCGTTCACGAGAGGTGCTCCAAATGCGTGGTCGAGCGTCGAGGCGATGCGTCAGGGCGGGCGACGCTGCCCGCCTCGCCACGCGGCGTCAGCGCCGCGCGTCAGCGCGCCAGAGGTCCGGGAGCCTGTCGGCGTAGAGCGCGGTGGCGAACCAGCCCCACTCCTGGGCGTACAGGTCGAGCGGGTCGCCCCAGTGAGTCCCGCCGTTGACCTGCGAGGCGCCGCCCACGAGCTGGCCGGCGTACAGCAGGTGCGCGGCCGGCTCGTCGAGCGCGAGGAGCGCCGCGAGCGCGCCGGCCGTGCCGACGATGCTCGGCGGCGCCTCGGCCACCGTGCCGTCGCGCTCGTAGGCCGCGCTGGCGAAGCCCTTGAGGGTGGCGCCGTCCTCGTGCAGCCGGGTCACCTCGTCGCGGAGGAAGCCGGCCTGCTGGAGGAACGCCCAGGCCCGCCCGTCGCCGTTCCAGAGTCGGTGGAGCGAGACCCGCCAGTACGAGCGCGCCGCGTCGTAGCTGTAGCGCGTCGTCACGATGCCGGGGAGCTCGAGCGCGACGAGCGCGCCGGTCCCTCGGTCCAGCCCGACCCAGTCCGGCGGCAGGCCGGCCGAGCGCTCGACGCCGAGCGGCGCGCGCGCGGCGTCGAACAGCACGCGGTAGCTCGAGTCGATCACGGCCGTCCAGTCGTGCTCCGGGTCGATCTCGGCAAAGACCTGGTAGGCGTAGGGCGCGAAGTAGCTTGGATTGAGCGCCAGGATCGGTCCTTCGGTGGCCCAATCGCCCGCCGTGATGTACGGGGTCCCGCTCACGACGGCGACCTCCCGCTCCCAGATCGCGCCGACCATCCGCCGCCCTTCCTCCACGAGGGCCGGATCATCCCAATGGCGGCCGGCCATCAGCAGGGCCAGGGCCATGTCGGCGTCGGCGTCGGACGCCGTGTTGGTGTCCACCACGCGCCCCTGCCAGAGCCAGCTCGGCAGCCCGTCCCGGCGCACCAGGTTGGCCCGCGTCCACGCTAGGGCGCGGTCGAAGAGCGCCCGGTCGTCCGACCACACGGCCCGCAGCAGGGCGTACGCCTGCGCCTCGGACGTCACCCGGCCGTCGGCGTCGACGAACGCCCCGTTCCGCTCGAAGTGACGGCTGAGGTAGCCGGCGCTCCGGGCCAGCATGGCCTCCTCGGTCGGGCCCCGCTTGTCGACCTTCCACAGCTCGATCACCGGGCGGGGGTGGACGGCCTCGTCGTACTCCGCGGCGAGCCAGCCCTTCACCAGGTGGGCGTTCTCGAGGGCGCCCAGGGCGACCTGATTGTCCGAGGCGACGAAGTCATCTCGGAGCCCCCGGCCCCACATGATCACGTAGTCCACGCTCCGCCAGGTGTCGTCGAAGACGCCCACGCGGATGGCCGGGTCTTGCGCCACCTTCCAGTGGCTGTGGGCGTTCGGATAGCCGGGGTGGGCCGAGGCCGGCTCGCGGAGCGCTGTCCAGAGGTCGTCCCGGGTGATGATCTTGCTGTCGGCCGGGACGTGCCGGCGGATCCAGGCGAGCGCCTCGCGCCCCACGTCGCTCGGCCGCTCCTCGTAGAGCGGGTGGAGTAGGCCGGCGAGCGCCCACGCCACGACCAGGGCGCCCGTGGCGGCGAGGGCGAGGGCGGCACCGGCCAGGGCCGGCAGCCGCGCGACGAGCGGCGCCAGCGCGACGGCCGCGTTCAGGCAGAGGAAGGGGATCGCCGCCAGCACGTAGAAGTCGAGCACCAGGCCGCCGCGCCCGAGGTAGAGCAGCGGCAGCAGGCCGAGCAGCCCGGTCGCGAGCGCCCGGCGATCGCGGAGGCCGCGCGCCAGGTTCACGAGCACGGCGGCCGTCCCGCCGAGCACGAGCACGGGGTCGCGCGGCAGCCAGTCGCCGCGGAGGAGCTGCCAGAACTGGTTGTCCAGGTTCAGCAGACCCCCGCCATCCCGCGACGCCTGCGAGGACAGCGCACCGAGCAGCGAGACGTGGGTCGCGTCGGCCGACGGCAGGAGCTCTCCCTTCAGGAGGGCGAACAGCGGGTAGAAGGTGACGACCATGGCCATCGGGACGAGCCAGCCGACGACGGCGAAGCGCCCCTGATGGTGCCGGCGGTCCTGGATCGCGATCACCAGGAACGCCGGCAGCAGGACGACCGCCGTCTCCTTGCTGAGCGCGGCGAGCCCGAAGCACGCCCCGCTCAGCACGACCCGGCCGAGGCTCCCCCAGCCGTTGAGCAGGAGGTCCAGGCTCAGGAGTGCCCAGAACAGCATGATCGAGTCGAGCAGCAGCAGCCGCTGGTAGAAGACGGCCAGCGGGGAGGCGGCGAACAGGAACGCCGCCAGCGCCGCCGTGGCCGGGACGGCCCCAAGCTTGCGCGCCAGGTGGTACAGCAGCGGGACCATCGCCAGGTGGAGCAGCAGCATCAGTACCCGGCCGCCCTCGACGGCCCCGCCGAAGGCGTTCGGGCCGCCGGTCAGCGCGTACCAGAACGCCACCAGGGCCCAGCCGCCCGGCGCGTGGTCGTAGGTGTACGTGTAGGGGGCCAACTGGCCCTGGCGGAGGATCGCCCACGCCTGGGCTGCGTAGACGCCCTCGTCCTCCTTGAGGGTGAAGGACGGGAAGTTGAACATGTTCAGGCCGTGCGCGAAGAGCGCCAGGACCACCAGGGACAGCACCACGAGCGGCTCCGCCCGGAGCGAGTCGGCCCGTGCCAGCAGCAAGGCCTTCGGGGCAGGTTGCGCCGACGCGCGCCCGAGCGGGCGCGCCAGCGTCGTGTCAGCCATGGGAGACATCCTCCGTCGACAGGCGAGGCGAAAGCGGCACGGCCGACAGTGCGACCCGATGAGCCCCGATGTGCTGGGTCTTCTCCCAGCTGTTGTCTCGGAGCAGGTGGCGCCAGACGGCGCGGAGCGCGGCGTAGCCGAGCAGCCACTGGAACGGCAGGTACCCGATCGCCAGCCACAGCGGCGACCAGATCGACGGACGCAGCCGGTGCACGGCCGCGAACTCGTACAACCCGGCCAGCGAGATCCCATACTGGACCACGAGCAGGTAGAGCGGCAGCATACTGACCATCGCCACCGGTACCGGCACCTTAACGGCCAGGATCATCCAGAGGCTCAGCGGCACGTACAGGATCGTGAGCGCCTGGACGATCGGGAAGCCGAGCGTGTAGAGCGCGAGCAGGCGCTGCGGCAGCGTGGGCAGCCGGAGCCATTCGCCCTTCAGTAGCACCTGGATGAAGCCCTGCGTCCAGCGGGTCCGCTGCTTGACGAACTGCCCGACGGACGGCGGCGTCTCCTCGCGCGTGACGTAGCGGTCGTCGTAGAGCACGCGGATCGGCACGCCGAGCGTGCTCAAGCGGATGCCGACGTCGGCGTCCTCGGTCAGGCAGTACTGGTCCCAGCCGCCGATCCGGTCCAGCAAGGCGCGCCGGATGAAGACGGTGTTCCCGCCCAACGGCACCATGCCGACCGCGGCGTGGTAGTGCATGCGGCTCTTGAACCAGAAGAAGTACTCGAGCACGTTGAGGGCGGAGAACCAGCGGTCGGCGTAGTTCATGAGCTGGACGCCGCACTGGACCACCGGCGCGCCCTCACGCGCCATGACCGTGTTGACGACGTTCAGGATGTCCGCGTGGGGCTCGTCCTCGGCGTCGAAGATCGTCACCACGTCTCCCATGCTCATGGCGAGGCCGATGTTCAAGCCATGGGGCTTGTTGATGGGCGGGTCGTCGAAGGTGACCAGGCGGACGTGGTGGACGCCCCGGCGACGCAGCTGCTCCAGCTTGTCGTCGACCTTGGCGATCGTGCCGGTGTCCCCCGCCTCGATCACGACGAGCACCTGGACCAACTCGTGCGGGTACGCCAGGTCCACCACCCGCTGGAGCGTGTCCTGGATGACCTCCTCCTCGTGCCGCGCCGGCAGCAGGACCGTGAAGCTGTGCCGCGGCGCCTCGAAGGACGCCGGGGCGCTGTTCCGGGCCAGCTTCTCCTCGTCCTCCCAGGCGTACAGCATGAGGGCGGCCGAGTAGCCGGAGAGCGTGGCGAGCAGGACCGAGCCGACCACCAGCGCGAGATCAAGCGCGGTCACGGGCGAACCTCCGAGCGGACGGGAAGCGCCTCGCGGACCCCGGCGAGCCCCAGGTCATCCGGGCGTTGAGCGCGTAGTTCCAGGCGAACCCGGCCAAGACCGCAACGAGATTGGCGAGCAGGTAATGGAGCCCGACGCCGCGGGTGAGGACCGCGAGCGCGGTCACGGAGATCAGCAGGCCCCCGAGAGCGATCGCGTTGTACTGCGCGGCCCGACGAAGCCGGCCGAGGGGCGACCGAGCGTCGCCGAACGTCCAGCGGTCGTTGAGCGAGAAGTTGCTGAGGATCGCCGCCTCGGTGGCGATGGTGGCCGCGAGGATCTCGTCGAGCCCGGCGGCCTCGACGAGGGCGACCAGCAGGCCCATGTTGAGCAGCACCCCGGATAGCCCGACCAGGGCGAAGCGGGCCAGTCGGCGTCGATGCGCCCACAGGGCACCCAGGCCCGCCAGTCGGCCGGCGTCCGAGGACGACGCGATGAGGACCCTCATGCGTCGCGCTCCAAGGTTGCCGCCAGCACGCCGGACCTTTCGAGACGCGGGGATGCCGGCGGGCCGGCCGTCACCCGGATCGGTGCATCGGTCGGGTCAGCCCGGACCGGGCGCCTGGCGGCGATGACGGGTTCGACGGAGGTGCCGGCCGGTCGCGTGCCGCGCAGCTGCCAGACGACCCGCGCCGCCTCGAACACGATGCGCGAGGACATCTTCGACGTCCCGGCCGTGCGGTCGGTGAAGAGGATCGGCACTTCGGTGATGTGGAACCCGAGGCAGTGGCAAAGGTGGTTCACCTCCGCCTGGAAGCCGTACCCGTTCGACGTGATCGCGTCGAGGTCGAGGCCGGCGAGCACGCGCCGGCGGAAGCACTTGAACCCGCTCGTCAAGTCGCGGATCGGCAGGCCGAGCAGCGCGCCCGCGTAAAGTGAGCCGCCCCGACTGATCGCCATGCGCAGGAGCGACCAGTTGACCGTCCCGCCGCCCGGCGCCCAGCGCGACCCGATCGCAACGTCGGCGTGCTCGACGGCGTGGAGCAAGCGCGGGAGGTCGGCCGGGTCGTGGGAGAAGTCGGCGTCCATCTCGAACGCGACGTCATACCCGTGCGCCAGGGCGAACTTGAAGCCGGCCACGTATGCGGTCCCCAGGCCCAGCTTGCCGGGTCGGCGGATGACGTGCACCCGCGGGGACCGGGCCGCCCACTCGGCGGCGAGCCGGCCGGTGCCATCGGGGGAGTTGTCATCGACGACCAGGATGTCGTAGCAGTCGGCCTGGGCCAGGATTCGTGGGATCAGGAGCGGGATGTTCTCCCGCTCGTTGTAGGTGGGGACGATGACCAATGCGCGCATCAGGACTCCTGGGGGCATGGGGTGAACGTTGCGGTGGCAGCGAGGGTCCGCGGCACGTGGCGCGCGATACCCCCCGCCACTGCTGGTGCAAGACGTACGGCGACGGAGATGCGCGGTCATTCCACGCCTCGGCATCCGGCCGTTCGACCGCGGCGATGCGCCCCAGCCGCTGGGTCATATCCAGACCCTGGTGTGTTGAGAACCGCCTGGTTGATGAGGTCGTACCCCCCGCCCTGTTGCGAGATTTGCTGGTGCATGAAGCGTAGGGGGCGGGAGATAAGTCGGCGTCATAGATCGGTCAGGACCATGTAAAGGTCGGCGTCAAGGCTACGCCCTGTCGCGAGCCGTGCACCTGGTGGCATCGAGTGGGCTCCCTGTGGTCGAGGAGGTTGTTGCAATCTGTGTGCGCGGATGGGCGAAGCGCCTCGGCCTCCGTCTCGTCACACGTCACCGCACGCGGCGGGAAGTGGACGGCGCGCACGGTCGGCGCTCACCGTGCGATCGCATGCACGATCGCTTCCAGCCGCCGCGGGCTACTCCCGCGCCATGCGCGACATTTGCAGCATTGCACGGTCGCCCGCGCACTACAGCATCCCCATTGCCGGGTGCGGGCGACATGTGGCGGACTGCACACAAGAGAGGCTGATCCAACATCGAGTGTGCAACGTATGCTTAACGAGGCGTGGGCAGAACGTGCTGCGCATCCTCGCGACGGGAGATCGCGAGAGGATGTTAGCCACGACCGAAATGGTTGACGGGACATGAGGCGTTGCGGCTAGCATGCAAGGTGTGCGTCGCGCCAGCGCAAGGGTGCCGCGCGGGTAGGTGGGGCTCCGGCTAGTAGACCATGTTCCATAAGCCGACAGCGCATCCGGTCACACGAGGCGGGGCCACGTGGCGCGGTAGTGGCGTGAGTCGGGTCATTTGGCGGTCGGGATCGTGGATGCTCCGGGACGTCATGCATTCTTGATGCAGGAGCATTCCAGTGAAGATTTTGCTTGCGGACGACGACCTCGACGTCCTCGATATCACGGCATATGCACTTCGGCGTCAGGGATTCGCCGTCACCCTTGCTACCGACGGGAGCCAGGCGCTCCAGGCGTGGCAGGATACGGAGCCGGATGTTGTGCTCCTAGACATCCGGATGCCGAAGGTGAGCGGCTTCGAGGTGCTGCGCGCCATTCGGCTGCGGGACGAGACGCCGGTGATCATGGTGTCGGCGCGCAGCGAGGAGGAGGACATCCTCCGCGGGCTGGATCTCGGGGCGGACGACTACGTCACGAAGCCGTTCAGCCCGACCCAGCTCGGCGCGCGGATTCGCACCGTGGCACGCCGCGGGAGGAGGGATCTCCCGAAACCGTCCGACGAAGTCGAAGCGGCCGGCATTGTGCTTCACCTGGAGACCCACGAGGCGACGCGCGGCTCACTGGTCGTCCGCATGACGCCGCTGGAGCATCGCATCCTACGGGCGCTCATGCTCGACGCCGGCCGTCTCGTACCATCCGATCGCCTGATCGAGCGTGCGTGGGGATTTGACGGGGGCGACACGAATATGCTGAAGACCCACATCTCGCAGATCAGGAAAAGGCTCATGCTTCGCGCCGGCGAACCTGGCTATATCAAGAACGTCATGAGCATTGGCTACACGCTCGAGAAATAGTTTCGGTCGCCCCGGGCGGCTAGATGCATCACCGCGCAAGGTGATGCGCGCCCCGCGCCGCGTGCCCCGCGTCGGATTTGGCGCGGGGCGCGCATGCACAGTCGCACTCGGGAGATGCGAACGTTGTCGTCCGTCGAGCCTGCTTCCGCCCATGTCCGCCCGTCCCAAATCCTGCTGGTGGGGGTGCCTCCGGAGAGCGACATGCATCGCATCCTCCAGTCGGGGGGCTTCTCCGACCTTCGTGACGCGCCCCCCGACGCCGACGTAGCCGCCCTGCTCGGCAACGGTCTGCCATCCCTTGTGATCCTCGACCTCGATCTGATTGCCGCGGCAGCTCAAATCGCGCAGGCGCTGAAACGATCGTCCGCCGTTCCGCCGCACGTCATCGGGATTGGTCGCGCCGTCGATGGCCGCGACGCCCTGCATGTGCAAGGTGGCGACATCGACGAGTACGTCGCACGGCCGTTCGCCGCGGATGTCTTGCTCACGCGCGTACGGTCCGGGTTGCAGCTCCGTGCCCTGGACGTCAATCGGCACGACCGGCTGAACGAGCTGCTCGTCCTGGAGGAACTAGGACGCCTGCTTGGTTCGGAATCGACTCTCGAGTCCGTCCTCGCGGCGGTCGCCCGACAGCTCGTGAAGCTGTCGATGGTCGATTTCGCGGGGATCGTCCTGGAGGGGCTCGACCGTACGCCATGGGCGGTGCGTGGCCTACCCGAACGAGACCACGGAGATGCACTCGTTCGACATCATGAGCGTGCTGGCGCTCCGCCATCGGCCGAGCTTGACCTTCGGGTGCTGGCCCGCAATCGTGGCCGAGCGGTGCCCCTTGCAGCTTCGGGCGTCGCCGTTCACCCGGTGGAGACGCTGCCGATGACGGCGCGCGCGTTGGCTCGCCAGCTTGGTATCGACGTTGTCACGCGCGTTCCTCTAGCAATTGGAGTTCGAGCACGAGGGACGCTGCTCATCGGGCGGCGCGGCCTCGAGCTGCATTCGGAGCGGCAGACGGCACGCCTGCGCCACGTCGCCGGATTGATCGCCGGGATGGTCGAGCGTCGCGGGCTGTGCGACGAGATCGACGCGCACGTCCGCCGCCTGGCTCGATTGCAGGGTCTCATTCGGCTCATGACCACCACGTTCGAATCCGAGCCGATCGTGAAAGCCGTGATCGACGGCGCCATGGAGCTGCTCGGGGCCGGTGCCGCACGCATTTGGGTCCGCGATCTTGAAGGGACCGCGCTGCGGCTGCGGGCATCGAGCGAGCCGATCCCGCCGACTACTCACCTGGCGCTCCAGGGCTCCTTTGCCGGACGGGTGCTGCACGCACAGCGTCCGTTTCAGACGAGTCGATCGCGCCCGGTTGCGCGTCCCCACGCACCAATCGCTGACTTCGCCGTTGCGGACGGGGCACCCCCGCTCAACTCCTGGCTTGGCGTCCCGATCCTCACCGACGGAGCCCCGACGGGCGTGCTCGCCGTCCTCTCCCGTGAGCGCCGTCACTTCAACGAGCACGATGTCGAAATCCTGTCCGCGTTGGGGCAAAGCGTGGGCCTCGCACTCCACACGGTGCATCTCTACGAAGACGCGGCCCGCACGGATGAACGGCTGCGCGATGTTGCTAGTTTGACCACCATGGGTATGCTGACGACCGGCATCGTCCACGAGGTCGCGCAGCCGATTACGGCGGTGGTCGCGATGCTCGAGGTGCTCGCGCAAGAGGAGCGCCTCTCGCCGAATGGGCGCTCGCTCACGACGCGAATGAAGCGCATCCTGCTGGGTATCGGGGGCACTGCCACCCATCTGCGCCGATTTGCGCGCCGCACGGAGTCGACGGTCCAGGCCGTTGACCTCGCGCAAGTCCTCGCCGACGCCTTGAGCCTGATCGAGCACGAGTTCCGTCTTGCCAGCATCGACGTGAAGGTAGACGTGGACGCCGACGTGCCGTCGGTCTGGGGAAACGCGGATGCGCTCGAGCGCGTGTTCGTTAACCTCCTGACGAATGCCCGCGACGCGATGGACGGCCGTTCCGGCACGGTCACCATTTCGGCGTACCGATCCCGACCGCAGACCGTGCCGCCGAGTGTGGCCGTACAGGTCCAGGATCAAGGAATCGGCATAGCCGCGAACGTCCGCGAGCAGATGTTCCAGCCGCTGTTCACCACGAAGGAGCGGACGCGCGGGCTCGGGCTCGGGCTTAGCCTCGTCAAGCGGACCGTGGACCAGCATGGCGGCAGCATCCACGTCGAGAGCATCGAGGGCGAAGGCGCGACATTCCGCGTACTACTCCCCATCGACGCGCCTCGGACGCGCGGCCGAAGACGCGGTGCTCTCGATGCGCATGGGACCGCTAGGAGTGTGGGTCACGGATGAGTGTTGGCCGGTGCAGGTAGCGACCGGGTAGGCTGGCGGTTATGTCAGCTATGGATCGGTTCAAGGCGTACGCGCCAGATGTGCAGGCGGTGGTTCGGCTGGAGGAGGCGCTGCCGCCGGAGCACCCGGTCCATGTGTTCGTGGATCCGGTGCGGTCGGTGGACCTGGGCCACTTCGTGATCCCGCCGGGCCCGAAGGGCGAGAAGCCGTACCACCCGCATGCGCTGTTCGGGATCCTGGCCTGGGGGTACCTGCATGGGGTCCGCTCGGCGCGGAAGCTGGCGCGACTGGCCCGGCAGGAGGCGACGTTCGTGTATCTGGCCGGGGGTGGTCGGCCGAACTATCGGACCCTGGCGCGATTCCGACGGGAGAACGGGGCCGCGTTCACGGCGGTCTTCCAGGAGACGGTGGTGCTGGCGCTGCGGCTGGGGCTGGCGCGGTTGGGGCACGTGGCGCTGGACGGGACGAAACTGAAGGCGAACACGTCCAAGCACAAGGCGATGAGCTACGGGCGGATGCGGCAGCGGGAGACCCAGCTCAAGGAAGAGATCGCGCGCCTGGTGGAGCAGGCCGAGGCCCAGGACACCGCCGAGGACCAGGAGTACGGGGTCGATTCGGACGGCTACTCGGTGGCCGAGGAACTGGCACGGCGAGAGGCCCGGCTGGCGAAGATCCAGGCGGCCCGCGAGCGTCTGGAAGCGGAGCAGCGTGCCGAACAGGGGCTGCCGGAGGATGCGGCCGCCGAGATCGCCGACACGGAGCAACGGTCATTCGCGGATCCCGATGCCCGGATCATGCTGATGAAGCGGGGTGACTACGACTATGCCTACAACGCCCAGGCAGCGGTCGACGGGGAGCACGGCGTGATCGTGGCGGCCGCCCTCACCAACGTCGCCCCGGACGTCGGCCATCTCCCGGTCCTGGCCGGCGAGGTGCGTGCCCTGCGTGGCGTCGTGGAGGTGCCAGACGACGATCCGACGACGATGAGCGCCGACGCCGGCTACTTCAGCGGGGAGAACGCCGACGAAGACGGTGCGGGGCTCGATCTCCCGATCGCCGCCGGGCGTGACGACCCGGCCGCGGCGGCCACCACCGCGACGGTGTACGCCATCGATCGCTTCGGCTACGACGCCGTGCGGGACGTCTGGATCTGCCCGGCCGACAAGCTGCTACACCTGGCGCCACCCACGGGCCGGCGTGGCCGCCCCAACAAGCACCAGTACCTCGCAGCGTCAACGGACTGTGCAGTCTGCCCGCTCCGCGCCGGTTGCCTCAAGCCCGGCGAAGTCCACCGGCGGCTCCAAGCCAAGGACCGACGGTCCAGCGGCGCGATGCGTCTCAAGCTCCGTCAGCCGGACGCTCGTCGACGCTACGCTCGCCGCAAGGCCATCGTCGAGCCGGTCTTCGGCCAGCTCAAGGAGGCGCGCGGCTTCTCCACCCTCAGCCTGCGCGGGCTCGCTCACGCCGCTGGCGAATACCTGCTGGCCTGCCTCGCCCACAACCCCGGCAAGCTGCTGCGCGTCTGCCCGCTGCCGGCCGCCAGGCCGACACCAGCAGCGGTCTGATCCTCCCAGACGCTCACGCCACACCCCGGCTCATCGACGGGCACCCGAACGCCGCGACAGCCCTCCGGGCCTCCCAGCCGCACCACACCGCCATCGACCGCTACCTGGGGTCGACGTCCATCTGGACCCTCGACACCGCTTCTGGCCCACCCGTGACCCACACTCCTAGCGGGGCAGTCGGGAAAGGGCGGCGCGAAAACTGTTGACCTGCGCGACGAGCCGCTCGGCTGACGCCTGCAATGGAGTGAGCTGGTCTTCGAGGTCGCCCCATTCATTGTTCCCGATCTGCTCGCGCACGACTTCGGCGCGTGCGACGACGGCCGTCAGGGGCTGCGCCATCTCTTCCCAGCGGCGGAGCATCTGGGCCTGCGCCCGTAAGGAGAGGGGAACTCTGCGCCCGCCTACGGTCGCGACCGCATCGTAGGCCACCCCGTCCGGGCGAAATGGGCCATTGGCGCCTGCCCCCTGCCCATCTACCCGAGTGACCTCGATGTCCTCGATGTCCTCGATGTCCTCGTGCATCACGACCGGATCCCCTTCCATTGGCACGTGCAGCTCAGGCGAGCCGACGAGGCACGTCAGCTGCGGACTCGCCATCATAACGGCGTTCTGGCTGCAATGCCCGGCCCACATATTACAGAATCATCTCGGCGCCCGCCACGGCCTTCCCACCCTCGCATGGTACCACGATTTGCAAGATTGCGCATCACGTGCGGATGGTCCCAGAACCCTTACACATTCATGACGAAATGATGACGCGGACATCAACAGATGCGACTAAGCTTGGAGTTGGTCGCGCACGATGGCTTCGGCCGCGTCACCAGCAGGACGCGCGCCGGCCGATGGGAAAGTGCCGCTCATTGTCGCCCGGGTCGTTGACCGAGCGGCGCGGTAGGAGGGTACCGGCACGGTGCGGCTCAATGGCAGATTCGATGTGATGCCCAAGCGCACGGTCGCGACTTCGAGTAGGCCGTGGTCTCGACACACCCATGAGAGGATATCGTCTCGGATGGTCGTCAGTGTAGCGCCAGGGCGATTCGTGCCCTTGGCAAACCGCCCGCGGCCCGCGACGATAGAATCGGGCCACTGTCGAGCTTGCGATGCACGTTAGCAAAGGATGGAGCCAGCGAGATTCATGGTCGTGACCTGTACGTACCCAACTCCGGAGCTTAACGGGGTGGGCCAGGTTCTTCGTCCCGGCGACCGCGTGGCGCTCGTGCTGCGAGTCGGGTCGGCGCCGTCGCGTTGCCATACCGGGGAGGTCGCGGATGTTGACGAGCATGGAGTGCGCGTCACCGTCCGGCATTGGGCGGTCGAGGAGACTCGGGCCTTTGATTTTTTCGCGCCCTGGTCCAGTATCACGGCCGCCCTGGTGGCTAGCGACGATGACGACTGGGAGGCCTTCAGCGAAGCGGCGGCCACGTTTCAGGAACGCTGTCGGGATCTGCCATGATGGGCACTGCCGCGCGACTCGACACTGACGGGCGCCAGTTGCGAGCCACGCGGCATCCAGTCGGACTCCCCGCGCCGGCTGCTCGCCGGCTTCGCATCCGACAGCCGGCCTGATTCGAGGCGGGCCTGAACCGCTGCACGCGGGGAGCTACGACACCGAGTCCGTGATCCGCGCCATCGTCGCCGGGGCGGTCCAGTCGGCGCGCCGCTTCTCAGCGATCTTCTCGGCGTGCTCGTCGCACCAATGGGAGTAGAACAGGAATTGGCCGGCCTCTCGGTTGCCGGCGTGGACGCTCTGCTTCCAGGTCGCGGCACGCCCGCACACGCCACCCGTCTTGCTCTCGCATGCTTTCATAGCATCACTCGTTTCGTTGTACTCGTGGTCCCAGTGTAGCGCAGAATCGCGACGGCGCCGTGCTCGTTCTTACAGTGTCGCCGCGAACCGCCATGCCGTCATGAGGTTTCGCTCATCGGCGCGGGCACCGGATCCGAGAAGGTGGGGATGAACCGATACCCTTGCCCCGGCACCGTGGCGATGAACCGCGGCTTGCGCCAGTCGTTCTGGAGCTTCGCGCGCAGGTTGCGGATGTGGCGGTCGATGACGTTGCTCTCGGCGGCGTAATCGACGCCCCACAGTGCATCGAGGATCTCGTCGCGCGGCACCACGCGCCCGGCGTTGGCGGCCAGCAGGTACAGGAGGCTCTGTTCCAGCCCGGTCAGGTGTACCTCGGAGGTCCCGGCCCGCACGATCCGGTGGAGGATGTCGATCTCTATCTCGCCGAGCCTGATCACCGGGTTGAGCGGGAACGCCTGGCCCAGGACGCGCCGGGTGATCACCAGCACGCGCGCGAGCAGCTCCTCGGGGGAGAACGGGACCGTCATGATGTCGTCGACGCCCTGGTCGAAGGCCGCGAGTTTCGTCTCGAGATCTCCCCGTCGCGTCAGCGCCAGGACCGGTATGCGCGTCGCGCCCCCCTCGCCGGCGTGGGCCATCCGCCGGACGAGATGGTCGCCGCCGATGTCCATGTCAATGACCGCCAGGTGCGGCTGCCACTCGACGAGCGCATCCGACGCCGTCGGGACGTCGCCCACCTCGCGCGTGACATACACGCCATGGTTGAGCGTCAGCTTGATGACCTCGGCGATCAACGGCTGCTCGACCATGACCAGGACGCGCGCCGGGGTGCTTGCGGCCGTCGTATCCACGCGCCTCTCGCCTCCCTCTGGCCGGGCCGGGCCATGCCATCTGCCATGCATATACTAACCCTGTCTCGCTCTGCCACGCGAGCGTGCGGGGCGAGGGGGGCGAGCGTCACGCGTCGCCCGGTGGAGAGCCCGACGTTGGCCGATGCGTTCGTCTCGGCATCGCGGGCGAGCCGTGAGGGAATGCTCATGACGCGGGCTCGTGCACGTGCGATGCTGACCGTGGCTGATGCCGAGTCATTCCGGCGGCGCGGCGGCGGGCCGCCGAATGGTCGCGCTCGGAGCGTCATGCGAACCTGTGCCCCGCAATCGAGGTTGCCGTGATCAAATGGGAATATCGAGAGATTGAAGCCGTCCGGACGCGCGGCCGCCGCCTGCGCCAGATGCGGGACACCCACGGCGAGGATCTCGACCTGACGGAGAGCAAGCGCGGCATCCTCACGGCGGCCTGGGCGCGGCTGCAGGAGGCCGGACAGGATGGTTGGGAGCTTGTCTCGGCCACCGAGGCCAAGGACCGCGACACCCTGGACGAGGAGCGGCGCTACATCCTCAAGCGCCCGATCGGCGAGGGCACCTGAATCGAGCGATGCGACATGGCCAGCGAGCGACGTGACCTGGCCGAGGGGCACGCAGGCCCACAGGAAGAGGCGACGACGATGAGCAACGGTTTCGACGCACTGGTGACCGACGTCAAGGCACGGATGGTTAAGCTGATCGGCATGCTTCGACCGGGGAGCGGCGCGAAGCCCGGATCCGACGGGACGCGGGGCGCGAGCGCGACGCCCGATGCGACGCGGCATCCCACTAGCAGTTTCAGGGAGAGCGTCGGCAAGCCCACCCAGAGCGAGCGAGCGGCGAATGCGGCCGGGCCGAAGCGGCAGCAAGATCCGGGCGACTAGCCGCCGACTCCGTGGAGAAGAGCGCCATCCTCCTGACGATTGGCTCGGCGTAGCGGCGGGCGATGCCGGCCGGGTGAGAGGATCGGCAGGCCGGCGTCATGGGCACGGGATACCGCGCCGGGCCTGATTGGTCCGGCGCGTGGCTGTGGCGCCCGCGCGGATCGTTGCTGTCCGACGATCCGGCCGTCGATTGAATCCGCGCCACTTCCGAGCAGGAGAGCGGGCAGACCCGCACCACGCGAGGGCTCACCACGTTCGCCGTCAGGCACGATCTCGACAGCAAGGGCAACGTCCTCATCCAGGATCCGCCGATTGCCCAGTTCCTGTTCCAGAGCACGAAAGCCTCCGTCATCTGGTTGGTGCTCCGCCTCTGGATGGCCTACGAGTGGCTCGAGGCCGGCTGGCATAAGTTCACCGACCCGGCCTGGATGGAGACCGGCCAGGGCATCCTCGGCTTCTGGCAGCGCGCGGTCACGATCCCGGCGCAGGGCCGGCCGCCGGTCACCTACGACGCCTATCGCACCTTCATCCAATTCCTGATCGACAGCGGCGCGCACCCGTGGTTCGCTAAGGCGATCGTCTTCGGCGAGCTGGCGGTCGGGCTCGGGTTGTTGGTCGGCGCGCTGGTGGGCATCGCGGCCTTCTTCGGGGCGCTGATGAACATGAGCTTCCTGCTCGCGGGCACCGTCTCGACGAACCCGGTGCTGTTCTGCGCGGGCATCTTGCTGATCCTCGCCTGGAAGAACGCCGGCTACCTCGGGCTCGACCGATTCCTGCTGCCGGCGCTCGGGACGCCCTGGCAGCGGCCGAGGTGCGTCCCGGCGCCCGCGGCGCCCGTGGCCGCCTGACCGGATCGACGCCGATTGGTGCGACGACCGTCCGCCTGGTCTATGCCTTCGGCGCGGCGACGGACGGCCTCACCGTCCGGTTCACCGAGTCGATTGGCCTCATCCGACAGGTAGTGGCGCCGAGGTTCCGGGTGGGCGCATGGGTCAGCAGTCGAGGTCGTTGGCAGCTTCCTCGGCCGCGCGCTCGCTCAGGCCGACCGCCAGCGACGTCGCCCTCTCGCAGGCTTGCTCGAAGGTCTTGGCGGTGCGGAGCTTGCCGCCGAGCGGATCGGAGATGACGAAGCCCGATCCGGTCCTGGCCGGCCTGATGCGATAGATCAACGGCCCGGGCGCCGCCTTGATGGTGACGACGACTCGAGCGTACCCCTCATCCTCGTGGCGCTCGACGGACACGTTGCTCGGCAAGCCGTCCACACCCGTACTCCCACTGCCGATCGTACCTGTTCGACGCGGAATGCTGCTACCGGGGGACACGCCGCGTGTGCGCCGAAGCAGCGCCTCCCGCGGGAGCGGCGGGTGCTCCCCTCGTTGGTGGCAGATGCGCGGGCGTGATTCCGGCGTGCCAGTTGCAACGTGTTGCAACTGGCACGCCCGGGGTGCTACCCTCTCGCCGTGTCGGCCGCCGATGGGCGGTGCGTCCACTTACGTCCGGGTGGAGTCTCGGGGGAAGCCCGGTGCAAGCCCGGCGCTGTCCCTCAACGGTATGCGGCCCGCTTCGCGGTGGCCGCGAGCCCGATCGCCCGCGTCCGCCCTCGCCGTAATCCTTCGAGCGAAAGGGTGAAGGCCATGCCGCGAGAGCTCCGCGTGCTGCCCCGGAACGTGCCCGTCGAGCGCCCACCTGCTGAGGACAGGTTTTCCGGGAGCGTGCCCGTCGAAGTCGCCGATGTGCCCGAGGGGCAGTCGGTCGCCGCGCCGACGACCATCCTGCTGATCGGCCACGGCTCGCGCGATCCGGAGGGCGCCGACCAGCACCGCGAGGTCGCGGCCCTCCTCGACGCGCGCTTCGGCCCCGCGCGCCCGGTCGTGCCCTGCTTCCTGGAGCTGGCCGACCCGTCGATCCTCGACGCCATCGACGCGTGCGCGCGGGCCGGCACGTGGGAGATCGTGGCACTGCCATTCATGCTGTTCGCCGCCAACCACGTCAAGTCGGACGTGCCGGCCGCGATCATCGCCGCCCGCGCGCGCCACCCGGACGTGGCCATCCGCTACGGGGCGCCGCTCGACGCGCAGCCCGAGATGCTGGCGGCCCTGGACGGCCGCATCGCGGCGGTCGAGCGCCTCGACCCGTCCTTTGGGTGCGCCGAGGCGGCGGTCGGGCGCGCCGAGACGGCCATCCTGCTCGTCGAGCGCGGCAGCAGCGACCCAGACGCGAACGCGCGGGTCTACCAGCTCGCCCGGTTGCTCTGGGAGGGGCGCGGGTTCGGCTGGGTCGAGCCGTGCTTCATCGGCATCACCCGGCCGACTCTTGATGAGGGCATGGCGCGCTGCGTCGCCCTCGGCGCGCGGCGGGTGATCGTGGCGCCGTACTTCCTGTTCACCGGCGTGCTCGTGCGGCGCATCGCGCGGATGGTCGGAGATCTGCGAGCGGTCTATCCGCGCGTTCGGATTGAGGTTGCCGAGCACCTCGGGGCGCACCCGAGCATCCTCGACCTGGCCGCGTGGCGCATCGAGGAGGCATCCGCCGGCGAGGTCCGCATGAGCTGCGACCGCTGCAAGTGGCGCGTCCCGCTGGTCGGCTTCGAGCAGCGGGTTGGGCAGCCGCAGACGTCGGATCGTGCGCACGGGCTGCGCGAGGGGGGTACCATGGGGCACGATCACCGTCACGACCATGCACTCGGCGGCGCGAGCGGCCACGAGCACCTGCACACGCACGACCAGTCCCGCGTACACAACCGGCCGTGAGCGCCGTCCGCTCCGCTGCACACGACCCTGGCCCATCGACGCCGCGCGGCGACGCGAAGGAGGGACCGCATGCCGACCTATGACTTCCGCTGCACCCGGTGCGAAGCCGTGTTCGAGGTCCGCCGCCGCTTCGGCGAGGACATCGACAGCGCCGAGTGCCCAGACGACGGCGCCGCCGCGACGCGCCTCTTTTCGCCGCCGCTCGACATGCTGGTATATGGCAAGGAGCCATCGACGCCGACCTCCTCGATCCGGCCGCCGTCCGCGCCCGCATCAGGGCCGCCGCACTCGCATGGCCACGGGCACAGCCACGGGCCGGGGACCGCGCCGCACTCGCACTGAGCCAGGGCAAGGACGCGCGAGGCGGTTCCCAGCTCCACGACCGGCTCGACACGGCCGCGCGTGGTACCGTGTCTCGGGAGGGCGATGGTGCCGAACGGTCGCGACCGCCGCGTGTTCTGGACGCTGGCGGCGGCGCATCTCGTCAACGACAGCTACGTCTACTTCCTGCCGACCCTGCTTCCGCTGGTGATCCCGTCCCTCGGCATCTCGCTGACGGCGGCCGGCATCGCGGTCGGGTTGTTCCAGCTCACGTCGTCGTTCGCCCAGCCGATCCTCGGTCACTTCGCGGACCGCGCGCCGCTGCGCTGGATGGCGTGGCTCGGCCTGATCGGGACGGCGATCGGCGCGGGCGGGGTCGGGATCGTCTCCGACTTCTGGGCACTGCTCGCGATCCTGATCGTCGGGGCGCTGGGCACGTCGGCATTCCACCCGGTCGCGACCGCCACGATCAGCGACATCGCGCGGGCGGGGCAGGGGCGGCGGCGCGGGCAGCTGATGTCGGTCTACATCACCGCCGGCAATCTGGGGCTCGCGGTCGGCCCGGCGGCGCTCCGGTTCGGGCTGCCGGCCTGGGGGCCGGCGATCAGCGTGCCGCTCGCGGTGCCGTGCCTGCTGATCGCGTTGGCCGTGTATCTGGTGGTCCCGGCACGGGAGATCCGGGCGCGCCGAGCGGCCTCGGCGGGCTCGATGCTGGCGAAGCACCGGGGCGTGCTGGCCGCGCTGCTCGGCGTGGCGACGCTCCGCTCCTGGGCGAACGTCGGGCTGGCGACGTTCCTGCCGCTGCTGCTGGTCGAGCGCGGCTTCTCGGTCGAGGACGGCGCGACGGTGCTGTCGGTATTCCTGCTGTTCGGCGGGATCGGCGGCCTCGGGGCGGGCTACCTCTCGGACCGCGTCGGCCGCGACCGAGTCATCGTGGGCTCGCTGCTGCTGAGCCCGCCCTGCGGCTGGCTGATGCTGCACGGCCCCGGTGCCTGGCTGTGGGTGGGGAGCGCGCTGGTCGGCCTGACCCTGACCGCGTCGATGGTGACGCTGACGGTGCGCGGCCAGGAGCTGCTGCCGGAGAGCGTGGCGATGGTGTCCGGGCTGATGCTCGGGTTCAGCGCCGGGATGGGCGGGCTCGCGGCGGCGCCGCTGGCGGCATTGGCCGAGCAGATCGGCATCCTGGCGGTCGGCGACATCTGCGCCGGGCTGCCGTTCCTCGCCGCCCTCATCGCCCTGACGCTGCGGTCGCCGGCGCGGTCACCCACGGCGGCCCGCACGGGCTAGCAGGGTACGCCGGGCGTGGCAGTGGCCGGTTGCACCTACGCGCAAGAGGTATCATCGTCATCGGCATGCTCGACGCGACCGATACGCGGTGGGCGCGGAGATGGGGCCGGTGCTCCATCCCGCCCGGGCCGGCAGTGCGGTGGCTCGGTGCCCGCGAGGAGTGAGAATGGTTGCCGATGCGGCATTCATGAAGCGGCAGATCGCGGCCCACGGGGATCTCCGCGCCGAGACGCTCGACGAGTCGCACTGGCACGTCGACCAGACCAAGCGCGAGGATGCCCAGTGGGCCGCGACGCTCGCCCGTCGATTGCCGCGTGGGCCTCGGCTGCGAGTGCTCGACATCGGGACCGGCCTGGGCTACCTGGCCGGCGTCGCGGCGCGGCTGGGCCACGACGCCGTCGGCATCGATATCTCCCCCCGCACGATCGAGCGTGCCCGCGAGCGCGCCGCCCAACTCGGCCTCGACGTCGATCTGCGCGTGGGCGACGCGGACGCGCTGCCGTTCGCGGACGGCGAGCTCGATGCCGTCATCGCGCGCGACATCATCTGGACGATGCCCGATCCCGCGCGGACCCTGGCCGAGATGGGCCGCGTGCTCCGCCCCGGTGGGCGGGTGCTCCTGATCGAGAGCCGCTGGCTCGACCGACCGACCGATTCGGTCCCCACGACCGCCGGCGGCGCGCCGCCGCTCGACGAGCACGACGGCGCGCGCCGCGCAGCGCTGCCGGTGCTGGGCGGGCCGAACTGGCAGCGGCTCCGCGACCTGCTGCTGGACCACGACTTCGACACCGTCACGCTCGACCGACTGCGCGACGTGCATGCGGCGCGCGTCGCGTTCGACCCGGCCATGGATCGCCCGCGCGGCCGTCGCCCGTTCCTGCTCGTGGCGATGCGCCCATGACATGTGCGCTCGACAGGATGCCTCCCCGCCGTCGCCGCCCGGGCGCGGACGAGGGCCATCCGACGCGAAACGACTTGCCCATCTAGATGGGCAACATTGGGGGATTGAGGCCGCGCCTGCTGTCGAATGCGCGCGAACGCCCGCGTCGGCTGCTGCGTCGGCTGTTTCGGCGCGCGCCGGGCGCGCTGCCGCCGGACTTCCTGTTCGGGACGGCCACCTCGGATCACCAATGCGAGGCGTACGACCCGCGCTATCCGGATGTCTGGGACGTCTGGGAGCAGGCCCACCCACCGGGTCGGGAGGGAGTGACCCCGTACACGGCGCGCGGTCGGGCGACGGACTTCTGGACCCGTTGGCCGGAGGACGTGGAGCTGGCTCGGCAGCTCGGGTGCAGAGCGTTCAGGATCTCGATCGCCTGGTCGCGCGTCGAGCCTGCGCCGGGCGCGTTCTCGGACGAGGCGCTGGCCCATTACCGCGCGCTCGTCGATGGGATCGTGGCGGCCGGCATGGAACCGGTCGTGACGCTGATGCACTTCGTCTGGCCGGTCCACGTCGAGGCGCGCGGCGGGCTGCGCGCGGCGGCGTTTCCCGACTGGTTCGGCCGCTACGCGCGCCAGGTCCGCGACGCGCTCGGGGATCGAGTGCGGTACTGGATCACGATCAACGAGCCGAACGCGTTCATCTTCGGCTACTTCAAGCCGGTCTGGATGCCGGAGTTCTTCTGGCCGCCGGGCCTGCCGCCGGACTCGCGGCCGGGCGACATGATGCGCGCGACCGCCGAGGTCATCCGCAACCTGTTCCTGGCGAACCGAGCGGCGCGGCTGGAGCTGCGCGCGGGGAGGGGCGGCGAGCGGCGGCTGGTGGCGGCGAACGGCTACTACCTGGGTTTGCCGAATCGGCTCTGGCGGCTGCCGATCCCGCTGATGCGCTGGGTCGATGCGCACGCACGGCGCGAGCAGGGCTGGTCCGAGGAGGATTGGGTGATCCGCGAGGGGCGGCTGGTGGACCGACCGTCGCCACCGGCAGCGCCGCGCCTGCTGGAGCCGCCGTTCGGGCTGTTCGGCCCCGGCGTGGGGCCGCTCGGCCGCGCCATCGACGCGCTGGGCGCGTTCGCGACGATCTTCTCGTTCGGGGCGTCGAACTGGTGGCACCTCGGGATGGAGGGCGATCTGCCAACCTTCCTGTGCCCGGAGGAGTGTCGCGGCCAGCAGGACTACGTGGCGTTCGACTACTACTTCGGGACGTCGCACCTGCTGAACGTGGCGAACCTGATGCACGTGCTGGAGCGGCGCTACGGCCACGCACCGGTCTGGGCGGACGGCTTCTACGACGCGCTGAAGTACCTCCAGGGCATGTTCCCGACGCAGCCGATCTTCGTCATCGAGAATGGCGTGGCCGGCCCGCTGAACAGCACGCGCAAGACGCGCTACCTGCGCGAGCACGTGCAGGCCGTCCAGCGGGCGCACCGGGACGGCATCAACGTGATCGGCTACCTGGCCTGGAGCCTGACGACCAACCGCGAGTGGGGGCTACCGGAAGGGCCGGGCTCGGATTTCGGGCTGTACTCGATCGACCTGGACAACGATCCGAGCCTGACGCGCAGCATGACGTCGGCGGCGGCGCAGTACGCGGCGCTGATCCGTCATCGCGGCGCGTAGTGTGGGCGGGAACGGTCTTGGACAGGATTGACGAGATGTACAGGATTGGGAACGGTGTTTCGGCGGTCCTCAGCGATCGGCGGTCCTCAGCGATCGGCGGTCCCTAGCGATCGGCGGTCCCTAGCGATCGGCGGTCCTAGCTTCGGCGACCACGGCGAAGATGCGGCCGGACGCGAGGTCGTGAATCGGAGCGGCGACGACCGCGTAGTTATGCTCGGCCAGCAACGCCGAGAGCGTGGCAACCGTTCTCGCGGCCTGGGCGGCGACGAGCGGCTGGTACACGAGGAAGAGGCGGCCGCCGGGCGCGAGGTGCGCCCTGATCATCTCCAGCTCGCGGCCGGGCTGGCCGCGCACGAACACCCCGACGTGGACCCCGAAGATCGTGTCGAACTGGGCATCGCCGAGGCGGGCTTCGTGCAGGGGCGCCGCCTGGAACGAGGCCACGCCCGCCGCGACGTGCTCGGCGTTCCGCTTCGTGGCCGCCGCGATCATCTTCGGCGAGCGATCGACCGCAACGAGGTGGCCGCCGTCGAGCTTGGCGCACACCAGGGACGCCGCGACGCCGTGCCCACACCCGATCTCGAGCACTCGCTCGCGCGGGCCGATGTCCAGCATGTCCACCGCCCAGACCAGCCGCTCGGCCGCCGCTCGCCCCTCCATCTTGATCCTCCGTGAACAACCGATTCGGCACGAATGGTGCCGGTCGGTGGTTCCCGGTATGCAAGCGCCGTGCGCTTTGCGCGGCTCGTGTTGCGGAGAGCTACGGGCGGCGGGTGGCTGCCACGATGCCCGCCCAGCCGAGTGCGGCGACCGTGCCCACGAGGAAGACGGCGGCGAAACTGCCGTCGGCATCGACCCAGGCGGCCCCGCCGAGCGTCGTCGCGGCGGCGCCGATCGGATAGCCCGACGCCAGGATGCCGACGCTCCGTCCCAGGCGCGGCCCGGCGAACAGGTCGGCCCAGAGCGCCGAGCGCGCCGCGATCGTCGCGCCGAGGGCCGTGCCGAAGATACTGACCCAGAGCCAGAGCGTCGGCGGCGCCGCGTGTGCAAGACCTCCAAGCGAGGCCGCGATCGCGATGGCGGCCAGCAGGAGGACGCGGCGGCGGCCGAGCCGGTCGGAGGCGATCCCGCCGCCGACCATGCCGATGGTGAAACCGACCGAGGCGACGGTGAGCAGGCCGGCGGCGGCCGTGCCCGACAGCCCGAGCCGCAGCCCGTAGGGGTAGAGGAACTGGTAGACGGCCTCGTCGAAGACGGCGACCAGGGCGTTGCCGACGAAGAGGATCGGCACGAGGAGTCGACGCGTCCCGCCGGAGCGGCCCGCGACGGTCGGGGCCGAGGCGCGCCTGTCGGCGTCAGCCGGGGCCGAGGCATGCCTGGCGGCGTCAATTGAGGACGAGGCGTCCCTGGCGGGGTTGGCCCTGTCCGCCTGGGCCGCGATGCTGGCCGCGTGCGATGCGGCTCGCTCGGCGTGGCCCGGGTCCGCGCGCGGCGTGGCATGCCGAGACGCCGTCGTGGGGGCGCCGACCATCGACCACGCGACCGCCAATAGGGCCAGGGCGACGCCCGGCACGGTGAACGCGGCGCGCCAGCCGACCGCAACGATGAGGATGTGGGCCATGCTCGGGCCGAGCGCGAGGCCGGCTCCGCAGCCGAGCCCGACCACCAGCCCGAGCATCAGGCCGCGCCGCGCGCCGCCGGCCGCGACCACCTGCGCGGCCGGCGAGACGGCGTAGTAGGCCACGCTCAGCAGGGCGCCGGTGGTGAGGTACCAGTGCCACGGCTCGCGGACGAGCGCCGCCCCGAACAGCCCGAGCGCCGAGATGACCGCGCCGATCTGGAGCACCGCGCGCGGCCCCCAGCGGTCGATGGCGAGGCCGGCCAGGATCGGCGTCGGCAGGGCGACGAGGTAGCCGAACGCGAACCCGCCGGCCACGGTGGTGAGCGACCAGCCGAGGTCGGCGGCGGCGGCGGCGCGGTAGACCGGCCCGGCGTAGAGCACGCCGACGCTGCCCGCGACCGACAGACCGGCCAGCAGCAGCGGGAGCAGCGCGCCGAATCGGGCGCCGACGCTCGACGACGGCCGGACCGCGAGCGGGGCCGGGTGCGAAGCGAGGCGCGCGAGGGCGGTCAATCCCATCTCGATGTAACCCTTCATAACGGTAATAGGAGTTGGTGCAAGCCGGATGCCACGTAACTATCTCGCGCACGTTCGCCAGTTAGGCGGTAGAATCCTTCGAGAGGCCGATCCTAGATGAACGCGACCGCCCCGCCCGATCTACCCGTCTCGACCTTGCCGTCCGCCGACGAGTTCGAGCTGTCGGCCGGGCGGCTGTGCCTGGATCTGCCGAATACGCTGAACCGCCGCCCGACCGTGCGGCCGGTCGAGTTGCTGCGAAGCTACGGGCACTTGCTGGCCTGGGCGCGGCTTGCGGGCGTGCTGGACAACGACGCGGCGCGGGCGCTGCGGGCGCGGGCCGACGAGGGGCCGAAGGCGGCCGACGCGGTCCTGCGGCGGGCGATCGCGCTCCGCGAGGCGACCTACGCCGCGATGCACGCCATCGTCTCGGAGCGGCCAGTGCCCGGCGCGGCGCTCGCGACGATCAACGCGGAGGTCGCCCGCGCCGGCGCCCGCGCGATTGTCGTGCCGGTGGTGACTGCCCCGAGCGGTGGCGCGCCCGCTCACGGCGCATCTGTGATGTCCGCGCGGGGCGTCGCCACGTCCGATGCTTTTAGGACGGGCGGCTCTGCGCCGGGTGCTTCGGTCTCCAGCTTCGTCTGGGGCTGGGATGACGCCGCGCCGGCCCTCGACCGGCCGCTCTGGCCGGTCGCGCGCTCGCTGGCCGAGCTGCTGACGTCGGACGAGCTGCCGCGCGTGCGCGAGTGCGCCGCGGATAATTGCGCCTGGCTCTTCATCGACACAAGCAAGAACCGCAGCCGTCGCTGGTGCGACATGGCGGTGTGCGGCAACCGAGCAAAGGCGCGCCGCCACTACGCCCGTGCGCGCGGCGCCTGACAAAGGCAACACGTTCGCAGCGCGGCGGGACGTATAATCCGCCCCGCGCGCCGTGCGGCCCGCACCCTCTGTATGCCCGATGCTTCCGTCATCATCGCCAACTGGAACGGCGCCCACCTGCTGCCCGGCTGCCTCGATGCGCTGCGCCGGCAGACCTGGCGCGACTTCGAGACGGTCGTCGTGGACAACGGCTCCAAGGACGACTCGCTCGCGCTGCTGGCGCGCGACTATCCCGAGGTCCGCGTCGTGGCGCTCACGGAGAATCTCGGGCTGGCCGGCGGCACGAACGTCGGTATCTGTGCGACGACCGCGCCGCTCGTCGTCACTCTCAACAACGACACCGAGGTCGATCCGAGCTGGCTCGGGGAGCTGGTCGTGGCGCTGGATGCGCACCCTGAGGCCGGGTCGGCGGCGTCGAAGATGCTACTGTTTGACCGCCGCGACGTGATCCACTCGGCCGGCGACTTCTATCGACTGGACGGCCGGCCGGGCAATCGCGGCGTCTGGGAATCCGAGCGTGGCCGCTACGCCGAGCCGGAACTGGTGTTCGGCGCGTGCGCGGGCGCGGCTGCGTACCGGCGCAGCATGCTCGACGATGTGGGCCTGTTCGACGCGTCGTTCTTCATGTACTGCGAGGACGTCGATCTGGCGTTCCGGGGGCAACTGCTAGGGTATCGGTGCATCTACGTGCCGACCGCGATCGTCTACCACATGCTCAGTGCGAGCGGCGGCGGCTCGCTGGCGAGCTACTACTGCGGGCGCAATTTCTTGCGGGTGATCGCCCGCGACATCCCCGGCCCGCTCTTGCGGCGGACCTGGCCGAGGATCGCGCTGGCCCAGCTTCGGCAGGCGGCGGCGGCGCTGCGGCACGTCCGCGAGCCGGCCGCCCGCGCGACGCTGCGCGGCCAGTGGGACGGCCTGCGCGAGCTGCCGCGCCTGCTCGGGCAGCGCCGCGCGATCCAGGCCCGGCGCCGCGTCCCGATCCGGTACCTGCGCTCGATCATGGTGGCGCCGTGAGCGGGGAGAACGCCCTCACCCCCCGCCCCCTCTCCCGCGTGAGGGAGAGGGGCTGGGGGTGAGGGCCGTCCCGGATGTCTCGATCGTCGTGGTCAGCTATAACGGCCGCACGGTGCTCGCGCGGTGCCTGGAGGCGATCCGGGCGGCGAGCGCCGGCCTCGTGAGCGAGACGATCGTGGTGGACAATGCGTCGCGGGACGGCTCGGCGGAGCTGGTAGCGGCGCGGTTCCCCGAGATGCGGTCGATCGCGAATCGAGACAACGTCGGCTTCGGGCGGGCGAACAACCAGGCGTTCGTCGTGGCGCGCGGGCGGTATTTGCTGCTGCTCAACCCTGACACCGAGGCCGAGCCGGACGCGATCCGGGCGCTGGTGCGGTTCGCGCATGCCAACCCGCGCGCGGGCGTGGTCGGGGGGCGGCTGGCCTATCCGGACGGGCGCCACCAGCACTCGGCGTTCCGCTTCCCGGACTGGCAGCAGGCGCTGCTCGGCTTCTTCGACAACGTCGTGCCGCTCGACAGCCGGCCGAACGGCCGGTACGCGCCGGCGCGGTACGAGCGGCCGTTTGTCGCCGAGCACCTGCTGGGGGCGTGCCTGCTGATTCGGCGCGAGGCGCTGGATCAGGTTGGTGCGTTCGACCCGCGCTACTTCATGTACTTCGAGGAGACCGACCTCTGCGCACGGATGCGGAAGGCCGGCTGGCTCAACCTGTACACGCCCGACGCGCGGGTCCGGCACATCAGCGCCGGCACGACGACGGCCGTCAAAGAGCAGATGTCGGTCCAGTTCCACCGCAGCCAGGCGATCTTCTACCGCGACCATCGCGGGCTAGCAGGCTACGCAACGCTCAAGGCGATCGTCTGGGTCGGGATCGGTTACCGGTTGGCGCGCAGCGTGCGGGCGTACGCGCGCGGGCGGATCGGCGCGGCGCTGCTGCGCGAGCGGCTGGTCGGTTACTGGAGGATCCTGTGGTTCTGACGGGCGAGGCCCGCGCCGGGGCGCACGACGGCGCGCCCGCGCTGCTCGACGTGTCGGTCGTGATCGTCAACTACAACGTCCGCGAGCTGCTGCGCGCCTGCGTGCGCTCGCTGGAGCCGGACCTGCGCGAGCTGCGCGGCGAGGTGTGGGTCGTCGATAACGCCTCGCGCGACGGCTCGGCCGACATGGTGGCCGCCGAGTTTCCATGGGTCAAGCTTATTCGTAACGAGCACAATCGCGGCTACTCGACGGCCAACAACCAGGCGATCCGGGCGGCGCGCGGGCGCTACGTGCTGATCCTGAACCCCGACACGAAGCTGCCGCCGGGCGCGCTGCTCGCCTGCCTCGCCGAGATGGACCGCCAGCCCGACATCGGCGCGCTCGGCCCGAAGCTGATCCGCGCCGACGGCACGCTCGACCGGGCCTGCCGGCGCTCGTTCCCGTCGCCGGAGGTGGCGTTCTTCCGACTGTCGGGGCTGGCGAGGCTGTTCCCGCATCACCCGCGCGTCGCCCGCTACAACCTGCTCCACGTGGACGAGGACACGGCGCTGGACGTGGATTCGGTGTGCGGGGCGTTCATGCTGGTGCGCCGCGAGGCGATCGAGCGGGTCGGCATGTTCGACGAGACGTTCCGCATGTACGGTGAGGACTTGGACTGGGCGTTCCGGATCAAGGCGGCCGGCTGGCGGGTGCGCTACCACCCGGCGGTGGTGGTGCTGCACTACAAGGGGCAGAGCAGCCGTCAGCGGCCGGCGAGCTCGATCCGCGCCTTCTACCATGCGATGCGCATCTTCTACGACAAGCACTACGCCCCGACGTATCCGGCGCCGTTCAACGCGCTGATCCACGCGGGGATCTGGGGCTACGAGCGGGCGGTGCTGGCCCGCAATCGTTTCAAGTCGCGGTCCTGACTTGGCCGCCCGCGTGACCTGGCCGACCGTGGATCATGGGCGTGGAGGCAGGGCCGTGGTTGGCGGCTAGCGTATCTCGCGGACGCGGTACAGCCGCACGTCGGCGAGGCGGTGTCCGGTCGGGGCCGGTGCCCGGCCGACGAGCGTCAGGCGGAAGCGCGTCTCGAGCTTCTGGCGCGACGGCGAGAGCAGCACGAGCACGTACTCGCCGGGGGCGGCCCGCGCGAGGGCGGACATTTCGTCGATGCGGGCGCTCGTGACGGGAACCGGATCGGGCCGCATGGTCAGCAGGTATTCGATCACGCTGGTGCCATCCTGCCCGGAGGCGATGCGAGCGCCGCCGAGATCGCTGTCGAGCAGGATGCGCTCGTGTGGGAGTCGCTCGCGCACGATCCGATCGGCCAGCTCGTAATATGGCGCGTTGCCGCCGTCGTCGAGCGCCGCCGTTTCGTACGCGCGCAGGGCGACGACGGGGCTCGCTCCGAGGAGCAGCACGGCGACCCCGATGCCGGCCCGCGCCGCGACCCCGCGCGCGCCGGCGCGACCCAGCCACGCCCACATCGAGACGCCCAGCAGCCCGACGCTCGCCGCGACGAACGGGACGAGTGGCATGAAGTAGCGGCCGTTGTAGAGGGGCTCGAACTTGGCATTGAAGATCGGCAGCATCAGGATGAACGGCACCGCGGCCAGCAGCGGCAGCCAGACCCCGAGGCGGGCCGCGACGAGCACGGCGAGCGGGGCGAGGATCATCCAGGCGCGGACGGCCGGGTCGTCGAGCGGTACCGTGGCCTCGCGGCGGTCGCCGATCGCGCCGGCCAGCGTGCGCGCGAGGTTCTCTGCTTCGAGCCGCAGCGCGATCGGATACGGCTGGGGCTGTTCGCCCCGCTGCCGGGCGTACGCCTCGCTCTTGGCGAGCGCCTCGCGCACCGAGCCGAAGTCGGTCGCCAGATTGTGGACGATCAGCGTGCCGCAGCCGAGCACGCCGAGCAGGATCGCCGGGACGACTCGGCGGGAAAGCAGCAGTGGGCGCATCTTCCAGGCGGCCCAGGCGGCCGCCCCCGGCACCAGGGCCACGACCGTCGGATGGCTCTGGAGGGCCATCCCCAGCACGAGCCCCGCCGCGCCAAACGTCCGCCCGCCGTCGGTACGCGCGGCGCGGACGAGGAGCCAGAGGCCGAACGTCGTGAAGAGCGGCGTCATGCAATGCACGTACGCGATCCGGCTGTTCACGATGATGTGGACGGGGGAGAGCGCCAGCATCGCCGCCGCCAGCAGGCCGACCGCGACGGCCGGGCCGCGGCCGGCCGCGCCGGCGAAGCGCGGCGACGAGAGCGCCAGCTCGCGCGCGAGCAGGAACGTGGCCCCGACCGTCAGCAGCCCGGCCGCCATGAAGAAGTAGCGCGGCAGGAGCGGATCGAGCCCGAACAGGAAGAGCACGCCGGCTAGCAAGTAGTTGACGACGGCGCCGTCGTACGATGCGAAGGCGACCAGTGGGAGATGCTGACCGGCGACGATCGCTGCCGACCAGGCCACCTCGTCGGTCTCGTCGGTGAAGCGCGGGATCATCCCGATGTGGGCCAGCCGGAGCGCCAGGCCGAGCGCCGCGATGGCCAGCCCGACCCCCCAGGCCAGCGTCACGCGCCCGAGTCGGGGGACCGCCGCCGACCTGCCTCGGCGCCGAGCTGTCGGCGCTGCCACGGCCTGGACCATGCCTGATCTCCTCGGCGGACCTGACGGGTCCGGGGCGCGCGATTCTAGCAAGTGCCGCGCCGACGGCGACACCCCTCGGGCCACGCCGAGCCGCCATGTCGCGATGGAGGACGACTCGCGAAGGGCGACGACGGCCGAGCCCGGGCTACCGCGCCCGCCGCTCGGCCGTCGAGTACTACGGGGCGAGCCAGCGGGCGGCGGCGGGCAGGCTGTTGAATGTCAGGTGCGGGCGCTCCTCGGCGCGGCGCGGCTCCTGGCACGCGAACGGGCCGCGCCTGATGCGGACCGCCAGCATCCCGAGCCGCCGCGACGGCTCGATGTCCAGGTCCAGGCGGTCGCCGAGCATAGCCACGCGGTCCGGCTCCAGCCCGAGCTCGTCGAGCGCGAAGCGGAAGATCCGCTCGTCGGGCTTGGCGATCTTCAGCTCGTCGGAGAGCAGCAGCTTGGTGAAGTAGCGGTCGAGGCCGGCCGCTTCGAGCAGCCCGCGCGCGTGCAGCCCCTGGTTCGCGACCATCACCAGCGGGTAGCGTGCCGACAGGCGTTCGAGCGCCGCCGCCGCGTACTTCAGCGGTCGGTCGCGGTTCGATACTTGCGACCAGACGTGCTGCGCCCGTGCCGGGTCGGCGCCGAGCTCGATCAGCGCCTGCTGGCTCACGCGCGGATGATTGGCGAGCATCGCCGCGCGGAGCGCCAGCAGCAGGGCCTTCTTGTCGGCGCGGTGGCCGTTCGCCTTGAGGTCGCGGACGGTGAGCGACTGCCACATGCCCCAGGTCAGCCGCTCATCGACGACGACGCTGCCCATGTCGATGCAGACGGCGCCGAGGCGGGAGCGGTCGAGCACGATCGGGTGGTCGTCGGGTGATGGCTTGCGGCGTGGCGCCCGCGCGCGGACGACCGTGCCCGTGCCGACCGACGTGACGCCACTGGCCGACGTCAGGGCGTCGCCCGAGGTTGGGTTTCCGACCGGTGACGCGCCCGCGGCCGTGGCTGCGTCATCCGTCCCCAGTAACTCTTCCTGTGCGGTCATTGATACTCCCATCCGCCGGTGGCGTGGACGCGCACGATACCGGGCGACGGCAGGTGCGCGGTGAGCGACAAACTTCCATTGTGGCGGGCGCGGGCGAGGATCGTGCGCCGGGCCGCCGCCGACGTCCGTGGTAGCAGATCGAAGGCCGGGGGGGTGGCCGGGCGACGCGATCTCCAGCGCGCCAATCCGCAGCGACATCATGCTGTCCCCTCCACGCCGACCGACGAGCGCCCTGGGCGCGCCCTATTCGCCCGTCAGGTGGGCCCGCTCGCGGGCCTGCTGCTCCTCATATCGGTGCTGGTCGCGCGCCCGCCTGAACCGCTCGACGGTCGCCCGGCCGCGCTCCTGCGCGGCCAGTTCTTCCGGCGTCGAGTTCGTCCTGCGCCGCTCGGACTCCGCGGCGTCTGCCGCCTGGAACTCGGGATCTTCTCCGATATCTCGAATCGCGTCCATCAACTCGCGGATGAGCCTACTGCGGAGTTTGCGGCTCACCTCGTCCGCCGTCGCCAGGCTGATATGCAAGTGAACGAGCTGTCGATGCACGCATTCCAGAAGCAGGCCGGTTTCCGTGACGTCGCCTCCCGGTGCGGCAGGACGCGTCACCCCGGTGACCTCACACTACTCATGCTGGCGCTCGAACTCGGCTTGCTCGGCAGCGTCGGCGACGCGAAATTGCGGATTCTCTGCGATGGTCTTGAGCAAGTCCATGACTTCTCGCATGGCGAGGCGCCGGAGATCCGAGTCCGGCAATGCGTGCGTAGCCAGGCCAAGGTGCAATGCGACGAGACGGCCGTAAACCGTGCTCAGCAGGGCGCCTTCGACGGTCACTTCTCCCGTCTGCGCTGGCGACGCGGTGTTGTGGCTCATCGGTGTCTGTCCCTCATCAACCGGCGGATATAGCCGTCGTCGGTGGCGAAGTGCGAGATGATCCAGCGGTCGTCGTCACTCAGGACTGTGAACAGGCGTGTCTCACGATCGTAGCAGCCGACGCGGCGCAGGCCGGTCGTAGGATCGTCGTAAGAGAAGATGATATCGCTCCGGGCGAGCGTAGCGCGGGCACTCGCGTCGTACTCCTCGATAGTGCGGGCGCCGACGTCCCGGCCGTGGTCCGCGAAATGGTCTTCGAGATGCCTGGAAGACTGCCAGTCAAGCATTGGGGCGCAACTCCTCGGCGCATCGTAGCCCGTCTCGTCAGCCCGCAACTCGGACGTAGTGGCTGCCGTGCTAGACTCGGCAATCCCGAACTGAGCCATGCACCGATAGACTCAATTCGCGTAGTCACCAGATACGGAGATGGGGCAGGGCGTGATCGCAGCCGTGGCGTTCGATCTCGACGGGACGCTGCACGATCGGGATGCGTCGCTGGTGGCTTTCGCCACGGCGCAGCACCGCCGCCTTCGCCGGCAGCTCGGGCATGTCCCCGAGCAAACCTACGTGGACCGATTCGTCGAGCTCGATGCCAGGGGGCACGTCTGGAAGGACGAGGTCTACGACAGGCTCGTCGGCGAGCTTTCCATCCGCGATGTCACGGGATCGGCGCTGCTTGACGACTATCTCGCCCATTTTCATGAGCACTGCGTGCGGTTCCCATACCTGCACGAGACGCTAGCGCAACTCATAGCCGATGGGCTCTCGCTCGGCATCATCAGCAACGGTCTCGGCGATTTCCAGTTGGCGACGATTCGGGCGCTCGGGATCGAGTCCTACTTCTCGACCATGAGCATTTCCGAGCGGGAGGGAGTGCGCAAGCCGGAGGCGGCCATCTTCCACCGGACGCTCGCCGGGCTCGGCACGTCGGCCGACCGCGCCGTCTTCGTGGGCGACCATCCGGTTGCCGACATCGACGGGGCACGCCGAGTCGGCATGCGAGCGGTGTGGAAGCGGGACCCGAGCTGGACTCAGGGGGCAGAGGCCGATGCCGTCATCAACGACCTGGCCGAGCTACCGTTGCTCGTCCGGCGCTTCTCGGAGTCGCTGACCGTGCCGTGAGGATGTGGCGGGCGAATCGCTGTCAAGTGCGGCGGTGTCTCGCTGCTGCCGGCCTGTTCCAAGGGGCAGGTCACATGTGGGACGTCACTGGCGGCCCTGTCCTTGCGGGGCGGGAGACGGGGTGCTCCATGTCCGCTCTCGGAATCCGGCCTCTGCGAACAGGCGGGCCAACTGGTCGCGGTGCTCAAGGTCGTCCAGACGCACGCCATACCGACGCACATTGAGGAACTCGTATTGAATCACCCGCTCGTCGGCATCGAAATCGACGATGCGGTCCTGGTCCAGTTCTTCGGTGTAGGCTGCGCGCCCCGGCGTCGTCGGCCCATCGACCTCCACCGAGGCTGCATCGGCGGTCGAATCGTACTGCAGCTTCATCGTCGCCTCGGTCGCCTCCATTTCGGCTGCCAGACTGTGATCACCGTCCGGCCGTCGTCCTCGACGATCACGACGAACGTCCTGCCTTGCCACATGCCGGTGTACCGCGTCCGCCCATCGTCATGCACGACGACGTCGTCCGCGTCGCCGATGACATGATAGACGCCCTCCTCGGTGATCTGGTCCTTGGTCATCTCTCGACGCGCATGGACGGTGAAGGAATACTCGGACATGCGAGATGGCGCTCCTTGGCGCATGGCAGCGTTTCGGCGCCGTGCCCCGATCACGGTCCGAGCGGGTGCGTGCTAGACTCGGCTATCCGGCGTACCATCCGGAGGGGCATGCATGGTCGAGACGATGGGGAGCGCTGCCGACGAGACCGGTGGCTCCAAGGATGCAAGCGGCGACGCCAAGGGTGCCCAAGCCGGAGCCGACGGCATCGTGTGGCGGCCGACCGAGCGGCGGCTGCGCGAGAGCCGGCTCGCGCGCTTCATGACGCGGCATGGCATCCGCGAGTACGACGAGCTGCTGCGCCGCTCGACCGACGACCTCGACTGGTTCTGGTCCGCCGTCTCGGACGACTTGGAATTGGAGTGGTACCGACCCTACGAGCGGGTGGTGGACGTGTCGCGGGGCGCGGCGTGGCCGCGCTGGTGGGTCGGCGGGCAGCTCAACTACGTCCACAACGCGCTCGACAAGCACGTAACCACCCACCGCCGCGACAAGCCGGCCCTCATCTGGGAGGGCGAGGACGGCGCGACCCGGACGCTCACGTACCTGGAGCTGTTCGTCGAGACGAACCGGCTGGCAAACACGCTGCGGGCGCTCGGCGTCCGCAACGGCGACCGCGTCGGGATCTTCATGCCGATGGTGCCCGAAGTCTGCATCGCGTCGCTGGCTTGCTCGAAGGTGGGCGCGATCTTCACCCCGATCTTCTCCGGCTACGCGCCCCAGGCCATCGCCGCGCGCCTGAACGACTGCGACGCGAAGCTTCTGATCACTGCCGACGGCTTCTACCGGCGCGGCAAGATGGTCGCGATGAAGGCGGCGGCCGACGAGGCGCTGAAGCTTGCCCCGGGCGTCGAGCACGCCATCGTGTTCCGCCGCCTCGGCGCCGAGGTGCCGTGGACAGCCGACCGCGATATCTGGTGGCACGACGCGACCGCCGGCCAGCCGGACGACTGCGCAACCGAGCGCACCGACCCCGAAGACCCGTACATGCTGATCTACACGTCGGGCACGACCGGCCGGCCGAAGGGCGCCGTCCACGTCCACGGCGGCTTCCCGATCAAGGCCGCCCAGGACATGGCCCACTGCTTCGACGTCGGCGAGGATGACACGATCTTCTGGTACACCGACATGGGCTGGATGATGGGGCCGTGGCTGTTCGAGGGCGCGCTGACGCTCGGGGCGACGGCCTTCTGCTACGAGGGCAGCCCCGACTATCCCGCGCCGGACCGCGTCTGGGAGCTGGTCGAGCGTCACGGCGTGACGGTGCTCGGCATCTCGCCGACCGCGATCCGCGCGCTGATGCCGCTCGGGACCGAGTGGGTGGCCAAGCACGACCTCTCGTCGCTGCGCGTGCTCGGCGGCACCGGCGAGCCGTGGAATCCCGAGCCGTGGCTGTGGTACTTCGAGCACGTCGGCGGCGGGCGCTGCCCGATCGTCAACTACTCCGGCGGGACCGAGATCGCCGGCGGGATCGTCGGCTGCAACACGATCCGGCCGCTCAAGGTCTGCTCGTTTGTCGGGCCGGTGCCGGGCATGGCCGCCGACGTGGTCGATGAGTCGGGCGAGCCCGTGCGCGGCTCGGTCGGCGAGCTGGTCATCCGCGCGCCGTGGCCGGGCATGACGCGCGGCTTCTGGCGCGATCCGGTGCGCTACGTCGAGACATACTGGTCGCGCATCCCGGACGTCTGGGTACACGGCGACTGGGCGACGATCGACGACGACGGCTTCTGGTTCATCCAGGGCCGCTCGGACGACACGCTCAACGTCGCCGGCAAGCGCCTGGGGCCGGCGGAGGTCGAGTCGGCGGCGGTCGCGCACGCGGCGGTGACCGAGGCGGCGGCGATCGGCGTCCCGCACGCGGTCAAGGGCAGGCGGTGGTCGTGTTCGCCGTGCTCGTGCCGGACGTGGCGCCGTCCGATACCCTGCGCGAGGAGATCAAGGACGCGGTGGCGCGGGCGCTCGGGAAGCCGATGCGGCCCGAGGGCGTCCGCTTCGTCCGCGAGCTGCCGAAGACCCGCAACGCCAAGATCATGCGGCGGGTGATCCGCGCGAAGCACCTCGGCGCGGCGGACCTCGGCGACCTGTCCGGATTGGAGAACCCGTCGGCCATCGACGAGATCGCCCGCGCGACATAGACCCGACGGCATGCCCCCTCGGTCACTCAGAGGCGCTTGGACAGGATGAACAGGATCGACAGGATGAAATTCCGTGCATCTCCATCCTGTCCAAGATGCGGGCATACCCCTGGTGACGACTACTACAAGGCCACGCAGATGGTCAGGGGCACGCGATCCTGTCATGTCATCCTGAGCGCAGCGAAGGATCTACGGACTGTCTCGCGTTGGTCTGTCCGTAGATCCTTTGCAGGCTCAGGATGACAAGTTCGTCGACGGCATCCCCATCATCTTCACGTTGGTGCTGTACTTCGCTGAGCGTCGCGGATGGACGACTGCTATGCGCCGCGTTCGTCGTCGGCGCGGGCGTCCCGTTCTGCGCGGGCTGCGCGTCAGGCTCGGTCGGATAACCCCGGAGCTGTTGAAAAGCGCGGCCCCGGAGATCGGACCCGCCGTCTCGCAATCGCAGGGATCGCCTCGGTGCGATGGTCAGACGAGTGAAGGCGACCATGTGGGTAGCCGCGCCTCCACCCAACGCAGGGCACCCCAGAGCCTCCATGAAAGCCGGGGCGGTTCACACATCATGACATGGCCTTCCGTGAGCCACTCCAGAGTGGTGCGGCGATTCAGGCCGGGATCTTGACGAGCGACTCAAGCTCGGCGGCTGCCATGCGCGCCCCGTCCTTGGTGGCGATCGTCGTTCCGAGGCGCCGCGCCGTCGCGGAACGACGGCTCGTCCAGAATCCGTCGGATCGCTATCCGGATCTGATCAGGCGATGCGTCGGGTCCGAGGCGGAGGCCCGCGCCGCGGGCCACGACCCGAGCGGCGTTGTCTGGCTGATCGCCGACAAGCGGCACGCAGACCAACGGTATCTCGTGCGCAAGCGCCTTCATCAACGCCCCCATCCCGCATTGGGTCACCATCGCCGTCACATGGGGAAGCACCGACGCGTGCGGCACAAACGTCCTGAAGATCACGTTCGGCGGCGCAGTGAACCGGGATGCATCAAGGGACGGCCCGAGCGTCACAAGTGCCCGCACCGGCAATGGGGCGATTGCCGTAAGGATACGTTGCAGAATTGGGGCTTGTCCCTGCGGAAGCGTGCTGAGACTCACGAGAACCAGCGGTCGCACGTCGTCGGTTGGCCAGGCAGAGTCCCACGCGGCGGCCCCCGCGTCATCAAACGGCGTGCCGACGTAGCGCACATTGGACTCCAGGCGGCGCACCGGGAAGTCGAGCGCGGCGCTGGCCAGGATGAGCACACGTGCCGCCCGATCATACTGGTCGAACGGCGAGCGCAGCAGGGGCAGCCCAACCTTTCGGCGGGCGCGGTTGAGCGCCGGCAGCCCGTCGCGCCGGTAGATGCGCTGAATAGCGGCGTTGTAGAGTGCGTCACGCAGGCGGCTCACTGGGTCACGGGCTGGCAGAAAGCCGGTGGCGTAGGGCGGCACGCCGGGCTTCGGTCGGTGCTTGTAGAAGCCATGTACCAATACCGCAGAGGGCGTTCCGGTCGCCTCGCCAGCTGCGAGCGCGCCGAGTAGGAAATGGTCGGCCACCAGTACGTCGGTGGGCGTGCGATCCAGATCGACCGTCACATTGTCAGCCCAGGCCGGGGCCCAGACAAGCGTCGCGACATTTGAGGTCGGGCCGACCAGCCGTTTGGGTTTCCAGCCGACCACCAGGCCGCGGGGCGACGGCGCCTCGTCGAATGGGTGGGTGTCAGGCTCCTGGAAGGGGACGAAGGTCGCGCCGGTGGTCGCGATGCGCTCTCGGAAGCGCTCGCTCACGGGCAGTCGGATTCCTCTGATGCTCGGACCGGCGAGCACTCGGACGTGATGGCCGCGTGCAACCAGTTGAGCGGCAACCGGCAGGATCAGGGGGATGTTCCCGCCACCTTGGAACATGGCGAACAGGAATCGGGCCGGCTTCCCGCCCGACGAGATAGTCGCTGTCATGTTCGTCGCCCCTCCCAGCCAAGTCGCACGGGCTGCGTTCGCATTCTAGCTGCGGTGCATTCTCGAGGGCCGGCTGTCGCTACGTCGAGGAGATCAGTGGCCTCCTTCAACTCCGTCCGCAATTTTCCATCAGCCTGCCCGGGTATATGTGTGGATGCCCGATTGCGCGTTGGCGGGACGCTACAATGCCGAGGCTACGCCATGGCGGCCGTGGGTGTCGATCGTCGATGCCGCGCGTCGGGAGCGTGGCCGATTGGATACTCGTGAGAGAGTCGCACGGCGGCGACGCCGAACCGAGCGAGCACGTCGATTTTCTCGAGCGCACGAGCGCGCACCTGCTGGAGGATCTGTTTCCGGGGTTGCGGGTCGAGCTGGAGTACTTCGACGAGTCGGCGCCGCCCGATGACGCGGGCCGCGCGGCTGCCGACTCGGATACGCTCGCCCAGTTCGTCGGGCCGGTCGCGAACGAGCATGGCCTGGTGCGGCGGATGACGCTCCGGATGGGCGAGGCGTCGCGGCGACTGGTCGGCATCCCGCTCAAGCGCCGCGCGCCGGTCATCGCGCTCGAATCGCCGCGCGCCGAGCTGTCGCTCGCCTACAAGTCCCACCTACCGGAGGAGATCCGCTACTCGCTGCGGATGGCGACCAAGGTGTCGCACAACTGGTCGAACTACCTCTCGGAGCACTCGCCGCACGAGGTCAACCTGGCCTTCTCGTCGCAGTTGTCGCTCTGGATCATCGCGCACATCGCCGCGAGCAAGCTCCACGACATCAAGGCGAACGGGCTGTCGATGGAGCCGCGCGACATCGACGCGTCGTCGCTGACCATGGCGAAGGTGATCCAGTACCTCGAAGGGCTGGCGACGACGAGGGTCGAGCGGCGGGAGCTATCGCACGCGGTGGTGGTCGCGCCGGGGGGGCCGGAAACCCGGCCGCTGCCGCTCGGCCGCTACCCGGAGGACTTCCGGGGACTGAAGCGCACGCCGCTGCTCGCCGATGGCGAGAGCTCGGTGCTCTGGATCTCGCCGGCCGGCATCCCGCTGGGCTGGATCAGCGCCGAGATGCTCCCGCGCGGCACGGGGCTGGTCAGCGTCGCGAACCCGTTCGGGCTGCTCGCGGCGGCGTCGCGGCACGTGTCGGGCATCGGGATGGGCCTGACGCGCGACGGCCTGATCACGGTGTACGAGAACGGGCACCCGCTGATGGTGCGGCGCGGCGGGCGCTGGCGCGGGCTGCTCTGGAAGTACATGCGCCGCCGGCTGCTGAAGGACTTCGGTCGGCTGGGCGGGGTGGTGTTCGAGGCGGCGATCATCCTCTCGACGACGCGGCGGGGCGGCATCCTCGGGATCGTGGACGCGCTGCCGGCTGGGCTGCACGAGAAGGATCTGGTCGGGCACGGGTGGCAGGCGGCCGGGCGCGGCGACGTGCCCGGTGACGGTACGTCGGGTGCGGATGCATTAAGCGGGGACGTTTCGGGCGGCGACGGGTCTCGCGATGCGTCAGACGGCGGATCGTCGCAGCCGCTGACGGGGGGCGGCGCGCGGCACTACCCGGAGTGGCTGTTCCACGCGCTGCTGCCGACCGACGACGTGGTCCGCCTGGGCGCGACGGCGCTTGCCACGCTCGCGTCGATCGACGGCGCGACGCTGATCGGGCGGAATGGTAGGCTGCTCGCCTATGGGGCGGTGGTCCCGAGCCAACCGAGCGAGTCCGAGGGCGCGCGGTCGGCGGCGGCCCGCGCGCTGTCGCTGGCGGGGCCGGTGCTCAAGGTGAGCGAAGACGGCCCGGTGGCGTTCTACGACGGCGGGCGGCTGATCGTCGAGCTGTAGCTTGCGTCCGGTCCCGCTACGCGGGCGACCAGGACCAGCCCACGAGGCGGGTCGGGGTGATGCGGATGAGGGGCAGCGCTTCGAGGGCCATGGTGCGGTACTGAGGGTAGCGGGCGCGCAGGGCCGGGTGGGCGCGGGCGCGCTCGTCGGGAGCGTCCACCAGCGCGGCCGTCCCGCGCACCTGGAGCCAGCGCAGCCGCGTCCAGTCGTCGTCGTAGCGATCGACGACGAGGCAGACGCGCGGGTTTGCGAGCAAGTTTCGGATGCGGCGCAGGTCGCGCGGGTCGCCGCTCTTCGGCTTCTCGTCGATCGGGGTGTACACGAGGCCGTCGAGCTCGGCGTAGCAGATCGGGACGGCGTGCGGGTGGCCGGCCGGATCGACGGTGGCGAGCCGCCCGACCCGCTGCTCGTGGAGGAACGCGCGCTGCTCGGGCGAGATCGACCCCTTGCCCTCCGCCTCGCCCGGTGGACTTGACCGGCCGAGAGACGCATCGTTAGGCGAGGCTGCTCGGGCGAGAGGCGCATTGTGCTGCGAGATTGACCGACCGAGAGCCGCGTCGTCCTGCGACATCGGGGGCGTCATGCGCCCTGCATGGGCAGGGGCCTGCCTACCGACGTGACGACGTACTTCACGAGGTCGCGGCCGTCGTAGCGGGCAGTGCCCACGAAGGTCATGCCGTTCTTCTCCATGACGCGACGCGACGCGACGTGGCCGGGGTCGGTGACGGCGATGATGGCGTCCAGGCCGACGACATCGAAGCCATAGCGCAGCGCGGCGCCGGCCGCCTCGCTTGCGTAGCCCTTGCCCCAGCTGGCGCGACTGAATCGGTAGGCTAGCTCGACCTCGGGGCCGATCCATTGCACCAGCAGCAGGCCGCAATCGCCGATGATGCGCCCGCTCGCCTTCTCGATGACCGGCCAGAGGCTGAACCCGTGCGCCGCCTGGTGCTCCATGAACCGCCCGACCTTCTGGCGCGCAGACCTGACATCGGGCAGGGCGCCGCTCGGGATGCAGCGCATCGCGACGGGATCGCCCCACGTCTCGAAGATCCCCTCGGCGTCGGCAAGCTCGAAGGGGCGGAGCAGGAGCCGCTCGGTCTCCAGCGGGAAGCTGCCTCGGTTATGGTCGGCCATGTTCGGTCACCTCGGTTGGCAGGCGGGAGCACGGTCGGTAGGCGTAGTGTGCGGGCGAAGTCATTCCGGTGCTGGCACCCCGGCGCAGAGCAAGGGATCTCACGCTGACCGGCGCTGCTCTCCGAGATGAGTCCAATTCTCCGATGCGCGAGTTCCCTCGTCGCAGGCTCCTCGGGATGACAGGGTAGTTGACGGGGTGACAGGGTAGTTGACGAGACCGCCGGCTGCCTCCGACGTGCCGGCACGCAGGTGGGATCGTAGCAGACGGGGCGGGCGCACGCCGGTGGCGCGTACGCTTCTTGCACACGTCGAGCGTGAGGGTCGGCGAGCCGCGCGGCGGTGGCTCGGCCCTGGCGGAGGTGCGAGGCATGCAATCGAACATGATGGTCGTCGGCGTCTTCGGCGACCCGGCGTCGGCCGAACGCGCGCTCGACGCGTTGCGGGCGGCCAACTTCGACGCGAGCGACATCGGGGTCGTCGCCCAGCAGTCCGATGCGCGGGCCGAGGCGCCGCTCGGCGTGGAGCCGGCCCCGCGCGTGGACGAGACGTCCGGCGTGCTCGCCGGTGGGCTGCTCGGCGGGGTTGCCGGCTGGCTGGTCGGGCTCACGGCACTGGCGGTGCCGGGGGTCGGGCCGCTGCTGGCGGCCGGCCCGCTCGTCGCGGCGGTCAGCGGCTCCGGCCTCGGCGCGGCGGCGGGCGGGCTGATCGGCCATTTCGTCGCCCAGGGTCACGAGGACGACGAGGCGAAGTGGTACGAGGAGCGCGTGCGCGCCGGCGACGTGCTGCTGACGGTCCACGCGGGCGAGCGGTCGTCGGAGGCGCGGATCATCATGAGCCAGCAGGGCGGCCACGACTTCCGCTCGTACGCAGTGGCAGCGAGGGGCGAGTAGCCGACGCTTTCCCAATATCCGCCGCTCGCTTCAATGCCGGGGACGAGATCCTTCGACAGGCTCCGCCTGCCTCAGGATGACACACTTGGTGACGGCGCTACCGTTACGTTGCCGTTCGAGAGGACATATCTGAGAACGGTGCATCGGCAGCGCCGATTGGCGTTTGCTTAGCGCTTTTTCGGTGTCGGGATGGGGGTCGCGGAGCGCGCGGTTGACGGCGCGTCGGCGGCTGTCCGGGCCACGCCATCGGCCGCCGGCCGGGGCGCGATGGATAACGGACGCGCGGCGGGGGTGCCGCCGTCGATGCGCTCGACCAAGATCACCGGGTCGCCGCCGACCACGTAGTCGGCGCGGTCGTGCTCGTTCGAGTTGGCCGTGGCGGGCGCAAGCTGGATCCCGTACGCCCCGGCCTGGGGCGTGATGGTCGCCGTCTCGCCGAACTTATTGACCGTGAGCGCGCTGGCGCCCCTGGCCTCGACGGTCGCAGTTGCAGCGGCTGGCCGCATCGTCCAAAGGACCGTGACCTGCTCGTTGTCCCGTGCGAACGCGACGCGCGTGATGCCAGTGGCGGCCGAATGCTCATAGGTCGCGTCGCGGGCGCCGGCGAAGTAGCGCGTCACGACCTGATAGGCGGTGAAGGCGGGGCGGGTCGAGCCGTCGTTGCGCACCAGGCCGAACGGCTCGCCGCCGGCCTCGAAGTCGGTCCCGTCGAGCGAGCGATTAACGCCGATCCGCTCGATGCCCAGCCCGAGGTACGTCGCGAATGCCTGGATCATGTAGGCGGCCTGCTCGTCCTGCGAGGCGCGGAATCCGGCCTTCGAGGCGACCCAAAGCGGGTCGTCGTACGGGATGGCGTTCGTCTCGCCGATCCAGATCGGCTTCTGCATGCCGCGCGCGGCGAGCTGCTCGCGGTACCACGCGATGATGCGCGGGATGTCGTCGGCGCGGCTGTAGAGGTGGAGGTTGGCGACGTCGAAGTAGTAGTTGTTGGCCGCCGCGTCGGGGTCGGCCGCCAGCAGGTCGAGCATGCGGGTGAGCGTCGCGCCGCGGTCGTACCACCACGCCGCGCCGAACGGCAGCACCGTCGCGTCGGGGTTGCCGGCCTTGATGGCGCGGTAGGCGACCTTCTGGAGCTGGACGTACTCCTCGAGCGTGCCGTGCCAGGTGTTCCACTGGTGGCTGCGATCGATGTCGATCTCGTTCCAGATGATCCAGGTATCGACCTTGCCTCGGTAATGCTGGGCCATCTTGCGCATGAACTGGCCCCAGTGGTTGTCCGGGTGGTCCCACGCGAGGTTGAGGTTCTTGGGGACGCCGTTGCGGGAGCCGTCGGAGCTGGCCCAGGTGGGCACATTGAGCACGGCGCCGGCGAGCTGCCGGCCGCGATTCGCCTCGTCGGTGATGTAGCGGTCCTGGTCGGTCGCGAAGAGGTCGAGATCGCCCGGCCCGCCCTTCTGCATCTCGCTCCACCAGAAAAGGATGCGGGACCAGCCGGCGCCGGTGGAGTCCGCGCGGTCACCGAGGCGGAACGCGTCGTTGAGGCCGAATCTGGGGTCGCGCGTGACCGCGTCGGCCTCCGCCGCCGTTGCTGAACTGACGGTCTGCATGAGCGGGACCGAGGCGGTGAGCAGCGCGAGAGCCAGGAGCGCGACGCGCACGAGGGTCATGGCGCGCGGGCGTGGGATGACGGTCACGTGTATGTGCGTCCTCGGGCGAGTGTGGGTCCGCGACGGCCGCGCCGCTCGCGACGGCCGTGCGCATAGGGTAACGGCGTAGGAGGGCCGCGAGGGACCGTAACGGTATGGATTCGCGACTGCAACGGGCAAGCAACCGGACTGTCGGTCGGCGCCAGCATACACTACCGCGCCCGTTTTGGGCACGACGGGAAGCCCATCGAGTGTGAGACCGGCTACCACGAGGTCTGGGGGTCGAGCCTGGCCGTCCCGCTCGGGGCTGTCCCCGTGACGGGGGCCTTCGCGACACTCGTTCGCGGTCGCTAGAGTCCGTCGCTCATGGTTGGGGGCCGCCGGTATGGGCGCGGGCCTCATCGACTGGTGCCGCTCCTGGGCGCCATCGAAATGACACGGTCAAACAGCGCGACGGCCGATCGGCCCGGGGCAGCAGCGGTGGAGAGCGGCCGAGCGCGGGCACGGCCCGGCACCGTCATCGGCCGATTCCCGAGACCATGCGAGCATCGTACATTGTCAATCGAGTCCGTCACTCGATAGCAGAATGGGCGGGCGCTCGATGCCGAGCGCCCGCCCATTCTAGGATGCCCTGGCCGGGAGTTAGAGTGACCGAGAAGTCGTCCCACCCGTAGTCGGTCGCCGATACCGCTCGGCGCCGGTTTCATCGAAGATCCCCTCCGATCGGCCGTCGTCGTCGTGGACCGTGACCAGCGTGCGGCCGTTCCGGACGCCCGAATCGTAGTACTCGGCTTCATCGTGGTCGAAGCCGAGTTTCGTGAGCGCGCCCACGACACCGCCGACGCCCGCGCCGATGCCGGCCCCGGCGACGGCGGTCCCGCCACCGATGCCGAATGCGCTCGCGAGCGCCCCACCGGCGACAACCGGTCCGATCCCGGGAATGGCGAGGGCGCCGATTCCGACCAGCAGGCCGGTGAGGCCGCCGAGCAGACCACCGGCTACGGCCCCGGTTGCCGCGCCGGTTGCGGCCTTGGCGCCGGTGTCCTCGGCGAGCTCCTTGGCCTCTTCGCGGTCGCGGCTGACGATGCCGATCCGCTCGCCTTCGTAGCCAGAGTCGCGGAAGCGGCGGATGCCGGCCTCCGCGGCCGCCGGGTCGTTGTACAGGCCTCCATAGACCCTTCGCGTGCCGCTAGCTTCTGCGCTTCTGTCCTGCATGGAGAAAGCCTCCTCCCCTACTGTCGCGATCCTGCCGTACCGCGTATGGCGGCGTGACCGACGTCACGGCAGGGTCAGAGAGGTATGCTGCATTTCCTATGCCCCGCTCCGGGCGCCGGACTGCCACATCGCACTCAGGTGTCGCTGGGTCACGGATACCACGGTTTGCCGGGCCGAGGCCACCGCCTGCCGCGCGTGCTCGGTCACGCCCGCCTGCGCCGAGGGCGACCAGAAGTGCCGGGGCCCTCGCGTTGCACGTCCCGCTGGGGTTAGCGAACGGGCAGGCCGAGCGCGTCGCGGAAGCGGTGCTTGAGCCGGATGGGATCGACGATCGGGAACTCCTTCGAGCCGTCCTGACCGACGCGCGCGACCACGAGGGTCGGGCCGGGCTCGCTGAGACCGGCGTCGAGGAGTGCGCCGAGCCCGTCGAGCGAGATGACGCGCTCGGCCCGCGCGATGCCGGCGCCGCGCGCGAGCTGGACGAGGTCGGCGCCGCGACCGGTCGCGATGGGCTGGCCGCCCGTTTCGAGGAAGACCGTGTTTTCGAGGATCACCCAGAGCAGGTTGGCCGGCGCGCGCGAGGCGACGGTCACCATGCCGCCGAGGTTCATCAAAGCCGCGCCGTCGCCGTCCACGACGACCACCCGCCGCTTCGGCTGGGCGATGGCGAGGCCGAGGCCGGTCGACGAGGCCATGCCCATCGCGGCCCAGAGGTAGAAGTTGAGTGGGCGGTCGCCGGCGGCGTTGACGAGGTATGACGGCGTGCCGAGGCTGGTGACGAGCAGCTCGTCGGTGAGGCGCTCGCGGAGGGCGCGGACGGCGTCGATGCTATCCACGCGACGCTCCCGCGCTACGCACGCTTGCCGCCCGTCAGCAGCGTCGAGGCGATCATGGCGACGGGCCGGTACGTCGAGAAGGCGGTGTAAATTGCCTGATCGACGAGCGTCTCGACCTCGCCGACGCGCTCCAGCGTCACCGTCTCGACGTCGAGCGCGTCGAGCACCTTGGTCGCGGCGCGGCCGGCCGGCACCTGGCTCGGGTTGAACTCGGCGAGCCGGCCGCGCGGCGTGATCAGCAGCAGGAAGGGGATCTGGTACGCCAGCGGCAGGCCGCCGAGCGCGTTGACGCTGTTGCCGAGGCCGCTGCTCTGCATCAGGAGCGCGCCACGCATGCCGCCGAGGTAGCCGCCCGACAGGATGCCGACGCCCTCCTCCTCGCGCGTGAGCGGCACGACCTCGAACGACGGGTCGGCCTCGCAGGCGCGGATCAGCGCGGCGAGGCCGGCGTCCGGCACGTGCGCGATCAGGCGGACGTCGTTCGCCTTGAAGCGCTCGAAGACGATCTCCCACCAGGCAGCAGTCATGGCGAGGGCAGTGTAGCAGGGAGGCCCTCACCCCATGGGCGGAGGCCCTCACCCCCCGGCCCCCTCTCCCTAACCGTGGGAGAGGGGGAGATGATGCGCCCGTGCTCCCCTTCCCCCTCGCATGGGGGAAGGGGTCGGGGGA
>Ga0136611_10000083_pt1 | contig 50610 bp, 44 predicted proteins | sample AntDrymUQ2232306_2_FD_106645 | JGI IMG/M metagenome (GOLD analysis project Ga0136611, IMG submission 106645) | Polar desert sand microbial communities from Dry Valleys, Antarctica - metaG UQ223 (23.06) | ecosystem: Environmental > Terrestrial > Soil > Desert | place: Antarctica: Dry Valley... | reverse complement strand
GCCCGAACAATCTCCTCCAGCACGAACGGCGTGCTCATGGAGACACCGTCGAGCACGTCGTGCCAGCCCCGCATCCCGATCAGGTAGTAGCCGCCGTCGGTCACGGGGCCCAGCACGAGGTCATTCCGGTCGAGCAGGTCGAACGCCTCGAGGACGATCTCCTTGGAGAGCTGCGGCGAGTCCGAGGCGATCAGCACGACACACTCCTCCCCCCGCTCGGCGGCTGTGCGGAAGAAGAGCTGCTGCCGCTCGGTCCAGTCGCCGGGCGGTTGCGCGGACGCTCGCGTCCCCGGATAGGCCGCGTGCCAAGCCGGGAGCGGATCGACGTACCAGGACGCGCTCGGAAAGCGCTCTGCGAGATCAGCCAGGAACGCCCGGTAGAGAAGGAGCGCGGAATCGTCGCCGATCTCCTGCGCGAGCCGCGTCTTCACGTGGCCGGGGAGCGGTGCCTTGGCCGCGATCGTGAGGTTCATCGCAACAGCCTCCCCATGTCCGCGACCGCCCGAGCGGTTCCGCGCGCGGTCCCCGTCACCTTCGAGCGGCCCGAGCGCGTGAGATAGGGCACCGGCACCTCGCCGATCCGCCAGCCGGCCCGGTGCGCGAGAAGCACCATCTCGAGCGGCCAGCCGAAGCGGCGGTCGACGATCCCGAGCTCGAGCAGCGACTCTCGTCGCGCGGCGCGCATCGGACCGAGGTCTCGCAGCCGCAGGCCGGTTCGGCGGCGCAGCTCGAGCGCGAGCACGCGGTTCGCGAGCCGCGCGTGCAGGGGCCACGCACCCGGTTCTGGCTGCCGCGCTCCGAGGACTAGATCGGCGCGGCCGGCGAGGACGGGTGCACAAACGGCAGGAAGCTCGCGCGGATCGAGCGAGCCGTCGCAATCCATGAAGCAGACGACTTCCGCGCTCGCAGCCGAGAGCCCCGCGAAGCAGGCGGCCCCGAAGCCGGGACGCGGCTCGGTGACGACACGCGCTCCGAGTCGCCGTGCGAGCTCGGCGGAGCCGTCTCGCGACCCGTTGTCGGCCACGATCGGCTCGTAGCCGTCCGGCATTCGCCCGAGCACCCACGGCAGCGCCTCGGCCTCGTCGAGCACCGGCAGGATCACTTCGATCACGCCACGCACCTGGTCAGCTCGCGGTGCGCGAACCGTTCGAGCCCGGCCAGCGCCTCGGGGAGATCGGCATGGCCGAACCCGAGCCGGAAGTGGTTGCCGGGGTGGTTGTAGATCGAGCCCGGGACGAGCAGCACGCCCTCCTGCTCGACGAGCCGCACGGCGAGTGCCTCGACGTCGAAGGTGGAGTCGAGCCGGGGGAACCCGACGCAGCCTGCGCGCGGCCGTACCCATTCGAACACCCCCTTCCACTCGGCGAAGAAGCGGTCGAGCAGCTCCAGGTTCCGGCGAGAAGCCCCAGGCTCCGGTCGAACAGGACGGCTCGCGCCCGCAGGGCGATGAGCGCGAGCACCTCGCTCGGAGCGCTGTTGCAGGCCGAGATGTACTCCTTGTAGGTCGAGATCCGCTCGAGCAGGTCGCGGTCCTTCGTCGCGATCCAGCCGATCCGAAGGCCTGCGAGACCGAACGCCTTCGACATCACGCCGACGCTGACAGCCTGACCGCCGTAGTCGGCAGCGGCCGGGAGCAGATCGGCCGCGTCGTACTCGAGGTGGCGGTAGACCTCGTCCGAGAAGAAGCAGGCGCCCACCTCGGCCGCGATCGCCTCGGCCGCGTCGAGCGTCGCCCGGTCGGGGAGCGCCCCGGTCGGGTTGTGGGGGAAGTTGACGATCACGACCCGCGTCGTGGGCCGGATCGCTCGGCGAAGCGCGTCCAGGTCGAGAGCCCAGCCGGAGTCTCGATCGAGCGGGAGGAGCGTCACGTCGGCGCCGGCCGCGTAGGCGACCTCCTGCAGAGATTGATACGCGGGCCAGGTCACGACCGCGTGGTCGCCGGGGCGGAGGATCGCGTTCAGGGCGAGGAAGATCGCTTCGTCGGCACCCGTGAACGTGACCACCTCGTCCGGCTCGATTGCCGTGTACGTCCCGGCGATCTCGGCGCGCAGCGCGGGCATGCCGCCGGGCTCCGTGTAGCCGAGCGCCAGCCCGTCCCACAGCTCCCGCGTCCCCGGGTCGGCCAGGTCGAGCAACTCCCGGAGCCGCAGAGGCTCGATGTCCGAGGTGCAGAGCAGATGCCGCGCTCGTGGACCGAGTTCGGCGAAGAATCGCTCGAGCCGAAGGCCCTGGACGCTGTGCAACGAGGTCGCGGTCACGAGGGCACAGGTTTCCGGCTGGGGGCTGAACCACGCATTAACGTTTTCTGACGCGGGCGTCGATGGGCCGAGGCAGTCGCCTGCCCCGGCCCAACACGTTGGTCAGCTTGCCGCGAAACCGCCGAGCGCACCGCCGCCGGGCGTGATCCCGCCATCGACGTCGATCGGGGTCAGCCTTCCGGTCGTCCCGTCGACTGCGAACGCGTGCACGGTGCCGTCGAGCGCGTTCCGTGCGTAGAGGTACTGGCTGTTCCGGCTCAGGGACATGTCGCCCGCGCCGGAGACGCCGATCGTCTGCTCGCTCGGGTTGATCAGGAAGATCGTCCCGTCGGTGTTGACGCCGTAGAGCGAGATGTCGCCGGTCTGGAAGTTCGTGATGTACGCGAACTTGTTGTTGTCCGTGACGACGACCCAACACGTGTCCGAGCGGCCGTTCCGGACCGTCGGCCCGAGCGGCGTCAGCACGCCGTCGTCGCCGACCTCGTATGACGCCGCCCCACCCTGAAGCGGCGCCGCGCCGAAGTTCTCGGTCGTGATCAGGTCGTTCTGCTGCGTGAAGGTGAAGCCGAACGGGCCCGATCCCGTGGACTCGTTCACGATCGGGCCGGTCGCGATCCCGCGATTGTCGACCGTGTACGTGTCGATCTTGTCCGAGGCCCGCTGGGTGACGACGAGGACCTCACCCTTCTTGTCGAAGGAGATCTGCGCACAGCCCGAAAAGGCGCCGCCGCTGACCGGCCGGGTCGAGCCCGGAATCGGAGTCAGCTGACCCTGCGGGCCGAGCTCGAAGCCGCTGATGTTCGGGACCCCGCCCATGCAGTTCGAGCCGCCGCCGTTCAGGACGTAGACGATCCCCTGGCTGACGGTGACGCTGAGCGGGTGGTTGCCGCCGGAGTCCTGCACCTCGAGCAGCTCGAGACCGCCGGGCCTCGTCTCGAAGACCGAGATCGAGTTGCTGCCCGCGTTGACGGTGAGCAGGAAGCGGTCGCTGCCGCCGAGGTTGTTCGGAGCCGACTCGCGGCCGTGGCTCGCGAGGATGACCCCGTTCGCCGTGTTCTCGAGCAGGCCGCTGCCGAGGCCGCCGGTCGAGAACGAGCCGGCGGGCGTGAGAGTGCCGTCGGAGCCGCGATCGAAGACGATGATCCGGTTTCCGTTCGGGTCGTTCGTCCAGGCATAGGCGGCGCCCGAGCTTCCGCCGGCGCTTGCGACCGAGCCGGCGCCGGCAAGCGTCAGCAGTCCCGCAGCGATGGCAGCGAGGAGCAGTGTGAATCGCTTCATCTGGTTCTTCCCCCTAGTTGGTGGTGGGCGTACTGGGTCGGAGTGATAGTTCTGGCGGGATGTGAGCGGCGCGTCCGCACTTTCTGAAGATTCGCTAACACACTTCGCAAGCGGGGTTGGCGCAGCCGGAAACGGAGACAAGAGGACGTGCGCTCCCTTCCCCTGAGCATGCGTTGGTGGCTCGGCTTTGCGTTCGCCGTGGTCGCGGCGCTCACGGCCGTCGCGGTCGCTCAGGGGATGGCGAATCGTTCCGAAAACGCGTTCCGCAAGGACGCTGAGAAGCGGGCCCTCGAGAACAGCATCGCCGCGAAGTCGGCTCTGCGCGAGGCGATGGGCCGCGGCAACCTCGACGAGGCAGTGCGCTCGATCTCGGCGCGGCGACGACTCGCGATCTTCGTGCTCGACGCCGAGGGGCGCCCCACCACTCCGGCCCGAGCCTCCCAGACCGAGCTCACGTCGGTGCCCCGGAGGGCGGCCGCGGTCCGTCAGGCGCTCGCGGGAAAAACCTACGTCCGCTCCTACGACGAGGGCCGGGTCACGGTCGTTGCGCTGCCGATGCCGTGGGACTCCGCGTCCGCGCTGCTGACCTATTCGCTGCAGCCCGGATACGGCACGACGATGACGATGATCCGCGATCAGATCGCGGACGCCGTCCTCTGGGCGGTTCTCCTCGGAGGCGCCGCGGGGCTCGTGATCGCTCTCGTGACGGCCCGGCGGCTGCGCCGGATCCAGCGGGCCGCGAGGGCGATCGAGTCCGGCGACTTCGGTCGGCGCGTCGACGTGCGCCTGAACGACGAGATCGGGATGCTCGCACAGGCTTTCGATCGGATGCGCGGACGGCTGCAGGAATCCTTCGAGGGCCTCCAGCTCGAGCGGCTTCGGCTGCGGCGGACGCTCGAGCGCCTCGACCAGGGAGTCGTGACCATCGACTCCGACCTGATGGTCGAGTCGGCCAATGACGCCGCCGGCGAGCTCATCGGCTCGCTCGAGGAGGGCGCGGTGCTCCCCGAGCCGTGGCCCGACTTCCCGCTGCGACACTTCGCCGGCGAGCTCTTCGCACCCGACGCGGAGGTCGAGCGCGTTCGCGTCTCGCCGGGGGACGACCGCTTCTACACCGTCTGCGGGATCCCGGCCGGCCAGGGCTTTCGGACGGCCATCCTCGTGATCACGGACGTATCTGAGCTCGAGCGGCACGAGCGGATCGAGCGCGAGTTCGTCACGAACGCCGCGCACGAGCTGCGGACTCCCGTTGCGGCGATCTCGAGTGCGGTCGAAGTGCTCGAGGCGGGGGCGAAGGAGCGTCCGGTGGAACGCGACCACTTCCTCGAGATCATCGATCGCCAGTCGACTCGGCTCGCCAGGCTCTCCCGCTCGTTGCTCGTCCTGGCGCGTGCGCAGACCGGCGAGGAGGACGTGCGCCGGGCCCCGGTCGAGCTCTGTCCGCTCCTCATCGAGATCGCGAGCGAGTTGACGACGAGCGAAGGGGTTGTGGTCGCCGTCGACTGCCCGGACGGACTGCTCGTCTTCGCCGAGCACGATCTCGTCGACCAGGTCTTCTCGAACCTCGCCTCGAACGCGGCCAAGCACACGGAGCACGGAAAGATCACGATCACGGCCCGCCCCCTCGACTCCGAGCGCGTCTCGATCGAGCTTGTCGATACCGGCACCGGGATCCCGACGGAGGCACAGCCGCGGATCTTCGACCGCTTCTACCGGGGGGAGACGCGCGAGCCGAACGGCTTCGGACTCGGGCTCGCGATCGTCCGCCAGGCGGTTCGCGTGCTGCACGGGACGGTCGAAGTGAGATCGACGGCCGGAACGGGCACACGCATCTCCGTGACCCTCCCACTGGCGAAGGCTCAATGACCGGCCGGATCCTGATCGCCGACGACGAGCAGGACATCGTCGACGCGCTCGCCTACGCCCTCACCGCCGAGGGCTACGACGTGGACGCGGTCTCGAACGGCGAAGATGCGCTCGAAGCGGCGCAACGGGAGCCGTACGACATGGTCGTCCTCGACATCATGATGCCGCGTCTCTCGGGGACGGAGGTCTGCCGGCGTCTCAGGACGAACAGCATCGTCCCGATCATGATGCTGACCGCCAAGGACGCGGAGCTCGACCGTGTGCTCGGCCTCGAGGTCGGCGCCGACGACTACGTCACGAAGCCGTTCTCGGTCGCAGAGTTCGTCGGGCGCGTCCACGCGATCCTCCGCCGCCGCGACTTCGAGCGCGCGGCCGCCGGTAGCGCCGTCCGGGAACTCGGTGGGCTTCGGATCGACCTCGCGCGACACCGCGTCGAGATCGACGGAGCCCCGGTGCAGCTGACCCCGTCGGAGTTGAAGCTGCTGGTCTTCCTCGCAGGGCGACCCGAGCAGGTTTACTCGCGCGCGCAGATCATGGAGCATCTCTGGGAGACCCCGTATGTCGGCGACGCCCGCGCCTGCGACGTCCACGTCTACAACCTGCGCCAGAAGATCGAGCCCGACCCCACGCATCCGGCCCGGCTCATGACGGTGCGCGAGGTCGGCTACAAGCTCGCGATCGTCTAGGGACGCTCCTAGCAGAACAAGACCGCGGGAGCATCTGTCCGCTCCCGCGGTCCTGCTTGCCTCCTGGGGGAAGGTGCTGTTAGAGGAGCCGCGCGACGATCGGGCAGTTGACGACGACCCCGGTCGAGCCGAACCGCTTGCCACCAGGGCCCGTGATGTGCCCGCCGACGACGAGACTGAGGAGCTGGAACTCGTCGATGACGCGGGAGCGATACCCCTTCCGGATCGCGTTCTGCGTCCAGAAACCGAGGTTGAGATCCCAGGCTGGGCTGTAGTCGAGCGCGACGGTGGGCAGGCCACCGACGAGGTTGAGCGGCGGCAGCTTGTCCTTGAGCGCGCTGTTCAGGCCCTGCCGCTGCGGGTTGTTGCGGCCGGTGGGCCCATTCGCGATCACGAACAGTCGCTCGATTGCGCTGAAGACGCCGTCGTCGCGACCGACCGGCAGGTCACCCATCGCGGGTGCCATCGTGCCCTGGTCGAGAGCCGCAACGACGGGATCGGAGGCCTCCATGCTCATGTAGAGCGACGGCTTCGCGAAGCTGAAGATCGGGGTCAGCTTGATCGTGACCGTGCCGCCGCCGTTTCCGAGCGGGCAGATATTCGCGACGCGATCGTGGACGAGGTTGTAGTTCGGACGCGTCTTGCACGCCCGGATCTCCTCGGCCGTCTTGTCGAAGGCCACCACCGGCGCGTTGTAGACGTGTCCGCCCGCGTTCTCGATCCGGACGAACGGGGTGTAGTCCGCGTCGCCGACCGAGCCGGGCTGGCCGACTCGCGGCGGGAAGGACGTACCCTGGACGATCCGCCGCGGTGAGAAGTCGACCGCGCCCTTCTCGAAGATCAGGCCCGCTTCCTTCGTCAGGGTCGCGCTGCGCGTCGCCCGTCCCACGTTCGCGTAGTGGAGCTTGCCGGAGTGATTCAGACCCAGCGCGTCCGCGTTCTCCTTGTCGGAGGTGTCCGTGAGGATGTACCAGACGTTCCGCCCGTCCCTCATGTGCCCGAGGTAGAGCGGGATCTTGATCGTCGCCTTCCGGACGTCGAGCGTGCCGGAGCGGAGCAGCTGCACCGGCCCGACGAGCTTCCGGTCGATCTGCGAGGGAAACGGCCCGAAATAGCTGGCCGGAACGTTCGTACCCACCGACGGGGGCGGCGGCGTGATCTCTTGCGCCGATGCAGAGCCTGCGGCCGCGATCGAGACCGCGAGCACCCCCAACAGGCCGAGCAGCCCCTTGCGTTTTCTCCCAGTCATCGACCCGCTCCTTTGGCTACCTGGAACCGCGAAGGATTTCGCGCGACGGATCGTGAACCTCCGATGTGAGCGCTTCGTGAGAGCGAAATTAAGGTGTCTTCACGAGTGCTCGAGATTCAGGTTCGCTCACATCCCCGCAGTTCACGCCGGCGCCGCGTACTGTCTTCTCATGGCTGCGAATCACGAACTGGGTTCGCTCCGTGATCGTCGCTTCGCTGCCAACCAGTCGGTGTTTCGTCGTTCGAACGAGCGGCTGAGCCGGCGCCTCGACGCTCTCGGGACGGGATCCGCGCGCTACGTCTGCGAATGCGGCGACGACTCGTGTCGCGACCGCATCTCGCTGTTGGCGAGCGAGTACGAGCACGTTCGCTCGAGCTCGACCTGGTTCCTGATCGCTCTCGATCACGAGATCCTCTCGGGGGGATTCGAACGGATCACCGAGACGCACGAGCGCTACCAGGTCGCGGAGAAGAGCGGTGCGGCCGGGGCGCTCGCCGAAGCAATGGATCCGCGCACGGCGCTCACATCGCGCAGCAGCTAGCAATGCGTGCTGAAGGACGAGACCGACCGAATGCAATCGGGGATTACGGGTTCGTCTCCGACTGCCATTCGGCGGCACTGGTCGATCGTGCTGGCTCCGTGGACTGGTGGTGCGTTCCTCGCTTCGACTCCCCCTCGGTCTTCGGCCGGCTGCTCGACCCGGCCGCCGGCCACTGGTCGCTCTGCCCGTCGGCCGCCTTCGAGTCCACGCGCCGATACGTTCCCGATTCCCTCGTCCTCCAGACCGTCTTCACGACCGCGGGCGGCGAGGTGACGGTCACGGACGCGCTCGGGCTCGAGTCCGGTGCGCGGGGCCACGAGATCGGGCTCCGCAGCCCCCATGTGTTGCTCCGCCGCGTCGAGGGATCAAAGGGCGCCGTCGAGATGGTCACCGAGTTCGCTCCCCGCATGGAGTACGGGCTGACCGTGCCCAACATCCTCGCCTCCGAGGACTGGATGGCGGCGCGAGGCGGGCCGGTCGTTCTTGCGCTCAGCGGTGGGGTAACGCTCTCTCCCGAACCCGGGTGCGTCAGGGCCCGCTTCACCGTCCATGCCGGCGAGCAGGTGGACTTCAGGGTTGCCTACACGCCTTCGTCCGAGCCAGACGCGGCCGGTGGGGACGATCCGACCGCTCTCGAGGACACGATCGCCGGCTGGGAGTCGTGGGCCCAGCTGCACGATGGCTACCAGGGTCGCCACCAGGAGGCGGTTCGGCGCAGCTCCCTCGTGCTGCAGGGATTGACCTACCAGCCGACCGGCGCGGTGGTGGCGGCTGCGACGACCTCCCTGCCGGAGAAGGTGGGTGAGGATCTCAACTTCGACTATCGCTACGCCTGGCTGCGTGACCTGAGCCTGACGATCCGGTCGCTGTGGATCGCGGCGTGTCCCGACGAGGCGAACCGGCTCTTCCGGTGGATCGCGGACGCGGGAGGTCACCTGGCCGAAGACGAGCGAGTCCAGATCATGTATGGCGTGGCGGGCGAGCGAGACCTCACCGAGCACGAGCTGACCCACCTGGCCGGCTATCGCGACAGCCGGCCGGTCCGGATCGGGAACGCCGCCTGGGATCAGGAGCAGCTCGACGTGCTCGGCGAGGTCCTCGACGCGGTCGAGCAATTGCGCGACGAGCTCGGAGAGCTCGGCGAGCCCACCCGTGAGCTCCTGATCACGCTGGCAAACCGCGCCGCCACGACCTGGCGCGAGCCGGACGCCGGGATGTGGGAGGCCCGCGACCAGCAGCGCCAGTATGTGTCCTCCAAGGTCATGTGCTGGGTCGCGCTCGACCGCGCAGTCCGGCTGGCCCCGCTCCTCGGCGACGGCGTCCAGCTCGAACGCTGGGAAGAAGCCCGCGAGCGCGTGCGGACGGCGGTGCTGGACAAGGCCTGGAGCGAGCGGGCGGGCGCCTACACCGGGGCGTTCGGCTCGGACGACCTCGACGCCTCGGTCCTCCTCCTCCCGCTCGTGCGCTTCCTCCCCGCGACCGACGAGCGGATGTGGGCGACGATCGAGGCGATCGAACGGGAGCTCGGAGACATCGGTCTCGTGCGCCGTTGGCCCGAAGACCCCATGGGCTTCCTGATCTGCACCTACTGGCTCGTCGAGTGCCTCGCCCTGGGCGGCGAGGTCGGTCGCGCCGAGGAGTGGTTCGAGCGGGCGACCTCATACGCCAACGACCTCGGTCTCCTGGCCGAGGAAGCGGATCCCGACCGGAAGGAGCTCCTCGGCAACTACCCGCAGGCGTTCTCGCACGTGGGGCTCATCAACGCCGCGTGGCGCCTGACCGAGGCGGCGGCGCCAGCACCCAAGAAAGCAGCCAAGGAGGCGTCATGAGCGGACGGCTACAGGACAAGATCGCCCTGATCACCGGATCCGACTCGGGGATCGGCCAGGCGACGGCGATCGAGTTCGCCAAGGAGGGCGCCGACCTCGTGGTCCACTATCTCGAGGACGCAGACGGCGCCGAGGAGACCCGTCGCACGGTCGAGGCGGAGGGCAGGCGCGCGATCGTCGTGCAGGCTGACATTTCCGACGAGGAGCAGGTCGGCCGGCTCTTCGACGCCGCGGTCGAGGAGTTCGGGCGGATCGACATCCTGATGAACAACGCCGGGGTCGACGCCTCCGGCGACGAGGTCGCAGACCTTGCCACCGCGACGTTCGACAAGGCGATTCGAACCAACCTCTACGGGGCGTTCTTCTGTTGCAGGCGCTACGTCCAGCTCCGCAAGTCGGGCAGCGAGACGGGCGGCAAGATCATCAACGTCACCTCGGTGCACCAGAACATCCCGAACACGGGCGGAGCCGACTACGACTGTTCCAAGGGAGCCCTGCGCATGCTCACCCGGACCCTCGCGCTGGAGCTGGCTCCGTTGCGGATCAACGTCAACAGCCTCGGTCCCGGCATGGTCCTGACGCCGTTCAACCAGGCGGCGATCGACGATCCCGAGTTGCTCGCGGAGCAGGTTCAGAGCATCCCCTGGAAGCGGGCTGCCGAGCCCGCCGAGATCGGGCGGCTGGCGGTCTTCCTCGCCTCGGCCGACAGCGACTACGTCACGGGGACCACGTACTTCATGGACGGTGGCCTGATGATCAACCTCGGTCAGGGCGCCTGACCGAGGTTGTGGCCGCCGTCGCACCCTCGAGTCGCTCGTCGACCATCGCTTCCAGAGCACGCTCGCTCAGGCAGTACCCCGTCACCACGGTCACGAACGAGGTCTTGTCGAGCACGTCCAGCTTGCACTCGGACCGCGCGGTGACGGTCGCCATCCGCGGTGCGTTCCGGATCAGCGCGATCTCGCCGAAGCAGTCGCCCCGGCGAAGCACGTTCACGTGCGTCCCCCCGACGGTCACCTCCACCTCGCCTTCCGCGACGACGTAGAAGCGGTCGCCGACCTCGCCCTCGGACGACCGCCGTTCCGCTCGGCACCTCCAGCGGCTCGAGCGACCGCGCCAGCGATTCGAGATCGCGCGCGGCCAGCGGCGCGAAGAACGGGATCGACCGCAAGCGCGCCATCTCGACCACGGGCAGGACGCTCCCATCCGCCTCGAGCAGGGCGCGGAAGACGAACAGGATCGCGAGCGGGAGGAGGAACGCGACACAGACGAAGGCACCGCGTCCCCCTGCGAGGGCGACGAAGAGCGGCACGGCGAGCGAACCGAGCGCGAGCCCCACCGCCGAGACGCTCTCGAGCAGGCCGAAGACGCGACCGAGCACGTCCGGCGGCGCGAGGCGCTGGAGGAGGGTCTGGCCCGCGACGTCGAGCACGGTTCGGCCGACGCCTGCGAGCGCGAGCAGCGCGAACGCGGCGAGGGTGGACGAGCTGACGCCGATCCCGACCAGTGCGATCACCCAGAGGGCGAGCCCCGCGAAGAGCGAGCGCGCAAGCCGCTTCCTGCCGACGAGCGCGAGCGTGGCGAGGACGCCGATGACCCCGCCGGCCCCGAAGGCGGCGTTCAGGTAGCCCGCCGCCTCGCCGCCGAGGCCGAGGACCGCCACCGCCAGCACGACGTAGAGCACGTCGAGGGCGCCGATCGCGACCGACTGGAGCCCGAGCAGCCAGATCAAGGAGCGCGGCCCCGGCTCACAGGTCGCGACGCGGAGCCCGTCGATCGTGTCCCGGAGGGCGGAGCCCTCGCGCCGGGGGCCGACCGGCCCGCGGAGCGGAGCGACCAGCAGGGCGGCCGCCAGGGCAACGCCCGCCATCACCGCGAAGACGGTGCCCGCTCCTCCGGCGGCCAGCAGGAGACCGGCGCCCGCCGGAGCGACGAGGAGGCTGAGGCTCTCGATCCACCCGGCGACGACGTTTGCGGCGGTCAACTGCTCGGGCGTTCGGGCGAGGGATGGAGTGAGCACCGCCTGGGCGGGCCTCGTCACCGTGACTGCGGTGGCGGCGTACGCCGCGAGCGGCGGGCCATCGGCGAGCAGCACCGCGGCGGTCGCGGCCATCGCCGTTCCCTGGGCGAGGTAGCCGAGCGCGAGAACGCGGCCCGGCGGAAGCCGGTCTCCGAGCGACGCGGCGACCGGAGCGAAGAGCGCGGCGGGGACGAGCTGAGCCGCTGCCACCAGCCCTGCCGTCGTCGCGCCGCCCTGGTGGTAGGCGTAGACGAGCATCGCGATCCAGACGCCCCACTCGGCCGCGTTGAACGCGAGAAAGGCTAGCTGGATGCGGCGGAGCTCCCTGTTTCTGAAGACCCCGCCGAGCACGCGCCGAATCTCGGTTCTCTGGCTCAAACGACCTCGCGGAGCCGCGAGTGGGCGACCCGCCGGATCTCCTGCTCGAGCCGCGGGAACCGGTCGAGGAGGCTGGCGAGCGAGCCTTCGTCGAGCACCCGCAGGCGGACGTCGAGCCGGGCGACCACCGTCGCCACCCGCGAGCGGGCGTAGCCGGCTCCCCACTCGAGCGCCGCGATCTCGCCGAAGAAGGAGCGGCCCGGAGGGTGGCGACGAGCCGGTCGTCGACGAGGACGTCGACAGCTCCTTCCTCGATCACGAAGAAGTCACGCGTCGTGTCCCAGCGCGCGATCACCTGTTCTCCGGCGGCGGCCCGACGCTCGGACGAGAGCGACGTGAGCATGCTCGCCTCGGCCGGGTCGAGCCGGGCGAAGACCGAGACCGACTCCCCGATATCGGCGTGCCGTTCGTAGCCCGCGGGCGCCGAGACCGGCTCGGCCGTCTCGAGGAAGGAGAGCACTCGCTCGACGTCCTCGGCACCGCTCGTGTGGTTGAGGATGCAGAGCCGCAGAGCCGGTCGGCCGTGGACACGGGTCGAGGAGATGAACCCGATCCCGCTCTCCTCGAGCGCGGCGACGAGTCCGTCGGTCAGCGACTCCTCGTTCTCCCCGGCCCCGGGCAGCCTCCGGAAGCACACGACCCCCAGCGAGGGCGGCGCAGCGAGCTCGAAGCGGACGCTCGCCTCGATCCGCTCCCGCGCGAGCTCGGCGAGGTCGAGGCAGCGGTCGATCGAGCCGCGGAAGGCATCGAGGCCGAACGTGCGGAGCGAGAGCCAGAGCTTGAACGCGCGCGTCGTTCGCGTCAGCTGGAGCCCGAGGTCGGCGAAGTTCACCTCCGGTGGGTCGCGTCAGCGTCCCGCAGGTAGTCGGAGCTGATCTCGAACGCGTGCCGGAGCGCGCTCCCGTCGCGGACGAGCAGGCAGCCGCACTCGTACGGCTGGTAGAGCCACTTGTGCGGGTCGCGCGTGATCGAGTCGGCGAGCGCGATCTCGGCGAGTGCCGAGCGGCCGCGCTCGGTCAGGATCGCGAAGCCGCCATAGGCCGCGTCGACGTGGAGCCAGAGGCCGCGCGCGGCAGAGCGCCGAGATCTCCGCGACCGGGTCGATCGCGCCCGAGCTCGTCGTGCCCGCATTCGCAACGACGAGGAACGGCTTCCGGCCCGCCGCCTCGTCGGCGGCAATCGCCGCCTCGAGCGTCGCGGGCTTGAGCCGCAGGTCGTCCCCGACGGGCAGCACCCGCACCTGGTCGGGCCGGAAGCCCAGGGTGCGCGCCGCGCGCGCGAGCGACGAGTGCGCCTGGTCGGAGACGTAGATCACGAGGTCGTCGCGCATCGCGCCGATCAGCGACTCGCGCGCGCAGGCGAGCGCGGTCAGGTTCGCTGCGGAGCCGCCGGTGACGAGCGAGCCCGCAGCCTCGGCCGGGTAGCCGACCCAGTCCTTGAACCAGCTCAGCACCTCGAGCTCGAGCTGGGACGGGCCCGCCGCCTCCATCCAGGAGCCCGCGTAGACGTTGCAGGCGCTCGCGATGAAGTCGCCGAGCGCGCCCGGCCAGGTCCCGGCCGCGGGCACGAAGGCGAAGTAGGCGGGATGAGCGGTGCGGCTCGCGTACGGGAGCACGTCCCGGAAGAGCCTGTCGAGCACGACGTCGTACGGCTCACCCTCGGCCGTCGGCTGCCCGGCGAGCCGGGCAGCGACTTCCTGCGGCGCCGACCGCCGCATGGGCGGCGCGGACCCGTCGCCGAGCCAGTCGATCAGCGCGTCGACGGTCCGGTAGCCGGCCGCCCGCATCTGTTCGCCGTCGAGCTCGAGCCTGCTCCCCTCCTCCGATTCCCCCTCTGTGCCGGCGATGCTCATACCCTGGCACAGGAGCGCGCTCGCGCCAACCTACCTCCGGCGGCAGCGCTCCACGGTCTCACGGACGCCCTCCGCGAGCGTCGGCGCGCCGAGCGACCCGAGCGCCCGCTCGAGCGCCGTGGCCTCGAGCTCGGCCGGGAACGGCAGCGGCGTCTCGGCGAACGAGATCCGGCCAGCGACCTCGGGGGCGGCAGCCTCGATCGCGGCCACGACCTCGGCCATGGAGGCGACGACTCCGGGGTAGTTGGCGACGACGGCATCTTCCGAGGAGGTGGCAGCCAGATAGAAGGCGCGGCCGACCGCGGGCGCATAGTCGTACTGCGCGGTCCCGCCGTAGCCGATCTCGAAGCCCTCACCGCGCGCGGCCGCCTCCATTGCCATCGTCGGCCCCGAGGTCATGCCCTGGTCGCGTCCTGGGCCGTAGACGACATACGGGCGGATTCCGATCGAGGGAACCTGGCTCTCGGCCCAGTAGAGCCGCGCCGTGCCTTCGTTCGCCTGCTTGGTGACGCCGTAGAAGGTCGCAGGGGCAGAGCCGCCGCTCTCCGGGGCGGGCGAGGGATCGTCCGGCCCGTAGACCGCGGCCGAGCTCGCGTAGGCGACTCCGGGGATCCGCTCGAGCCGCTGCTTCACGGCCTCGAAGACATTGACCGTGCCGACGACGTTCACACGCGCCCCGAGCGCCGGGTCGGCCCGGCAGAACGGCACCTGGAGCGCCGCGAGGTGCACGACGCGCGTGATCGCGTGCTCGTCGAGGACGCGACCGAAGCCGTCGAGGTCGGTGATGTCGCCCTCGACGAGGGTGACGCGTTCCCGCTCCGCATCCGTCAGGGCGAGCTCGAGCCGGTGCGTGCGGTCGCCGAGGTCGAGCCCGATCGCCTCGTCGCCCGCGTCGAGCGCGGCCTTGAGCGCCCAGGCGCCGACGCAGCCGAGCGCTCCGGTGACGAGCACGCGCTCGCTCAATAGACGGCCCGCCCACCCGAGATGTCGTAGGTCGCCCCGGTCGAGAACGAGCACTCCTCGCTCGCGAGCCAGGCGACGAGCGAGGCCACCTCGTCGATCTGGCCCAGCCTGCCCATCGGGATCTTCGCGACCATGTAGCCGATGTGCTCCTCGCTCATCTGGGCGAGGAGCGGCGTCTCGATCACGGCAGGCGCGATGCAGTTGACGAGCACGTTCGTGCCGGCGAGGTCTTTCCCGATCGCCTTCGTCAGCGCGATCACCGCGGCCTTCGAGGCCGAGTAGGCGGCGGCCATCGGGTTGCCCTCCTTGCCGGCGATCGAGGCGACGTTGACGATCCGGCCGTAGTTCCGCTCGGTCATTCCTGCGATCACGGCCCGGTTCGCGAAGAACGTCCCGTCAGCGTTGATCGCGAGTACGCGCCGCCACTCGTTGTCGCCGACGTCGACGGTACGGAGCGAGTCGCCGGTGATCCCGGCGGAGCAGACGAGGATGTCGACCGGGCCGAGCTCGGATTCCGCTCGCGCGACCGCGGCTTCGATCTCCTCCGAGCGGCGTACGTCGGCGGTCAGCGAGAGCACGCCGTCGGGGCCGCCCTCGGTGAGGTCGAGCGTCGCGACCTTCGCCCCTTCGCGGAGGAGCCGCTCGGCGACCCCGGCCCCGATCCCGCTCGACCCGCCCGTGACGAGGGCCACCCGGCCCACGAAGCGCTCGCTCATCTCGCCTACCAGTCCCCGACGCTGCCGTCGGCGTAGAAGACCCGTTGCAGGAGCTCGGGCTCGAAGGGGTGCGCTTTGACGACGTCGAGGTCGATCTCGATCCCGAGGCCGGGCTTCTCGCTGGGATAGGCCCTCATCCCAGCAGTGTCGATCCGGTGCGACTCGGTCGCGACCTCGGAGCGCCAGGGGACGTCCGAGGTGACGGCTTCGCAGATCACGTACGAGGGCGTCGCGAGGCCGAGCTCGATCGAGGCTGCGGTCGAAACCGGCCCCTGGGGGTTGTGCGGGGCGAGTGCGACGCGGTAGGTCTCGGCGAGGGCCGCGATCCGGCGCGCTTCGGTCAGCCCGCCGCAGTGGGTGATGTCCGGCTGCAGCACCGAGCACGCGTTCTTCTCCAGGAGCTCGCGGAAGCCGCCCGCGCCGACGAGCCGCTCTCCCGTGGCGATCGGGGTCGAGACCGAGCGCTGGATCGCCGCGATGTCGTCGGCGCGCTCCGGCCAGCACGGCTCCTCGAGCCAGTAGAGGCCGAACTGCTCCAGCGCGTGGGCGAAGAGGTGTCCCATCCGCGGGCTCGGCCGCGCATGGCAGTCGACCATGATGTCGATCTCGTCTCCGACCGCCTCGCGCATCGCGGCGACGCACGCCTCCGCGTGGCGGACGGGGGCCAGCCCCTCGAGCGGCATCGTCGGCGGCACCGCCATCGACTTGAAGGCGCTGAAGCCGCTCTCGACCATCGCGCTCGCGAGCTCGCCGAAGCGCTCCGGCTCCGAGCTCTCGTAGAAGTCCTCCATCTTCCCGCCTCCGAGGTGCCCGTAGAGGCGGACGTAGTCGCGGACCGCCCCACCCCAGAGCCGGTGACAGGGAACGCCGTGCACCTTCCCGAGGATGTCCCAGAGGGCGATGTCGATCCCGGACAATGCGGTGCCGCGGACGATGTCGTTGCCGTGCCAGAAGTGCTGGCGGTACATCGTCTGCCAGAGGTGCTCGATCCGGGTCGGATCCTCGCCGACGAGGAGCTCCGCGAGATCCTCGATCGCGCCGACGACGGCGCGGGTGTGCCACTCGAGGGTCGCCTCGCCCCAGCCGTGGAGGCCGTCCTCGTCGGTGAGCACGCGGACGAAGATCCAGTTGCGCATTCGCGCATGGCAGACGTGCGCCTCGACGGCGGTGATCTTCACGCGAGCCCTTCGAGGAGGGCGACGCTCTGCTCGACGACGCGCTCCACCTCGCCTCGATCGATGTTCGAGTTCGTGATCCCGTAGGCCCAGCGATAGCGATCCTGGTCGAGCAGGTCGCCGAGCGGAACGCCGTCGAGGAGATCGAGGTCTTCGTCGCCGGGGAGGTAGCCGGCGTAGTCGTTCGTGTAGCCGAGGACGAACGTCGTTTCGAACGGGCTGCCCGCCCGGATCCGCTGACCCTGCTCGTTGAAGAGCTCGAACGGGTTGGCGGCGATCGCAGCGTCCCCGATCCGCAGAACCTGGAGCTCCGCCCGGATCGGTGTCGCGGCCCGCGCGAGCATGTCTGCGTACATGGTCAGCGCGCCCTGCTGGTAGCCGAGCGGGAAGTCCTGCGCCGAGGTCGCAGTGTGGGTTTCTTCCTTCCAGACCTCGGGGAACTCAGGGACCTTCTGCGTCGCGAGCTCGGTTCGCCGCGACTCGATCTCGTCGAGCGAGAAAGGGATCCGGCGGCGGCGAAGCTCGACCGTCGTCGAGGCGGCGGCGAGCTCGACCTCTTCGGTGGTCGCAATCTCCTCGAGCGCCTCGAGCACCGCGTGCGCGACTGCGTGTCCGAATTCGTCCCGGGTCGCGAAGCTGTGCCGGCGGGCCTCGCGGTTCCCGAACCAGAAGTCCCAGGCAGCGATGTCTCCGGCCGTGCCCGAGAGGAAGAGACACTCGGCGCCCGGGACGAGGGCCTCGACCGCTTCGCGCAGCGGCCCCGGGAAGTCCGTGTTCCAGAGCGTCGTCTCGCCGCCGATCAGGGTTGCGTGGCAGGCGATACTGGCGACGACCGCGATCGGCGAGCCGTCCTCGCCGTCGACGCGGAGCACCGGCACCGAATCGTCGACCGGGCGCTCGCGGCGGACGCGGTTGACGGTGATTCCGGGCGCGCTCCCCACTCCCGAGCCGACCCGGGCGGGGCGGCGGTTCCGCCACGCCGCGTAGACCGCGCCCGCGAGTTGGTCGACGACCGCGGCGATGTAGCGCTCGAAGGCGGGCGAGTCGGCGAGCCCCGCGACCGAGGAGCCGCGCGAGATGCTCGGGGCGCTGTGATTGTGCGAGGCGTTCACGAGCACGGCCTCGGGCGCGATCCCGGTGAGCTCCTGGACGCGGGCACGTACGTCCGCGGTCAGGTCTGCTCCCGCGAAGACGAGGTCGACGGCGACGATCGCGATCGTGCGCTCGCCGTCGTCGAGAACGAGCGCCTGCCCGATCAGCTGGTCGTGGACGCCTGTCGCAAGCCCCGTGCGTGCGTTCCAGCAGCCGTTCGGGAGCCCGGAGGGCGGGGTGATGTCGACGCGGGCGACACCGGCGGCGAGCGTCACTCGAGCTCCGATCTGTTGACCTCGCGCGCGATGACGACCACGTTGTCGCCCTGCTCGGTCGTCGCGATCGCCCGGACGGCGCAGACGATCCCGTCATTCCGCGCCGCCACTTCCATCGGCTCGGCCTCCGGCCGCTCCAGCGAGTGGATCCGGCCGACGACCTCGCCCTCGCTCACCCGCTGGCCGAGGTCGACGAGCGTCTCGAAGACGCCCGAGACCGGCGCGAGCAGATAGTTGTCCGCGTCCGTCGCCATCAGGAGCACCTGCGGCGGAAGGCCGAGCGACTCGCGCGTCTCGACCTCGCCCTCGACGACGCCGTAGTGGCGGAGCACGTTCGCGAGCCCGCTCCGCGCGAGCCGGTGGATCGCCGCGGTCACGTGGCCGCCGCCGCCGAGCTCGGTCGAGACGACGATCTTCCCCTGCTGCTCCGCCTCGCCGACGAGGAGGCCCGTGCCGGCGATGTCGATGTAGACGCAGCACCAGTCCGTGTTCCAGGCGAGCATTCCTTCGACCATCGAGCGCCGCTGGGCCGCGTCTTCGACCCAGTGCATCTCCGACCAGGGCAGGCAGAGGCCGGTGCGCCCGCCGCTGTGGATGTCCACGACGACGTCGGCGAGCGGGAAGAGGAAGGAGGAGACGAAGTGCGCGAGCTGCTCGTCGGGCGGGCCGGTTGGCGAACCGGGGAACGAGCGGTTCAGATTCGCGCCGGACGGCCAGAGGCGCGTGTAAGCGCGGGAGGCCTCGAGCGAGAGGCACGGGATCACGATCACGCGCCCGTTCACCTGCTGGGGCAGGAGCTCGCGGGCGAGGTTGAGCGCGGCGACCTGGCCCTCGGGCTCGTCCCCGTGGACGCCGCCGATCACGAGCGCAGTCGGGCCCTCACCGTTCGCAACGCAGGTGATCGGAATCCACTGCGTCGACCAGCCCGACTGGTTCGACGACCGCGGTAGCTGCAGATGTCCGGAGTGCTTCCCGGCCTCGTCGAAGTCGAGCGTGCAGGTGATCGGAGAACCCGTCATTAGCTCCGCGCGACTCTATTGGATTGTTGACAATTTCGCTATAGTCCACAATCGCTGCCTGGAGAGGTTCGGCGGCAGTCGTCCATCTCTCGGGAGCCAACGCGTGAAGATCACCGATGTCGAGGCCGTCGTCCTGCGACAGGCCGTGCTCAACGAAGGCATCGCGGACGGGAGCCAGGACGACCTCGTGATCCTCGTCTCGACCGACGAGGGGATCACCGGGATCGGCGAGGTCGACTCCGCCCCCGAGGCGGTGCAGGCGCTCGTCCAGCAACGCGGCTCGCACGCGGTCGCAACGAGCCTGCGCGACGCGCTCCTCGGCGAGGATCCCATGGACGTCGAGCGCCTCTGGGACAAGATGTACCGCAGCCTGATCTACGTCGGCCGGCGCGGGATCGCGATCCATGCGATCAGCGGCGTCGACATCGCCCTCTGGGATATCAAGGGGAAGGCGCTCGGCAAGCCTGTTTGCGAGCTCCTCGGGACGCCGGTGCGCGAGCGGATTCGCGCCTACGCCTCGATGCTGATGCCCGACACGCCAGAGGAGACCTCAGAGCGCGTGAGCGCGCTCAAGGAGCAGCACTTCACCGCGATCAAGCTCGGCTGGGGCCCGCTCGGGAAGGACGCCAACCACGACGTCAAGCTCGCGACGGCCGCGAAGGAGGCGGCGGGCGACGACGTCGAGATCCTGATCGACGCCGGGCTCGGCTACGTCGCCGACGCCGACACGGCGATCCGGGTGGCGCGCGAGCTCGAGGAGCTCGGGATCTACTGGCTCGAGGAGCCGTTCGAGCCCGACGAGTACGAGGCGTACGCGAAGCTCGCCGACGCGGTCGAGATCACGATCGCCGCGGGCGAGCAGGACGCGACCCGCTGGGGCTTCCGCGAGCTGATCGAGCGAGGCCACGTCGACCTCGTCCAGCCGGATGTGACCCGCTGCGGCGGGATCACGGAGACTCTCCGCATTGCCGAGCTCGCCCGCGAGCACGGTGTCGAGACGGTGCCGCACGCATGGAAGAGCGGGATCATCAAGGCCGCCTCCCTGCACGTGAACGCCGTCCTCCCCGACGCGCTCTTCCAGGAGTACTGCGTGGCCGAGACAGAGATCAACACCAAGCTGACGAAGCAGCTCCTCCCGATCGAGGCGGACGGTTGCGTCGCGATCCCCACCGCCCCCGGACTCGGGGTCGACCTCGACATGGACGTCTTCGAGTCGCTCCGGGTGACCCAATGAGCAGTGACCCAATGAGCGGGGTGACGCAGTGAGTGCCGTCTCGTCCGACGCCAAGAATCTCACCGCCCGCGCGACCGCGGTCATCCCCGGCGGCGTCAACAGCGGCCAGCGCCGCGTGCCCGGCCTCGAGGAACTCGTCGTCACCGCGACGAGCGGCTCCACCTTCACGACCTCCGAGGGGCTGACATTCACGGACTACCACTCGGCCTTCGGGCCGCCGCTCCTCGGCCACAACGATCCGGATGTGGACGGCGCCGTCGTCAACGCGTCGAGCCTGATGGGCGTCGGCGTCACCCAGGTCGAGATCGAGCTCGCAGAACGGCTCGTCGACGCAGTCCCTTCGCTCGAGAAGGTGCTGCTGACCGCGACCGGGAGTGAGGCCACCTTCCACGCGCTCCGCCTCGCGCGCACGGTCACGGGCCGCCGCCACGTGATCAAGTTCCAGGGCTGCTACCACGGCTGGCACGACTCGGTCGCGCTGAACGTGATCTCGCCCGCAGAGCGCGTCGGCGGCAAGGATCCGCTCTCGCAGGGGATCCTCCCCGAGGTGCTCGACGCCACAATCGTCTGCCGCTTCAACGACGCGGCCGACGTCGAGCGCGCGCTCACCGACCACGACGTCGCCGCGATCATCCTCGAGCCGATCCCGCACAACATCGGCTGCGTCCTCCCCAAGCCCGGCTTCCTCGAGAACCTGCGCGAGCTGGCCACCAAGCACGGAACGATCCTGATCTTCGACGAGGTGATCACCGGCTTCCGGCACGGGCTCGGCGGCTACCAGGCGGTCGCGGGCGTCACCCCCGACCTGACGACGCTCGGGAAGGCAATGGCGAACGGCTGGCCGGTCTCGGCGCTAGGCGGCAAGGCCGAGCTGATGGATCTCTTCTCGACCACACCGGGGCAGCCCGCGTTCTTCGCCGGCACGTTCAACGGGCACCCCGCGACGACCGCGGCCGCGCTCGCGACGATCGACAAGCTGCAGAAGGAGCCTGTCCACGAGCACGTCTTCGCCCTCGGCGAGCGCGCCCGCACGGGCCTCACCGCCCTCTACGAGAGGCTCGGCGTCCCGGTCGTCGTCGCCGGCTTCGGCTCGGTCTTCGTCACCTACTTCCTCGAAGGCCCGGTCGAGAGCTACGACGACCTGCTCCGGAACGACGTCGAGGCCTTCGTCGGCTACCGGCGCGAGCTGATGCAGGAGGGGATCTTCGAGCTCCCGCTCAACCTGAAGCGGAGCCACTTCTCGTACGCCCACACCGACGAAGACGTCGATCGCCTGCTCGAGGGCACCGAGGCCGCTGTCACCCGCTACCTGGCGGGCCGCTCGTGAGCACGACGGCGCTCGACTCGCCGGTCACCTGCACGATCGACCTGGAAGCCCCCGGCCGCCAGGTCGGGCGGCTTCAGCTCCCGAAGATCACGAACACCGGCGGCTGGGCGCAGAGCTTCGTCCCGATCGCGTGCTTTGCGAACGGCGACGGGCCGACCGTGCTCGTCTCCGGCGGCAACCACGGTGACGAGTACGAGGGGCAGGTAGCGGCTCTACGCCTGATCCAGGAGCTCGAGCTGGAGCAGGTCACCGGCCGGATCATCGTGATCCCCGTGATCTCGACCGAGGCCTCGAAGGCGTGCACCCGGATGTGGGCCTCCGGCGTCAACTTCAACCGCTCCTTCCCCGGCCGGCCGGACGGGCCGCCGAACGAGCAGCTCGCCGACTTCATGACCCGCGGGCTCTTCCCGCTCGCCGACACCGTGATCGACATGCACTCGGGCGGACGGACGGCGTGGTTCCTCCCGTGCTCGCACATGCACGTCGTCGACGACCCCGACCAGCGCAAGGCGATGCTCGAGGGGATGCAGGCCTGGAACTCGGACTGGCACTTCCTCTACATCGACGTCAACGGGACGGGGCTCCTCCCGGTCGAGGCGGAGGATCAGGGCAAGGTCGTGATCACGACCGAGCTCGGCGGCGGCGGGCGCGTCCCGGCCCCGGTGCACCAGCTTTCATGGAGCGGGCTCACGAACGTGCTTCGCCACCAAGGCGTGCTCGAGGGCGAGGTGCAGACCCGCGCCTCGCTCGGCCTGCCCGAGGCGATCATCCTCGACGGACGCGACCCGGCCAACTACGTGATCTGCGAGGAGGACGGGATCTTCGAGGGGCTGATCGAGCCCGGCGAGACCGTCTCGGAGGGCGATCCGGTGGCCCGACTCTGGTTCCCGGACACGCCCGATCGCGAGCCGACAGTGCTGCGCGCCCCGCTCGACGGGGTGCTTGCGTGCACCCGTGCGATCCCTGCGACGGAGGCCGGCGACGGGGCCTTCACGCTCGGCCAGCCGATCCGCGCGGAGGAGCTCTCCTGACGTGAGCCGCCTGGCGTGGGTCGGCGGACGGACGTTCGCCAGCCTGCGCAACCACCGGAACTTCCGCCTCTACTTCGCGAGCCACGCCGTCTCCTTCGCGGGGACGTGGATGCAGCAGATCGCGGCATACTGGCTCGTGCTCGAGCTGACCGGCTCACCGGTTGCGGTCGGCGCCCTCGCGCTCGCCCAGCTCCTCCCCGTGACGGTGTTCGGGCTCGCCGTCGGCCAGGTGATCGACCGGGTCGACGTCCGCCGCCTCCTCCTCTTCACCGAGTCGATCCTCAGCGCGGCGGCGCTGACGCTCGCCGTGCTGACGCTGACAGGGGCGATCCAGCTCTGGCAGGTCTATGCGATCGGGGTGCTCCAGGGGCTCGTGCTCACCCTCGGAAACCCGGCCCGGCACACCCTCGTCTTCCGGATCGTCGGCACCGCTGACCTGCCGAACGGGGTCGCGCTCAGCTCCGGCCTCGGGACGATGGCACGGATCGTCGGGCCCGGCCTCGGCGGGCTCGTCGTCGCACTCGCCGGGCCTGGCGTGGCGTTCGCGGTCAACTCGGCGACCTTCGGGGCGACCGTGACGGCACTCCTCGCGATGCGGGTGAAAGACCTGATCCCGTTCGAGCCCGCGCCCGGCCGTGCGAGCTACCGGGCTCTCGGCCGCTTCGTCTTTCTCGACCGGCGCGTGACGGTCGCGTTTTTCGCCGTCCTCTTCCTCTCCACGGTGTCGTTCAACTTCGACGTCCTCCTCCCGCTCGTCGCCCGTCAGACGCTCGACGCGGGCGCGGACGTCTTCGGGCTGATCGCGGCGATCTTCGGTGCGGGCGCTCTCTGCGGGGCGCTGTTCCTGGCCACGGTCGGGCGTGCGAGCCTGCGCCTCCTCCTGCTCGGTGCCGGCGGCTTCGGCGTGCTCGAGCTGGCGCTCGCTCCGCAGGACTCCGTGCTCGCGGTCTGCCTCCTGCTCGTCCCGATCGGGATCTGTTACGTCGTCTGGGGCTCGAGCGCGCTCGCCTCGCTCCAGCTCGCCGCCCCTCCCCACCTCCGCGGCCAGGCCGCGAGCCTCTACTTCTTCGCCTTCCAGGGCGGCGCCCCGCTCGGTGGCCTCCTGGCCGGCTGGCTGACGAGCAAGGGCGGCACGGGGCTCGCATTCGCGGTCGCCGGCGCCTCCGCGGTCGTCGTCGCAGTCGTCGGGGCGGCCGCGCTCCTTCCGGGCTCCTCCCGTTCGCGAGGCGAGCCGGAGGGCGACGAGATCCCCGCCGAGCCGATCGGCGGCGTCATCCCGGGCAGGTATGCGCGATGATTTCGTGGCGCTGCGATCGTCCAGGCAGACTCGGACTTCGACGCCGGGCCCTCGTCGGCTGAGCTCATTCGTGCCAGGCGACCGAGTCGGCCCCTCCTCTCTACGGCGTGAGCACGGGGTAGCGCAGATGCGTGACGCCCACACCGGCGATGACTGTCGGATTCCCGAGAACGACCGGTGCGTTCGCGACGCGGTCGAACAGCCGCACTCCTGCGCCTAGCAACACGGCAGCCAGATCGATGTGGATCTCGTCGAGCAGCCCGGCGTCGAGGCACTGCTGGATCGTTTCGGCGCCGTGCACTCCCACGGACTTCGGGCCTGCGGCCGACTTCGCTCGAGCAACGGCGCTTTCGATGCCGTCGGTGACGAACTGGACCGTCGAGCCGGGCAGTGGCCAGCCGTCGGGCACGGCGTGGGTGACGACGAAGGCGGGTATGCCCCACGGGTGCTGGCCACCCCAGCCGCCGGCGACCTCGAACGTGCGCCGACCGGTCAGCATCGCGCCGATCTCAGCCATCAAGCCCCTCAGGTGGTCGGCGCTCGGCGCCGAGACGCGGAACGTCATGCCCGAGCTCCCGCTCGCTGTGGGAACCTCGACGTCGCCCGAGAAGTACCAGTCGAAGACCTCGGCGACCCCGTCGTTCGCGTCGGCGACGTACCCGTCGAGAGACATCGACATGAGTGCGATTACCTTGGTCATGGTGAGTTAGCGGTGCCGCCGGTACTGCAGCTCGACGATCCCGCTCCTGGAGGCGGTGCTGGAGACCAGGTCGAGCCGGTAGGACTCGGGGACGCCGTCGAACAGCCGGGTGCCCTCGCCCGCAACGTAGGGGAACACGCTCACCTGGAGCTCGTCGATCAGGTCGAGCCGCATCAGCGACCGCCAGAAGCGGACGCCGCCCCAGACCACGATGTGGCCGTCGCCGCCCTGCCTGAGCTTGTCGATCTCTTCTGCCGTGTCACCAGCGGCGATGGTGGTGTTGGCCCAGTCGGCCGTCTTCAGCGTCCGGGAGAAGACGACCTTGCGAGCGGCGTTCAGGATCGGGGCGAACGCGTGGTCGGTGGCCCTTGTCATGCCTGCGGAGATGCTCTCGTAGGCGGTGCGACCCATGATGTGCGCGTACGCGCTCTGGAGAAAGTCGAGTTGCGCCGGGTCGTCGGGCTCACGGTTTTCGGGCAGGTCGAAGCAGAACTTCCAAAACTCGGTGCCCTCGTCGGCGAGAAGGCCGTCGAGCGAGTAGTTGAACACTGTCGCTATCAGCTTCCGCATGATCAGAACTCCTTGGCCTCGGTCGTCGTGGCCTGTCGCTAGTGCTTCAGACGCCACCACCGCCCGGAAGTCATCGGTGCCCCGTCAAAACTGGCCGGTTGCGCCTCAGTCGAGGCGCAGGATCGTTTCCTCGATCTCCTCACCGCGACCGGGTGCGAAGTCGCGATTGACGCCAAAGCGTCGGAACCCGGCTTTCTCCAGCACTCGAAGCGAACCGACGTTGTCCGAGGCCGCACGGGCGTACAACGGACGCTCGACGGTCTCGGCAAGAAGAATCTGGAGTGCTGCGCTCGCGATCCCTTTCCCCCATTGCGCTCGGTCGACCCAGTAGGTCACCTCAGGCTGATCGTCGATTCGGAAGGACCCGATCGTTCCGGCGACTGCGCCGTCGACCTCGATGACTCGGTACGAGACGCTCGTGTCGGCCCGCAGGCGCGACAGCCGGTTGAGAAATGCACGGCGATCGGTCTGATCCTCGGCTGTGAAGGCGGCCATTCGGATTGACTCCGGATCCGTCGCCTGCTGATAGATCGAGTCGAGATCCCGGTCCTCGAGCGATCTCAGCGAGACGTTCATCCGGGCGATCCTAAGGGTGTCCCTGCCTGGGCGGTTCAGGGGAGGTCGCCTGGGCCGGCGTCCGGGAATGTCCGCTGAGAACAAAAAGTCAGTCCCTTCCGTCGAGTACGAGGTGGACACGGTTGATCGGATCCTCCGCTGCGATGTAACGCTCTTCTTCGGGCATCCACTCTGTGAGCCAGCGTTCTCGCTTGTCCGCGCCGCCGCGCCGGAGACCTCGCTCGAGCCGCAGATCGTGCGGTGCGTCGATCCAGAGCGTGTAATCGTAGAAGGCGAACAACTCTGCGCGTGTGGAGTAGTTGCCCTCGATGAGCGAGATCCCGCCCAATGGGACGGAGTGCCACTCCGCCAGCTCATCGCGGGACCAGTCGTAGCGTTGATACGCCGCGTCCTCGTCCCGGGAGAGCGGCGCGAGCACCTGCTCTTGCAGCCGTCGCCAGTCAAAGTTGCCACCGATCTCCGTTCTGCCCCGCAGGGCTAGCGCCTCCCGCTCACGGAGTGGAAGATAGAAGTCGTCGAACTCCACGACGGTCACGTCGGGAGCCGCGCGTTCAAGTTGCCGCGCAAGCGTGCTCTTGCCAGACCCGCCACGCCCGTCGATGCCGACGAGCAGCGTTTGCTGGCGTCGTCGTATCTTTCGCAGGCACGTAAGGAGGTCAGCGGCCGGCGGAATCGGTGCTGGCATAACCACGATTCTCGCCAGGGCCTCGCTCGCCTGCGCCAGCGTTCGGGAATGTCGCCCAAAGCCCGTGAAGCAGCCGCGCCCGATCAGGACGGGATCTTGGCTGCGACCTCCCAGATGTGGCCGTCTGGGTCGGCGAATGCGGCTGTCCGCATTCCCCAGGGGCGGTCGATCGGGCCGTTCAGCAGCTCGACCCCACGGCGCGCGAGCTCTTCGCAGACGGCGTCTGTGTCGTTGACTCCGATCGTGAGTTGAAACCGCGATCCGGCATCCTGTCCGGCAACGACGGCAGGGCCAATCAGGTCATGCGCCTCGCTGGTTACCAGCAGATTCACGATCATGCTCTCGAACTTGAACGCGATCGAGTGTTCGTCCTCGTACACCGACTCAGCGTCGAACGCCATTTCATAGAACGACTTGGCACGGTCGTGATCGGCGACGAACATCGTGATGGCACCAACGCTGTTGAGTGACTCGCTCACTAGTGCTCCCCTTTTAGACGTGTCCGATACGAGCCGCCTCCGGCTCTCCCCACTCTGACCGACAAAAGCGACCCAACTCATCGCTCACGACGGCGGACCCTAAGGTTCCACTCCAATAGGGGCGGGTCGACCGCCCCGGCGACGGAGCCATCGCCTGGGCCAGCGTTCGGGAATGTCCCCTGAAAGCCGCCCGGTTGACTTTCCCGGACGGGCCTTCAGCATGTGACAGAACCGATGATTGCTCGCCGCGCCTCCCGCGCCTCGCTCGCCGCCGCCTCGTTAGCTGTCGTCGGCGCTCTGGCCGCGTTCGCCCAATGGAGCGGAGGCAGTCCGGGACCTGGGCTCATCGCGAGCCTCGTCTGTTGCGTCGCGGGCTTCAGCCTTGCCATTGTGGCTGAGGCATCAGGAGCCGACCGGCGTGATCTCCGGCTTGGACTCGCTGGCCTGATCGCGAACCTGCTGATCGGAACCTTTGGGCCGTTCTCGTGTTCGCCGCCTGGACGGGTTCTTAGCTCACCCGTGCCCAGGGCGAGCGTGCTTACGCTCGAAGGTCGCTTGCGGCGGAGCGCTCCGCGACGACGGCGGCGACGACCTCGGCAGCGCGGGCGATCTCGGCATCCCCGATCAGGCGGTGCGTGACGAATCGGATCCGGCTGGTGTCGCGCTCCATCCCCAGGACTCCCTGTTCCGCCAGGAGGGGCAGCAGTTCCTCGGGGAGGAGGCCCGTGCGGCCGACGTCGGCGAGGACGATGTTCGTCTCGACCTTTTCCGGGTCGAGTCGGACGCCCTTGATCTGCTGGAGCAGCGATCCGAGTTTGCGCGCGCGTCGGTGGTCGTCGGCGAGACGGTCGACGAGCCCGAGCGCGAGGAGCCCCGCCGCAGCGGGGATCCCGGCCTTGTGCACCGAGGCGCCGCCGAGCCGACGCAGTGTCCGGTGCGCGAGCTCGATCACCTTCGCTTGCCCGGCGAGGATCGTGCCCATCGGCGCGCAGAGGCCCTTGTTCAGGCTGAACGCGACGGTGTTCGCCGGCTTCGCGAGGTCGCGGAGCGGGACGTCCAGCGCCACGGCTGCGTTCGCAAGCCGAGCCCCGTCGAGATGGACGTAGGTGCCGTGCCGCTGCACCATCGAGGCGAGCGCGTAGGTCAGTTCGGGAGTCATGACCGTCCCACCCGCGCGGGTGTGCGTGTTCTCGAGGACGAGGAGCGACGCGTTCGTCTCGAGCACGAGCTCCTCGACCTCGACCGGATCCATCCTGCCGTCCTTCGCCCAGAGCGAGCGCGGCTCGAGCCCGGCGATCTCGGTGATCCCCATCGACTCCGAGGTGAGGACGTGGGACGACGCCTCCAGGACGACCGTGCTTCCGCGCGGGGCGACCGTGAGCATCGCGACCAGGTTCGCCATCCCGCAGGTCGGGATCCAGAGCCCCGCCTCCTTCCCGAGGAGGTCGGCGACGGTCTCCTGGAGCTCGTTGACCGAGGGATCCTCGCCGTAGGTCGCCCAGCCGAGCTCCGCCGAGCGCATCGCCTCCCACATCTCGTCCGTCGGCCGGGCGTGGAGATCCGACCGGAGGTCGATCGTCCCTGGATCCTCTGACCCAGGAGCAGCGTTCATCGCCGGAGCAGGTGCCTGCCCGGCCGCGCGCCGGTGTGCTCGGCCGCGTCGACGACGACGGTGCCGTTGACGAGCACGTGCTCGACGCCGTGGGCGTACGCGGTCGGCCGCTCGTTCGTGGAGACGTCGTCGAGCTCCTCGAAGTCGAAGACCACGACGTCGGCGCTGTAGCCCGCGCGGAGGAGGCCGCGATCCCAGAGACCGAAATGGGCGGCGGGCATGCTCGTCATCTTCCGGATCGCCTCCTCCAGCCGCAAGGTCCCCTGCTCCCGCACGTGATGGGTGAGGTAGTGGACGTGGCCGGCGAAGCCGAGCGGGTGCTTCATGATCTCGCTCAGCGGGCCCTCGTCCGCGACGGTGAACGTGTCCACCCCCAGGCAGAAGAGCGGGTGCCCGATCATCTCGGCCAGGTGCTCGTCGGTGAAGAGCGTCCCGACCGTGAGGATCGACTCGTAGTCGGTTCCCGCGTCGGCGAGGATGTCGAGGTAGCAGTCCCAGGGATCCTTGCCCAGCTTCTCCGAGATCTGGCGGAAGTTGAGCCCGCCGAGGTCGGGGTGCTCGGGGGTCGCCTGAAAGAAGACGCGCTCCCATTCGCCCTTGTGGATGAACCGCCAGTAGCGGTCGGACTCGGTCTTCAGCCGCTCGCGCAGGGCCGGGTCGCGGAGCTTCGCGGCGGCGGCCTCCGGGCCGTCGGCGGCGAGCCACGGCGGCAGGATCCCGGCCATCTGGCCGAGCCCTTCCCGGAACGGGGTCGTGTCGGCGAGCACGTCGAGCCCGGTCTCGCGGCTCGCAGCCATCTTCTCGACGGCGCGTTCCCAGCCGCGCTCGGGCGCATTCGTGTTGTGCCGGACGTTCAGGTGCGAGATCTCGGCCTTCGTGCTCCCGGCGCGCGCGACCGCGAGGAACTCGTCGATCGCCTTGAGGAGGCCGGAGTCGCGATTGCGGATATGGCTCGTGTACATCCCGTCGTACTGGCCGGCGACCGCGCTCAGCCGCATCAGCTCGTCGGTCGTCGCCTCGCGGCCCGGGTTGAACTCGAGCCCGGTCGACATCCCGAGCGCACCCGACTGCATCGCCTCGTGGACGAAGCCCTCCATGGTCTCCATCTGCTCCGGCGTCGGCGTCGACCCCGACACTCCCGCTGCGAGCCGGACTGCGTTGTGCCCGACGAACCAGGCGAAGTTCGGCGTGTGCCCGACGTCCGAGAGGAACTGGAGGTGCTCCCCGAAGGTCGCCCAGGGGATCGTCGGCTTGTCGAACCCGAACGTGAGCAGGCGGCTCCTGATCGTGGGCTCGGAGACGGCCGTCACCGGCGCGTAGCTCCAGCCGCAGTTGCCGACGACCTCGGTGGTCACGCCCTGCCGGATCGTCGACTCGGCGGTCGGGTTCGCGAGAATCGAGAAGTCGCTGTGGCTGTGCGGGTCGACGAAGCCGGGGCAGACGATCTTTCCGCTCGCGTCGATCACCCGTGTGGCGGTCGCCCCCTTGCCGAGGCGTCCGACCTCGGTGATCTTCCCGCCTTCGATCGCCACGTCGCCGAGGTAGGGCGGGCTGCCGGCGCCGTCGGCGATCCAGCCGTCTTTGATCAGGACGTCGAGCGCCACTATTTCTTGACGGGGACGTCGCCGACGGTCGGGCCGAGCCGCGGGTCGAGGATGTCGCGGAGCCCGTCGCCGAGGAAGTTGAAGCCGAGCACGACGAACATGATCGCGAGCCCCGGGAAGATCGAGAGCCACGCGTCGAGGTCGACGTAGAGCCGGGAGCTGTTCAGCATCCCGCCCCACGAGGCCTCCGGCGGCTGGGTGCCGAGCCCGAGGAAGCTGAGCGCGGCCTCGCTCAGGATCGCCGTGCCGAGATAGGTCGTCACGAGGACGAGGAGCGGCGCCCCGATGTTCGGGAGCAGGTGGCGAGTCATCACCCGCAGGCTCGAGGCTCCGAGCGCCCGGGCCGACTCGATGTACGGGTAGCCCATCACCTCGAGCACCGCCCCGCGGACCACGCGCGCGAACGCAGGGGTGATCACGATCCCGATCGCGATCATCGCGTTCCGCCGGTTCGGGCCGAGGAGCCCGGCGATCACGATCGCGAGCACGAGGCCGGGAAGCGCGAACATCACGTCCACGAGGCGCATCAGGACGGCGTCGACGATCCCCTTGTAGAACCCTGCGAGGAGCCCGATCACGGTTCCGACGACGAGTGCGATCCCGACCGAGATCGCTCCGACCTGGAGCGAGACCTGGGCGCCGTGGATGATCCGCGCGAGTGTGTCCCGGCCGAGCTCGTCCGTCCCGAACGGGTTCGCCCAGCTCGGCGGGAGCAGCCGGTCGAACTCCTGCTCGTCGGGAGAGTGGCGCCAGATCGTGGATCCGAAGATCGCCACGAGCACGTTCAGCCCGACGATCCCCGCCCCGACGAGCCCGATCGGATTGCGCCACTTGCCGAGGAAGCCGAGTCGGCGCCGCTGCGGGATCCCCGACCACGCGCCGACCTCGCCCACGCCTTCCGTGGCCAGCACCGGGCGTCTCCTGCGCGGGTTGAAGCTCATGCCTCCGCCGAGATTCTCGGATCGAGGATGCCGTAGAGCACGTCCACGATCAGGTTGAAGCCGATGAAGATGATCGCGATCAGGAGCGTCGTCGCCTGGATCATCGGATAGTCGCGGTTGAAGATCGCCTGGAGGAGCTGGTTCCCGACCCCGGGGAGCCCGAAGATGATCTCGACGATCGCGGCGCCGCTCATCAGGACGCCGACCTCGAAGCCGACCACCGTGACGACCGGGATCAGCGCGTTCCGCAAGGCATGGCGGTAGACGACCCTGCGTCTCGCGACCCCCTTCGCGCGGGCAGTCCGGACGTAGTCCTGGCTCAGCACTTCGAGCATCGTCGCGCGCACCATGCGCATCACGATCGCGAGCGTGAAGACCGAGATCGAGAGCGCGGGCAGGATGAACTGGCTCAGGTTGGCGAGCAGGTCCTCGCGCGGCGAGACGTAGGTGAGCGGCGGGACCCAGCCGAAGACCTTGGAGGTGAAGAGGAGCAGGAGGGTCGCGAGCCAGAAGTTCGGGACGCTGACGCCGATCAGGCCGCCGACGCGGGAGGCGTAGTCGCGCGCGCTGTCGCGCCGCGCGGCCGAGATCACGCCGAGCGGGACGCCGACGACGACTGCGATCAGGAGCGCGAGGAAGACGAGCTCGATCGTGATCGGGAGCGAGTCGCGGAGGATCGCCGAGACGGGCTCGGCGTTCCGGAGCGAGTCGCCGAAGTCCCCGCGGACGGCGCCGCTGATCCAGTTCCAGTACTGCTCGGGATAGGAGCCGGTCAGGCCGAGCTGCTCACGAGCCTCCTGCTTGACCTCCTCGCTCGCGGTGATGTCGCCGCCGAGCAGGATGTCGATGATGTCGCCGGGAAGCAGGCGGACCATCAGGAAGATGCCGACGGAGACCCCGAAGATCGTGGGCAGGAGCAGGAGCGTCCGCTTGACGATGTACCCGACCACCGGTTCCCCCTTCCCTGGCTCAAGACGGGAGGAGCGCCGCCGGTGCGACGCCCCTCCCTGTTCCTACCGGTCGACTAGCCCTTCACGTAGACCGAGGTGTGCAGGCCCGTGTTGAAGTCGCTGAACGCGACGTACATGTTGTTCACGCGCTTGCGGACGACCTGGAACTTGGTCACCGCGACGAGCGGCACCTGGACGAGATCGTCCAGGAGCAACCGCTGGGCCTCCTTGTACATCGGGAGGCGCTTGGCCTGGTCGAGCTGGATCTTGCCGTTCCCGACGAGACGCCAGACCTTCACGTTCCTGTACTCGGGGTACCAGACGTTGAAGATCGCCGCGCTCGGGTTGAACTCGGCGAGGTAGCCGTCCACGTCACCACGCATCCCGCGTGCGGTCAGATCCCACTCGAACGCACCGCGGCCGTTCGCGGAGCCGAACGTCCCCGGCTCCTGGGCGACGATGTTCACGTCGATGTTGATCCGCTTCAGCTGCTGCTTCATCACCGAAGCGACCTGGGCGAAGTCGAGCGGCGTCGAGAAGGTGGTCAGCGTGACCGAGAACCCTCTCTGCTGACCCGCCGCCTTCATCAGCGCCTTCGCCTTGACGAGGTCGAACTTGAGGTACTTGTTCCTCAGCTCGTCCTGGCTAAGCGGCCAGGGGCCGTAGCCGGGCGGGACGTGGCCGCTGTACCTGCCGTTGCCGCCGTAGACCTTGTTGATGATCTCCTGGCGGTTGATCGCGAAGTTGACGGCCTGCCGCACGCGCTTGTCGTGCCACGGCTTGTTCTCGCCCTTCTTGATCGTGAACTGCAGCTCGCGGAACGCTGCCGTGCCGCCCTTCAGCACCTTCAGGTTCTTGTCCCGCGCGAGCACCGAGGCGCTGTCCGCGGAGAACGTGCCTCCGTCGATCGCGTTCGAGCGCAGCGCGGCGATCCGCGCCTGCTCGTCCGGGAGGACCTTCATCGTCAGCGCGTCGAGGTACGGGCGTCCCTTCTTCCAGTAGCGCTGGTTCCGCTCGTACTCGACGTGGCTGTTGGGCTGGTACTCGATCAGCTTGAACGGCCCGGTGCCGATCCCCTGGCGGCCGGCGTTCACCTGCTGGTACATCCCCTCGGGGACGATCGGCGTGTACCGGTTCCAGGCCAGGTGGCCGAAGAGCCGCGCGTCCGAGTTCTTCAGCTTCACCCGGAGGACGTACCTGCTCCGGACCTCGGTGCCTTCGACCGCGACGTAGCTCGTCAGCTTCACGACCGGGCTGCCGGGAGCGGGCGGGTTCTCCATCAGGTCGAAGGAGTACTTGGCGTCGGCTGCGGTCAGCTCCTTGCCGTTGTGGAAGCGCACGCCACGGCGGAGGGTGAAGTCGACGGTCCTCTTGTCGACGACCTTCCACGACTCGGCGAGCGCCGGACGCTGGTTCAGCTGCGCGTCCCACTCGATCAGGGACTCGTACATCGGAGCCTTGCCCCAGTGGTTCGCGGTCAGCGTCGCCCCGAACGGTGCGATGTGAACCGGATCCTGCTCGAGCGCCCACGTGACGCGGCCGCCCGTCGGGACTGCCACTTCGGCGCGGCGCGGAGCCGCCTTGGCCGTGCCGGCGAGAGCGCCCGCCGCAACGGTGGCTGCTCCGACCTGGCCGGCCTTGACCAGTAGGTCTCGCCGGTTGAGCTCGGTCTTGCCCGGGCTTTCCGGTGTTGGCTTGTCTGACATTGTTCTGCCCCTCCTCTAATTCCTCGTGGCGGTCAGAGGATCTGACCGACTCGTGGTGCCTCACCCTGGATGTCGTCGTAGAAGACGGATTCGCGTACCTCGTAGTTAGCGAGGCGATCGACGGCGTCGGGGTCGAGCTCGACCCCGAGGCCGGGTGAACGTGGGACCTCGACGAGGCCGTCGCTCATCTCGAGCGGCTCCGTGAGGACGTCGAACTCCTGAAGTGGGTAGTGCGTGTCGCTCGCGAACGGGAAGTTCGACGAGGCGGCGACGACGTGGACGTTCCCCATCGTGGCGACGCCGAGCTCGGCCCAGCTCCCGATCGTGCACCACTTGCCGGCGGCGTCCGCGAGGGCTCCGATCTGGTGGGCGCGCCGCAGGCCTCCCGCCTCGGACGGATAGACGACGAGCACGTCGCAGGCGTCGTGCTTGATCAGCTCGAGCGCGGAGCGAACGTCGGTGCAGCCCTCGTCGGCCGCGATCGGAACGGAGACGCAGCGCCGCACCTGCGCCATTCCCGCGAGGTCGAAGTCCGGGACGGGCTGCTCGACGTACTGGAGGTCGAACTGCTCGAGCCCGTTGATCCACTTGATCGCGGCCGGGACACTCCAGATCATGTTGGCGTCGATCCGGATCTTGACGTCCTTGCCGACCCGGTCGCGGATCGCCGCGATCGAGTCGTGATCCTGCTCGAAGTCGCGGCCGACCTTGAGCTTGAGCTCCGTGTAGCCGGCGTCGACGAAGGCACCTGCCTTGTCGGCGTTCCGCTCGGGCGTGTCGATGAAGAGGTAGCCGACGACCGGGACGCGGTCGCGCGAGAAGCCGCCGAGGAGCTCCGCGACCGGGACGCCGAGGGCCTTGCCCTTGAGGTCGAGGAGTGCGATCTCGATTCCCGCGATCGCATAGTTCGCGATCCGGCTCCAGTTGCGGGAGAACTCCTCCATCCGGTGCACGAGCCACTCGACCCGGAGCGGATCCTGGCCAATGAGGAACTGCGTCAGCTCCCGCTCGATGATCGTCTGGATCGTGGGCAGAGTCGGCCCTGGAGCCTCTCCGATCCCGATGATTCCCTCGTCCGTGTGGATCTGGACGAGCAGCCCGGAAGCGGAGTGCCGCGTGCCGCCGGGCCACACCAGCGGCTCCCGCATGGGGGTTCGGACGGCCGTTGTATCGATCTTGGTAATCCGCACCGAGATGGTTACACTAGAGGTCGCGGGTCCGGATTGTCAACCATTTCGGGATTGTCTACATGGTCGCCACACCCAAAACGATCGAGCCCCTAGCGGTTGAACCGGCGCCGACGGAGATGGCTCCCGTCGTGGACGGTGGGCTCAAGGCCGGGCCGCGCGGCCAGCAGGTCGTGGAGGCGCTGCGCACGGCGATCATCGCAGGCAGGTTCGAGCCCGGCGAGCGCCTGATCGAGTCGGCGCTCTCGACCGAGCTGGGGACGAGCCGAGGCCCCGTCCGCGAGGCGCTCCGCCAGCTCGAGAACGAGGGGCTCGTGATGTCGCTCCCCTACCGCGGCGCCGTCGTCCTCGGGGTCTCCGACGAAGAGGTGCAGCACGTCCTGATCCCGATCCGGCTCACCGTCGAGCGCTACAGCTTCGCGAAGGCGCTCGAGACGATGACCGAGGACGACTTCGCCGAGATCGCCAAGCAGGTCTGGCTGATGGAGCAGGCGGCGAAGACCGGCGACCTGACGAAGGCCGTCGAGGCCGACCTCCAGTTCCACGACATCGTGATCTCGGCCTCCGGCCAGACCCACACCCTCCAGATCTGGCGGAGCATCTGGCCGCGCATCCGCGCCTACTTCTTCCGCTACGGCCGCAGCTCGAGCCTCGAGCAGATGGTCGAGGACCACCGCGTGCTCCTCGTCGCGCTCCAGACCCGCGACCCAAAGCAGGTGACGCCGCTCCTCGAGCGCCACATCCAGGTCGCGACCCCGCCGCCCGGCCCGAAGAAGAAAGACCGATGAGCCAGAACGGCGGCTCGGACGCGCTCCTCCGGGTCGAGAGCCTCTCGACCTGGTTCGACACCGACAAGGGCGTGCTCCGGGCGGTCGACGGGATCGACTTCGAGATCGCGCGAAGCGGCACCCTGGCCGTCGTCGGCGAGTCCGGGAGCGGCAAGTCCGTGACGGCCCTCTCCGTGATGCGCCTCGTCGAGCGCCCGGGCCGGATCCACCCCGACTCGCACATCTGGTTCGAGGGCCGCGACCTCGCAAAGCTCGGCGAGAAGGAGCTCGGGAAGATCCGCGGCAACGACATCGCGATGATCTTCCAGGAGCCGATGACCTCGCTGAACCCGGTCTTCACCGTCGGGGAGCAGATCGCCGAGGCAGTCCGGCTTCACCAGGGGCTGGGCCGCCGGGACGCGCTCAAGCGCGCCACCGAGATGATGGAGCTCGTCGGGATCCCGTCCGCCGAGCGGCGCGTCAAGGACTACCCCCACCAGCTCTCGGGCGGGATGCGGCAGCGCGCGATGATCGCGATGGCGCTCTCCTCCGACCCCAAGCTTCTGATCGCGGACGAGCCGACGACCGCGCTCGACGTGACGGTGCAGGCGCAGATCCTGGAGCTGATGAAGGAGCTGCGCGAGCGGCTCGGGATGGCGATCCTGCTGATCACCCACGACCTCGGCGTCGTCGCCGAGATGGTCGACGAGGTCGCGGTCATGTACGGCGGCCGGATCGTCGAGCGCGGCCCCGTCGCCGACATCTTCGCGAGCCCGCAGCACCCGTACACCGAGGCGCTCCTCGACTCGATCCCGCTCCTCGGGATGCGCTACTCGAAGCCGCTGAAGGCGATTCGCGGCGTCGTCCCGAGCCCGCTCGACTGGCCCACAGGCTGCCGCTTCGCGCCGCGCTGCGACTACACCTTCGACAAGTGCATCACGAACGACCCGCCTCTCCTCCCCGTGCCGCCGCAGGAGTCCGCGTGCTGGCTTTGCGAGAACGGGCGGCGCGTCCCGCGCGTGGCGCAGGTGGTGGCATGACCGTCGACCTCTCGACCTCGGGGCCCGACCTCGGCACCGGTGAAGCGGCCGACGTGCTCCTGAAGGCGCGCGGGGTGAAGAAGCACTTCCCCGTCCGCAAGGGGATCTTCAAGCGCCAGGTCGCGACCCTCCAGGCCGTGGACGGCGTCGACCTCGACATCTTCCGCGGCGAGACCCTCGGGCTCGTGGGCGAGTCGGGGTGCGGCAAGTCGACGCTCGGCCGGACGCTCTTGCGGATCCTCGAGCCGACCGCGGGCGAGATCGAGTTCGACGGACTCGACCTGACCCGGCTCGGCTCCCGCGCCCTGAAGACACAGCGCAAGCACATGCAGATCGTCTTCCAGGACTCGGTCGGCTCGCTCGACCCGCGGATGAAGGTGAAGGAGCTCGTCGGCGAGGGCCTCCGGATCCACGGGATCGACCGCAAGCAGCGCGAGCACCTCGTGCTCGAGACACTGGAGCGCGTCGGCCTGACCGCCGAGTCCGGCGAGCGCTACCCGCACATGTTCAGCGGCGGCCAGCGCCAACGGATCGGGCTCGCCCGCGCGCTCGTCCTCCGCCCCAAGTTCATCGTCGCGGACGAGCCCGTCTCCGCCCTCGACGTCTCGATCCAGTCGCAGGTGCTGAACCTGCTCGTCGAGCTGAAGCAGGAGTTCAACCTCACCTATCTCTTCGTCGCGCACGACCTCGCCGTCGTCGGCTACATCTCCGACCGGATCGCGGTCATGTACCTCGGCAAGGTCGTCGAGCTCGCAACCTCGGACGATCTCTTCGACCGACCACTGCACCCGTACACCCAGGCGCTCCTCTCGGCGAACCCGGAGCCGATCCCGGGCCGCAAGCACCAGCGGATCGTGCTCAAGGGCGACGTCCCGAGCCCGATCAACCCGCCCTCGGGCTGCCGCTTCCGAACGCGCTGCCCGATCGCCCAGGAGATCTGCGCCGAGGTCGAGCCGCTGCTCGAGGATCACGGCAACTCGCACGGGGCCGCGTGCCACTTCGCCGGCACGAAGATTCCTGAGACACCTTCCGCCGTCACGGTCTGACTTGCAGGACGTTCGGCTCCTGCACGACCAGCGGGTGCCGATGCGGGACGGCATCCACCTCTCCGCGGACGTCTACCTTCCTCTCTCGGGCGGCCCGCACCCCACGATCGTCCAGTGGACACCGTACGAGTCGACGCGCGAGCGCTTCGTCGGCTGGGGCGTCTGGTTCGCGCAGCGCGGCTACGTCGCGATCGTCACGGACGTGCGCGGCCGCTACGAGTCCGAGGGCGAGTTCGTCGCGTGGGCGCAGGATGGCCCCGACGCGCAGGACACGCTGACCTGGACGGCCGGCGAGGGCTGGTGCAACGGGCGGATCGGCACCTGGGGCCGGAGCTACGGCGGCCTCGTCCAGTGGCAGCTGATGCACCTCGGCCACCCGAACCTCGAGTGCATCGCCCCACAGGTGATCCACGACGACTACTTCTGGGACGGCTACTTCACCGGCGGCGCCTTCCAGCTCGCGCTCACCCTCGGCGCCGCGACGCTCTGGACGAGCGCGATCAGCCTGATCACCGGCCCGAGCGCCCGCGACCTGATGTTGAACGACCGGATCTGGCGCCACCTCCCCCTGATCGAGCTGGACGAGGTCGCGATCGGCCGCAAGGTCGGCTACTGGCGCGAGTGGTGGGAGCACCAGGAGAACGACGCCTACTGGCACCAATTCCACCACCGCCCCGAGACCGTGACCGTGCCGATCTTCCAGCAGGGCGGCTGGTTCGACCCCTACTCCGGCTCCCACCTGCGCTCGTTCGCGAAGATCGGCACCCGCGTCCGGAACCGCGTCCTCATGGGCCCTTGGTCGCACGAAGAGGAGGTCGAGAGCTTCCGCGCCGACGTGGACCTCTCGGCCGGCGTCACCGTCGTCCGCGACCACGAGCTCGCCTTCTACAACCAATTCCTGAAGGACGAGGGGAACGACTGGGAGGAGCGCCCGCCGCTCGAGCTCTTCGTCCTCGGCCGGAACGAATGGCGCGGCGAGAGCGAATGGCCGCTCCCCGGAACCGAGTTCACTCCGTACTTCCTCCGCGCCGGCGGCAATCTCGACCGCGACGTGCCGCGCTCCGACGAGCCCGCCGACCGCTACTCCTACGACCCCGAAGATCCGGTCCCCACGATCGGGGGCGTCAACTCGGTGCTGACGATGACCCAGGGCGCCGCGCAGCCGATCCTCCCTGGCCCATGGGACCAGCGCGCGCTCGAAGCCCGAGCCGACGTGCTCACCTACACGAGCGAGGAGCTCGACGCGGACGTCGAGGTGATCGGACCGGTCGAGATGGTGCTGTACGCCGCCTCGAGCGCGAAGGACACGGACTTCATCGTTCGGGTCTGCGACGTCTACCCCGACGGCCGCTCGATCTTCCTCACCGAGGGAATCCTCCGCGCCCGCTACCGGAACTCGCACGAGGGCGACAGCACCGAGCTTCTGGAGCCGGGCGAGGTCGCCGAGTACCGGATCCGCTGCTACCCGCTCGCGAACGTGTTCGAGCGCGGCCACCGGATCCGCGTCGACGTGACGAGCTCGAGCTTCCCGCGCTTCAGCCGCAACCTGAACAACGGCGAGGACGTGGGCACGAGCACCCGGATCGAGGTCGCGCAACAGACGGTGCTGCACACCGACGCCTACCCCTCGCACGTCGTCCTTCCAGTCGTCGGATGAGCTTCGACCTGACGGGCAGGACCGCGCTCGTCACCGGCTCGACGCGGGGAATCGGGCTTGCGCTCGCGCAGGCGCTCGCGGCGGCCGGCGCGCGGGTGGCGATCAACGGGCGCACCGCGGAGGCGGTCGAGGCGGTCGTCGCCGGGATCCAGGGCTCGGTCGCAGCGCCGTTCGACGTCACCGACGAGGACGCGGTCGCGCAGGCCGTGGCCGCGCTCGGCCCAGTCGAGATCCTCGTCAACAACACCGGGATGACGCTCCGACGCTCGCTCGTCGACCTCGAGCTCGCCGAGTGGCGGCACGTGCTCGACGTCAACCTGACGAGCGCCTTCCTCGTCTCCCGCGCCGTCGTGCCCGGGATGATCGAGCGCGGCCGCGGCAAGATCGTCAACGTCTGCTCGGTGATGAGCGAGCTCGCACGGCCGACGACGGCCGCGTACGCGGTCTCGAAGGGCGCACTGAAGATGCTGACGCAGTCCATGTGCGCCGAGTGGGCGGCGCACGGGATCCAGGCGAACGGGCTCGCGCCCGGCTACGTCCGCACCGACCTGAACGAGGCGCTCCAGGCCGACCCGGAGTTCGACGCCTGGCTCCGCGCCCGCGTCCCGGCCGGCCGCTGGGCCGAGCCCGGCGAGCTCGGCGGCGCGGTCGTCTTCCTCGCCTCCCCCGCCTCCGACTTCGTCAACGGCCAGCTCCTCGTCGTCGACGGCGGCCTCTCGGCGGTGATCTGATGCAGGTGCTCCGCGGCGCCACGGTCTATCCCGGCGACGGGCCGCCTCAGCTCGTCGACGTGGGGATCGCGGACGGGAAGATCGCAGCGGTCGGCAATGACCTCTCGGGCGACGTGGTCGACGCGACCGGCCTCTGGCTCTGCCCCGGCTTCATCGACGTCCACGCTCACACGGCCCTGCGCTCGTTCGAGGACCCGTTCCTGACCGAGGTGCTCTCGCCGGGCGTGACCACGCAGGTGATCTGTCCCGACGGCCTCGCACCCGCGCCGGTCGCGGCCGGTCGCTGGCCCGAGCGGCGCGACTACCTGCGGGCGCTCGAAGGGCCCGGCCCCGAGGAGTGGCCGTGGACGACGTTCGCCGAGTACCTCGACGCCCTCGACGCGACCCGCCCCGCGATCTCGCTCGTCCCCTCGATCGGCCACGGCGCCGTCCGAGACACCGTGATCGGCGGCGAGAAGCGGCCGCCGACGCCCGAGGAGCTGGAACGGATGAGACGCGAGGTGCGCGCGGGCTTCGAGGCGGGCGCGACGAGCCTCTCCTTCGGCCTCGTCTACTTTCCAGGCGCGCACGCGGCCACCGACGAGCTCGTCGCGGTCGCGGAGGTCGCGGCCGAGTTCGGCGCCCCGATCGTCCCGCACGTCCGCAACGAGGGCACCGGCCTGCTCGCTGCGATCGACGAGATGATCGAGGTCTCCCGCCGCTCGGGAGCTTCCCTCCATGTCTCGCACCTGAAGTCGCTCGCCGACGAGTCGCTGATCGACGAGCTCCTCGAGCGCCTCGGGGCCGCCGAAGGCGTCACCTTCGACCAGTACCCCTACGGCGCCGGCTGCACCCTGCTCGCGAGCCTCCTCCCCGCCTGGGCGCAGGAGGGCGGCGCGGCCGCAACCCTCGCGCGTCTGCACGACCCGGACGAAGTCGGGCGGATCGCCTACGACGTCGACCACGGCATCCCCGGCTGGGAGAACGTCCTCGGCACCCTCGGCGCGGAGCGGATCGTCGTCGAGGGCGAGAGCATCGCCGACCGCGGCGGCGAGCCGGTCGAGACGATCGCGGAACTGCTCGTCGAGTCCGACCTGAACGTCCAGATGATCATGCACTACGCCTCCGAGAAGGCCGTCCGCCAGATCGCCGCACATCCGCTGATGCTCCTGGGCTCGGACGGGATCTTCGGCGAGCATCCTCATCCCCGGGTGGCAGGCAGTGCGGCACGGTTCCTCGGCCGGTTCTGCCTCCAGGACGGCCTGCTCGAGCCGGAGGAGGCGATCGCCCGCCTCACCGCCCGCGCCGCCGACCGATTCGGCCTGCCCGATCGGGGCCGGATCGAGGAGGGCAAGCGCGCCGACCTCGTCCTGTTGGATCCTGCGGCGTACGTGGACACGGCGACCTACGAGAATCCGCTCAGCCCGGCCGCTGGAGTCGCGGGCGTCTGGGTCGCGGGCGAGCGCGCCTGGGCCGACGGCGCAGCCACCGCCAGCCGCGCGGGAGGGGTAGTCCGGTGAGGCACGACGAGATGCCGTCGATCGCAGCCGAGCGCGCTCTCGCGGGCCGCACCGACCTGCTCCCGCTCAAGGGCACGATCGCGGCCCCGCTCCCGCCCCACGTTCGCGAGGCGGTCATGGCCGCGCTCGACGAGCACGCGACCACCCCGCCGAGCCGCGGCCACCTCTTCTTCCTAGAGGCGATCGCCAGGTCGCTGCCTGCCCCGGCCGACCCGGAGCGCGAGATCCTGGTCACGAACGGCGCCATGCACGCTCTCAGCCTCACCTTCCGCGCGATCCTCGAGGTCGGCGACGAGGTGATCGTCCCGACCCCGTGTTACTTCTTCCAGGGCCTGATCGAGCGGGCCGGCGGAGTCTTTGTCCCGGTCCCGACCCCTGAGACCGACTGGCGCTGGGACCCCGCCGCGATCGAAGCGGCGGTCACCCCGAAGTCGCGAGCCCTCGTCCTGACGAACCCGAACAACCCGACGGGCTACCTCCCGAGCCGGGCAGAGATGGACGCTCTCCTGGCGCTCGCCCAGCGCCACGATCTGACCGTGATCACGGACGAGGCGTACGAGCGCTGCATCTTCGAAGGCGAGCTCGCGAGCGCGTGGGGATCCCCGAACGTGATTCTCGTGCGGAGCCTCGGCAAGAGCCTCGCGATGCCCGCGTGGCGCATCGGCTTCGTCGCCGCCGAGCCGGCGCTCATCGACGCGTGCCTGCGAGAGCTCGAGTGGGACGTCATCCGCGTCAGCCACGTCGCCCAACGCGCCGCGACCGCTGCCCTCGACGGCCCACAGGACTGGCTCGACGAGCTGACGGAGCGTTATCGCCGGGACCGAAACGCCGCGCACGCCGCGATCGACGAGCATCCGATCCTGAGCGCCCCCCTCCCAGCCTCGACGCCGTTTCTCTGGCTCGCGCTCGGCGAGCTCTCGTCGTCGGATCTCCTCACCGAAGGAATGGCGACCGTCGACGGGACCACGTTCGGCACGCCCGGCCACGCCCGATTCCCCTTCGGCGGCTTCGCGGATCTGCATGGCTGAGGCCGGCTAGAGATTCCGTGCTTCAGCAACAGTCACCACGTCTGCCTCAAGTCAGGGCGCTGTCAGGCCTTTCGCGACCCACGCTTTCGCGCTGACGGAGAACGGCGGTTCCGGCAGAAGATCCCGGCAGCGCTCGCGCAACGCGGTCTGCTGCTCGGGCTCGAGCCGGGATACGTAGCCCCCGGCCGGGCCGACGCCGAGCGTGTACGGCTCCCACCACTCCTCGAAGCTCGGGTGCTCGAGCTCGATCGTGAGCGCGCCCGCCTCGATCTCGGTCAGCCCCGCCGCGCCGAAGAGCGCCTCGAGCTCGCCCTCGCGCGACCCGGCGAGACCCGACTCACCCTCGACCTCGGGATCGAGATCCTGCGCCGCCTCCCAGAAGAGGCTGAGCGGGCCGCCACCGCCACCGTGATCCCAGACGCACGCTGCGACGACGCCGCCCTCGCGGGTCACGCGCGCCATCTCGCGCAGCCCGGCGACCGGATCGGCCATGAAGTGGACGACGAGCTGCGCCAGCGCGGCGTCGAACTCGTCCGTCTCGAACGGGAGCTCCTCCGCCTGGGCCTCCCGCACGTCGACTCCGGGGTGCCGCTCGCGCGCGGCGGCGACGAACGACTCGGATGGGTCGACGGCCGTGACCGAGCTCTCGCCCAGCCGCCGGACGAGCTCGGCGGTCAGCGCCCCCGGCCCACAGCCGACGTCGAGCACGCGCTGACCCGCGGCGATCCCCCCGTAGTCCGCGAGCAGCGGCGCGAGCGGCGTCGAGTAGCGGCCCATGAACCGGTCGTACGCAGTCGGGGTGACGGCGAAGCTCATCTCCCCAATCCTTCCAGACGCCGAAGCTCGTTCATCCGGATCTTTGCGGACGTCGTCAGCGGGAGCTCGTCGAGAACTCGAACGGTGGCCGCTTCGTTGCGCCGGTGGCGTCGGAAGGCGACGGGCCGCCTCCGCCGCGCGAGCGATCAGCGCATTGCCATTCATAGGATGGATGCATGGCGATCCAAGAAGTGCGTGCGTCGGGCCTCGAGTACCTCGCTCTTGCGACGGAGCTCCTGCACCGCGCTCGCCTGGCCGATGCGGAGTCAGGCCTCTGGGAAGCCGCTGATCTCCAGTGGTGGTGGCGCACCCCCAGGCGCTCTGACGCGATCGACCAGCTCTTCTGGGTCGATGACGACGGCCCCGTTGCGGGGGTCGTCCTAACGGAGTGGAGTCGGGCATGGGGATGCGATCCGATCGTTGTTCCTGGTGTCTCCGGTGTCTCGCGCTCCACCGTCTTGGCACGTGGCGTCGAGGCGATCGACGCTTTGGGGCTCGAAGCGGTCGAAGTGCTCGCCCGTGACGACGACATCGAGATGACGGGACTGCTGGCCGGCGCGGGCTTCGTGGCCGACGATGACCGATCCGGGAACACCTGGATGAACGCCGATGACCGGCCAGACGTGGCCGCCCTGCCGGAAGGCTTCGTGCTCGTCGACCGTTCCCGGGAGACCGCCAAGCCCCACCCCATGCGGCGACGAAGCGGCGAAGGGGTCGAGTCACGCCTCCGGCAATGCTCCCTCTACGACCCGGCGCTCGACCTCGCCGTCGAGGCTGCTGACGGCCAGATCGCCGGTTACGCGCTCTTCTGGTTCGATCCCGTCACCGAGGTTGGGATGGTCGAGCCGATGAGAGTCGAGGACGCGTACCAACGGCGCGGTCTAGCCCGTGCCATGCTCACCGCGGGTCTCGAGCGGCTGGCGAAGCGAGGGGCACGGCGACTCAAGGTCGGCTACAGCACCGACGTGGCGCGCGAGCTCTACGTCGGCGCAGGGTTCCGGGTGACGTCGACGGACCGGTTGTACAGCTGGAGGAGGCCAGTTTCGACAGCCTGACCCGAGATCGCACGCTCCTGCCAGCACGCGAAATGTCTCACGATCGCGATCCTCGACTCTGACGCGCCCGCAGCTCGTTCCGTCTGATCTTTCCCGACGTCGTCAGCGGCAGCTCGTCCACGAACTCGATCTCGCGCGGGACCTCGTACGCGGCCAGGCGCTCTCGGACGAGCGCCTTCAGCTCGGCCGCGAGCGCCTCTGAGGGAGCCGAGGCGACGACGAACGCCTTGATCGCCTCGCCGCGGATCTCGTCCGGGATCCCGATCACGGCCGCGAGCGCGACCGCGGGGTGGCGGACGAGGCAGGCCTCGATCTCGCCCGGGCCGATCCGGTGGCCGGCGCTCGAGATCAGGTCGTCGGTGCGGCCGACGAAGCGGAGGTAGCCCTCGTCGTCGACCTCGGCGAGGTCGCCCGTGTGGAGGCGGCCCGCGCGCACCTTCTCGGCGGTCGCTTCCGGATTGCGCCAGTAGCCGAGGAAGGCGACCGGATCGCCCTCGACGCCGACAGTGATCTCGCCGTCGACGAGCTGGACGTCGTGGCCCGGGTAGGGCCGCCCCATCGAGCCGGGCTTCGCGGGCCAGGCGGTGCAGTTCCCGAGGAGGAGGTTCGCCTCGGTCTGGCCGTAGAACTCGTTCAGCCGCGCGCCGAGCCGCTCCTCGCACCAGGCGGACGTCTCCGCGCCGACCATCTCGCCGCCGCTCGCGACCGTGCGCAGGTCGAGCTTCGGCCCGTCGACCGCGGCCATCAGGCGCAGTGCGGTCGCGGGCATGAAGAGGTTCCGGATCCCCAGCCGCTCGATCAGGTCGTACGCCTGCTCGGGGTCGAACCGCGTCGTCGAGTACGCCACCACCTGCCGCCCGTGGAAGAGCGCGGGCATCAGCACGTCGAAGAGGCCGCCCATCCACGCCCAGTCGGCCGGCGACCAGATCACGTCGTCGGGTTGGGGGAAGAAGTCGTGCGAGAGGTCGAAGCCGGGCAGGTTCCCCGCGAGGATCCGGTGCCCGTGCAGCGCGCCCTTCGGCTGCCCGGTCGTCCCGGACGTGTAGATGATCAGCGCGGGCGTGTCGGGACCGGTCTCGACCGGGTCGAAGCGATCCGAGGCGGCGGCCAGGAGTGCGGGCAGCTCGCGGTCGACGTCGATCGTCTCGACGCCCTCCAGCTCCCTGTCAGCGATGACCACCGCGGGCTCGGCGTCGTCCAGCCGCACCGCCAGCGCGTCCGGGCCGAAGCGCGTCGAGAGCGGAACCGCGATCGCCCCGAGCTTGTAGACGGCGATGTGCGCGACCGCGGTCTCCGGCCGTTGCGGGAGCGCGATCCCGACCCGATCGTCCTCGCCGATCCCGCGCGCGCGGAGCGCGTTCGCGAGCCGGTTCGAGTCGTCGGAGAGCTCGCCGAAGCTGACGCGGCGGGTGACCTCGCGCCCGTCCGTGACGAGCATCGCGTTCGCCTCGCGCGGATGGCGCTCGCAGACGTCCACGCCGAGATTGAGCCGCTCGGGGAGCTCCCAGCGGAAGCCGCCGACGAGCTCGTCGTAGCTCACTTCCAGAGGCGCTCGAGGAGCGCGAGGTAGACCTGCGTCGCTCGGACGAGCTCGGGCACGTCCATCGTCTCGACGTCCGCATGCGCGCCGGTGCCGACCGGGCCGTGGTAGACGGTCGGGATCCCGGCCTGGTGGAACATCGCCCCGTCGGCGACGACCTTCATCCCGATCAGCGGCTGCGCGTTCCCCGTCACCTCGCGGTAGGCCTCGCGGAGGGCGAGCGCGAGCTTCTCCTCGGGGTCGATCCGGTAGCTGTCGCGGACGAGCCGGAGGTCGAGGTCGATCGCGCAGCCGGTCTCGGCCGCGATCGGCGCGAGCAGGGCGTCGAACTCCTCGCGCACCTCGGCAAGCTTCTTCCCGGGTTGCCAACGGCGCGTGCCGACGAGGCGGCAGGTCGTCGGGAAGCGGTTGTAGAAGTCGCCGCCGTGCAGCTCGCCGAGGAAGTACGTCTCGGCGCCGACCCACTCATGTGGATTGGCGTGCTCGATCGCGGCGAGCTCGGCGGTGCGCGCTTCGATCGCGGCGATCACCTTTCCGGCGGCCAGGAGAGGGTGCGGGGTTCCCTTCGGCGTCTGCAGCTCGTGGGTCGGCATCCCCGGCCGCGAGATCTCGATCTCGACAGTCGCCTGGCCCATGTGCGCAGCGACGAACGAGTCGCCCGCGAGCTCGCAGACGACGGCGTAGTCGGCCGTGAAGCCGCCCTCCCCGAGGAGCCAGGTCAAGTCCTCCCCGCGGCCGCCGGGAGCCTCGTGCAACCCGATCGCGACGATCACGAGCTCGCCCGGGAACGAGCCCTCGGAAGCGACGCGGACGGCTTCGGCGGCGCACGCGCACGCGCCCTTCATGTCCGCGGAGCCGCGCCCGAAGATCGTCTCGCCCTCCAGCCGCGGGGGCTCGTGCGGGATCGGAACGGTGTCGAGGTGACCGTTGAGGACGATCGTGGGCCCGGGCCGGTCGCCCTGCAACCGCCCGATCACGATCGGCGTGCGCGGGAAGAGCTCGTCGAGCATCTCGACCTGCATCCCGATCTCCTCCAAGCGATTCGCGTAGAGGCGCGCAACCTCGGCCGTGTCGCCGGTCGGGCTTTCGACCTCGACGAGCTCGAGGGTCAGGTCCCGGAGGCGATCAGCGGAGACGCTAATGCGAGACCGCCGCGGCCGCGATCTCGGAGACGAGCGTGTCCGTCGCGAAGCGCTCGAGCGCGAAGGGAGCGATTAGGTCCGGGGTGCGTCCGGTCGCCACGAGCTCGGCCATCGTCCTGCCAACGATAGGCGCTGCCTTGAACCCGTACGTGCCCCACCCCGCCGACACGTGGAATCCCTCGAGCCCGGTCTTCCCGAGAATCGGGCTGTAGTCGGGCGAGAGGTCGCAGAGCCCCGTCCACGTCCGCAGCACTTTCAGCCGCTCGAGTTGCGGCAACAGCTCCAGTGCATGCCGCGCAGAGGTCTCGAGGAACGGAAAGGTGCCGATCCCCTTGTAGGTCGTGTACGGCTCGATCTCGGCGCCGATCAGGAACTCGCCGCGGTCGGTCTGCGAAACGTAGACGTGCAGCTGCGCCGAGACGAGGATCACGTCGAGGAACGGCTTCACCGGCTCGGTCACGAAGGCCTGGAGGATGTGGGTCGTGATTGGGAGCTCGATCCCGGCGAGCCCGGTGGTCAGCGACGACCAGCCCGCGGTTGCGCTGATCACCGTGTCGGCGTGGACTAGGCCGCGGCTCGTGCGGACACCGGTGACCCGTCCTGCCTCGCGCTCGATCCCCGTCACCTCGGTGTACGGGTGGATCTCGACGCCGGCCCGGTCCGCTCCGCGCGCGTAGCCCCAGACGACGGCGTCGTGGCGGATGATCCCGCCGCGCGGGTGGTAGAGGGCGCCGAGGATCGGCCAGGTCGGGCGACGCGAGACGTCGAGCTCGGGACAGAGCCGCGCGACCTCCTCCACGCCGATCACGCGCGAGTCGACGCCGAGGAGCGTGTTCACCTCGGCGCGCTCCTGCATCGTCGCTAGCGAGCGCTCCGAGTGGGCGAGCGTGAGGTGTCCGCGCTGCGAGAACATCAGATTCAGGTCGAGCTCGGCCGAGAGGCGCTCGTAGAGCTCGACGCTCTGCTGGTAGAAGGCGACGCCCTCGGGGGTGCGGTAGTTCGAGCGGATGATCGTCGTGTTGCGGCCGGCGGCGCCCGAGCCGATGTACGAGCGCTCGAGCACGGCCACGTTCGTGATTCCGTGCTGGCGCGCGAGGTTGTACGCGGTCGCGAGCCCGTGCGAGCCGCCGCCGACGATCACGACGTCGTAGCGCTCCTTCAGCTCGGCGCGCGGGCGCCACATCCGGCGAACGCGGAAGACGTCCTTCATCCGAGCCCTGCCTGGAGGTCGAGCACGACGAGCGCGAGGTGGTGGCCGAGCTCCTGCGCGACGTACAGCTCGTAGCCGCCGTCGCGCGGGAAGATCAGGGCCGGGACGTCCGCGACGGGCGCGGCGATCGGAGCGGTGACTTCGACCTCGGTCAGCCGGCGAAGCAGCTCGTCCCCCTCGATCCGGATCCCGGCGAAAGCGGCGGTGAGGTCGTAGGCGCGGAGGCCGGCGGCGCGTGCGTCGTCGACGCAGCCCTCGGGGTCGTCGGTGAGGACGATCGCGCGGCGTGGGGTGAGGCGGAGGATCCGCGCGGCCTCGAAGGCGGCGACGTCGCCGCGGAGCTCGACCTTGCCGGTGTCGGAGACGTCAACGAGGTCGGTGCCGGCCAGCGCGCGCTGGAGCGGCGAGACCGCGTGAGCCGCTGGTGAGAGGAAGTCGAGGCTCATGCGCGCATCCTCTCGCCCTCGGGGTCGAGAAAGGGCCGCAGGCGCACCCGGCCGGGTTGGGGCGTGCCGTCGACGCGAACGTGGAGCTCGGCGTCCTCTACCGCGAGCTCGGGCGGCACCCACGCGAGGCCGATCACGCCGCCGGCCGCGACACTCGTCCGCGCGCTCGTGACCCGCCCGACCGAGTGGCCGTCGCGCACGACCTGCGCGCCCTCGAGCGGGAGCACGTCCATCCGGAAGCCGACCAGCCGCTCACGCGCGTCCGCGTGCTCGAGCGCCCACTTGCCGACGAAGTCGTCCTTGCCCATTATCGGGAGCCAGTCCATCCCCGCCCCGAACAGGTTCGACTCGGTGTCGGTGTCCTGGCCGACGATCACGTGCTGCTTCTCGAGCCGGAGGACACGCTGCGGCTCGAGCCCGAACGGCCGTGCGCCCGCCGCGATCAGCGTGTCCCAGACGTGCTCGCCGGCTGGGCTCGCGAAGTGGAGCTCGTAGCCGAGCTCGCCGACGAAGCCGATCCGGAGCGCGAGCGCGCGGACGCCGGCGACCTCGATCCACTTCGCGTCCAGATAGCGGAACGCTTCGGCGGAGACGTCCGCGTCGGTCAGCGGCCCGAGCGCCTCGCGCGCCCTCGGGCCCGCGAGGTTGAGCGCGGCGAGCGCGCCGGTGACATTGACGACGTCGACCTCGTAGCCCCAGCCCGCGTTCCACCAGTCGAACCACTCGTGTACCGCGTCCGCGCCGGTCGAGGTGGTGGTCACGTAAAAGAGGTCGGGACCGAGCCGGGCGACGGTGCCGTCGTCGAGGATCCGACCGCCGTCGCTCCCGAGCACGGTGTAGCGGACCCGGCCCTCGGCGAGGTCCGCGAAGCGGTTCGGGTAGAGGCGCTCGAGAAAGGTCGCCGCGTCGGGGCCTTCCACGATCAGCTTGCCGAGGGTGGAGACGTCGATCACGCCGAGGCCCGAGTGGACGGCGGCGATCTCGGCGGCGGGGTCGCCATAGGAGTGCGGGCGCTGCCAGGGGCCGGCCCAGACCAGGTCCGCTCCGGCTTCCTCGTGCCGGTGGTGCAGCGAGGTACGGCGAATCGGGTCGTGGTGGCGACCGGCGAGGAGACCGAGCTCGACCGGCGCCCAGGGCGGCCGGGCGGTCGTCGTCCCGATCGCGGCCTCGTCGACGCCGGTCTTGGCGGCGTGCAGGCGGATCGAGCCGAGCTGGCAGAACTTGCCCTGGCACGGCCCCATGGTCACAGTCGTGTAGCGCTTCGAGAGCTCGATCGACTCGAACCCTTCGGCGATCGCGCGCTCGACGTCCTTCTCGGTCACGTCCTCGCAGACACAGACGAAACAGCGTCCCTTCGCACCCTCGCCGCGGTAGCTCGGGGCGGCGGTGGAGCCGCCGCCGGTGACGGAGCCGACGGCCGCGATCGCGGCCGGGAGGTCGCGCGGGACGAAGACCCGGCTCGACGCGTCGTACTCGACGCGGGCTCCGGCCTGAGCGAGGAGCGAGTACGCGGGCTGGCGGCCGCCGGAGACGACCG
>Ga0136611_10000082_pt1 | contig 51574 bp, 78 predicted proteins | sample AntDrymUQ2232306_2_FD_106645 | JGI IMG/M metagenome (GOLD analysis project Ga0136611, IMG submission 106645) | Polar desert sand microbial communities from Dry Valleys, Antarctica - metaG UQ223 (23.06) | ecosystem: Environmental > Terrestrial > Soil > Desert | place: Antarctica: Dry Valley... | reverse complement strand
GGGCTGGCGCTGCCCCTCAGCGGCTACTCGGCGGCGAAGCCGAGGATGCGTTCGGCGGTATCTTCGATGGCGTCGCCGACGTGGAGGTCGTCCCAGACCGCCCTTGCGCCCCACGCCACACCGACACGGCCGTTGTCCTCGTCCAACACCGCCTCAGCGTAGTCTGCGTGTGCATGCGTGTCAGAAAGCCAGATTGTGAGGCGATAGGCCGCGATGACCCGTCCGGAAAGAGTGCCGTCCTCCGCTTCGTCGCGGAGGTCGATGTTGGTCAAGATGCCGGGGTTGATTTCGGTCGCGGTCACGGTCGCCATCGCTGAACCCTCCGTCGCTACCCTCTGCGCCGCTGTACGCTGCGGCTGAACGTTTGCCGGGGAGCGTTGCCCGGCTCGCATGAGTGGCTACCACCCGCGCGCTTGGCGCTCCCGGTAGGCTACCGCCGCCTTAATCGCGGCGCGCTTGCTCATTTTCTCGCTGAACCGAACCTCTGTCCCATCTTCAAAGCGAACCAGAGTCGCCATGCAGACGTGTCGCCCACTGCCGTCCCATGCCTTCATCGCGTAGCTCTCGACCACCATTTCCGTCATGTCCGTGTCCTCCGTGTCGTCTGGTGGGCTGCTCGCCTCACTCATCTAATGTACCACTAACCCCTATTCGTGTCAACCTTTCCCATCGGGGTTCTCTTGCAAGTTCGTAACACACAAACCCCTTGCCGCGTGCTACGCTGCACTCATGAGCGACAATGAAGCCATCGCACGGGAGTGGGCGAGGCGCTGGGGCAAGGTGGGCGCGGATCGGCGGGCGCGAGAATCAGTCGCCTGCGCCGTCTGCGGCGTCGTGACGATCGGCATCAGCACGCGCCGCTACTGCTCCAACCGCTGCCGGCAACGAGCCAAAAACGCGCGCGCCGCAGCCGGCCCCAAACCCCGCCCGGAGACGACGCCATGACCACCCTCGATCTCGACGCCATCGAAGCGCGCCTCGCGGCGGCGACGCCGGGGCCGTGGCGCGCCTACACCAAAGAGCGGCACGACTCTCTTTTCGGTCTCCCAGATGACACTGCATACTCCTGGGTAACGGTGAGCCACGACGATGAGATCATCGGCGAGTTGTTCGACGATGCGACCGGCCACCGAGGCTCTCTCGACGCCGCCTTTATCGCCGCGGCCCCCACCGACATCGCCGCCCTGATCGCGGAGGTGCGACGGCTGCGCGCGGAAGCGCTGGTAGAGTGACCTAACTAGACCAGCTCCCCGCATTTGGGGCAGGTGGTCAGTCCGCCGGGGAACTCCCGACGCGCGACCACGGTCCGGCGACATTGCGCGCAGTAGACCGCGAAGAGCGCCCCGTGGGGGATGAGGCGCGCACTCAGGGGCAGGACAGTCTCACTCATCGTCTCCCTCCATCCGTGCGGCGCTGACTACGCGAAGGCGGCGCTCGGCTCACTCGCCACGTCGAGGGAGAGCGCCAGCCGGGTGAGGGCGGCGCTCCACACGGTGGCGGCGTGACGCTCGAGCGTGCGCTGCATGAAGATGGCATACGTCAACTGCTCGGCCTTGCGCTGCATGGCGCTCTCGGTCTCGTCGTCGAGCGCCCCAACGGGGCCATCGGCGAGGAAGAAGCGCCCCATGCTAAGGCGTAAGTCAGTTTCGGCAAGGTCGGCGAGCGTGCGAATGGCGGCGATGGTTTCGCTGGTCATGGTGATGTTGCCCCTCCGCGCTACCGAGGCGGTGCGTCCGCCCCGTGGAACTAATATACACCACCGGTGTACGATTCGTCAACCCCTGGTAGACATTTATTTTCACGTCGGGTATGATGGTCGCATGAACGGAACCGACCTGCGGACATGGCGGGTGCGCCACCGGCTCAGCCTCCGTGCACTGGCCGCACTGATCGGCGTCAGCACGAACACCGTGCACCGCTGGGAGATGGGGCAACGCCCGGTCCCGGCGATGCTTCCGCTCGCGCTGAAAGGCTTGGAGCAACAACTTGCCGAAACGAAATGACGGCCGCGGCGCGCTATCAGTGGGTCAGGGCATGGTATCCTATCGTCACCACGCGGGACTGCACCGCGTGGAAAGGCTGTACAGCCCGGATGACCGGCTAGGCGAGGGCGAGTCGCACGCCGTCATCCGCTTGAGGCGCGGCGTTTGCGTCGCGCTCTACCCCTCCCGTACGCTTCGGCGGCGGGACGCGAGGCCGGCCGTAAGGCCGGCCTCTGCTAATCTCCCCCATCCTCCTGAGCATCCCCAGCGCCGCCCGCACGCAGAGACAGCGGCGTGGGCCATCGTTAAAGTCTGAGGGCCGTTCCTAACATAGCCATCACCAGCATTGTAGTTTTTACAATGCCGTCCTCAACGCTCTCCTCCCCGCGCATGATGGCCGCGGCCCAGCCGGTCCATTGGGCTGTGCAGCCGGTGCGCCTCCAATGCCCGCCGCGCATCGGTGGCTGCGGTGTAATCGCGCAACGTCTCTAAGGATGCATGCCCCAGCAGCTCGCGTACACTCTCCCGATCCATGCCGGAATCGAGCAGCGATTGTGCATTCGTGTGCCGCCAGCGGTGGGGATGGATCGGGAAGCCGAGCCGTCGTCCCAGGTCGGCATGGATGCCCCACAGCCGCACGCCGGAGAGCGGCCGGCCATCAACCGTCACCCACAACGCCCCGCCATCGGGGAGCCGGTGGCGGGTGCGTGCGCGCAGGTACGCATCGACCATCCGCTGCGCCGCCGCGCCGATGCGGACGCGCCGCTCCCGCGCGCCCTTGCCCAACACCTTGATCGTGCCGTGGGTCCAGTCGATACCGCCCATCTGCATCGACGCGCACTCCTCCCGGCGGAGTCCGGTGTCGAGCAGCACGGCGAAGAGGGCGCGGTTGCGGGCGCCGGTGAGCGTCTTGTTGTTCTGGGAACCGAAGAGCGCATCGATCTCTGCCGGCGTGAACGGATCGTTGACCCGCTGGTCGGGCTTGGGCGCGTGGATACGGTCCGTCGGGTTGTCGCGGCGTTCCTCTTCCTCGATCAGCCAGGCGAAGAAAATGCGCGCCGCCAGGAGGTAAAGGTGGATCGTCTTCGGCTCGGCGCGCGTCCGCAGATCGATCACCCACTCTTGGACGTGCTCGCGGGTCGCCTCCGTCACGATCGGCATCCGGCGAGCGGCGAGGAAGCCGATCAGTGAGCGCACCCCGTAGCCATAGGTCGTGATCGACGCCTCGGAGCGCAACCGAGGCCGCCAACCCGCACGCAGCGCGAGCGTAAAGCCGCGCACGAGCACCGCCGAAAGGCCGCGCGGATCGGACGGAGTTAAATCATCTTCGGACGGTTGCCACGCCGTTGCTTTGCCGCGCCAGCCCTTCGCCATCGTCGGTTACCTCCTGTGATGAATCTCGCGGCCATATTTAGCATGAGGACAAACGTTCTTTGTTGTCTCCTAGCGATGGCGCATCACGAACATTTAGCACTTGGTTAAATGGCGGTATGACGGTTGCCACAGACGTGGATATTCATGCAAAACACGCCGAGTTAAGTCAGGTAATACCGGCTCGGTATGCGGCGCATTGTCGTGCCATTGCCGCGCCTCGATTGACGCCCTTAGCACACTCGTTCTACCGTGTGGCTGCGGGGGTGGGGAGATGGCGTGTTCACGGTGCGGGGCGATCTTCCGGTGGCGGGGGCGGGTGCTGGTCGGGCTGATCATCGCCGGCTTCGGGGTCGGCTGGTGGGTCGGGCGGGGGTGTGCGTTCTGAGGAGAGCCGCCCTAGTCGATGCTCGGTGGCGGCGATCATGTCGAGCGCCCAGGCGAGGATGTCCGCCGGATGCTCGGCCAGGCGCCGCACGGTGTCGGCCTTGTCGCGGGGGACCGTGATCGACACGTCGCCTTCCGGTTCGCGGATGAACCCGGCACGGGTCGCCAAGTCCTCGTAGGTCGTGCCGAGCGCCGCCGCCAACTGGCGCAGAATCGCCGGGTCGGGGCGGGCGCGCCCCATCTCGATCGCGCCGGGGTAGCTCTCCGAGATGCCCGCGATCTCCGCGAGCGCCCGCTGACTGAGGCCCGCGTGCTCACGCAGTTCCTTGACCCGCCGGCCCAGGTCGGCGTAGGCACGAGATTTCGGAGGATCGGCCAACAGCATCGCCATTACGTTAATATGATAAATGCATAATACCGGGCAGCGCCCACGAATTTTCGCTATTTCTTCGCCAAACCACTTGACGCCTGTTGTGCGTCATGCATAATAGAAATCATGAAGTACGCGCGAATGACGGTGAACCTCGAAGCGACGCAGGTCGAAACGCTCACGGCGCTAGCGGCCCAATCAGGTCTCAGCGCGAGCGCCCTAGCCCGACACGCTATCGCGCAGTTCCTCCGCAAACGGCGCATTTCGTTGGCCGAAATGGATAATGTCCTTGTTCAGAACGGCCACGCGTCGTATGCGGAGGTATCACGATGAGCCTTTCCCGCAAGTACGCCTACCACAACGCCGCCCTTCACGGACCTCGCCGCTACGCCCCCACGCCGGTGCAGTCGCGCACGAGCGTCATCCTGTGCTCGACCTGCCGCGCGCCGATCACGGAGCCAACCGGCTGGCGCTGGTGCGCGGCGTGTCTGGCGTCGGCTGCCGAGCGTGGCGGCGGTGAGGGCTGGCGCGTGCTCTTTGACGAGGAAGAGGCGCGGGCATGAACCCCAGCCACGCTCCCTCCCAGCAACGCGCCCGCGCACTCAAGCGCGCCGCCGTCGCCAGCCTGAGCGATCCCGATCACTATCGCCGGCAAGGCCGCGCCGCGCTCGGCCCCAACGCAACGATCCGCACCGCCCGCGCCGTCTTGGTTCGCCAGATCGGCATCGCCAAACAGAGCGGCGATTATCCCGCCGCGCGCAAGGCGCAGGCCCAACTTGATGCACTCAACGCCGCGCTCGCGGCGACGGCGAAACCACAAGAAAGGAGCGCATAGCCGTGGCCACCCCCTCCCTCGCCGCAGTCCAGGCCGAGAGCAAGGTCAACGTCCTGAGCCGGTATCACCGGATCGGTCACTTGTTCCGCGAGCTTGAGCAAGAACTGCACGCCGCCTACAGCGAGACGCGGACGTACTGGCCCGATCGGTCGGGTCACAACGAAGCGGCTTCCGCGTCAACGGAAGCCGCCTAAATCGGGTGCGTGGAATCACCCAGGAGCACTGCAATGGTAGCACAACTCGTCACTGACACACCCACGCTTCGCCGCCCTACCCTCAACCGCCTCGCGTCGGAGGCGCTCATTGAAGCCGCCGGCGACTGGAAGGCGGCGACCACCCTTTTTCAGACGTGGGTCGAGGGCGACGCCGACCTGCTCCGCGAACTGGCCGCGCCCGCCATCGCCGGTCTGTGCTGGAAGCATGTGCGCGCGGCGGCGCAGCAGCAGCGCACGCACTACTGGTCAGCGACCGCGCAGCCGAATGTGGACCAGACCAACGGGCTGTCGGCGGTGGGCGCGACGACGTTGATGGACTACCCGCTCGCCGGTGGGAAGCGACTCGGCGACGCGACGGCGGGCGAACTGCTCGCTGAAGCGGAGACCTACGCGACGCTCGCGCGGGTAACTGCCCTTCGAGGCCGCTGGTTACGCCTGATCGCGGAGCGGCTGCCGGACGGGGCAACGGTGGAGTCGACGCTAAGCGTGGCTGATGTCGAGGGCTTGCAACGCGAGGTGGAACGCGACTAGACGGCGGGCCTCAGGTGCAGTGAAACCCACGGCTTACCTGCCCGCCAGCCCGGCCGGACCAAGAATGGGTTGTCCTCCACACCGCGCATGTCCGGCCGGGCCACACACACAAGGAAAGAATGATGACCACGCAAATCGACCAGACGGCGGCGACCAGGTTAGCTGTGACTCCCAAGGCCCGGCTGTCGCCGCCTGTCGAGCCGGGGGCCAGCAATCCTGTGTTACCCGATGGTCGGCTGCCCTCGCTCGGCCACACACAGACGGCGGCGACCATCGTTGGCCTGACACCCATTCCTCGTGTGTCGCCGCCTGCCGAGCCGGGGGCCAAGCAGAACTTGCTACCCACTGGCATAATGCCCCCGCTCGGCCACACACAGACGGCGGCGACCGTCGCCGAAGTGACGCCCGTTCTCGCCCTGTCGCCGCCGGCCGCGCCTCGGACCAACGCACCGATGTTACCCACAGGCGCGGTGTCCGAGGCGCGGCCCACACGACCGGCGGCGGCCAACCCCGCAGCGTTACCCATCGCCGAGATGTCGCCGCCGGTCCCGACGCCGTCTGGGGAGACCAGAAGCGCACTGTCATCCACTAGACCCGTGTCTCCCCATGTGGCGACCATCGCCGAAATCCGCGAGACGCACCGGCTGCGCGGCGACATGCTGCGCGCCGAGGTGGCGTTGACTTTGCGGATCAAGGCTCAGGCAAGACGGCTCGGCGGGGACCAAAGCGGCCGTGATACCCACCGATCGACTGTCGTCGCCGAGCCTGCCGGGGAGGGCCAGGGTAGCCGTGATGCCCAAAGCGTCAGTGCCCTCCCCGGCACAGACGAGGGCGGCCGTGGCGGGCTTGACACCCAGCACCAGGATGCCGCCCTCAGCCCCAGCGACGCGAGCGAAGGCCATTCTTCTGGTGACATCCAGCCTATGGATGCCGACCTCGCGTCGCTGGCGGCCATCCCTCTGATCGAAGCCCGCGCCGTGCTCCGTACGCAGCGGCTTCGCTATGAGCGCCGGATGGCGCAGCTTGCCAAACTGCTCCCCGTCTACCCCTGGGTCAAATCGGTACGCGGTTTCGGGGAACTGAGCCTCGCCCAGATCGTGGGCGAGTGCGGCGACCTCGACAACTACGCCGGCCCCGCCAAGGTGTGGAAGCGGATGGGCCTCGCGGTGATCGATGGCGGGCGGCAGCGCCGGGTGGCGGGTGCGGCGGCGCTCGATCACGGCTACGCCCCGTACCGGCGCTCGCTGATGTGGAACGTGGGCGAGGCGCTGATCAAGCTCAACCAGGGCGGGCCGTACCGGACCTATTACCTGGAGGAGAAGAAACGCCAACGGGAGAAGCTGGGCGAGGAAGCGGCGCAGGCGCACGTTCACAACCGCGCAAAGCGGCATATGGAGAAGCGCCTGCTTCGCGACCTGTGGAAGGTCTGGCGGGAGGTGGGGCGATGATCCTCCACTGCTTCACCGTTACCGACCCCCGCGGCGAAACCGCCCGCGAACTCGCCCCCACCGCATCTGTCGCCATCGACCAGCGCCGCGCCGCCCTGCTCGCCTACGCGACGTTGCGGCGTGCCGAGGCGATGCGACTCTCGCCTCGCCAGCGGCACTGGATCAATGTCCAGGCAGCGGAGACCGAGCGCGCCGCCGATGTGCGGGAGCTAGAGGCGTGGCACGCCGACGGCTGCAGCTGCACGGCCACGCCGGCGCTCAGTACCGCCGATCTCTATGAGGAGGTGATGGCATGACCACCTGCGATTGCGTTCTCACCTGCCCCACGCACATCGCCGCCGCGTACAGCGCCTACGCGCATAACGCGTTGTTGAGCGAGAACGCGGCGCTCCGTTCGGCGGTGGTCCAGGCCATCCCGACGTTCCCGGCGACCAGTCCGATGGGGCGGCGGCTGGCGGCGGCGCTGAGGCGCAACGACGTCGAGTCTGCCGCCGACACCGCCCGCGCGCACCAGGGAGGGGCCGACCAATGCTGATGTGGGAATGGGATAAGACGCTAACCGACTACGAAGTAAACGAAGGAGAAGACTGGACCCACTCCCGACACACCGGTATCAACGCCGACCGCTTTCGCGGCATGGAGATGCTGGTCACCGTGCCGATCCTCGGCGCGATTGCGTGGCTCGTGATCGTCATCGCGGTGCGGCTGGTGATGCGGGTGATCGCGTAGCCGGCGGTGGCGAGGCTGGCTGGGGCTACTACCCCGGCTCCGTCAGCCTCGCCCCGTCACCTCTCTCTTGGAGTGATACATGTGGATATCCGTCCCCTCCGTTACCTCGGCTGCTTTAGCGGCATCGGCGGTCTCGAACTGGCCGTCGAACACGCCGCTCCCGGCAGCCGGCCTATCGCTCTCATTGAGAGGGAAGCCTATAGCGTCGCGGTCCTGGTCGCGCGCATGGCGGACGGCTCCTTATCTCCATGCCCTATCTGGTCTGACATCGCCACCTTCCGAGGCGATGTGCTCCGCGCTGTCGTTGATCGAGGCGGGCCGGTTGACCTCGTGGCCGGAGGCTTCCCCTGCCAGGACCTCAGTACCGCCGGTAAGCGCGGCGGCATCCACGCCAACCGATCCGCCCTCTTCTTTGACATCCTCCGCATTGCTAACGACGTGGGAGCGCGCTACCTCTTCTTGGAAAACGTTGCAGGTATCTATGTTCGACCGAACCTTGACGTTGTTCTCGGAGCATTGGCCGAAAGCGGGTGGGATGCGGAATGGTTCAGTCTTCGTGCGTCGGACGTGGGTGCCTCCCATCAGCGCGAGCGATGGTTCTGCCTTGCGCGACGGTCCGGACTCGACCTGGCCGACCCCGGACGCAGGCCAGTGGGGATCGACGACGGGAACGGATGGGGAACGGAAACCACTGCTGGGACAGGTAGCGCAGCGGTGGCCGACGGCGCGTGCGGAGGACGCGGAGAGCAGCGGAGCGCGTCGGACGAGGGGCGTGGCGGACACGCTGACCGCAGTAACGGCGATGTGGCCGACGCCGGACGCCCTGAGCGGCGACGGGCCGAGGAGTCGCTCGGAAGCGGAGCTGGATGCGCTGCGTCGGGGCGAGCAGGTGGGCAAGCATCACCGGCAACTGAATCTCTCGGACAGCGCGATGCTCTGGCAGACCCCGGCAACCGACAGCTTCCGCAGCCGGGGCGGGGACCGAGTGGACGAGATGGGGCTGGATCAGCAGACGCGGACGATGTGGGCGACGCCGATAGCGAACGACGCCGCGTCGGGTCGCACATCCCTGAACAGCGCCGGTATGAAACTCGGCCCTCAGGCAAACAACTGGGATCGGTGCCCTTCCCACCCGGCCCCGCCGACCGCGACGCCTGGGCCGCCATCCTCGCCGAACGGCCCGACTTCGCGCCCGCGCTTATCGCCCCGCTTCGTGGAGTGGCTCCAAGGTTTTCCGCAGAACTGGACCTTGCCATGCGCCACCGTACCGACCGCCTCCGCGCCCTCGGCAACGCCGTCGTTCCCCTCCAAGCAGCAACCGCCTTCCGCGAGCTCTGGCGGCGATTGGAGGGAGACGGAGTGACGTAGGTACCCACCCCTGGACGGGCGATCAAGGTGAGCCGAAGTTGCTCTCCCCTCGTCTTGATCGTCTGTCCGGCGGAGGGGTGCCGCCTTTCCCCCATCCCGGCCGCTCGTCTCCCCACCTTCCCCGTCCCAGGGAGCGCGGGCGGGCGGGGTGGGGAGACAAATACAGGAGCGCCGATGCGGTCACGCCGTCTCTGTCATTGGGTGATTGAGGCGGCAGACGGTGCGCGGTGCTGTCAAGTGGAGGGCGTGTTCGATGTCGAACGCCCGGATGGCACCCGGATGACGGTGTGCGGCATCCATCGCCGCACCGTTGAGCGACTGGGATTGGGGAGCGTCGTCGGACGGTGGGGCCGGTCGAGAAAGGAGGTCTGGAAGAGTCTATAAACCGCCGCACTCGCGGCATATCGACCATCACGCATGAGCGATCGAAAGGATGAACCATCGTGCAGACCTACAGCGACGATATCTTGATCAGCAGCGACGCATACGAGGCGATCGACCCCGACACGTACGACGCCATGATCGTGGCGATCGCCGCCGACGAAAAGAAGGACTTCGACACCGGCGAACCGAAGCCGGCGGTGCAGGTGACGTTCGAGATCACCCAGCCCGGAGAGTACACCGGCAAGAAGATCACGCGCCGCTTCCTGACCCCCTCACTCCACCCGAAGGCGGTGCTGGGCGAGTGGTGGCTCGCCATCAACGGCTCGCTGCCCACGGGCGGCACGCATGGCATCCGCGCCGGCCTGATGAGCAAACCCTGCCGGATTCTCGTCGAGGACAAAACGAATCAATCGGGGCAGACCTTCTCGAACGTGACGAAGGTGCTGGGCGCGCGCCGCAAGAAGGCCGCGCCGGTAGCGGCGGTGGCGGATGAGGACGACGACGACGAATTCGGGTCCGCCTGAGCGAAGGAATGAATAGGGCCGTTGCGGGTGTCCTCCCCCGCCCGCGATGGCCGCTGAGCGAGCGTGTCTGTGGCAAGCCGACCTATGAACGATACCCAGCCATCCGAAACGGGGAGTGCGGCGCTGCGCTATGCGGCGCTCGGTCTACGCGTCTTCCCGGTGTGGGCGCCGAACGCGGACGGCGAATGCGAGTGCGGCGACGGCGCCTGCACCCAGATCGCCAAGCATCCGGTCGGCTCGCTCGTGCCACGCGGCGTGCTCGACGCCACGGCGGACACGGCCACGATCCGCCGGTGGTGGTCCGCCTATCCGGGCGCGAATATCGGCATCCGCACCGGCTCGGTCTCCGGCCTGGCCCTGATCGACGTGGACCCGGACAAGGGTGGCGAGGAGTCGATCCACCGCCTCGAGGCGGAGCACGGCGCGCTCGCCGAGACGTGGCGCGTCCTCACCGGCGGTGGCGGCTGGCATGCCTATCTCCGTCACCCCGGCGGTTATATCGGCAACAGCGCCGGCAAGATTGCGCCGGGCGTGGACGTACGCGGCGAGGGCGGCTACGCCGTCGCGCCGCCCTCGCGCCATCATTCGGGGCGGCGCTACGCATGGGAGATCGGATATGGCCCGGACGAGTGCGAGCTGGCGGACGTACCCACCTGGCTGCCGCGCACGGACGGAGCCAAAGAGCCATTACCGTTCTCGCGGCTCGACACCGGCGCCATCCTCGACGGCGTGCCGGAGGGCCAGCGCAACGATCAGGTCTTCCGGCTCGCCGCCAAACTGCGCGGCGCGGACGTGCCCTATGAGATGGCGGCGCGACTGATCCGGGAGGCGGCAGCGAACGCGAAGCCGCCGCTCGATGAATCGGAAGCCGTCGCCGCCCTGAACAGCGCCTATCGGCGGTATGCACCAACACGGGAAGCGACAGCGTTCCTCGAAGACGACGATGCGCCGGCGGCGGAGCCGACCGCTGCCCGAACGATCTGGACGGCGCGCGAGCTGCGCGCCCTCGACCTGCCGCCGATCGAATGGGTGCTAGCAGACACGATCCCGCGCGGCCGCTACGTCGTCCTGTCGGGAGAATCTGGCCTCGGCAAGTCCTGGTGGGTGCTAGCGCTGGTGCTCCATGCCGCCCGTGGGATGCCGTTCCTTGGCCGTGAGACGGCGCCTATCCGCGCCCTCTACATCGACGAGGAGAACGGCATCCAAGAGGCGCAGCGGCGGCTACGGGCGCTCTGCGAGGGCATGGGCATCGATGCCGATGAAGACATCCCGGTCGACTTCGTAATCGACGCGGAGATACGGCTCGCGCGGCCACAGGATGCCGCCTGGCTAACGCGCGTGATCGAAGAGCGGGGCATCAACCTGATCGTCACCGACAGCCTGATCCGCTTCTTTGACGGCGATGAGAACAGTTCGCGGGACGTTGCCGCCTTCCACAAGATGCTACGTACGATCCGTCTTAAGACGGGCGTCACCTGGATTATGCTCCAGCATCTCAACAAAGCACCACGCGAAGGGACGGTAACGCCGGGCAATCGTTTGCGCGGCAGCGGCGAGTTCAAGGCGAATGCCGACAACCATGTGCAACTGATAGGCAACAGCACCGATCCGCTCGTGCGTGTCCATGTCGAGAAGATACGCGGCGGCATGAGGGCACCCGATGTAATCTACAAGTTGGAGGGAGATGCGAACAAAGGCGAGCCGGTGGTGATGACGGTGATCGGCTCAACAGCGGCAGCCTATGGAGCGGAGACAGCAGCGTTAATGCACGCCTGCGAACTGCTCGACGAGCGCGGCGTGATGACCTACGGGGAGTTGCGGGACGCGGTGATGGCGGAGTACCAACTGCCGCGCACAACGGCCGAGCGCGGCATCACCGCCGGTCGGAAGAGCGGCGCGATCAAGGTCGATCGGAAGGACGGAAAGTACACATTTCTACGGCTAGGGGAGATGGATGATGCCTGACGTACTTCACGTACTTCAAGCACGTACTTCAAGAATATGTGTTACGCAATAGTCCAACCATCGACCTCAAATAACGTACTTCACTTACAAGCTTGTGAAGTACGTGAAGTACGTTGCGGCGGACGAATCGCCGCGACGACCCACCTCACGACGTACTTCAACCACCAACCTAGCGGCAATGCTTCAGTTCGCACGCGCCCACGCCCCCCTGCGCCCCTTACGGGGCGCGGGGGCGAGGCGCGAGCGAACTTCGATAAGCGCATAGGAAAGGGGAGTGTATGACAAGCGAGTATCGCGTACATCCAATGGCGGCATTGTTTCCGATGGTGCCTGACGAAGAGCTGCACGACCTGGCGGACGACATCAAGGCGAACGGCTTGATCCACCCAATCGTGATCGACACGGACGGCCAGTTGATCGACGGGCGCAACCGTCTCCGTGCCTGCGAACTGGCCGGCGTCGAGCCGGCGTTCGAGCAGTTGGGCGATCACGATCCGGTCGCCTACATCCTCTCGTCCAACGTCAACCGGCGGCACATGAGCAAGGGGCAACTGGCGATGGTGGTGGCGCAGGTGGTGTTAAAAAATAACACCTCTCAGGCAGAAGCCGCGAAGACAGCGGGTATGAATCGCTCCCGTGTGGTTCATGCATCCACCGTCCTCACCTATGCCCCTGACCTCACCGATGCAGTGATGGCCGGCAGTCTGCCGCTCAGCGACGCCTACGCCGAAGCCCGCACCCGCAAGATCGCCGCCGAGTCAACCGACGCGCGGATGGCGCGCCTTCGCGCCGAGGCGCCCGACCTCGCCGATCAAGTGGTCGAGGAGCGACTGACGCTTGTCGGTGCGTTGGCCGAACTCGGCGAACGGACGCGCAGGCGGAACGAAGACATCACCATCATCAGCGATCGGCTTAGTCGCTCGGTGAAGGTGGCGCTCGATCTGCTCGCCGATGCGCCGCGACGGGAGCGGGCGATCGCCCTGTTCTCGGATGACCGTAGTTTCCTGGATGAGCCGCTCACGGCAGCGTTGTTGAACGAAGCGGCGGAGAACCTGGGTAGTCTCGCGAAGGAGTGGACCCGATGAACGAGTGGAATAGCACCGCGGAAACGGCGTATCGCGCGGAGATCGCCCGCTTAGAGGCGGCCGGCAACGTTGCCGATGAAGCGTCGGCGATGCGAGCCGCGCGCGACGCGGTGATGAAGGAGATACGCGCGTCGACATACGCACAAACGACGCTCGAAGAAGCGGCGGCAGAGACGGCGATGCGGCATGCCCATGCGCGCGTAGTTGCGGATGGCAAGCGCCAGATGGAGAAGCTTGCCAGCGGGCAAGCGGCGTTCGAAGAGTTGGGCATCCTCGACGCCGTTGTGCCGATCGGCGAGGGGATGGTTTCGAGCGTGGGCCAGGTTGACGATCCTCGGCTCGACATGATGGATGAGGTGCGAAAGCAAAACCTCTTCAAGTCCCAGCGCCGGTATCAGGAGTGGTCGGACGGGTTCCGCCGGCCGGTGAAGTCCGCGTTTCGAACCATGCCGTCCGAAAGCACCATCCGCGATGCCGTCGATCAGGGAAAGCTTTCGTGATGACCACCTACACCTCCACCCGCCCCACCCGTGGCGCCGGTGACTACCTCGTCAGCGGCATCATTCCGCCAACAGGGGCCAAGGAACGCGCCGTCGCGCTCGCCGATCTCGCCGAGCGCATCGACAAAGCCGAGGCGATCGGCCGCGAAGCGGAAGCCGCCGGCGACACAGCCAAGTTGCGTCGTGCCGTCGAACGCTGGCACCTCCGCGCCGAACAGTACGGCTACCTCTCCGAGCGGCCAGCCGACGCCCTCTGTCCGACCTGTACTTGGGGCGATGAGGGATGGACGCCGGACCTGCTGACGCTTGATCGCCCCGTCTGGTCATGCACGGATCATCGCGAGCCGATGATCGCCGTCCGCGTTGCCGATTTGATGGTCGAGTTCGACAACGACATGAACAGGCCGTGCTGGGTCGCTGAGGATGAAGCATGAGCAACGTAAAACTCACCCCGCGCGGCTATGAGGTAGACGGGATCGTCTACCCGCGCGTCAGCACCATCCTCAACGTCATCGCCGCCCCTGGCCTGGAGGCATGGCGGCACAAGGTTGGCCTGGAGGAATCGCGGCGCATCGGCCGGGAAGCGACCGGCTTAGGTACACGGGTGCATGGGGTGTGCGAGGAGATCAACCGGGACGCGGCCGGCGGCCCCGTTGCCCTCGATATCGCGCCATTCATTCACGCCTACAGCGCTTGGTTCGAGAAGAACGTCGCCGAGGTCGTCGCCGTCGAGCAGTTCGTCTGGTCGGTCAAGCACGGTTACGCCGGTACGCTCGACTTAATCGCCGACCTCAAAGACGGCCGGCGGGCGTTGGTGGACCTCAAGACGAGCAACAGCGTGGGCGAATCGTATCGGCTCCAAACCGCCGCCTATCAACTCGCCGCGCTGGAGGCGCACGCCATCGGCTGTGACGTGCGGCTGATCGTGCAGATGCCGAGCCGTCGGCCGGGTGAACTTTATGTCACCGAGTTCGATGACGACGCCGGCGACCAGCGGGCGTGGCGCGCGGCGCTGGCTTTGTACAAGTGGCAACGCCGCCACGTCGATATGTGGAAGCGGCAGGGGGTGAAGCAATGACCGCCGCCACCCACCCCCGCACCGTGCTGGCGACCCGCCCCGGCGCCCGTCCGATCGGCGACCGCACGCTCACCCGCTGCGCCGTTTGCGTGGCTCAGCCGTACGCGATCTGGGAATCGATGGCGGGCGTCACGTTCTACGCCAGCGAGGCCGCGGCGCGACAGGCGTGGGGGAGGGGGAGGGGATGAGTGCGATCTGCGGAGGCGGCTTTCCCATGCCCGAAGACATCTCGTTGTGTGCCTGCGGGTGCGGTGGTCGCGTGCCGATCCGTGCTCGGCGGCAGCCTCGATTCATCCACGGCCACAATGGACGTGGCACACATCCTGTCATCACGCCGATCCCGCCAAGCGATCGCTTCTGGCCGAAGGTGCGGATAACTGAGTCTTGTTGGGAGTGGTCCGGCGGCAAGTACGGGACCGGCTACGGCGGGTTTTACGCGGGGGCGGGAGTTGGTTCTACGACGGCTCATCGGTTTGCGTGGACCCTCTTGCGCGGACCAATCCCCGAAGGCATGGAACTCGACCATCTCTGCCGAAATCGGATGTGTTGCAACCCGGATCATCTCGAACCTGTGCCCCATCGAGTGAATGTGTGGCGTGGCGTGGCGCCGATGGTGCTGCTTGCGCGCAGAGGAGTGTGCAAACGTGGCCACCCAGCGACAGCAGAGAACGCCTACAGGCGAAAGGGGACAAACAGGGTCGTCTACTGTCGGCCCTGTCGACGCGAGGAGCGTGCTCGATTGCGCGCTGAGCGAGCGAGCGTTCCAGGTGGCGGTGATTGAGTTCGCTCGTCTTCACTCGTGGTTGGTTTATTCCATCCCCGATTCACGGCGCGCGACGGCGGCTGGCTTCCCCGATATTTTCGCCGTGCGCGACGGCCGCGCCCTGGCCTGGGAGCTGAAGACGATGCGCGGCCGGCTGCGGCCCGACCAGCGCGCCTGGCTGGATGCGCTTGGCGCGGTGCCGGGGATCGATGCGGCGGTGCGGCGGCCGGGCGATTGGGACGCGATTGAGGCGGCGCTGAAGGGGGAGCGGCGATGACGATCAAGGTCGGCCATGTGCTCGACGTGCTGGCGGGGATGGATGCGGGCAGCAGGCAGAGGGGGTAGAGACATGATCGCTATGATCGAGAAGCAAGCGGTACAGATTCGGCTTGAAGACTGGCTTTCGAGGGACATCATGGACGCAATGGTGGGCCTACCAGATTTGGTGGTGGTACCGCTCGATCACCGGCAGGCGGCATCGCTCGTCGTTACTTACCACTACCTTCACCGCAGACCACCCATGCAGTATGCGTTCGGTCTTGTTGGTGCCGAGGGCGTGGTCGGCGTCTTGACGCTCGGAATCCCTGCTAGCCGCCATTTGCAGATCGGTATGTGTCCGACGAATCCGGACATCGTGATCGAGCTTAATCGGCTTTGGGTGCATGATTCGATGCCTCGCAATAGTGAAACGTGGTTTATTGCTCACGCGCTCCGGCGCGTCCCGCCGCGCATTATTGTGAGTTACGCGGACACCTTGCGAGGACACGTTGGCTACGTCTACCGAGCGGCGAACTTTCACTATGCCGGATGGACGGACATGGAACGGAAGACGCCGCGGTATGACTACATCGTGCCTGGTAAACATACTCGCGAGGCGTTCCGAGGGGGCGCGGCGCAGTATGTCCGGCGTGTTCGACGTGCGCCAAAGGTGAAGTATTGGACGGTGACTGGAGATCGCCGTCAGCGGCGCGATCTCGCGCGGCTTTGTCGGTGGCCGTCGCTTGATTGGCATGCGATCCCGCCACCAGTGGAGGTGACGGGGTGATAGAGCTGGCTGAAGGGGGAGCGATGACACCGTATTTCGAGCGCGGGGGCGTGACGCTGTTCTGCGGCGATAGCCGCGCCGTGTTGGCCGGCATGGAGGCGGCGTCGGTGGATGCGTGTGTTACTGATCCGCCGTACGAGCTTTCATTCATGTCAAAAAAGTGGGACGGCACCGGCATCGCCTTCGATCCGTCGTTCTGGCGCGAGGTGCTACGCGTGCTCAAGCCGGGGGCGCATCTACTCGCCTTTGGTGGCGCACGCACGTATCACCGGATGGCCGTGGCGATTGAGGACGCGGGCTTCGAAATTCGAGATAGCATCGCGGCGTGGATGCACGCGCAAGGTTTTCCGAAATCGTTAGATGTGAGTAAGGCGATCGATCAGGCGGCGGGGGCAGAGCGGCCTATCGTGGGCAGTAAGGCGGGACAACCCGGCTATAGCTTGACGATGGGCAAGGGCGGGTTATATGGCGATGGTATTGGTGGCAACGGCGACGGAGAACGCGAGTGTGAAGTAACCGCCCCAGTCACCGACCTCGCCCGCCAATGGGAAGGCTGGGGGACTGCGTTAAAACCCAGCTGGGAGCCAGTCCTATGGGCTCAGAAACCTTTGAATGTGGTACCATTTGATGGTGTGCTTGTCCGGTATCTTCATCATGCTTTGGGGGGGCTGCTATGGCGGTTCGCTTCGTCTGCTCTGCCTGCACCGTGGAGTTTACCGTTAAGCCTAGCCGAGCGAAACGAGGCTACGTGCGGTTCTGTTCTCGCCGCTGCCGCGATGAATGCATTACGCGAAAAGTACGGAGAGACGGATACGTCCAGCTTACCGGAGGTGGTCTTAACGTCCTTGAGCATCGCTTCATCATGGAGCAACATCTTGGACGGCCTCTCGGATTCGACGATAATGTCCACCACATCAACGGCGTCAAACATGACAACCGGCTTGAGAACCTTGAACTCACTACTCGCGCCGCTCATATCGCCCAACACCATGCCCGTGTACAGGTGCCTTCACGCTGGCAAAGCGTCCCATGTTCGGAGTGCGGAGAACAGTTCGAGCGGCGAGTGGGTGAACTGGCTAGGCACCCTGAGGCATTCTGTTCTCGACGATGCTATCGGACCCATCGCGCGCGTGGTGGCGTCGGTACTTGCAAACATTGTGGCGGAGTGTTTCGGCGCCCCGGCGGGGGCATCTTCTGCTCTCGCCGATGCTACGCCGACTACCGGACAGAACACGCACGATCAACGATCTAACTGGGAGCCAATCATTTTAGCCCGCGCGCCCCTCGACGGCACCATCGCCGCGAACGTCGCCAAGTGGGGGACGGGGGGGATCAATATTGATAAATGTCGGATTGAGGTGAAAGGACTACGCCAGTTGCAAGAAGGCACAGGGAAAACGGGCGCGATTTACGGATCGGGATCAGGAGGCAGACGCGCGATTGGCGTTACCGAGCTTGGCCGCTGGCCCGCCAACACCGTCTTTACCTGTTGCGGCGACGAACCCCACGCGGAGGGATGTCCAACGGGAGAGTTGGATCGGCAGTCGGGGGTGAGCACGACTCCGCAAACAGTGGGGCGGGGCGCGGGTGGCCGTAATGGACGATACAGGCCACTAGGCGCACAAGGCACACTACCCTCGTATGGCGACACTGGTACTGCATCTAGATTTTTCTTCATCGCCAAGCCGTCGCGCGCCGAACGCGACTACGGCCTCGACGCCCTCCCCGCCAAGAGCGGCGGCGAGGCGACCGACCGCACGGACGGCAGCGCCGGCCTCAACTCGCCGCGCGCTGGCTCCGGGCGGACGGGTGGCGCACGCAACCATCACCCAACCGTCAAGCCACAGGAGCTACTTCGTTATTTGATCACCATGATCACCCAACCGGGCGGCACGGTGATCGACCCCTTCGCCGGCAGCGGCACGACGCTGATCGCTGCCCGCGCGCTCGGCTTCCGTTCGATTGGCATCGAACAAGAGGAAGAGTATTGCCGGCTGGCCGAGGGCAGGTTGAGCCAGCAGGTGATGGCGCTGTGACCCATTTACGCCCCACCGGCACGCGCGATTTACAGCGGATGGGCGATCAAGGGAGGGGGCGTGATGACTGACGACGAGCGGCAGCAGGTGGCGGCGATTCGGGAGCGGCTGGGCCATATGCGCGACCTCGTGCCGGTCGGTCGCGGCAACAACGACGCGACGGTGCGGGACCAACTTGGGCGCATTGCGATCCAGTGCTTCGGCCATGAAGGGCGTACGGAGGTGGTCGGCAATATCGTCGAGGATACCGACGCGCTGCTCGCCATCATCGACCGCCAGCAGGCCGAGCTCGCGGCGCTGCAGGAGGACCGCGACGCCCTGCTCGCGCTGGTACGTCGGCTGGCGGCAGTGGAATCGACCGCTATTCGGGAGGGGCGCGTCTGGTGCGACTCGTGCGGCGCGTACAGCGCCTATCACGAGCGATCATTCGATCACGACAAGCACTGCCTTTGGGTTGACGCCCACGCGCTGCTGGCGGAGCGAAAAGGGATCGATAGCGAGAGGAGCCAGCCATGATCACCCCAAACCCCGCGCCTCATGTGTGCCGCTTCGCTGCTGAGGGCCTTGCCGTCAGGACGAGCTGGGCGAAAAGCGAGGGTATCGGTCTTGTCCACGGAGTCCTTTTTATCCGGGAGTGTGTCGTGTGCGGCGAGGACGCGTGGCAGCGCTATGTACTCGAAACCGGGCAGTGGATGAATGCGTCGTCGGAAGAAGCTGATCGTCACGTGGGGGGCGTCGCGGTCGGCGGCGACGCACTGCTCGCGCTGGTGAAGCGGCTGGCGGCGTTCCGGGATGATAGCAGCATGGTAATCGCCGAGCGGTACGCCTATGAGGACTTTATGGGGTTTCGCAACGATGCCCGCGCGCTGCTGGCGGGGCGGGCGGAGATTAGCGGCGAGAGGAGCCAGCCATGACCACGCCCGACCCGGCGCGGCGCGTGTGCCTGTATGTGGTGAGGAGGTCAACCGTGTCTGTTGATTCGGTCCGCGATCATGTCCCGTTCTACTACCACGATCCCTATCCTGCGCCGCGTATCGGCACACCGGAGGACGCGATCAAAGCGGGTCTGAAGTCGCGGCGCTCGCTCTCACAGGTGAAGCTGTCGAGCAGACCACGCGGTAAGGGACGCTCCTGGCTCGGCATCCCCGACCGCACCTGCTGGCAAATGGACATCTGGTGGCAGGCGGCGCGACTGCCACGGAACGAGCGCATCGCCGTGGCGCTGCATTATTACGGTGGCTACAACAACGCCGAGATTGCGGCGCGGATGCGTATCTGCCCCGCGCTCAGTTGTGAATGGCGCACGGATATGAGTGGCCGGACGTACTGCACCGCGCACGAGGGGTCCGTCGCCGCCTGGAAGCGATGGGGCGTGGCGCGCATTGCCGCCCACCTCTACCCGGCCTACTACCGCAACCGCAAAGCACGGATGGCGATCTAGCCCTTGACAGAGGGGCCGGTTTCCGCCTACTTTGGATTAGCATCTGCATAGTGTCACTCCGTCCTCTCGCCGCCCTCCCGTGGGCGGCTTCTTTGCGTCCCCCACCGTCCAGGAGGCTCGCCCGTGGAACAGCACGCCCCTGCGCCCTCTGCTCCGCCAACCGCCTGCCAGATGCTCGCCGAAGCCTACGCCGGCATCCTGAAGGCGCTGCCGTCGGCGTCGCCGGCGGTCTACGCGCCGGGGGTTGCGGCGAACCTCAAGCTGGTGCGGGTGATGCTGGCGGAGGCCGATCCATGAATGTGCGTGATCGGATCGTTGAGCTTCGCCGTGTTTCTGCCCGCGATCTCGCGCCGTCGCCGAAGAACTGGCGCAAGCATCCGAAGCCTCAACGCGATGCGATGCGCGGCCTCCTCGCCGAGATCGGCTATGCCGGTGCGCTCCTCGCGCGGCAGACCGATGCTGGATTGATGTTGATCGACGGGCATTTGCGCGCCGAGTTGACGTCGGATCAAGAGGTGCCGGTCCTGATCCTTGATGTAGACGAGCGTGAGGCTGACTTGATTCTTGCGACCTACGATCCGATTGGGGCGATGGCGACGGCGAACGCGGCGGACCTTGATGCGCTCCTGCGTGATGTCGATCCGGGGAGTGAGGCGCTACAGGCTTTACTCGTCGACGTGGCTGAGCGTTCCGGGGTTGTTCCGCCGGCTGCGAATGGCTCGGATCTCGCATTGGAGTGGGCCGGGATGCCGGAGTTTGTAAATCCTCAACTCGCGGCGCGGCAGATTACCATCTCATTCCTTGACGCGGCGGCGGTGGATGCCTTTTCCGCGTGCATTGGGCAACAGATCACGGCGGAAACCAAAAGCCTCTGGTTTCCGCCGCGTGACCGGGGAGCACATACCGAGTTGGCCTATAGTGCATCCTGAGCACCCGATCTACATCGTCTCGAAAGGTCGCGCCGATACGCGCCTCACGAGCAAGGCGCTCGAACGGATGGGTGTCGAATACCGAATTGTGATCGAGGCGGCAGAGTATGACGCCTACGCCGCCGTGATCGCGCCGACAAAGATCCTCATCCTTGATCCGGCCTATCAACGCACATACGATCCGTGCGATGACCACGGCGACCGCAAGAGCATGGGGCCAGGGCCGGCGCGGAACTTCGTTTGGGATCACGCCGTCGCCGCCGGGGCTACCTGGCATTGGGTGATGGATGACAATATTCGGCGATTCTACCGTTGGCACCGTAACGCAAAGGTACAAATCCTTGATGGCGCCGGGTTCCGGTGTATGGAGGATTTCTGCGCCCGCTATGAGAATGTGACGATGGGGGGGGCCGTGCTATGAACGCTTCGCCCCCATTCACCGTGCCGATCCCGCGCCCTTCACCCTCAACACTCGAATCTACTCCTGTAACCTGATTCGCAACGACGTTCCGTTCCGCTGGCGCGGCCGGTACAACGAGGACACCGATCTTTCCCTACGGATGCTCAAGGCCGGTTGGTGCACGATTGAGTTCAACGCGTTCCTTCAAGACAAGACGACGACGCAAGCGTTCCGTGGCGGCAACACCGACGCCTTTTACACTCATGAGGGCACGCTAGCGAAGTCACAGATGCAGGTGGCGTTGCACCCCGATGTTTCGCGCCTCGTCTGGAGGTTCGGCCGCTGGCATCATCATGTCGATTATCGCCGTTTCCGCAAGAACATGCTGCGGAGACGTGCCGGTCTTGCGATCTCGCCCGGCGCGGATGAGTACGGTATGACGTTAAGGCACGTGGGTGCCGCGCGATGAACGGCGGTGAATGATGGCAGGTCGGCCAACTGTTCGCACGCCTGAGAAGCGCGCGAAGCTTGTACAGGCGCTGGCGCTCGGCTCGACGCGCCGTCTCGCGTGTCTGTACGGCGGTTTGAGTGAGGACGCTTTCGCCGTCTGGATGAAAGCGGACACGGATTTCGCGGACGCCATAAAAGAAGCCGAGGGCCGCGCCGCGATCGGCTGGCTCGCCAAGATTGAGCAGGCCGCTACTAATGGCGAATGGACCGCGGCGGCCTGGAAACTCGAACGGCGCTACCCGCATGAGTACGGAAAGCGTGTAACGGAAATGCTCGGCAAGGACGGCGGTGATATCACCGTCCGCGTGATCTATGACAACGACGTTATCAATCCGTTTGCTTCAGCCTCACGAGTCCCAGACGCGAGTGATCCGAGAAGCGGCACGCTATAACGTCGTCTGCTGTGGCCGGCGGTTCGGCAAAACCTTGCTCGGTATCGAACGCATTGTGCACCCCGCGCTTGCTGGTAAGCCGGTCGCGTGGTTCAGCCCTTCCTATCCGATGCTGACGGAAGTATGGCGCGATCTCCGCGCTATCCTCTTGCCGGTGACGGCGCGCGTCGATACTCAGCAGCACCGCGTGGAACTGGTGACGGGGGGCGTCGTCGATATGTGGTCGCTTGATTCGGTGAATGCGCCGCGCGGCCGCAAGTACGCGCGGGTGGTCATTGACGAGGCGGCGATGGTTCGTCAGCTTGAGGAAGCGTGGCAGGCGGTGATCCGACCGACGCTCGCGGATTACCGCGGCGATGCCTGGTTCTTGAGCACGCCGAAGGGGCGTAACTACTTCTGGCATCTCTATCAGCGCGGTCAGGATGAAGCGCAACCCGATTGGGCGTCATGGCAGATGCCGACGTACGCGAACCCCTTCATTGCCGTGGATGAGATCGACGCGATGCGGCGGGAGATGCCCGAACGGACCTTCACCCAAGAGGTGATGGCGCAGTTTCTGGAGGACGGCAATGGCGTCTTCCGCCGGGTGATGGCGGCGGCGACGGCCGATCCGAACCCGCCGAAGCTGCCGCGCACCTACGTCGCCGGTCTGGATTGGGGCAAGAGTTACGACTTTACCGTTATGGTGGTCAAGGACGTGGTGAGCGGCGCGTACGTCGATATGGACCGCTTCAACCAGATCGATTGGAAAATTCAGCGCGATCGGGTTAAGGCGATGGTTGCCAAGTGGGGGATCACCACGGTCGTCGCCGAGCGCAATAGCATCGGCGACCCCAACATCGAGGAGTTGCAGCGTGAGGGGGTGCCGGTCTATGGCTTCACCACCTCGAACGCAACGAAGGGGACGGCGATCGAGACGCTGGCGCTCAACATCGAAACCGGGCGAACTACCTTTCCTGCGACCTGGACCGATCTGATCGCTGAGTTGCAGGCGTTCGAGATGGATCGTCTGCCGAGTGGCCTTGTCCGCTATGGGGCGCCGCCGGGGATGCATGACGACTGCGTGATCGCGGCGGCGCTGGCAGACACGGCGGCAAGTGGCGGCGGCCCCTCCCTTCAGTTTGATCGATGGGGGCGTGAACTGTGACCCTCCTCGACACGATTGGTTCGGCCATCGTCGGCCTGGTAGGACGCTCGGATACGGCGCGCCTCAGTCCGGTGGATATCGCCTACGCCTCGCGCACCGAACGGATCGCCAATGACCGCGACGCGGCCTACGAGTTGTACGAGGATTACTATCTCGGCCGCCAAGACGATCCGCGCCTGATCACCTTCGGCGACCGCAAGGCGAGCACGCGGGCCGAACGCATCTTTGGCGCGACGCACAACGTCTGTGCGCTTTGCATCGACGTGCTGATTGAGCGGATGGCCGTGGCGGGCTTTGCGACGGGGAATACCGCCATCGACACGATGCTCGCCCAAGCGTGGGCGCATAGCCGCATGGATGAGCACCAGAACACGGTCCACGGCCAGGCGTTCGTCAAGGGCGATAGCTACGTTCTCGTCGGCTTCGATGCCGCCGCGAACCTGCCCATGTACACCTATCACGATGCGCTCACCATGATGCCCGTTTACGACGGCTACCACCAGATGACAGCGGCGTACAAGACGTGGGCGGAGCCGCAGATCGACTCCAGTGGCATCGTGCGCTACCGACGGCGGCTGACCAAGTTTACGCCGGCGTTGATCGAGAAGTTCGCGCAAGAGCCGGACGAGACGGCGTGGAAGCTCTGGACCGATGACCGCGACAGCAACGGCAACCCCGATGGTGGCGTCATTGACTGGCGCACGGAGGACGGCCGCCCGCTCGGTATTCCGATCGTGCCTTTCCGCAACCGGCCGCGCGGCGCGGACTTTGGGCATAGCGAACTTTCCGACTTGATCCCCCTCCAGGACGAGTATGCGCGGCGGATCTGGTACACGTCCGAGACGATGAGTTATCAGGGCGCGGGCCAGGTCTACGTGAGCAATGTCGAGACGCCGCTAGACCCGGTGACGCGCCAGCCGAAGGCGTTGATCGTCTCGCCGGGCGCCGTCTGGCAGCTTAAGGCGATGATACCGACCAATCCCGTCGTCGTCGGGCAACTGACGGCGGGCAACGTGCTCGCTTGCCAGGACGCGGCCGACCGCGAGCTGAAGACGATTGCCGCCGTGATGCGCGTGCCGCTGCATCTGATCTGGCCGGAGGGCGGCTTGCCCAGTGGCGAGGCGCTCAAGACGGCCGAGTCGGGGTTGGTGGCGAAGGTCGACGACCGCGCCGTCACTTTCGGGAACGCCTGGGAGGATGTCTGCCGGCTGGCGATCCGGCTGAGCAATCGCTTCGGCACGGGCGCGCAGTACGACAAGGCGGCGGCGATTGAGACGCGCTGGCATCCGTTCGAGACCCGCTCGGCGCTGACCACGGAGCAAGAGCTGGCGCTTTCTGCGGACGATCTTTCGTGGCCGGAGCGGATGCGGCGGCGCGGCTTCACGGCCGATCAGATCACGGCGATGCGCGAGGAACTGGAAGCGGACGGCACGGCGGCGCCTGGTGACGCGGCGCTCGGCGCGGTCGACGCGGAAGGCGGACGGCTGCGCGGGCTGGCGGCGCTCTTGCCGGGGAACCAAAGCGGATGAGCGTCGCGGACGAAACGCGCGCCTTCCTCCTGGCGATTGATGCGCTCACCGACCCGATCATGCGCGTTGTGCTCGGCGACCTCGCCCGTGCGCTGCCGAGCTTAGCCGCTGACGCAAGTGCGGCCGCCATGCGGCTCGCCGCCCTTGCTCCCGGCGCGTTGGCGGCGTTCGTGGCGCGTGAGAGTCGGGTACTGGCGGCAGCGTTCGGCGGCGTGGTTGGCAATGCGGCGGCGATGGTGCTGCCACTCTTGATGCAGGCGCAGGGCGCGGCCGTGGGCGCGGGGCTGGATGCGGCGCACCGGCTCGTCATGTTGGCCGCGCCGCTCGGTGTTGCCTGGCAGCCGGTGGCGGTAGCGGACGTACGCGCGCAACTGGCGGCGGTGCAGGGCAAGACGTTGCCGGCGCTGGTGCGTGCGCTGGTGCGGGACACGGTGACGCGGACGCGCACGGCGCTAGCGGCGGCGTTGCGGAGCGATCAGCCGGCACTGAGCGCGGCGCGCGTCTTGGAGACAGCGAGCGAGCAGGCGGCGACGCGCTTGGAAACGATTGCGGCGACGGAGACGATGCGCGCCGGGCGGACGGCGATGACGGCGGCGTACGCGGCCAACCGGGATGCCGTGCCGCGCTTCGTGCGGCGGTCGCGGCGGGACGGACGAGTCTGCATTCTCTGCGTGTCGCTCGACGGCAAGGCGCAGGATTCGGATGCGGTGATGGCGTCGCATCCTCGGTGCCGATGTGTAGCGACGCCTCAGTTGCTCGCGGCAGGTGTAGACGGCGAAGCGTGGTTCAGCGAGCAGCCGGAGAACATCCAGCGGGCGGTGTTGGGGCCGGGGGCGCTGGCGAAGTACCGCGACGGAGCGCCGCTTGCCGCGTTCATGAAGATCGAAGAGACGAAGTGGGGGCCGGTCGTAACGCGGCGGCGGCTCAGTGAGGTGCGGTAAGTGAGTGGCGGCAGTTACGACTACATCGCTTACAAAGACCCCGATGACCTATTCGATCATGAACGGATGATCGAGCACATGGCTGATCGCCTTGCTGGGTTGGGATATGCCGAAGATGCCGCTCGTGAGACGCATGAGCTGTTGCTGTTGCTGCGGCAAGCTCGTATCCGCTTGAAGACGCGCCATGATCGCCTCTCTCCTGTTTGGCACGCCGTTGAATGGTGGGACTCTCAGGATAGCGGTGAGCGGGCCGTGATTGATGCACTCGCCGAGTATCGCGGGAAATGAGGTGCGATGATGCCGGATACCAATTCTGACGAGTTGGCCGAATCGGTCAACCGCGTCGCTGACGCCGCCAGTGCTCAGCTCACGCAAAGCGAGGCGCTGCTCGGCGCGGCGCGCTTTGGTCAGCAGGTGGCGAGTTACTACCAGGGGCTGCGCGTCGGCGGCGTGCCGGAGCGAGCCGCCGGCCGGATGGCAACCGAGTACGCCGGGGCGATACTCGCGCGCTGCCTGTGGCCGGAGGGCCACGGCTGCGGGGCGGGCTGATGACGCCCTTGACGCGCGCCGAAGTCGAAGCGATTGTCGGGCGGATCACTGTCCCCGACCTGAGCGTCGAAGTCATAGACATCAACGATCTCATGTTCCTCCGTGTTTGGCAGATGGCCCCGAACAACGACACGGGCAACGAAGTGCTGAAGATGGACGGGAACTTGGTCTTAGTCGAGTGGCAGCACTCGGCGAACGACGTGATCCGCATGGCGTTCAAGGCGTGCTTGAGCTACTTGGAGCACGAGTTTCGGGAGCGGTTCCGCTATGACGGCGTGGCGGTGCTGCACGCCCACCCCGACGTGGAGTGGATCGCCCAGCGGGGCGGTATCACGATGGCCCAGACGCGCTGACCTCACCATATCCACCGATCATCCTGTCGTACGGCCGCCCTTCCGGGGGCGGCCTTTTTGCGTAGGCGTACCGGCCGCAACGCCGGGTGAAGGATCAAACGATGGCAGACGAGACGGCGACTGTTGCGGAGACAACCACCCTGACGCAAGAGACGCAGACGAGCCAGCCCGCCGGCACGAGCGGGAATCAGGGCGCAGTCATCCAGATGACGCGCGAGGAATCCGATCGACGGGACGCGGACATTCGCCGCGCCACTGAGAAGCAAGTACGCGAGTCGGATGAGATCAAGCAACTGCGCGCTGCCGCCAAGCGGCTCGCCGAGATCGAGGAGTCGAGCAAGTCGGACCTCGATAAGCTCACCGACCGCGCCGCCAAAGCCGAAGCCGAACGCGACGCGGCCGTCACTTCGCTCCGCACCGCGCGCCTGCATATGGCGTTCTCGAACGCCGCTGCCGGCAAAGGACTGAGCGGCCAGCCGCTCACCGATGCGCTCGCGTTGGCGGACCTTTCGTCGGTGCCGTTCACCGAGGATGGCACGCCGGATGGCAAGGCAGTCGGCGTGGCGCTCGATGCCGTGCTCAAGGACCGGCCCTATCTGACGGCCACCAAATCCGGGGTACCGGACATCAACGGCGGCGGCACGACGGCCGTCGCCACCAAACAGCAAGTCGCAGAACAAGCGCGCCGGGATGCGAACGCATCCGGCCGGTATCGCGGGCTGCTCTAGTCCCGATCGTGGCGGCGTGCATAGGAAAGGAACTCAGACATGGCCGAGTTGGTCAAGAGCGGCGTCCCGTCGCTCGCCTCTCGCACGCCGGCCCAGACCGCGGTGATCAACGTACTCGCGGGTGTGGCTATCGCCGCCGGCGACGCCTGCTACATCCACACGGACGGCACGGCACTACTTTCGACCGGAGCCGCCGCTAACGCTGCCGCTAAGGTGCGCGGCTTTGCGCTCACGGCCGCCGCCAGCGGTGAGGCCGTCAGCCTCTACCACGATATCGCTATCCGCTACGGCGCCGGCCTAACGCCGGGCGCCAACCTGTTCGTCAGTGGCACGGTCCCCGGCGGACTGGCGGACGCCACCAGTGTGGGCGGCACCGCGGCCGTTGGCTTCGTCGAGAGCGCCACGGTAATCCGTGTGCTCCTGAGCACCTACTAAGAGAGGGGGATTGAGCTATGGCTTTCGGAACGTTCAGCGTCCTCGACACGCTCGCCGCCTCTCAGCAGACGGTCGCGCAGTTCGGCGAGGACAATGCATTCCAGGCAATCGACGCGGCGCTTGACGCCCACAACGCGATCATGCGCGAGCTGCTCACCATGTTCGCCGAGCCGACCACGGATAACCTCCGTCGGTATGGCGGCTCGGACGAGATGTCCATGCAGGAACTCGACGAGTACGGCGACCCGAACCCGCAGAAGATCGCGGCCGGGTCGAACGTCGGCTTCCCGCTCCGCAAGTACGGCCTCGCCCTTCAGTGGACCCGCACCGCCTTTCAGGTGATGACGGGCCAGGAGATGGCGGCCGCCGTCGATGCGGCGATCACCGCTGATGCCAAGGCGATCCAGCGCGAGCTGAAGCGGGCCATCTTCAAGGCGACGAACGCTACCTTCCTCGACCGGCTCGTCGCTAACGTGTCGCTCCCGGTGAAGGCGTTCGTCAACGCGGACTCGGCGGCGATCCCGCTGGGGCCGAACGGCGAGCCGTTCAACGCGGCCACCCACACGCACTACTTGGCTACGGCGGCGTTCGTGGCCGCCGACCTGACGGCGTTGATCGAGACGGTGGTCGAGCATCAGGGCGCGGGTGATGCGCAGGTGTTCATCAATCGCGCTCAGGAGGGGGCGGTGCGGGCCTTTACCGGCTTCGTCGCCTACCTCGACCAGCGCATCACGCCGGCGACAACCGGGGCCAGCGCGGGTGGCGCGCTCGACCTGATCAACTTCAACAACCGCGCCATCGGCATCTACAACGGCGCCGAGGTGTGGGTGAAGCCGTGGCCGGTCAGTGGCTACATTTTCGCCTTCGTGAACGGCGCGCCCAAGCCGCTCGCCTTCCGCACGCGCAACCCTGGCGGCGGCGACCTCTCCCTGATCTACGAGAACGAGACGCATCCGCTCCGGGCGCGGTCGTTCGAGCGGGAGATGGGGGTAGGGGTCTACAACCGCGTTAATGGAGCGGTCCTTTACGTTTCGGGTGCGGCCTATGTCTCGCCCACGATTGTCTAACCAGTGATGCGGCGGGGCAGCACTGCCCCGCCGCTCTTGTCAGAGGAGGCTCGAACGATGGCAGAGCAACAGCAGCAGCGCCCCCAGATGGCAGAGCAACAGCGCCCCCAGATGGCCGACCCGCGCAGCGTCGAGGCGCAACGGGCCACGGCCGAAGCCCGCGAGGAAGCGGAACGCAAGCAACTGGACGAGACCGAACCGGGCGGCAAGTACCTCGCCACGGACGGCAAGACGTTCGTGAACGCCGAAGGCGAGCCGCTCAACGGCTAGGGGGTAGGCAATGGCGAACCCCACGGCCACCGAGATCGTCGCCGTGCGCCGTGAGGCGCTAGGCACGGCGACCGACGACGGCACACTCGATGACGAGGACATCGCTTATCAGTGGGCGGCGGCAGGTGGTTCCCTCCTGCTCGCCGCCGCCCTCTGCTGCGAGCAGCTGGCCTCGCGTGGCGCGGCGGCCTTTCGTTGGTCCGCCGATGGGCAGTCGATCGATATGACCGGGATGCAGAAGCAGTACCAGGAGCGTGCCGACCGGCTGCGCTGGCGGGCATCGGCGACGAGTGGCACGTTGACGTGCGATCGCTTTGCGGTCGCAGAGGGCGAATACGCATGAGTCTGCCGACATCGATTCAGCGCACCCAGATGCAGGCCGCCGGCGCACTGATGCTCACGGACACCTGCACGATCATGCGTGACGTGATGGTTATCGAAGCCGATGGCAGCCGCTATCAAGGCGGCGAGCAGGCCGTCGCCAGCGACGTGCCGTGCATGGCGACGCTGACGGCGACGGCGCGTGACGGCACAGTCGCGGCGCGGTTGGCGAGTGTGGGTGCGTGGCTCTTCCGGCTGCCGCTGGTAACGGAAGTAAAGGCGGGGGACCGCGTGCTGTGGTCGGCGCGAAAGTTCACCGTCACCGGCGACCCGGAGTCGGGCGGCACGGGGGCGGTCGTGCTCCTGGTGAGTGCGAACGAAACGAGGTGACGTGGTGAAAGTCCACTCACAGAAGCAAGCACGCTACCTGGGCGCGATGATCGGTGGCAAGGCGAAGAATCCGAAAGGGTTGAGTGACGCCACGGCCAAGAACGCACTGCGCGGCGTCAAGGTTGGCAAACTGCCCAAGCGGGCGCGGAAGCAATAGGGAGGATGAGATGGCAAAGGCAGTGGTGGTTCAGATCGAGAAAGGCGTGACGGGGACCGTCGTCGTCGGGTCGCGCGCGGAGGCGGAGAAACTCTATCCCAAGGGAAAGATTCTCGGCTACGAGGCCGCCGGCGCGGAGTTCGAGCCGATCGAGTCGGAGCCGCCCGCGCACCGCGCCGAGGCGGACGCCGACGAGCCGAAGCGCGGCGTACGGAAGGTGGAGTAGATGAGCTTTGCGGTCGTCGTCAAGAAAAACGACCTCGGCCGCATTGCCGCCGGCATCGCGCCGCGCGCCCGCGCCGCCCGCAAGCGGTACGCGGAGAACGTCAAGCGCGATTGGGCGGCGGGCGTTCATGTCCGCACCGGCGCGCTCCGCAACTCGATTCAGGTCGGCGAGGATGGCGCTGATACGACGGGCGTCTTCTCTGGCCTGGACTATGCCGCCTACCACGAGCTAGGCACCCGCCGTGCCGCTGCGAATCCGGCGGCACGACGGGCGGCGGAAGCGAACAAGGCCGCTTACCTCGACGAGATGCAGGGGATCGCGGGGGGTTAGGTGGAAACGATCCGCGCCCGGCAATGGGTCTACGAACGTCTCACCCAGGATACTGGCGCGGGCGGCGTCTCGACGCTCACCGGCGGCAACATCTACCGGATGGGGCATGTCGCCGGCGACCCATCGCTCTACGTCGTCATTCAGGAAGTGACGGCGGAGGACCATAGCCCGCTCGGCCAGGTGATCATCTACGTCGATGTCACGGTTCAGATATCGGTGTGGGGTCGCAAGCTATCGCCGTTCACACTTGGTGCGGTGATGGATCGTATCCATGCCCGCCTCCATAGCGCTACCGGCACAACCACCGGCGCGACTATCGATGCGGTCACACGGGCGCAGATTCTGCCTGTGCCGGTCAGTGACGACGATCGGGCGTTGGGCTGGGATCGCGTGGATGTTGAGTACGATTTGGTCCTGAGAGAGACGGCATGACCCCCAGTAACCGCCTCCTCTGGATCGCCGTGCGCCGTGCCATCCTCTCGCTGATTCGCGCCACCACACGCACCACGGATGACCGCGCCTTCTGGCTGTCGTTGCGGCGGGAATTACTTGCGGTGAACGGCGTCATCGAGCAGCAGTTGCAGATCGGCAGGCACGAGCCGAAGGAGCCGAGTTTCCTGCCGCGCGAGCGGTAGGAGTGTCCCACATTTGACGGCCACTTCCCCCGCGTGGGGAACGCGCCATGCAGACGCCCCGGTGATGAGCCGGGGCTTTCGCATGTCGCGGAGGTTGTCATGCCGGAAAGTACAATCATCACCGAGGGGATTCAGCTCGGCGTTGAAACGACGTATGGAACGTCGGTCGCGGCTAACAAGAAGCTTCAGTCCATGAGCATCGACATCGGCCCCATGTGGGAGGGCCAACGCATCCGGCCGCAAGGCTACATCTGGCCGACGCTCTACCCGCCCATGCGGGAGTGGTCTGAGGGCAGCGTTGACGGTACCGGCGTCTTTGACGAGATCATCTATCCGCTCAACTCGATCCTCTCGGTCGGCGTGATCACGACGCCGACCGGCGCCACCGCGGCGCGCCGGCACACGTTCACGCCGTCCTCTACGTCGGTCAATGCCGTCAAGAGCTACACAATCGAGATCGGCGACGCGGCCACCCGCGCCTTCAAATCGACGGGCGCACAGTTCACCGGTTTCTCCCTCAACGTCGATAAGGAGGGCGGGGTCACGGTCGGCGGGAGCATCATCGCCCGTGCGATCATCGACGGAATCACGCTCACCGCCACGCCGACGCTCCTCCCCCTGATCCCGATGCTCGCCACGCAGACGAGCGTCTACCTCGACGACACCTGGGCGGGGCTGGGTACGACGAAGGCGACGCGCCTCTTCGCTGCCGGGTTCGAGATCGGCAACATGGTGTCGCCGGTCTGGGTGCTGGACGCGGCGCAGCCGTCCTTCGTGGCGCTGGCGCAGTCGGAGCCTTCGGGCAGTGTCACCATCGTCCAGGAGTACGACGCGGCCGGCGCCGGTCTGCTTACGCAAATGCGTGCCGGCTCGACCAAGTTCGTCCAGATCAGCATCGTCGGCGGCCTCATCGAAGGGGCGATCACGTACGACGCACTGTTCAAATTGGCCGTCAAGGTGAGCGGCCCGCCCACGCGCGGCGATCGCAACGGCGTGCGGACGTGGGAATGGCCGGCCGACATCGTTCACGATGCCACGGGCGGCTATGCGATCAACGCCGTGATCACCAACTCCACGATCGCGCTCTAACCGAGTGAGCGCACAAGGATCGCGCGCCCCGAAGGAGGGGGCCACCGATGCCGATTAGTCCGACTAGGATTCGCAGCCTCACGACCCGCATCGTGCTGGGGTTCGACGGCACCGATGAAAACTTGGTGATCTGGGTGCGCCCGGAGGAGTTGACGCCGAAGGTGCAGCGGGAGTTGCGCCGCGCTACTCGCGACATGAAGAAGGCCCAGGCGGTGGCGGCCGAGGCCGGCGAAGAGACGGACGACGATGTCGACATCAACATGATGTCGACATACCAGCTCCTGATACGCTTGATCGAGCATTGGGACCTCTACGAAGGCGATGTGCAGAATACGCTCCCCGTCACCGTCGAAACGCTGGAAGGGCTGGGCATCCGCATCCTCAACCGGATCGCCGAAGAGGTGCTGAGTACCCTCCAGGTGGACCCCAAGAAGTCGCCGACCTCCGCGCGTGGCTACAACGTGATCGAGGGGTCCGCGACGGCGGCCAAGCCGCAAGCCCTCCCGACTGGTACTTCATTCTCCAACTAGCGGAACGCTTCCACGCGCTGCCCTGGGTCGTTGACGACGGGCCGTCCTACTGGATTGACCGCATGGTCGTGGCGATCAATGAGGAAGCCGAGGCCGAGCCGATCATTCGGGCGCAGCTTGAGAAGCAAGCGGCGAAGGAGCGCAAAGCGGCGAAGATGGCGGGAAGGTGGGCGGAGTACGACGCGCGCAAGGCGGCGCCGGGGGTGGTCGATGCGGACGTTTCTGCCCCTCCGCGCGGCAACGCGGAGAAGGCGGTAGACTAGCCCTCACTACGCGAAGGGGGTCAGTCATGACGGCAGCGACGCCATTCTGTACGGCGTGTGGGGTTCCTCAGATGGCGGGCGTGCCGTTCTGTTCTGCATGTGGGCATGAACACGGCACCTCGCCTCCGGCGCCGGTCGTGAACCGGCGCGCGGCGCTTCAGGGGGCGATCAATCGCTATACGGGCAAGGGTTGGCGGGTCGTCTCAGAGACGGATGATACGGCCCAACTGATCAAGCCGAAGCGGTTTTCGATCATGTGGTTCCTACTCTGGCTCCTCCTTGCCGTCCTTCCCGGCGTGTTGTATCTCGTCTACCACTTCGGTGTGAAGCGGGACACGCAAATGTATCTTCGCGTCGATGAACGCGGCCAAGTACACGAACAGAAGTAGCCAGACCCATCAATATGCCAGCGAGTAAGGCCGGTCCGTAATGGACCGGCCCTTTCCTATGCCTGGAAAGGAGAGCAGTAGCTATGGCGATCACTGCTGCTCACCTTCAGGTGTTGGTCGAGGCGAAGGGCGCAAAGGATACATCACGGGAACTTGATGATCTGTCAGGCAAGATCAGCGGCGCTGCGTCTAAGTTTGGCGTGCTTGCCGCGGCGGGGGCCGCTACGGGCGGCTTGGCATTGGCGGGCGGGCTTGGCGCAAGCATCAAAGTTGCCGCCGACTTCGAGGGTGCACTTGGAGCCGTATCAGCAGCGACCGGCGCAACGACGCAGGACATGGTACTGCTTCGTACTGAGGCGCTAGCAGTCGGACGCGACACCAGTAAGTCAGCGTCGGAGGCGGTTTCAGCTTTCGGAGATTTGGCGCGCGCTGGTGTGTCAGTAACGGACATTGTCGGCGGCGTCGGCCGCACGACGGTACAGCTTGCCGAGGCGACCGGAACCAGCGTTGGCTCGATGGCGACCCTGCTCTCCGATTCGCTCAACGTCTTCAAGCTCGGCGCGAGTGATGCCACGGCGGTTGCCGATACGCTTGTTCGCGCCGCCGGCGCATCTTCCATCAGTGTCGAAGACCTCGCGATGAGCATGAGTGCCGGCGGGCTGGTGGCGCAGTCGGCGGGCCTGGATATTAATGAGTTCGCTACCGCGATTGGCATCATGGGCAACCAGGGTCTCAAGTCGTCGGATGCCGGAACGTCTTTCAAAGCGATGATCGCCGGCCTTACCCCGACGAGCAAAGAAGCCACGGCCACGATGCGCGAACTCGGCATCCAGGTGTTTGACGCGCAAGGAAACTTCCGCTCTTTCCCGGAGATACTTGCCAGCCTCCAGCAAGGATTCGCGGGATTGACCGAAGAGCAGCGGGCAAATGCCGCCGAAACGCTGTTCGGTAGCGATGGTGTGCGCGCCTTCAATGCCCTTCTTTCGGCGCAGAATACCGTCACTGCTGACGGTAAAAACGGGTGGGAACAATATACATCAGCGATGGAGGCTGTGCCCGACGCAGCTGAGCAAAGTTCCCGAAGAATGGACGGGCTGAACGGTGCAATGGAGCAGCTGAAAGGCTCTCTTGAGACGGTTGCTATCGGCGTCGGTACGGTGTTTCTGCCCGTGCTCGCCGATCTTGTCACGGGCGCGACTGATCTTCTCAATGCCTTCGGCCCCGATCTGATCGCGGGAATATCTGGCTTCTCTGACGCGCTTGGGACCGCGCTCGCAAGCGGTGACTTTCAGCCCTTCCTCGACAAGATCGAGGAATTCGGCGGCACCATCATGACAAAGGTAGAAGAGTGGGGCGCGGCGCTGGTCGATTGGATCGAGCCGCGCATCGGTCCGATGACCGAGAAGGCGATTGCGTTTCTCGGCGCCTTCACGGAATGGGCGGTCGGGACGGCGCTGCCCGCGATCATTGAAACACTGGCGACGTGGGAAGGTGCGCTGGTCGACTGGATTCTGCCGCAAGTGCCGGGCCTGCTGGAAAATCTGCGCGCGCTCCAAAGCGAGATGCTTGGTTACATGCTGAATACGGCACTCCCAGCGATTACGGCCCAGCTTGCCGAGTGGGGCGTGGCGTTGATCGAATGGATTGAGCCGCGCACCCCGACGATCATCGCCGCGCTAAACGCACTTATGTCCTCGATGGGCCAGTGGATGCTCACGGAGGCGTTGCCCATGATCGTTGCCAAGCTCGCCGAATGGGGTTTGGCATTCGTGGAATGGGTGGGGAAAGAGGTAGTGCCAAAGCTACCGGGGGCGCTTCGAGGTATCCAAGACAGCATCGAACGGTGGCTCACCGGCACGGCGATCCCGTGGGCGAAGACTGCACTTGTTGATCTGGGTCGCGACCTCATCCAAGGCTTCATCAACGGCATGAGCGGCAAGCTCGGTGACGTGATCAGCAAAGCGGGTGAACTCGCCCAAGCCGCGGTCGACAAGATCAAGACGTTCGGTCGGTCGCCGTGGCCTGACACCATCGCCTCCGGCAAGGACTACGGTACCGGCTTCGCCGCGGGCATCGGCAGCATGAGCGGCGCGGTCAACAGTGCCGCTGGCCAGCTCGCCGGGGGTGCGATCGGCATCCTTAACGCCGGCAGCGGCGCGGTCACCGGACTTTCCTCAGCGAAGCCGTGGACGCTCGCGCGGACGGAGACGCGCAAGGGACCGGGCGATAGGGACGTCAAGACGGTGGCGACCACCGAGTACAACACGCGCGGCGTCACCGGACTGACCAGGTCCATGCTTCAGGACGACGAGCACGGTCAGATCGGCCCTTTCTACGGCGGTCCCTCCTGGATGATGGCGAACATGGGTGCCAATAACCGCTCGCCGGCGCAGATTGGCGAACTCTTCGAAAATTTGAGTAAGGAAAGCCTTCAGTCTCTCAACGACACCGAGCAAATGATCGGGACGCTCACCAACCAACGCTCCGCCGTGCAAGCCCGCGACGTGATCGCGCGACTTGATCCCGACCAGGCTGATTATCTCATACGCAACATCAGGAGCATGGACGCGGCGAATATCCACATCGCCAACTCTGGCGCACGCGCCGATGAGCTGCTGGCGATACTCAGTGATGCCAACCGGCTCGACCCCGGTCGCCGCACCACGATCGCCACCGACTCTAGCCTCTACGGCTCAACGGGGTTTGATAAGGGCTTAGGGCGCGGCCCGGAGCAGATTGCGGCGGGCGGCGCGGCGATTGGGGTCGCCGCTACTACCCTGGGGGGCGTTGCCGTCCAGAGTAACGACACAGCCACGGTCAACGCCCTTGCTGCCACCCAACTTTCGAATGTGGCGATACAGGAAGGGGGGGCGGCTACAGTAAACTCGCTCGCCGCCGCTGCTCTGGAAAATGTCGCCATGCAGGAAAGCGGCACGGCCGCAGCGAATGCACTCGCCGCTACCGCCCTGGGGAGTGTGGCGATACAAGAGGGTGATACGGCCATGGTCAACGCCCTGGCTGCGGCTGCCCTGGGGAGCGTTGCTCTTCAGGAAGGGGACGCGGCCACGGTCAACGCCCTTGCTGCCGCCACTCTGGGGAGTGTGGCGGCACAGGAAGGCGACACGGCTACGGTGAACTCGCGCGCCGCTGCCGTCTTGGAGAGCGTCGCCGTGCAGGAGGGGGAAGCGGCTACGCAACAGATCGCCGCCGGCCTGATCTTCGATACGGCCGCCAGCGACTTCGCCGTGCAAACGGCAGCGCTCGACCTCGCCACCCAGGACTTCGGCGGATCGGTCGGCATCTTCGAAGAAGCCAGCGCCGCGCTTGCCAACAACGCTGCCGCCATCGCGGAGAGCGCCGGTCAGCAGACCGTCGCCTCGAACACCCAGGAGACCGCGTCGCAGAGCCAGATCGAAGCGGCCCGGATGCAGGTTGAGGCGGCGGGTGCGAACGCCGATCGCGGTCCCAACGAGGGTGATCCTGCTTATCTCGAACGAATGCGCGCCGTTTTCCGGATCCAGAACAGGATGGATACCGATGCGCCAGTACCCTTCGCGCGAGGCGGTGTCACAAAAGGCGGGCTTTCTCTCGTTGGCGAGCTTGGCCCAGAGATCGTCAAGCTACCGCGTGGTACGGAAGTTTTTTCGCACGCCCTTTCCGCGCAGTGGATCAAACAGCTTGAAGGGCTGACTGCCTACGCCGGTGGGACTGTAAGCGCCCTTGATACAGTCAGCACAGGCAAGGGGGCTGGTACTCAGGCGGCAGCGTCCGTTGGTGGGCAGATCAGAGGCGCCGCCGCCGCGCTAGATCAATTGACCAACAGTGCTTACGACCTGCGAGATAGCGTCGGTGGTCTGACTAGCGTCCAGATTGGTTTGGCAAATGTTACCAGCGTACTCGACTCATCCACCGCCGCCGCGAACACGGCCCTCACGCAGGCCGAGGTGAACGCGCGCGCGCTGTCGACAGGAAGCGGGCAGGCGGCGGGGGCGCTCGGCAGCGTGGCGGCGGCGGCGGGGGCAGCGGCGGCGGGATTAGCATCAGTCGGCGATGGCGGCAAGGCGCAGCAGGCGAAGACGGCCCAACGCCGCGAACGCATCGAAGCGTATGAAAACAGCTTCCGAACCAAAGCGCAGGAGCGCGAGGTAGCGCAGTACAACTACGTCGCGGACAAGGCGGGCGAGCTTGCCGATCTCTACCTGGAGACAAATGTCGCTGCCGCGCAAACACTCGCCGCTCAGCGTGCCTACGACGCCGCGATCCAAGGCGGCGTGCTGCGCAACAATGCCGCCGGTTATGTGACCGGCCATTCGCAGTTCTACGACCGCTCCGGCAATGCGACGAGCAACCAAATCCAAACGCGCAGCGGGGAAACGATCGACGCCGCTGAGTTCAGTCGGCGTACCGATGCGGTGATGGATCAGTTCATGGTCAATTATCGCGAACTTGCTAGGGTCAATGGCGAGGCGATGAAAGAGGCACGAGAGCAAGGGCAGGTCATGGCCGAGCTGTGGCGCGACGCCCTTGATCAGAAGCAGAACAACGATCGGTTGCAGTTTGTACGCGAGGAAGAGCAACGCCGCGCCGAGGACGACCTGCGCGAGGCTAATCGCCGACGGGAGGAGGACGCACGCCGTGCCGCCGAGGATGCGGAGCGCGAGGCTAAGCAGAAGGCGAAAGACGACGAAACGGCGCGCAACGCGAAGCAGCGTCGCCTCGGATTGCAGACGAACGGCTCTAGCAGCGCGGGCCTCGAGACCGATGCCCGCGTCTACGCTCAGCCGATCATCCTGGAGATCGACAAGCAGAAGATCGGCGAGGTGATCATCCAGTTCCTTGACGGCAAGTTGCAGGTCATGCGCGGGGGAGGCTCGTAGATGCGCTTCACTACGTTTGACGGCAACGCCATCGGCGGCACCTCCGTCTATTTTTGCTACCAGGACGGCGACGCCTCCGCCGGGGCGATCTCGCTCGACTACGAGACTCGCCCCCGTCGCCGCGCCGCTCCCGTTGTCACTCGCCGCGCCCCGACGGTGCGGATCATCCCGTTCCGCATCGAGCCGGTTTCCGGGACGGCGCTGACGACGTTCGTGCCTACGGTCAACCAGCACTTTCGTCCGCTGGCAGGGAAGCGCACGCTCCAGGCGGTGCACGATGACGGCAGCACCGCCATCCAGATCGCCGCCGACGTGATCACGCTCGAACTGGTCTCCGGTGGGCACGCTTTCGAGGGGTCTTTCCTCCTCCACGACACCTACTGGGAGGCGCAGTCCGCGACCGTCGATAGCGTCTCGCCGCTCAGCGTGGCCGGTACGCCCGGCGTCACGGCGCAACCGACGCTCACGATCACGCCGGCGGCATCGACCAATGTAAAACGCATCCGCGCCACCGTGAGCGACACCCTCGCCTACGGCTTCGCGGACACGATCGTTAGACTGACTTTCGACAGCACGGGGGTCGGTCTCATCTCTACCGACACCAATCGCTTCTTGGTGGTCGTGAACGGGCGGAGTGTCCCCTACTACGCCCGGAACGTCAATGGCGCGGCGACGACGATCGATGTGCGCCTCAACGTGCCCGCGACCGGATTCGGCTCGGCCGCCGTCGATATCTGGTTCGGGGCCGGGGTGGATGTCAACCCCTTCGTCCAACTGCTTGAGCTGGGCGGCATCGCCGTTACCCACGCGACCTTTTCCAACACCGTCCTCGTGTGGGACTCCTGGGCCGCGCCGACGTTCGCGGACGCCACCGGCGTCTGGCGGTTGGGCGTGCTCGGCCCGCAGTACAACGGCGTGTCGTTTGGAATCAAAGAGTGGAGTTCGACGCTGATCGTATTCGAGGTGCGCGCCGACCGCACGCTGCGCGAGGATGCCGATGCGCTCATCCTCGTGCTACCCGCCGAGGCGGCCACGACCAATGCGCTCACCGGCATCGACGTGATGATCTCCACCGCCCAGCCGCTCGGCGGTGGTATGGGGACACAGATCAACTCACGCGTCTGTCTCTACTACCGCACACGATCGAGTCCGACCTGGATTTTGCATCAATCGGTGAACACCACCAGCTCGGTGCTGACCATGCCGTCGAGCATCCCCGGCGCGATCGCCCTGGCGCTGGTCCTGGAGCCGTTTGGCGCTGACGCGATGGGGTCGATGCGCGTCAGTACCCAGGCGGCGACGACGCCCGCGCGCCTGACGATGGTCGGCGGCCCCACCGTGAGCATGGCTGCGGCCGTGGCGGCGCGGAAGCTGAGCGGCTCCCTCACGAATACGACCACGGGCGCGACGATCACTTTCCCGCCTACCTACCTCGACGCGACCGCGACGCTCACGATCGACACGACGCTCCCCGTCACCGCCGAGCCGATCCGCACGAGCGACGGCACGCCGCTTTACGGGATGCCGTCATTTTCCGACCCGGATAGCCTCTTCCCGCTCAACTACGGGAGCAACGCCTGGACCGAGATGACCGGCGGCGCGACCTCTTTTTCGTTCCGCAATCGCTACGCGGCGTAGGGGGTAGCGATGCTGGTGCGCTTCCGCCATACCGGGGATCTCGTCGCCGAAACGGAGGTGGCGAGCGTGACCTGGCGGCTGCCCGCCGCGCGCCAGACGGGCGAGGCGTCGCTCGTGGTGCGGCGCGATGACCCCGCCTTCAGCGCCGTGGCACTCAATCCGCGCGGCGGCTTCCTGGTCGAGATCCTCGGCGGCTCGCTCGGCACGTGGACCGGGATCGGCCAATCATTCGAGCCGGACGCGGAAGGGGCGAGCTTCACCGCGCTTCAAGAGGCGGCGATGGCGGAGCGGCAGGGCGTCTCCTTGCAGACGACGCATATCGGTCTTACCGCCGGCACGCTCGCGCGGATGGCGGTCTACGACGCCATCGCCGGCGACGCCGACACGCTCTTGCGACCGGGCGTGTTCACCGAGAGCGCGCCGATCGTGGACGCCTACACGTTTGCGGGCAAGTCGCTCGCCACCGTGCTCGACGACCTCCTCGGCCTGGGCGGCGGCGAGTGGCGCATCGACGCGGGCAAGGTTTCCTGGTTGCCGGTGACGGGCACGTTCCACGCGCCCGTGGTCGACGGCGGCGGCGTCTGGGACGTGCGCCGCGACGGTGGCGCCGCCGATCAGGTGGCCGAGGTGGTCGCCGTGGGGGACGCCGCTGATCGCTACGTCGCTCGCGCCAGGGAGGTCGCGGGCGCGAACTTCTGGCGCACGCGCGAGGTGATCACGGTCGCCACCCGCTCCGTTTATGTGCTTCAGCGTACGGCCGAAGCGCGACTCTTCGTCGCGCGGCAGCCATCCGGCAGACTCAGTTGCCGACTCGATCCGCGCCTGTGGACGACGATCCGGGAGGGCGACTTCCTACGCATCGTCGCGCCCTACCTCGATATCGGCGGTAGCGCGCCCCTCTGCCGCGTGCTGGGCCGCACGTACAGCGAGCGTGACGAGAGCGTCACGCTTGAACTGCAAGAGGTTTCCGACCTCGACATCGTTACCGCGATCGGGCAGGCGGGGGCGCGGTCCGCCGCGCCGCCCGCGCCGACGCTTTCCACACAGGCGAGCGTGATTGGCGCGCTCGCCGCCGTTCAGAGTCGCGTCGCCGTCCTCACCGGGCGGTCCTAGTTAATGGGAGGTTTCGTCATGCGTCAATTCATGCTTGTGTCGCTCGTCGCGGCGGGCATTTTCATCGGGGCGGTTGTGACACGGGGAGACGGGATCGTCACGCCGAGCGCCTCGGCCGCGACGATCTGTACGCCGCGTGGCTGCGCGCCGGAGCCGCCCGCGCCCGATCCGGCGCCTGCGCCCGTCCCCTTCCCCACCTGCACGCCGCGTGGGTGCGGCGGAGAGATCGTCACGCCGCCGCCGCCTGCATCCGAGCCGACGCCACCCGCGCCCTTTCCAACCTGCACGCCGCGCGGGTGCGGCGGTGCAGTCGTCACGCCGACGCCCGATCCGCCTGCGCCCTCGCCGACGTGCACGCCGCGCGGCTGTGCGTAACGGCGCTGAAGGGATGAGGGGGCAATCGTGACGGGTGATGCATCGCTGGCGGTGCAACTCTTTCTCTTTCTCACTACCGTAGCGGGCTTCGTGTTCATGGGCTGGAAGATGAGCCGCGAGCGACAGTGGGCGGTTGAGGACCAGCGCCGTATCGCCGAAGACCTCAGCGCGAGTGTGGTCAGGAAAGCAGAGGAACTTCGCATCGAAACCGGACGCAAAGCGGAAGAGTTGCGGCAGACCACGTTGAAGACAGCGGACGAAGTGAAGCAGACCACGTTGGAGACAGCAGTTGATCTTGCGATGGTCGTCAAGGAGGAGGCAAGTACCGTCAAAGCCGCCGCCAAAGCCGCCTACGATGTCGCCAACCGTGTTAACGAAAAGATCGCCACCTCAACCGCGCAGACAAACGATAAGTTTGACGCGATGCTCCGAAAGGCGGTTGCCGACGCGATCCGCACGGACAGCCTACGTGATGTGATCGACCAGAAGACCAGCGACACGAACGAGCGCGTGATCGATACGCAACAGAAGGTAACGCAGATGGCGGAGGTGGTCATACCGCCAGCGGACGAGGCGCAATGATGTCGGACGCCGACCGCCAGCGATGCTATAGCGAGATCAACGAGGTCGTCAAGGTAGCGATGGAGCGTTTCGTGGCGGAGTTCCCGGAGTACGCAGACGACGATCGTCACCGAGAGGCATTGGCCTGGTCGGTACGCGGTATCACGCGAGTGTACCACATTCTGGATCGCTACATAATCACGAAGCGGCAGCCGGGCAAGGGGGACGCATGAGCAACCAGATGATCACGCGACGCATGGCGATCATCCTTCTCGCCGGCATGGTACTCGTGCTCCTCTCCGGCGGTATTGCGCTCTATCCGTCGTGCCAAGCGCGCCGCTCCGTTGCGCCGCTTTCCTACCAGAACATCCCTTTCCCCGTGCTCAATAGCCCCGTCCGTGCCGGCGAGCAGTTGCGGATCGAAGTGAACCGCTGCAACCGCGCGGAGTCGCCGGTGTCGTACACCTTCACGCGCAGCCTCGTGCGCGTCAGCGATGGCGCAATCTTCCCGCTCGAAGGGAGTGGTTCAACCATCGATCGCGGCTGCGCCACGGTGACCAGCCTCATCCATACCGTGCCGGTGAACACGGAGCCGGGCGAATACTACATCAAGGGCGTGGCGAGCGTGCCGACCAAGTGGAAGACCCATCTCGTGCCTTGGCGCACGGAAATGTTCGTGGTGAAGGCGCCATGAGCACGCGCCCAGGGTTGCCGGAGAACACGACCTTTCGCGATAAGGGCTGCGACCTGGAGCCCTCGTGCTTATCGTGTAGCCTCCCCGTCTGCCGCTACGAGATGCCGCCGGGGCGGGCGCGCGCGCTCGGCCAAGCGGCGGCACTGGGGCCGCTGATCGAGAGCGGCATGACGATGACTGATGCGGCGGTAATGCTCGGCGTTTCGCGCCGCACGGTTTATCGCTTGTGGGGTGTCCTCGTCTCGGTCACGCCAAAACCTTCCCTCGCCACGCGGGCGCGGTAGGGGAGCGGTGTTCACCTGCTGCATCTGCCGTTTCGAGCATGAGCTCGACGACCTCTGGTCCCGCGTCGGACGGGATCGGTACGTGTGCATCGGCTGTTACCACGCCACGAACGGCCGCGTCCGCGCGCGGGTTCTGCCGGCCATGCGCCAGGCATTTGAGGAGGAGTCATGACCAAGAATCCATCCCTTGCGCCGGGGACCAACCTCCTCGACTACTACCGCCCCAGCGTGACGCCCTCGCCCCAAAACGGCAAGGACTGGGCCTTCGCACCCGCCGTGCCGCTGCCGGCGGCGGACCTGCCAGCGGAGGCGTACACGCCGAGCGCGTGGGACACCGACGAGAACGATGACAATCAGGAGGATATCGGTTCCTGCGCTGCCTGGGCCTACGCCAACATTCTCAAGGGGCGCCTCAAGGCGATGGGTATCCGCCCCGATCTCTCCGAAGGCGCGGCGTACCTCGCCGTCCTTGCCGAGATGGGCGCACTCGGCCAGAACACCGGCACCTATCCGCGCTTGTATTTTGACCACGGCCGCGGCGTCGGCGACCTCCTGGAGCGGGACTGGCCCTACCGACAGGGCGGCCTCTCGCGTGTCTGGACCGACGCCGAACGCGCCCTCGCCGCCGGCATCCGCATTGCCGATCACCGCGTCTGCGCCAACATCGAGCAGGTGATGCAGGCGATCGTGGGCGGTCAAGATGTCAACCTCGTGATCAACCTGACCGGCACCTTTCAGCCTGACCGCGAGGGGCGCGTCCCGCTGCCCAACCCGGCACGGCCGTGGGGCGGTCACGCCATGACGATCAAGGGCTACCGACGGCGGGCGGACGGGCGCGTCGAGTTCCTGATCAAGAACTGGTGGACGCGCGGTTTTGGCATGGACGGGCGCGCGTGGCTGGGCGAGGAGTTCTATGCCATCCCATACGACCAGGGCGGCATCCATATCCCCGACTCGTGGGTGATCGGCGGCGTCAACGTGACCCGGCGCGAGCTCCTGCCCGAACCGGCGCCTGACCCGACGCCGCCGCCCGACCCGCAACCCGACCCGCAACCCGACCCCCAGCCGGAACCGCTACCCGATCCCGTACTCAACCAGAAAGACCAGGCGCTCGCCGTGGCGCTGAGCGGCGTCGCCTCCTACCGCAATGCTCACGCGCGCGCCGCCACGGACATCGAGCGATGGTACGCCGAGTGCGGCGTTGTCGCCTCGAACTGGATCGCGGGACGGATCAGTGAGGAGGTCGCGTAGTGGCGCATGAGCGAGTCGAGTGCAGTTGCGGGCGAGTTATCTACCAGTGTCAGTACATCGGACCGCGTTCGCTCACCATCAAGCCACATCCAGAGTGCGGTAGCCCTGAACCGATGATGAAGCCAACGTACGTGGACCCCCTGACGGATGAGCGTCCCGAATACATACATCGTGAGGTGCGGTAATGGACCCAATCTCCGTCCTCATGCTCGCCCTGCGTACCATCGCTGCTGATCCGCGCGGCGACCGTGAGATCTGGATCTACCGTGACGGGCTTGATGGCGACGTGATCCTGCGCTACGGCGACATACGCGCGGCGATTCGGGTGTGGGAGGCGACGTTGTGATCGATGTGCCGCCAGCGCCTCCGCTGCCGCCGTACATCCCTTGGCGCTTCCGTGCCACGGTGGTGCGGGTGGTAGACGGCGATACCTTCATCGCTGAAGTTTCGCTTGGTTTCTACGTCACCACGACACACTCTTTCCGGCTGATGGATTACAACGCGCCGGAGCTATTCAGCGGCGATGACCGCGAAGCGGGCGCGGCGGCGCGCGAGCGGCTGCTGGCGCTGATACCGCCGGGGACGTTGATCACGCTCCACAGCGATAAGAGTCGAACCAGCTTCGCCCGCTATGTTGCGCGCGTCACGCTGGACGATGGCCGCGACCTTGCGACCGTGCTCAAGGAGATGGCGTGATGCCGCTCACCCGCCCACCCATGACCCAAGTGCCGGGGCATCCGAACAACCGCTATCTCACGCGCAACGGCTACCGACCGGAAGCGGTCTGCGTGCACACTATGGCGGGCACCCTAGCCGCGTGTGACTCCTGGTTTGCAAACCCGGCGAGCAAAGCGGGGACACATTTCGGCGTCGGTCGCATTGGTGAGATACATCAGTATCACCCGGTCGCTACTGCGCCCTTTGCCAACGGCGTGATCGAGGCGGGGTACACGGCGGCGTTGATTGATCAGAATCCCGGCGCTAACCCAAACTGGCTTACCGTTTCGATCGAGCACGATGATCTCGGCAACGGCTCGCCGCCGACGGCAGCGCAGTTCGAGGCGAGCGCGCAGCTTTCCGCGTGGCTCTGTGCGGTGGTGCTGCCGGAGATGGGGAGTCTGGTCCCCGTCGATCGCGCCCACGTCCTCTCTCACTCCGACATCTCGCCCCTCTCCCGACCGCGCTGCAACGGCTGGGGCGAGGCGCGCATGGCGGCATACATCGCGCGGATCAATGCGATCATCGCCGGTGCGCAGCCGCAGCCGGAACCGACGCCCGTACCCACCCGCGAGCGCGAGTATCTGGACGCGCTCACGGTGCAGGCGGCGGCGCTCGATCAGTGGTCAACCTACGTGCGCGATCTCGCCGCCTACACCGGCACGGTGGCCGATGCGCTCACCATCCAACGCGACAACATCAAGACGATCATCGGAGGCTGATGATGGATAACCTCATGCCCACGACGTTCACGCGGAGCGGTGCGACGACGGCGCAGATCGAAACGCCACCCAGCCCCTCGCGCATCGTCTCGCCCCCACCGCCGCCGCCCTTCCCCGCGCCGCCGAGCGATCCGGGCGACGGCATGCTCGATTCGCTGCGCGCCGAGATCGCCGTGACCAACGAGCGCATCACCGACCTGCACGAAACGGACATGCGCCAGGCCGCCGTTGATGCCGATCACGTTCGCCGCATCGTCGCCATCGAGGAGCGACCGATCACGGGGAGCCAATTCCTCGCCAAACTTTACAGCCGCAAGCTCTGGATCACCGTGCTGGCGACGGTGGGCGCGGTGGTCGCCGGGCTGACCAACGTACTGCCGGCGGAGTGGGCGGGGGCGATTGCGACGGTGAGCACGGTCGTTTACGTGCTTAGCCAGGCGCTCGTGGACCGCAAAGCGGCGGAGGGGACGGCGCGCGTCGCCGAGGCGAAGGTGTTCGCGGCGGGCGAGGTGGTGGCGGCCGCCGCGCGCGGCGGCGATACGGGCGCGCGCGCGGGACGGTTTCGCGCGTACTAGCCCGCGGACGCTGAGACTTTTTGAGACGTTCTGAGACACGCCCAGCGTGCGGCATGATTGAGGGAGGGGCGCATGGTCGCTAGTTACGACTTCACTGGCCCGCGTGCCCTTGTGGACGGCAAGACCGAGGTCCACACGATTTGGTACCTCCCCGCCACGGCGCGGATCACGGCGGTCACGAATACTACCAATCCGACGATCACGACCTCGACGCCACACGGACTCGCCGCCGCCGGGCGGGTGCGCGTCGCTGGCGTGACCGGCGCGGAAGGCGTCAACGGCGGCTGGCTCGTGCTCGCCGTGCCGGATGCGCGGTCGTTCACGCTGACGATGCCTGCACCGGGGGTCTACACCGGCGGCGGGCGGGCCGGTATGCCAATCGACACCACGGGTTATACCGCCCGGCTCCACGTCCGCGACGCGGCGGACACGGCGGCGACACTGCTCACGTTGACGAGCGAAGACGGCGGCCTGATGCTCGGCGGCGCGGACGGCAGCATCGTGATCCGCTTCAGTAAGTCCGCAACGGCGCCGCTCAGCGTCACCTGGCGGCGCGCGGTCTACGAACTGGAACTGATCGCGGCGAGCGGCGCGGTCCTGCCCGTGGCGGCCGGCACGATTGCCGTGCGGTCGGGGGTGGCGCGGTGAGCGACGCCGTCCTCGTCATCAGCCAAGCGATCTTAACGGCGAGCGAGGTCACGACCGAGAGCGCCGTCGTTGTCGTGGAGACGGTGACGGAAGTGATCGAGGCGGGCCCCAGCGGCCCGCAGGGAGCGACCGGGCCAGCCGGACCCGCGGGGCCGCAAGGGCCGACCGGCGCTACTGGCGGCACGCCCTATGAGCACATCCAGTCAACGCCGGCGGACGAGTGGACAATCGTTCACAATCTCGGCCATGAGCCGATCATCCAGGTGCGCGACTCGACCGGCCGCGTGGTCGGTACCGTGATCGACCATCTCACCATTAACTCGTCTCGTTCGCGATCGGCCGGCGCTTTCTCAGGCAAAGCGACCGCAATCTAGGAGGCTTCTATGGCAACCGGCGTGATTCCGTTCCTGTCTCCGGTCGATATGAATAGCCTGGAGATCCAGAATGTGCGACTGCACATGCTGGCCTCCGACCCCGCCACGCCGGCCGATGGCTTGTTCTGGCTCAACACCACGACAAACCTTTATAAATTCCGGGCTGGCAGCGTGACGTACGTCATTACAACTACCGCCAGCGCGAGCGGCGTCCAGTCCGTGACGGCAACCAACACGACGATCACGATCGCCGGTACCGCCGCCGACCCGACTGTCGGTATTGCCTTGCTCGGCATCACCAATGCGCACATCTCCGCATCGGCCGCGATCGCGTTGAACAAACTCGCCGTCGATCCGCTCGCCCGCGCCAATCACACCGGCACGCAGCTCGCCGCGACCGTCTCGGACTTTGATACGCAGGTGCGGACCTCACGCCTCGACCAGATGGCCGCGCCTACGGCGGTGGTGTCGCTCAACTCGCAGCGGCTAACCACGCTCGCCGACCCGACCGCCGACACGGACGGCGCCAATAAACGCTACGTCGATCAGGCCGTGCGCGAGGGGCTGGACGTCAAGGGCAGCGTCCGCGCCGCCACGACGGCGGCGTTGCCGGCCAATACCCGGTCTGGCAACGTGCTCACGGCATCGGCGAATGCCGCGCTCGCCGCACAGGATGGCGCCACTCTGATCGTGGGCGATCGGCTGCTCGTCAAGGATGAGGCGACCGGCGCCAACAACGGCCTCTACTCCGTGTCGGCCGTGGGCAGCGGCGCCGCCCCGTGGACGCTGACGCGCACCACCGATGCGGACGTCACCGCCGAGGTGTCGGCGGGCCTCTATACGTTTGCGAGTGAGGGTACGTCCCAGGGCAATACGGCCTGGGTGCTCACCACCGATGACCCGATCACACTCAACACGACCGCGCTCGTCTTTACGCAGTACAGCGGCGCGGGTCAGATTACGGCGGGCGCCGCGCTCACCAAGACGGGTGACACGCTCGACGTGGCCGCCGATAACGCCAGCCTGGAGATCAACGCCGACGCCCTCCGGGTGAAGGCGCTCGGCGTCACTAACGCCATGCTCGCCGGGTCGATTGATCTGACGACCAAAGTGACTGGCTCCCTGCCGATCGCCAACGGCGGCACGGCCGGTACAACAGCGGCGACCGCGCGCACCAGTCTCGGTGTCCGCGCCGCGCCGCAAGGCTTTGACATGGGCGATGCGTCGGCGACGGCCTTTGTGCTGACGCACAATATCGGCAGCTACGATGTCACCGTCCAGGTGTTCCGCAACTCTGGCGATCGGGAGACGGTCAACGCCATCGTCGAGCGCACGAGCACGAACACATGCACAATTAGATTCGCCACCGCGCCCACGGCGGCACAGTACCGGGCGGTGGTGAGCTAGATGGCGACAACCGCGATCCTCAACCTCTCGCCGGTGGGGTTTCCCGACGCGTCGGAGCAGACGGTGGCGCACCAGGCCGCGCTCACGATGGGCGTGGCGGGCACGATCCCGGCCGCGGCGGCGGATCTCGCCGATTTCTACGTCGTGGTGCCGTTCAACATGACGGCGATGCGGCTCAAGCTCGTGAGCAAGACGGCGCCGACGGCGCTCACCACCGTGAGGGTCCGGAGGGGGGTGCCGTCGGCCGGACTCGTCACGTTCTCGGATCTGTCGGCGACGTTCGAGGCGAGCATTGCGGCGAACCAAAAGTACGTCGCGGCGGATCCCGTCGACGTGACCCTGAGTGAGGGGGATGTGCTCAACTTCTCAATTACGGTTGGCGGAGGATCGGGCACAAACCTGATGGTCGAAGTGGTTGGGAAGATGAGATAAGGAACGGTAAATGGTAGACGACTATCGCGCACTCTACACAGAGGTGATGACTGATCCCGCTGGCTTGGGCTATAGCGGTAAAACGGACGCACAGATCGCGGACTTGATGACTGCTAAAACGCGCTCTCGTCCGCGCGACATCATCGCTACGTGGGAGATCCTGGAGGCGACAGCGCCTGCCGATTGGCTCGCACTCAACGCGGCGGAGCGGCAGCGCTACCAGACCATTGTGAGCGCGGGCCAGGTTAGTGTTCGGGGGGCGAACATCCGGAGTTCACTCGTCAACATGTTCGGCGCGGGGTCCGCAACACGCGCAAGCCTGGTAGCGCTGCAGGCGGCGCAAGTGTCCCGGTCAGAGGAACTGGGCCTCGGTGACGTTTTCGGTAGCGACATCACCGAGGCACGGAGGCTCGTCAATGGCAGTTAGCACGATCAACTGGGATGCCGCGTATGCGGCGACGAGCATCAACGCCTCCGCCGTCGCGAATGCGGCTGTGGCAACGACCGCGGCGATCACGAACGATGGCAAGATCGCGACTGAGATTAGCGTAACGGTCGTGTATGGTGCGACCGCCACGGCAGGGCTGATCGTGTACCTCCTGCGGGATGTGGACGGCACCAACTACGAGGCGGTGGCGGATAAACCGTGGGGCTTTGAGATGGAGCGGGCGGTGAGCGCAACCTACCGTCGCGTGTTTGCGGTGAGCGCGGGGGAGATGGACAACTTCAAGGTCCACGTCACGAACAATAGCGGCGCATCCGTCACGGTGACGGTGAGGACGCGCCAAGGGACGTTTGATACCGTCTGATGCTCAATACGCCACTGCCGCTCACGTATCGCAAACCGATGCTCGGCGCGCAGCTGCATCGGGATCATCCGCTCGCCCGTGGCTTGGTGCTGGCGTCGCCGTTTACCGGCGGGAGCGGCCAGCCCCACGATCTAGCAAGGGGTCGTACCACTACGTATGGCGGCAGTACCGCATGGAACGCGGGCCGCAAGTTCGCGGGGTCAGCCCTCCGCTTTACGGCGATAACCGCTAACCTTAGCTACGGCGCAAGTAACGGATGGTTACCACTCGCTGCAACCACGGTGCTGATCATCCACCGGAAGACGGATGCAACCAATCGGGTATCGGGGGCTTTTGGCTTCAACGTCTCGACCACTGGGACAGACGCCTTTGGCGCGCATATCCCGTTCTCCGATGGCATTGTCTACTGGGACTTCGGCGGGACCGCCACAAACGGCGGTAGGATAACGGCGAGCGGCCTGACCTTTGGCGATGACGTCTGGGTGTTTACGCACGGACGACGCGGCGGCGAGATTTGGCAAAACGGCATTCGAAGAGGGACCGGCACCTTTACTGGTGCTCGTACTTCTACGACGAACGTGCTGTACCTGAACAATCACCACGGACAGGGAGGCGACCTCGCGGATGTCGCCGGCTTCTTCATCTGGGATCGGCAGCTCGGCGAGGGGGAGGTCGTCAACCTCTCGTCAAATCCATTCCAGATGGTCGGTCATCGGCTGTGGTTGCCAGGGCCGTACATCGCTCCACCGCTCGCTATCGCTCCGCCGGTGGGCGCGTTCGTGATTTGATTGCCCTGCCCCTTGCTGGCTTCTCATCCGTCCACGGCCAGCGGCGCTCCCGCGCCCACGCCGCCGCCACGCCCAGCCGGGGCCGGGAGCCTCACCCCCGGCCCCTGCTGCGCCGCTTACGCGGCATCGCCATACAGGTCGCGGTCACTGAGCGGCGCGATCTCGGCCACCGTGCGCGGCGGGTGGGCGGCGCGTTCCTGCATCGCCCGGCGTCCGTGTTTGCAAACCTTCACCGTGGCGCGGAAGCGGACGCCGGCCTCGTCAATACCGAGGTGATCGACGCATTCACAATGAGGGATGGCGATGCCGCGGCCGCTGTACCCGCAGCGGCACGGTCGGGTCAGTTCGCCCTCGAACATCACCGCGTAGAAGCGGTTGGGCTTGGACTCGGAACGTACCCAGAAGGCGGACCCGGCACGAATCACGCGCGGGCTGTACGGGGCGGCGGGCTGTCGGCTATGCTTGCGCTCGGCGGTGGTGACGCTCATCTCGTCTCCTCTGCTCGCCCCGGCCGGTTGCACCCGGACCGGGGCTTTGCTTGTGTGCGCGGGGCTGGCGCTGCCCCTCAGCGGCTACTCGGCGGCGAAGCCGAGGATGCGTTCGGCGGTATCTTCGATGGCGTCGCCGACGTGGAGGTCGTCCCAGACCGCCCTTGCGCCCCACGCCACACCG
>Ga0136611_10000081_pt1 | contig 51624 bp, 45 predicted proteins | sample AntDrymUQ2232306_2_FD_106645 | JGI IMG/M metagenome (GOLD analysis project Ga0136611, IMG submission 106645) | Polar desert sand microbial communities from Dry Valleys, Antarctica - metaG UQ223 (23.06) | ecosystem: Environmental > Terrestrial > Soil > Desert | place: Antarctica: Dry Valley... | reverse complement strand
GGGGTGGTCACGATGCTCGGCGCGGCCACCGCGGTCGGCGCAGAGAGCTTGCCGGCGCTCGCCGAGCCCGAGCTCTGGGCCGGGGTGCAGGCCATGGCAGCCAGCCCGGCCACCGCAAGCGTGCCACTCTTGAGCATCTCGCGTCGCGAATGTCGTCGTCTCATCCTGCCGTCAACCATACGCTATACGTCCGCGCCGGATCACCGGATGTCTCGGGTTTGTGATCGGCGCACTACACTGCGTCATGGCGTCCTTCGACGAGCGCGTGTACGAGGTCGTTCGCTCCGTCCCGCCCGGTCGCGTCACGACGTATGGCACGATCGCGCTCCTGCTCGGGAACCCAAGATCGGCGCGAAGGGTCGGGCAGGCGATGCACCGAAGCCCCGACGATGTCCCCGCGCATAGGGTCGTCAACAGCGTCGGGCGCCTCAGCGGCGGCTGGGCGTTCGGGGCGCCGGAGATCCAGCGCGCATTGCTCGAATCTGAAGGCGTCCACTTTGTTGAGGCCGAGCGTTGCAACCTGCCCGCGCACGTGTGGCCGCGCGACGGCGAAGACGTTGTGGTCGGCGAGTCAACCGACGAGGCGTCGTGACGCGCCGGCCGCCCGTATGGGCTGCATAAAACGGCGGCCTATGGCATAGTCGAGCCGCTTTCGTCGGGAAGGCGACACCAGACGGTCGTGAGGCCGTTACGTAGTCTCGGTAGCATGTCGCGCCGCGCGGAGCTCTCCGCGTCTCCGCGCGACGCGCACACGACGACATCAGGGAGCAGCGGTGAAGACTCAGGTACGTGGTGGTGGAGCTTTGCTCGCGGGAGCCGCGCTGCTGCTCGCGGTGTCGTCGGTGCCGTCAGCACCGGCACGGGCGCAGATGGATCAGGCAGGCGAAGGGTCCGGCGCACAACCGACTGAGGCGGTGGTGCAATCGTCCCCCACGCCGCAATCGTCTCCCACTCCGATGAGCAGCGACGCACCGAATCCACTCGCCACGACCGGCACCGGCGTCTACCGCGCCAGGAGCCCGGAGTACGGCATGAACGTCTTCGTGTGGGGGAACCCCACGACGACGGCGCGCGACCTGGGCAAGGTCCGCGATACCGGCTTCGGGTGGCAGAAGACGCTGTTCCAGTGGCGCGACATCGAGCCGGTGCGCGGCCAGTTCCGCTGGGAGGAAGCCGATCGGGTCGTGCGAGCGTCCAAGGACGCCGGCATCAAGATCATTGCCCGACTCGACTTCCAGCCAAGCTGGGCGCGCGCCGACGGCGCCCACAATGGCCCGCCCGATAATTACGCCGACTTCGCGACGTATGTGTCGGCGCTGACCTACCGCTATCGGGCGGGCTCGGAGATCGGCCAGATCCACGCCATCGAAGTGTGGAACGAGCCGAACCTCGCCCGAGAGTGGGGCCACAAGCCGATTAACGAGGCCCAGGCCGGCGACTACGTGCGGTTGCTCAAGGCAGGGTACGAGGCGGCCAAGGCACAAGACCCGTCGATCGTGATCATCTCGGCCGGCCTGTCTCCGACCGGGTGGAGCGACGACACCGCCCGTCCGGACGACCTGTATCTCCAGTGGATGTATGCCGCCGGCGCGGCGGCGTACTTCGACGTGCTCGGGGCGCATGGCCCAGGCTTCAAGGCCCCGCCGAGCGTGAGCCCCGAAGAGGCGGCGTCGAGCCCGTTCTACGGCGGTCATCGGTCGTTCACGTTCCGGCGGGTTGAGGACCTTCGCCAGATCATGGTCGACAACGGCGACACGCACAAGCAGATCTGGCTGCTCGAGTTCGGTTGGACCACCGACGAAGTCAATCCGGCGTACGCCTGGCACCGCGTCACACCCGACGAGCACGCGCAGTACCTCGTCGATTCGTATCGCTGGGCCAACCAGAACTGGGCGCCGTGGATCGGCGTGATGGCGCTCTGGACGCTGCCGGATCCGACCTGGGCCCCGAACCGCGAAGAGCTATGGTGGTCGGTCGCGAACCTCGACGGGACGGACCGGCCGGCCATGCGCCGCCTCGGCGAGGCCCGGCGCAACGGCGAGCTGCCGTAAAATCGAGTCTACGTCCGCCGGGCGTGGGCCGCGAGCATTCGATCGTCGCGGCCCGCGTCATGCAGTTGACGATGCAGCGTTGACACCTTTTTCTCGGCCCTGCTACAACCGCCGAGCACCCATGAGTAACGTGACGTGATGCGCTCTACCGTGCCGGCCGATGAAGAGCTGTACGACGACCCGTCGCCGCGCGTCGTGCCGACCGGTCCACTCAATGGGCCGGCCGAGGTCTCCGGTGACCGCCGCCGCCCCGAACCGTGGATTCCGCGCGACTACCCGTTGCCGGCCGCGCCTCACCGAGTGGATGCCTCGCCGCCGGCCGCGCCGCCCGCCCCGAGGTTCACGCCGACCCACAAGTTGATGCTGGCCGTGTTCGGACTGGTGTGCGTCTCGATCGTCATCGGTATGGCCGCGTGGCGGATCGTGAACGACGCCCGCCGCGCGCTTGAGGCGCCATCGTCGGCGTCGGCGGTCGTCTCGTCCTCCGCGCCGGCGCAGCCAGCATCGCCGCCCCAACCGGGCGCTTCACCGGAGGCTACCGGCACCGGGCCGATCACCATGGAAGTCCGCGTGCTGCAACCCAACTATGCGATTGCGCCCGGCGATACGCTCGCGAGCATCGCGCGGCGCCACGGCACCACGGTGGACGCGCTCGCCTCGATCAACAACCTCGAGAATCGTAACTCGATAAGCGTCGGGCAGCGCCTGATCATCCCGTAGTCGCGGCCTTTCACAAGCGAGCACGCGTTCGTGCCGTGGCGCGCACGTTGACAATTCCGCGACACTGCCGGCAGCCGACATTCCGCAAAGTGTGCTCGCCGTGACTGGAATGTGGCACGTCTCGCGAGCGCCACACCTCGCGTCGCCCGGTATACTGGCTACGCTCGGGCGCCCTCGCCTTCTGTCCGCTACCATCGGGCCAGATCCATCCGAGCCCCGGTCCCGGAGGTTGCGTGTCCCAATCCCTCGCGCGCCGGCGCTCGATTCGGGTGCGCCCGCTGTCGTCCCGCCCATCGCGCGCAGCGTCGCCAACTCGCGGATCGGGATATCGCGCGTTGGCCACACGCTCGCAGCGGCGACCAATCGCGCGGCGCACGTCGCTCCTGGCCGCCGTCGTCGCGTATGTCCTCGTCGGTGCCTTCATCGGCGTCGCCGCCTGGAAGCTGACCGAGACCGCCGTCGAAACGAAGGAGCTCGAAGCGTTCGAGCGGACATCCATCACGGAAGCGTTCGTCCCGCCACCAATCCCGTCAGGCCCGTTTCACGACCTCGCGCTCCAGGGAGTCCTCGAACAGAACCTGCCGGCGGCGGGCACGGTCGGCCTGTACGTGAAGCATCTCTCGACCGGCGCGTCCGCCAGCGTCAACGGAAACCGCGTCATGCCGGCCGCGAGCCTCTACAAGCTGCCGATCATGACCGAGGTCATCCGACAGGTGCGCCTCCAGCGCCTGAGCCTGGATCAGCAGATGACGGTGAATAGGGCGCACTGGGTGCCGGGGTCGGGCGTGCTGCAAGCGAGGGTCGGAGAGAGCCTGCCGGTGCGCGAGCTGCTGCAGCTGCTCATCCAGCAGAGCGACAACATCGCCGCCATGATGTTGCTCGATCTCACCGGCCTGAACAACGTGAATCTCACCATGCAAGGCATGGGGCTGCGCCAGACGCGCCTGTTGGACTACCGCACGCCCGGTGTCCTCAGTACACCAATCGGGCCGTATCAGACAACGGCCGGCGACATGGGCCTCCTGATGGACACGATCGCCGGCGGCAAGCTGGTCGATCCGACCGGCTCCGAGGAGGCGCTGAAGCTGCTGGAGGCGAAGCAGGCGAGCGAGCTGCTGGCGGACGGGCTGCCCTGGTGGGCCAAGGTCGCGCATAAGTGGGGCGAGATCCCCGGCGCGCGGCACGAGGCGGGCATCGTGTTCACCCCGCGCGGCCAGTACGTCGTGATCGTCATGACCGAGAATCTGGATCCCAACGGCTCGGGCGGCTACATCACCGACGTGTCCCGCGCGATCTTCGCGTACTTCGAGAAGGACCGCTAGCCGCGCCGAGCAGCGTCGCGCGGGAGTGGCTTAGCCGCGGTCAAGCTCCGCGAGCACCGGTGCGAACGCTTCGACGCCGGCCGGTGAGGTCGGGTTCAGATACACCTGCACTTCGGAGACGCCCTCCCGTGCGAACCCGCGCAACGTCTCGGCCATCTCGACCGGGCTGCCGACGATCGGCGTGACCCTCGCATCGGGGTGGGCCGAGCCGCGCGGCGGGGTGGTCAGCCCGGTGGGCGCCGCGAGGACTCCGAACGTCCGCGCCAGCGTCGTGGGATCGCGCCCGACGGCCCGGCAGGCGGCGTCCACCGCCTCACGGAACGGCGCCACACCATCGGGTTGGCTGCGGCCGAAGATCAACCAGCCGTTCCAGATGTCAGCATGGCGCGCGGCCAACCCGAGCATCCGCTCGCCGGCCGCGCCGATGAGAATCGGGATCTGCCCGTTGCGCGGTCCACGGGGGCGAAGCTCGCAGTCGCGGGCCTGGTAGTACCGGCCCTCGAAGTCGATCTGGCCCTCGCGCAGCAGCGTGCGGACGATCGTGAGCGCCTCCTCGAAGCGCCCGACGCGGCGATCGTACGGGAAGCCGAACGCGCGGAACTCGGACTCGAGATAGCCGGCCCCCAGTCCGAGGATCAGCCGGCCCCCGCTGATGTCATCGACGGTCTCGGCCATCTTGGCGAGCAGCGCCGGGTTGCGGAAGCCGGTGCAGACGACGACGGTGCCAAGCTGTACGCGGCGCGTCACGGCGGCCAGCGCCGATAGCACTGACCAACAATCCCACAGCCCGCGCGTCGCCTGGCCTTCGAAGCGGAACAACAGGTGGTCGGGCACCCAGAGCGAGTCGAAGCCGACGTCCTCCGCGAGTGCCGCTATCGTGGCGAAGTCGGACCAGCGCGGGCTGTTGCCGTCGTGCTGCTGCTCGGCGAACGGCAGGAAGAGACCGACCCTCAGCGGCCGATGACTCGACGGTACGATGGGCGCGCGAACGGCTGACACGAGCTGATTCCCCTCCGGAATGGGATGTCGGCCACCAGCACTTCGGTGGCCATACCGAGGCTAGACCTCGCGTCAAAGGTAGGGGTTGCCGACGGTCGCCTGGATGACCTCCAGGACTTCGGTCACATCGAACGGCTTCCCCAGCAGGTATGCCAGCTTCTTGCGGTCGCCGGCCGGCAGGATCTGGGTGAAGGCCGAGATGACGACGACCGGGATGTCCCGCGTCGAAGGGTCGGCCTTGAGGCGCTCCAAGACTTCGTGCCCATCGGCGCCCGGCAAGGCGAGGTCGAGGGTGATCAGGTGCGGCCGAAGCTTGCGCGCCAGAGCGATGGCCTGCTGGCCGTCCATGGCCGGCACCGCGTGGTAGCCGCGATCGACGAGGAGGGCGACCAGCAGCTCACTGACGGCCTCGTCGTCCTCGACCACGAGGACGGTGCGCCGCTTGGACGCCCGGGGCGGGACGCTCACGCCGTCTTGCGCAGCATCATCCTCGACCGAGTCCCAGTCAGGCATTCTGAACTCCCGGCCTCGAATCCGTCGCGTCGTCGCGTGTTATCGGTTGCCCCGTCCTGGTGCAATGCGATGCTGGAGGGTTGCAAAACTGGTGCCGAAGGGGGGACTCGAACCCCCATGAGGTTGCCCTCAACGGATTTTGAGTCCGTCGCGTCTGCCATTCCGCCACTTCGGCCGGCGCCTAAGATTGTAGCCGAACGCGCGGAAGATCAGCGACGCGCGTCGCCCCGCTCGTCTGGCAGGGCGTGTTGCTCAGGCAGCGCACGCTCCTCGTCGTCGAGCACGCCGTCAACGTCGTCGCCATCGCGATCTTTGCGGCCCGTCATCATGATGATCGCGTACGCCAGGACCAGCCCCACCCCGACCATCAAGACCTCGTCCCAGCCGCCCTCGTGGAGCATGGCGATCGCGGGCACCGCGTTCATGTTGCCTCGTTCGCGGCGACCGCCCGCCATCGATCGCCGTCGGCTTCGACGCGGCGTTCCGCTTCGAGCTTCCACAGGTGCGAGCGGACGTTTCGGGCGGCCATCGGGTGCAGCGCCACCGGCACGGCCGCATACAAGCTCGTGACGATCTCTGATACCGACCGTTCGCCTGAGGCAAGCTCGGCAAGGATCTGTCGCTCTCGTTCGAGGCGATGGTCGCGATACTCGCGGATCTTGGCCCCGGGGTCGGCGACGATCGGGCCGTGGCCGGGATAGATCGTGCGCGCGCCTACTTGCTCGATCCGGTCGAGCGAGCCGAGATAGCGCGCCAGGTCCGCGCGCCCCTCGCCCACGACCACCGTGCCGGTGCCGGCGATCAGGTCGCCGGTGAACAGGGCACCCTCCTGTTCGAGTAGGTAGCACACGTGATCGGCGGTGTGGCCGGGTGTGTGGAGCGCCGCGAGTGTCGCGCCCGACAGCTCGGTGCGCTGCCCATCGTGGAGCGGCCGATCGACGCCGGGCAAGTCCGCATGCCCGGCAATCGGCACCCCGAGCCGCTCGCGGAGGCGGCGCGCGGCGGGCAGGTGGTCGTCGTGGTGGTGGGTCACCAGCGAGACGGCCAGCGTGCCGCGCGCGGCGACGGCGGCCAGGATGGCGTCGAGGTGCTCGGGGATGTCGGGGCCGGGGTCGATCGCGGCGAGCACATCCGTGCCCACCAGATACGTGTTGGTGCCGGCGAGCGTCATCATCGACGGATTGGGCGCCAGGATGCGCGCCACGATCCCGGAAAGCTGCTCGGCGTCTACCATGCGTCGCCCTCGACGTTCAGCGCCCACACCCCGGCCTCGCGCAGCGGCGTGACGGTGCGAATCTGCTTCGAGCGCGCCCAGTCCAGTGCGTCGGGCACACTGTCGAAGTGGGCGAGTGCTTTGAGCACGGCCTCGGTTGGCCGCATTAGGGTGAGTGAACCCTGCGCGGCGCGAGTCAGGGCGTCGCGGGCGGGCATCCACGCGCCCGCCGTCGTCTCGACGCCGCAATGGACGGCATCCTGCTCGGCGGGCACCGCGACGGCGAAGAATCGCGTGTCGAATCGGCGCGGCGAGGCGAGCGGCGTGATCCAGTGTGCGAAGTGGACGAGGCGCTCGGGAACGAGCAGCACATCGGCGGCTTCCACCACTGCCGCGAACGAGATGCGCCCGGCCTGGATGTCGGCGCGCGCTCGGGCGAGCCGCTCGATGGTCGATGCCGGGGCGGCGGCCGGCGTGTGCCCACCGATGGTGCCGAGGAGCACGCCGGCCTCCTCGAACAGCTCGCGCAGCGCGGCGACGTGGAGCCCGAACGCCATGTCGGGCGACGGCGGCGCATCGCAGCCGCGTGCATGCAGCCGCTCGAATGCCGACGCGAGGCTCAGGCCGAGAGTGCGCCCCTGCAAGGCAACGCCCGCATCTGCCGCGTCAAGTGCGCCGCCGGGAAAGACCAACATGCCGGCCCCGAAGCGGCTGCGGCCGTCGCGGGTGAGCAGGAACGTCTCCACGCCGGTGCGCGCCGGCCGGAGGAGCACGACCGTCGCGGCCTGGCGAGCAGGGACCGGCGCCGCCTCGCGGGCAGCGAGGTGACGCTCTTCGCCGACTGTCTGCTCGTCGGGGCTGGCGGCTTCTCGACACGCTGCGTCGGTCACGCGACCCGAACCATCACGGTGCCATCCTGCACATCGACCGGGAATCGCGTCGCCCTCCAGACACCCTCGGGCCAGATCGAGCGACCGGTGCGCGCGTCGAACCTCCAGCCATGCCACGGGCACACGAGTGCGCCATCGTCGAGGCGCCCTTTGCCGAGCGGCCCGCCCAGGTGCGGGCACCGGTTATCGAATGCGCGGAACTCGCCGCCAACGTTCACCACGACGAGGCGCCAGCCCTCCGCATCGACGGTCCGCATACTACCCGGAGGCATGTCCGCGACGGCGGCGACGGGCACGAATCGGCTCGATCCTCGGTACGCCACGGTGGTGCCCTTTCAGTGATTCGACGCATTTGCAGTATACGTCGCCGTCCCCGCGCGGCTTGCTATGATCGGCCATTCTTACACAAGCACACGGAGGGGACCATGCTCTACGAGCTGCGGATCTACGAGACGGTGCCGGGCCGCTTGCCCAACCTGCATAAGCGCTTCGAGACGATCACGCTCAAGATCTGGGAGCGCCACGGGATCAAGCAGGCCGGATTCTGGACGGCCGAGGTCGGCACGTCGAACGAGCTGACCTATTTGCTCCAGTGGGAGAGCCTGGCCGAGCGCGAGGAGAAGTGGCTCGCGTTCCAGAACGACCCGGAGTGGATCGAGAAGCGCGCGCAGACTGAGGCCGACGGCCAAATCGTCGCGCGGGTGCGGAACAGCTTCCTGCGCCCGACCCCATACTCCAGCGTCAAATAGCCCGCCGGACGCGCAATACAGTCGTCAACCCGCCCCCGTCTCCCCCTCTCCCGCGTCAGGGAGAGGGGGCCGGGGGTGAGGATTTTCCGAGAAGCTCAGCCCTCGCGGGGGAACACCTGGACCCGCCGATACGGTTCTCGGCCCAGGCTGCGCGAGCCGAGATTGTACCGCTCCGCGAGCTGGTGCTGGAGGCGGCGCACGTACGAGCTTTGCGGGGCGAGCTCGATCGGGCGCGCCTCGGAGAGCACGTGCGAGATGGCGTCTTCCGTCTCCTGGAGCGCCGACGAGGTCGCCGAGACCGCCCCTACGTCCATCTGCACGATGCGCGTAAGCCCCTCCTCGATCTGACCGCCGCTATTCCCGCGCAGGACGTAGATCGGCGTGCCGTTCGATTCGGCATCGCGGAGCGGCTGCGGCTTGCGGCGGTAGTAGTTCTTGAGGGTGAGGACCACGTCCGCCTCGCTCGGCTCCTCGGCCAGCACGAGCGGCAGCCGCATCGAGCGGATGACCTGCTCCATGCGGGACCGATTGACGCCGAACGGGTAGATCCGCTTCACCCGCGGGTCGGCGCCCTCGCCCCGCTCTGGGCGGTTGGTAACCGCGTCGCCGATCCGCGTCGCCGCCTCCGATTCGTCCGAAGTCCAGCCGAACGACGCGGGCGTGGTCACGCCATCGTCGTCGAGCGCCGGACCGCGCCGGCCGCCGCGCGGAATCTGGCGCGGGATGACCGGACGCTCGATGCGGACTTCGCCATCCTCGTCGCGGTACCGAACCGTTGCCGGTCGAGGCTGGCCGCGCAGCATCGCGTCCACGACCGCGGCGACGTCGGGGTGGACGGCCACTCGGCTCCAGTTCTGGATCTCGATGATGACGTCGAAGGTCGGGGGCGCCTTCCGCTCGAGCACCGATTTCTGCGTCCCCCGCCGGCGCGCCTCCTCGTCCCCCAGGGTGACGGTCTGGATGCCGCCGATCAGATCGGCGAGCGTCGGGTTCTGCATCAAGTTCTCGAGCGTGTTGCCGTGGGCCGTGGCGATGAGCTGCACGCCCCGCTCGGCAATCGTGCGCGACGCCTGCGCCTCGAGCTCCGTCCCGATCTCGTCGATGACGATTACTTCGGGCATGTGATTCTCGACCGCTTCGATCATGACGGCGTGCTGCGCCGTCGGCGTCGGCACCTGCATGCGGCGCGCGCGCCCGACGGCCGGGTGAGGGATGTCCCCGTCGCCCCCGATCTCGTTCGACGTATCGACGATAATGGTGCGCTTGCGGAGGTCGTCCGCGAGCACGCGGGCCGCCTCGCGCAGCATGGTCGTCTTCCCGACGCCGGGCCGGCCCATCATCAGCACGCTCTGACCGGACTCGATCAGGTCGCGGATGATCTCGATCGTCCCGTACACCGAGCGCCCCACGCGGCAGGTCAGCCCGATCACGATCCCCTTGCGGTTGCGGATGGCCGAGATGCGGTGCAGCGTGCGCTCGATACCGGCGCGGTTGTCGTCACCGAAGTGCCCGATCCGCCCGATCACGTAGTCGATGTCGGTGGACGTGATCGGCTCAGGCCGCAGGAGCAGCTCGCGGCCCGGCAGGCGGGCCTCGGGCTCGCGACCGAGATCCATCACCACTTCGAGCAGCTCGTCGCGCTGGGGCAGCGACTCGAGCGGCTCGCGGATGCGTGGCGGCAGGACGTCAAGCAATAGCCCGAGGTCGTCGGTGACTCGGAGCTCGGGCACGAAGCGTGGCTGTTCGTGTGCGTGAGCCATTAGCCTCCAGCAATCTTTACGGGAACGAACTGGCGCTCAGGGACGCGTACCGTGAGCTGCCGCACGTAGACGTCGAAGCGACCGACCTCCTTGAAGCCGAAGCGTTGGAGCACCGAGGCCAGGCCGGCCTGATATTCACGGACGGTCGAGTAGACTGCCGCCTTCTCGCTCGTCTGTTTCAGGGCGTACCCGATGAAGCGGTCAAGCATGGATTCGTACTTGGGATGGACGAGCAGCTCGAGGTACTGGCTCCGCTGTCCGTAGACCACCTCGAGCCAGCCCGCAAGCCCCTCGCCCAGCTCCCACACGTATTGGTGACGGTCCCCGACGAGCGTCGGCGCCCAGCGACGGCGCCCGCGGTGGAGCGCCGACCACTCGTCGTACGTCATCGCCTCGGCCGACCGCACGATCGGCGGGACGGCCGCGTTGTAGAGATGGAACAGCAGCTGCTCATCGGCGCGGAGGCGTGGCCGCCCCTCGTAGAAATTGTCGCCCCTCGAGGCGCTGAATGGCGGATCGAGGCGGTGGATCGTGACGCCGGTGTATCGCTCGCAGGCCGAACGCTGGGCGATCTCGACGTTCGACTTGCCGGCGCCCATCTCGACGAACACGCGGCGAGCGCCCTGGCTGACGGCCTCTTGGCCGACCGTTTCGAGCAGGGCGACCGCGACCTCCGCACGTTCGGCGATGATGTGAAGGTGCTCGACGTCCCAGACCAGGCCCCCGACGCGCCCGCGTGCCACCACAAGCCCCACGGTGCCGCCGTCGTCCACCGCGATCCACGCCCGCCCCCAGCCCGCGCCGAACCCGAACGGCTGGCGGAACGCGACGGAGGTCGGCAGCGTGCTGCTCTCCGGCTGGACCTTCGGCCAGGTGTGCGCGGTGAGCTCCGTCACGTCGGCTCGCCGCAGGAACATGCCGAGATTGACCAGGTCGGTCGGGCGAAGCGGGCGAATGCGAATCGAACGATCCAAATCGCGAACCTTCGAGAGTGATTCTACAGCAGTCGGGCCCCGAAATGGTGTCCCCTGGGCGACTATGGTCGGCCTTTATAATGGGGTGCATGTCCTCGACCGCGCCCCTGCCTCACCACGACCCGATGCCTACCCTACCCGCTGGCGGTGGAGCCCATGGCGAGACGCTCACACCGGCGTCCGGCCGCGGGCACCTTGGCGCGCTCCTCACTGCCCCGGCGTTCGCGCTGCAGTTCCTGACGGTGGCGCCGCCGATCGTCCGACGCGTGCCGCGTCTGCCGGAGCTTGGCGCGGCCGAAGCGTTCTTTCCGGCCACCGGGATGGTGCTTGGATTGTGCCTCGTCGGCGCCGATCTGCTGCTTGCCCAGGTCGTTGCACCGATCGTGCGCGACATGCTGCTCGTGGCGCTCCTGGCCGCCATGACCGGTGCGCTGCACCTCGACGGCGTCGTGGACACCTTCGACGGGCTCTTTGCGTCGGGCGGCCCGGAGGCGCGCCTGGCGATCATGCGCGATCCGCGCGCCGGCACGTTCGGCGTGGTGGGGGTCGTGGCGCTGCTGGGGCTCAAGGTCGCGGCGGTCGGTGCGCTGCTACCGGAGCTGCGCATGCCCGCGCTCATCCTGGCGCCGTGCCTGGGACGCTGGGCCATCGTGCAATCGACGTGGCTCTTTCGCTATGCCCGACCCCAGGGGCTCGGTCGGGCGTTCAAGGACGCCGTCAGGCCCGCGCATGCCATCGCGGCCGGCGTGTCGGCGATCCTCCTCGCCGCGCTGCTGCTGGGATGGCCGGGGATCGCGATCTTCGGGATCGCCAGCGCATGCGCGCTCGGCGTTGGCGTGTTCGCGGCCGGTCGATTGAACGGATTGAGCGGCGACACCTATGGTGCCGTCTGCGAATGGACAGAGGTAGTCGTGCTGCTGATCTGCGGGTCGCGCATGCTGGCCCACGCCGCATGACGTCACTCGATGCAACCATCGCACGGGTGCGGCCTCTCGACGCCTCCGCCGTTCGAGCGGCTCGGGCGCGTCAGGACCAGCTTGCGAAGCCGGCCGGCAGCCTCGGCAGCCTCGAACGGCTCTACATCCAGCTTGCCGGCATCGGCGGGGCGCCCCTGCCCTCGGTCGAGCGCCCGTGCATCGCGATCATGGCGGCCGATCATGGCGTGGCCGATGAGGGCGTCAGCGCGTATCCCCGCCAGGTCACGGCGGAGATGGTGCGCAACTTCGCTCGCGGCGGCGCGGCCATCAACGTGCTCGCCCGCGAGGCCGGGGCGCGGATCGTCGTGGCCGACTTCGGCATCGATTGGCCCCCCGCCGATCGACCAACTGCCGTGGTCGATTGCTCGATCGCCAGGGGCACCGAGAACTTCGCGCGCGGACTGGCGATGAGCCGCGCCCTGGCCCTTGCGAGCATCGAGGCCGGCATTCGGCTCGCGGAGCGGTGCATTGCCGAGGGAGCCGACCTGCTCGCGCTCGGCGAGATGGGCATCGGCAACACCACGTCGGCCGCCGCGATCATCGCGGCCATGACCGACCGGCCTGCCGAGGCGGTGACGGGCTTCGGCACCGGCGTGGATGGCTCCGGATGGCGCCGAAAGGTGGGCGTCGTTGAACTGGCGCTGCGCCGCCTTGCGTCAACGCGCGCCGGTCGAGGCGCGTCGGATCCGCTGACCGTGCTCTCGCACGTCGGCGGTTTCGAAATCGGCGGACTGGCGGGCGCCATGCTCGGCGCCGCCGCCTTCCGTCGTCCGGTCGTCGTCGATGGGGTGATCGTCGCCGCCGGCGCGCTCCTCGCCGTGGCGCTGTGCCCGGAGGTCCGCTCGTATCTGATCGCCTCGCATCGCTCGGCCGAGCCGGGGCACCGCATCGCGCTCGAATTCTTGGAGCTCGAGCCGCTGATGGACCTCGGCCTGCGCCTCGGCGAGGGCAGCAGCGCGGCGCTCGCGCTGGGTCTCATCCGCGCGGCCTGCCGCCTGCCCCGCGAGATGGCGACCTTCACCGAGGCGGGCGTGTCGGGTCGGGACGAGGCCCGCGACGACATTCTCGACTCGGCGCGCCCGACGGCGCCCACCGCGTCCGCGTCCAGGCAGGGTGCCATCGACGCGCACGCTCGTGCCCGTGGCCGCGCGCCGAGTGAGTAGCCGGCGGCCGGCCCGCGTCCTGATGGTGCAGGGGACGGCGTCGCACGTCGGCAAGAGCACCCTGGTTACGGCGCTCTGCCGCATCCTGCGCCAGGACGGCCACCGAGTGGCCCCCTTCAAGTCGCAGAATATGGCCTTGAATTCGTTCGTGGCGGCCGAGGGCGGCGAGATCGGCCGGGCGCAGGCGGTCCAGGCCGAGGCGGCCGGCCTCGATCCGTCGCTGGACATGAACCCGATCCTCCTCAAGCCGGAGGGCGACGCGCGGTCGCAGGTGATCGTGAACGGCCGCTCGGTCGGCTCGCGGACGGCCGCCGACTACCAGCGCTGGAAGCTGGAGCTCTGGCCGACCGTCACGGCCGCGCTGGACCGACTGCGCGCCGCGTACGACGTGGTTGTCGTCGAGGGCGCCGGCAGCCCGGCCGAGATCAACCTGCGCCACGCCGACCTGGCCAACATGCGCGTCGCGCTCCACGCCGAGGCGCCGGTGCTGCTTGTGGGCGACATCGACCGAGGGGGTGTCTTCGCGTCGCTGTACGGCACCCTCGCCCTGCTCGAACCGGCCGAGCGCGCGCTGGTGTGCGGCTTCGCGATCAACAAGTTTCGCGGCGATCCGGCGATCCTGGAGCCGGGCTTGGAGATGCTCCGCGAGCGGACCGGCGTCCCTGTCCTGGGCGTCATCCCGTTGCTCCAGCACCTGGATCTGCCCGAGGAAGACTCGCTCGGCATCGCCGACAGCCGCCATGACCACGACACGGCCGACGGCAGCGACGCTAAGGACGGCGTTCTTGCCGGTGACCGAACCATCGACGTCGCCGTCATCCGCCTGCCCCGCATCGCGAATTTCGACGACTTCGCGCCGCTGGCCGCCGATTCACGCACCCGCGTGCGTTACGTCGAGCGCGCCTCGCAGCTCGGCCGCCCGAGCCTCGTGATGCTGCCCGGAACCAAGACCACGATCGAAGATCTCGCATGGCTGCGCGCGAGCGGCCTGGCCGACGCGATCCGCCAGCTCAGCGCCGAGCGGGTGCCGATCTTCGGCGTCTGCGGCGGCTACCAGATGCTCGGGCAGCATATCCTAGACCCCGATGGCGTCGAGTCCGACCGGCGCGAGGCGGCCGGCCTGGGCCTGCTGCCCATCGAGACGACGTTTGTCGCTCCGAAGCGCACCTGCCGTATCGTCGGCACCGTCGTGGCAGATTCGGGCCTGCTCGCCGCCGCTCGCCGGAGCGCCGTGATCGGCTACGAGATCCACATGGGCCGCACCGACGCGCGCGGCGCGGTCCGGCCCCTGCTGCGCATCACCGAGCGCTCGGGCGAGGCTGCCAATGACCTCGACGGCCTCGTGTCAGATGATGGGCTCGTCGCCGGCACGTACGTGCATGGCCTGTTCGACAACGACGACCTCCGACATGCCCTGCTCAACCGGCTCGCGGGCGCGTCCGGATCAGTCTCGCCGCCTCGCGCAGTCATTTCGACTCGCCTGGCACGCGAAGCCCAGTACGATGCGCTCGCCGACGCCGTTCGTGCGTCACTGGACATCGGCGCGCTCAAGCGCGCAAGCGGCCTAGACTGAGCACTTCGCGGCGTGTCCCTCCGATGGTCGGACCCACTCCGGCCTACAATACGCTCGATGCGTAGATCGTCTGTTCGACATCCAGTCCTGCACGGCCGCGAATCATGACCGCCATCCCGACCGCGTCCGCGCCTGCCACGAGCGCGCCGTCCGCTTCCCCGCCGCCCCGTGGATCGGACGTGCGCCTGCCCCGCGCGCTCGGCGTCGATCCGGGGCTCACGCGGACCGGGTGGGCGCTGGTCGAAGGGCTGGGGCGGCGCTACCACTTGATCGACGCCGGCATCGTGGCGCCGCGCGGGGGCCAATCGGACGAGGATCTCGCGCCGCGCCTCGCGGACGGCTACGCGCAATTTCGCACCGTCCTCGACGCGACCGTGCCCGACCTCGTGGTGATCGAGGACATCTTCGCGTCCCCGCGCTTCCCGAGGGCGGCGCTGAAGATGGCGCACCTGCGCGGCGTGCTCTGCCTCGCGGCGGCCCAGGCCGGCCTGCGAGTGATGCCGCTGACGGCCACCACCGTCAAGCAGCGGCTGACCGGCAACGGGCATGCCTCGAAGGAGCAAGTGCAGCGCATGGTGTTCGAGCTGTGCGACGTCACGGGCGTCAAGGTGCCGAACGACCTCAGTGATGCCGTGGGCCTGGCGATCGCCGGGCTGCACCAGCTTCGCTACGCGCGGCCGATGCGATGATCGCCGCGTTGCGGGGGACGTATCGCGGACGCAGCGGCGACGCCATCGTCCTGGACGTGGCCGGCGTCGGCTACGAGGTGCTGCTGCCGCCGGTGGTCGAGCAGTCGCTCGGGCCGCTCGCGGACGGCACGCCGCTCAATCTCAAGATCGCGTACATCGCAACTCGCGACGCGCCCACCCCTGTGCTGTACGGCTTCGCCCGCGACGAGGAGCGGCAGTTCTGGAACCTCCTCAAGTCCGTCAACCGCGTGGGGCCGAAGGGCGCCTGCCGCGCGATGGTGCTGCCGATCAACCGCATCGCCGACGCCATTCGCGAGCAGAACATTCGGCTGGTCGATAGTTTGCCGGGCATCAGCCCGGCCGGCGCGGAGAAGATCGTTGCAAGCCTGCGCCAGAAGATGGCCCAGTTCGCCGCGCTCGAAGAGCTGGAGAGCGCCGGCGCCGCGCCCTCCGACGACGAGCTCCAGCGTCTGGCGGTCGATCTGCTGGTCGGGATGGGCATCAAGCGGCCCGACGCGACGCGCGCGGTTGCGCGGCTCGTCAAGGAGCAGCCGCACTTGGCGAGCGTCGAGGACGTGGTCATGGAATACTTCCGCAAATGAGTCGGCTCACATGAGCGGGCGGAGATGATCGGGGACCAGCGGCTCGTGTCACCGTGGGAAGATCCGGAAGATGTGGGCGACGCCGGCTCCCTTCGGCCCGCCTCGCTCGACACATTCATCGGGCAGGAGGCGCTCAAGGAGCGGCTCGGCATCGCCATCCGCGCCGCCCAGGAGCGGAGCGAGCCGCTCGACCACGTCCTGTTCCACGGCCCGCCGGGCCTCGGCAAGACGACCCTGGCGCGGATCATCGCCCATGAGATGGGCGGCCAGCTACACACGGCCTCGGGACCGGCCCTCGAAAAAACCGCCGACCTCATGGGCATCCTGACCAATCTCGACGAAGGCCACGTCCTGTTCATCGACGAGATTCACCGCACGCCGCGCACGATCGAGGAGTACCTCTACCCCGCGATGGAGGACTTCGCGGTCGATTTCGTGCTCGACAAGGGGCCGTACGCAAAGGCGATTCGCCTGCCAGTGAAGCGCTTCACGCTGGTCGGAGCCACGACGCGAGCCGGGCTGCTGGCGTCGCCGCTGCGCGACCGATTCGGGTTGATGTTCCACCTCGATTTCTACGCGCCCGAAGACCTCCAGACGATCGTGCAGCGGTCGGCGGACTTGCTCGGCGTCGATCTGCGCGCCGAGGCGGCCGTCGAGATCGCGCGGCGCTCGCGGGGGACGCCGCGCATCGCGAATCGCCTGCTGCGGCGGGTGCGCGACTTCGCCCAGGTGAAGGGCCACGACGTGGTCGAGCTCGGCGTGGCGCGGGCGTCGCTCATGCTCGAAGGGGTCGATAACGAGGGCCTCGACGAGCTCGACCGCAAGGTGCTGCTCGCGATCGTCGTGCGCTACGGCGGCGGGCCGGTCGGCATCGAGGCGCTCGCCGCGACGCTCCAGGAGGAGACGGACACGCTGGCCGATGTGGTCGAGCCGTACCTCCTGAAAGAGGGCTTCCTGATCCGCACGCCGGCCGGCCGTCGCGCCACCCTGCGCGCCTACGAGCATCTCGAGATCGAGCCGCCCCGCTCCGCGCCGCCCAACCAGCCCCCGTTGCTCTGAATCCCAGGCACGGTTGGACGGTCGGCGCCCAACCGCTTACCGCCAGAGCGCGCGGGTCTCGAACGCCGTTACCGCGCCGATGCGCGTCGGTCGAACGCCCTCCTCGGCCATGTTCTCGAGGAACGTTCGGTAGTCTCGCCGCGTGCGGTCGCGCCCATCGGCCAGGAAGTACGCCACCCGATACTGGTCGATGAACCGCCGCAGATCGTCTTCGTTGAGATTGTGCGGGATGAGCACTGTCGGACGTCCGGTGAAGAGGCTGACCGGCCAGGGCTGGCCGGCCGCCAGCACGGCGTCCCGCTCCGTCCGCGCCAGGGTCCAGGTGACGACGCCGGCAAGGTCGTCGTCGTTGATCCACCGAGGCGGACCGGTCCAGAGCAGACCGGCATCGACCCTTGTGCCGGTCGGCCGATCGAGGTAGGAGAACTCCCCCTGGTGCTGCTCGACGAGCCGTGGGAGCCAGGCGAGCGCGACCGCCACGACGAACGCGCATCCCAGATAGGTCGATGAGATCGCCCGGACGTTCGGCCGTTGGAAGGTCGACGCCAGGACCGCGAGCAGGCGCTCGATCGCGCGGAAGAGGCCGTCCACGCCGAATGGGAGCAGCAACAGCAGCGTCGGCAGCAGGAATCGGTCCTGCCAGGACGCCCAGGTGAGCGAATAGAACAGGTAGTTCGCGATCGCGACCGCCAGGGCAATCCAGACCGCGCGCCGGTACCGCCCCCGCACCAGTGCCAGGAACGCCAGCGGCCAGGCCGGCAGGAGCGGCGGCAGCCAGGCCGGGTCGAGGAACAGCCAGCGCACGTACGTCAGCGCCAGGCTGGCGACCGTCTCGACGATGAAGTGGAGGTTGGCCGGGATGAACTCCGCGGGCGTGGACAGCTGCACGAAGAAGCCGTCCTCGATCACGTCGCGGTCCGATCTGACGGCGTAGAGGTACGTCTTGCCGAGATAAATCAGCCGCCCACGTGTCACCAGGCTGAACAGGGTCATCGGTACCACGACCAGCGCCGCGCCGGCGCCCATGGCCAGGAGCGGCTTGATGAGGCGTCGGCGATCAGACGTGACGAGGATCGTCACGCCGGCCGCGACTAGGCCAAGCAGCAGGACCGGTGGCCGCGCGAGGTAGCCGAATCCGACGGCCACACCAGCCAACGCGAACGGCCAGACCGCCGGCCTATCGACGGTCCCGACCAGGAGCCGGACCAACGCGAGCGTGAGCAGCGTCGATAGCGCTTCGGTCATCAGCGGGATCTGCACCGTTGAGGCGACGGGATTGGTCGCCGCCAGGATGCCGGCCGCTATGCCGATCCGCTTGCCGAACAGCAGCGCACGGATCGAGCAGACGAGTGCCGCGGCGATCGCTCCGACGAGCGAGTGGACTGCTTGCACCGCCCGCAGGTCCAGCCCGAGCCACGACAGCGCGGCGATGGCGACCGTCAGGAGCGGCGGGCGATGGAGCAGCCCGTCGGTGACGACCTCCGTGCCGCCGACGAAATAGGCCTTGATGCCGAGCCGATAGCCCTCCCCATCGACGAGTCGGCGCGCGATATCGACGTACTCGACCATGTCCGGGCTCAGTTGGACGACCCGCGCCGAGGACGGTAGGTACAGCGCCAGGGTCAGGAGGGCGATCCAGAGGGCCGGCGAGGCGATGAGCTGTCGCACGCGACGGGGCACGCGGCGGAGCCCGCCGCATGACTGGCTGCAGATCGCGGCGTCCAACCGGCTCGACGCGCCCGCCCGAGGCGACTGACGTTGGGAGATTGGGCGCATGCCGATACCCAAGCGTCAGGCCGGAGTCAATTCTACTCCCCGGCGACGAGCCTCGATTGCGGATCGGGCGGGCAGGCGACGAAACATCTGGCCGAGTCTAGCAGATCGTGGAACTGTGACACTCGCGAGTCGGTGACGGCCCCTGGCGCTCGGTTAGAGACTGGCGCTATAGAATGTGCCGCGCCGTGCTGTCTATGCATCCGGTCGTGGCGCGGGTGAGGTACATGCAATCCTCCGATCCGTCCATCAGCCTCGTGAATGGTACCACCGCCCCCCAGTTCCCGTCCTCGACCGGTGGCGCGGGTCCAATCTCCTTCGGTCGGCGCGCCCGATCGCAGCTGACTATCTATCGTCCGTCGGCGAGGCATGAGCCACGAGTCACGCGCAGTGAACGTGCCCACCGCCCTGCCCGAGGTCGCGCGGCGAACATCCACCGACACCGCGCTCCGCAGTCGGCCGAAGCCGTCGATGCAGCGAGAACTCGCCCTGGGACTTTTCCTCCTCCTCTGCTATGGCTTCTTTCGCCAGGTACCCGGTTGGAACGAGTTCAGCCGCTACGACCTCGTGATGGCACTCGTCGACGATCGCACCACGCGCATCGACAGGTACCACACCAACACCGAAGATAAGTCTTTCTCTCGCGGCCACTACTACTCCGACAAGCCGCCCGGCGCCGCGCTGCTTGGCGTGCCGGCATATGCCCTACTCCGCACGGTCTCGCGTCTCGCAGGAGTCGAGGATCCCGACGATCGAGCCGCCATCCACGCTCTTGCGTTCGGCGCGGCCGGGATCCCGACGATGCTGTCGGCGATCCTGCTCCTGCGCGTCCTTCGAAGCGTCGTCGGAGAGGCGTGGGCCCTCACGATGACCGTCGGTTACGCACTCGGCACGATCGCCTTTCCCTTCGCGACCATGTACTTCGGCCATGGAGCGGCCACGGCCTCCGTGTTTGCCACGTACTACTTACTCCGGCCCCAACGCGCGGGAGGGTCCGCGCAGCGCTCGCTTTGGGCGGGGTTCTTCGCGGGCTGGGCGATCCTCATCGATACCGGTGCCTCGCTCGCAGTCGGTGCGCTGCTCGTGTACGCGCTCCGGCGCGACCGTCGAGCGCCGTTCCTGATGATGCTTGGCGCGCTGCCGCCGGCCGTGATGCTACTCGGCTACAACTGGATATCGTTCGGCGGCCCGTTCAGCGTCGGATACACCAATCTCACGCACCCGGGGTTCGCCCAGGCGATGGGCCAGGGCGTACTCGGCGTGACCCTACCTCAAGCTGACATCTTGAAGGAAATCCTCGTCGGTCCGCGCGGGATCCTCTTCCTCTCGCCGTGGCTCGCGTTCGTGCCGCTTGGCCTTCGAGCCGCGCGACGCGCGGACATTCGCGACGATGGCGCACTCTGCGCGGCGATCGTCGCGATGTACCTCGTGGCGAACGCGGGGTACCACGACCCATTCGGCGGCTGGTCACCCGGTCCCCGTTTCCTCACCACGGCACTCCCGTTCGCGACGTTACTGGTGGCGCTCGGGCCACGGAGTGTTCGGCCGGTGACGCTCGTCCTGATGGTCTGGTCCTGGGCCGTCGCCGCGATAGCCACCGCGACGGTCCCGAATGCGCCGACGGGCGTGACCCATCCGCTGCCCGATCTCTGGCTGCCGCGTGTGCTGACCGGCTACCCGGCCGAGACGACCGCCTGGCTGTACTGGGGTCTCCCCGGAGCGCAGCCGCTGCTCGTCCTTGGCCTGGCGGCGACGGTCGCCACGGTCGCCATCGGTGCGACTAGCCACCCGACCCGCCTGACTGCCGCGCTCGCGAGGGCAAGCCTTGGAGTGCTGGCGGTTCTCACGGTCGGACTTGGCGTGCCCTTCGATCTGCCGGCTAGCCTTGGCCGCGATGGCGCAGTCGTCGACACCACGACCAGCATCGCAGTCGTTCGGGCGGGGGTCACGCCGGTTCCGTCCGAAGACGGGGGGCGGCTCATCGAAGTCTGGGGCCAGTTGCAGAACCGCGGCGCAGCGTCGGAGGCGACCAACGTCCAGTTCGCTGTTTACGGCCCCGATGGCGACCGCGTGTGGTCGGGATCCTCTCGTCGAGTGCGGTGGCGTGCGGGAGAGCGCAGACGCCACTGGGCACAGTGGTCCCCCGACGGCGCCGCTCCGGGGGAGTACCGGGTCGAGGTGTCGGTCGTCTCGACGGACCAGCGCACCACGTTGGTTCGGATGGACGTAGTCGCCCAGATTCGCGTGGGAGTCGATGGATACGCGATCCGCCAGGGCTAGCTGGGCCATCACCACACTCGGGACTGCCTTCCTTAGCGGCGCGACATGAACAGGCGTGCGCGGATGCCGGGGACTGATGCGTCCTCGGTCGCGACGTACGAGCGACGCGCGAGCTCGTTGACGTTGCGCGACCCGCCATCGGCGCCAAACTGGATGAGCCAGAAGCGCCTCTTGTCGGGCAGCGCGTCCGACAGGACGACCTCCGCGCTCCAGGCGGGCGAGCGCCGGTCGGCCTGGAGCCAGACGCGCGGCACTTGCGCGAGCACGCCGTGTCGCTCGGAGTAGTGGTCGAAGACGTCCGGCCTGTGGCCGTCGAAGACTAGCACATCATTCGCCTGCACGCGCGGGGCAATCGCCAACACGAGGTTCCGCCACGGCGGCTTGTGGGGCATCGCCATGTACTCCCGCACGCCCAGCAGGAGCAGCGCGAAGACGATGGCAGCCGCGGCGTAGCGGGCCGGGGCCGGCGAGATCGCGACGAGCCCGCGCGCGGCGAGGACGTAAAGCGGGATGGATGCCGCGATCAGGAACCGGGGAACGAAGAGAGGAATCGCGACGATCGAGATCAGGTACGCCAGGACCATCGGGACGAGCAAGAGGGACAGCATGAGGGGCAGGCCAACGCGGCGCTCGCCCGCGAGGCTCGCGCCGTCGTGATAGAGCCCATCGCCCCTCCGGACGGAATCCGCCGGGCCCGCGTAGTCGTCCTCGACGCCGCCCTGATGGGGGCGTGGACCGCTGCGCTGCCCGTCGTCGGGATCGACGGCACGCTGCCTTGGAGTCGGTCGCCAGTGCATCGGTAGCCAGTACGAGAGACCGCCGAGCAGGCAGAGGAGCGCATAGGCAGCCAGGAGCGGCGTCGAGTCTGACGAGAACTGCGTGAACGTATCCACCACGCTTCGGACACCAGTCGGCGGGATCCAATCGACCCGCTCAGCGCCCGGGTTCAGCGCGAGAAACGCGAGCCAGGGTCCTACGCTGGCGGCCACCACCGCCTGCACGGCGATCCAGCGTCCCACCAAGCGCCGCGGGAGGCCGGCGGCGAACAGGAGGTAGGCGACGAAGGCATTGTGGGCGGCGATCGTCAGCAGCCCGAAAAGGTGGGTGTAGGCAAGCATTGTCGCCGCGACGGCGTAGAGGGCCGCGTTGCTCAGGGTGAAGGCGCGGCAGGCGCGCAGCAAGGCCCAGGAAGACACGGCCGCCAGCAACGCCAGGGTCGCGTACATGCGCGCGTCCTGGGCGTGCCAGATGTGCATCGTGGAGAGGGCGACGAACCCGGCCGCGACCACGCCGGTCGCACGATCGAATGCCGAGCGCGCTAGCAGGTACGTCGCCAGGATACCGAAGGTGCCCATCAGCGCGGATGGCAGGCGGAGCCAGAACTCGCTGGACGGGGCAACGGCGAGCCAAGCGTACGTGAGGAGGTAATACAGTGGCGGATGCGTGTCGCGGTAGGTCGTTGCGAAGGAGGACGCATGGTGGAGGGTCGCTACCTCGTCGGTCCAGAAGTCGTCGGCACCGAGGTGCCACAGCCGAAGGAGGCCGCCGACGAGCACGACCGCGAGCGGGGCCGTCAGGCGGAGCCACCGCGGCGACTCGCCTTGCGGCACGTCGCGTACGTCGGTGCATCGGCCGCCCACGCCGGCTCCGGGCTCGCTTACAGACCGCACCCGCAACAGCCCTCCGTTCGTAACTCGGACAGCTCGCCTCCGGCGCCCAAGGTTGGCGGGACTATTCAACGATCGGCGGCGCAGGTGCAACCCGCTTCGCCGCGCGCCCAGGCGACGACACACGCGGACTCGCGCCTGGCGTCGCAGCGGCGGGCTTGGACATCCGCGCGATTTGCGGCTATCCTTCGCGCTACGCGGGCTCGTTGACAGTCGAACAGTCGCTCCTTGGGTGGCCCCGAGCGTGTCGTTGCGCGCGGGGCAGAATAGGGAAGGCGGTGAGAATCCGCCACGGTCGCGCCACTGTAAGCGAGGAGCCAGCCGGTAGCATGCCACTGTCCCCACGGGACGGGAAGGCGCCGGCGGCGACGATCCGCGAGTCAGGAGACCTGCCCAGGTGAGTCGGGTTGCCGCTCTTCGCGCCAGAGAGCCCGCCCGATACGGTGGCATGGTCGGGGTCGTTCGCGACCGTACCAGCTCACACCGTCTCGTGTCGGCCTCCGAGGTGCCCCGTGGCACTCGGGGGCTTTTGCGTTGCACGACCGCGTAGCCCGGGCTGGTTCGGCGCGGTCGAACGGCGGGATACGCGGGCGACGAGGCTTGCGAGCGGCGGGGCGGGCACGGAGGTCGAGATGGCGCACGAGAAGAAACCCACACGCGGTCTGGTCATCATCAACACCGGCAACGGCAAGGGCAAGACAACCGCCGCGCTCGGCCTGACCCTGCGGGCGGCCGGCAATGGCTTCAAGGTGCTGGTCATCCAATTCATCAAGGGGCGCTGGAAGACCGGCGAAACGAAGTCGCTCGAGGCGCTCGCGCCGAACGTGCAGCTCGTCCGCATGGGCATGGGGTTCACCATCGAGCGCCTGCGCGACAAGCGCATCCCGATGGAAGAGCACGAAGAGGCCGCCCACCAGGCGTTCGCCCGCGCCAGCAAGGTCGTGCTGGCGGACGACTACGACATGATCGTGCTCGACGAGATCCTCGGCTCGATCAAGGCGAGGCTGATCCCGCTCGACGACGTGCTCGGCCTGATCCGGGACAAGCCGGCGCGGCTCCACCTCGTCCTCACCGGCCGCGGCGCCCCGCCGGAGCTGATCGACGCCGCCGACTTGGTGACGGAGATGGTCCCGATCAAGCACCCGTACGACCGGGGCATTCCGGCGCAGAGGGGCATCGAGTTTTGAACCTCGAACATGCCGTTCAGGACGCCGCCACGATCGTCGTCCTGAGCACCGCCGACACCGATCTCCTGACGCTCAGCCACGCGCTGCGGGAGACTGACGCGGCGGTGCCGAGGGTGCGCGCCGCGAATCCCGCGACGCTGCCATCCGCCGAGGCTGCCCAGGCGTGGCTTGACGGGGCTCTGGCGGACGCGCGCGTCGTCGTGGTGCGGCTGCTGGGCGGCCCGCGCGCCTTCGACCACGGCTGGGCGAACCTCGTCCGCGCCTGCGCCGAGCGCGACATCCCGCTCATCGCGGTGCCAGGCGACCGCGCCCCCGACCTCGACCTCCAGGCAGCTTGCACCGCCGACGGCGCGATCGTCCAGGCCGTCTTCGAGTACCTGACGCGCGGCGGCGGCGAGAACACCGTGCAACTGCTGCATCTCCTGTCAGACGCCTACTTCGGGACCGAGCTCGGCACCCTGCCACCGACCGACGTGCCTTGGGAGGGCCTCTACCATCCGGCCGAGCCGTCCGGCCTCGCCCCCGACGAGTATCTCCAACACAGGTACGAGCGGGCTACTGAACATGCGCCAGTCGTGGGGCTGCTCTTCTACCGCGCGCACTGGATGAGCCGCAATCTGGCCTTCGTTGACGCGCTGATCGAAGCGCTGGAGGCCGAGGGCTGCATCCCGCTGCCGATCTTCTGCTACAGCTTGAAGGGCGGCCCGAGCGGCGTGCCGGCTGTCTTCGCCGACTATCTCATGGCCCCGGACGGCACCTCGCGAGTGGACGCCGTCTTGAACACGCTGAGCTTCGCGATGAGCCAGGTCGAGGTCAAGGGCGTCAGCGTCGCGAGCGGCTGGTCGGTCCAGGCGCTCGACCGGCTGGACGTGCCGGTGCTGCAGGCGATCGTCTCGACCAGCACTGCCGCGCAGTGGGCCGCGAGCGACTCGGGACTCAGCCCGATCGACACGGCGATGAACGTGGCGATGCCGGAGTTCGACGGCCGCATCATCGGGGTACCGATCTCGTTCAAGCAGGAGTCGTCCGAGGACGCGCTGATGGGCGCGCGGCTGATGCGCTACGCGCCGGCCCCCGACCGAGTGCGGTTCATGGCCGGACTGGCGGCGAACTGGGCGCGCCTGCGCCGCACGCCGCCGGCCGAGCGCCGCGTCGCCATCGTCCTGAGCAACTACCCGACCAAGAATTCCCGCATCGGCAACGCGGTCGGCCTCGACACGCCGGCCTCGGTGCTCAACATCCTGCGGGCGATGCAGGCCGAGGGCTACACAATCAGTGAGCTACCGGAGAGCGGCGACGCGCTGATCCACCAGCTCATCGACCGCTGCTCCTACGACAAGGACTTCCTGACCGAGACGCAGCTCGCGTCCGCGCCCGGCCGCTTCGACCTGGGCGGCTACCGCACATTGTTCGACGGATTCACCAGCACCGTGCAAGCCCAGCTGCGCGACGCCTGGGGCGAGCCGCCGGGCGAGGTGTACCGCGACGGCGACGCGCTGGTCGTGCCCGGCTTGCAGTTCGGCAACGCGTTCGTCGGGATCCAGCCGCCGCGCGGCTTTGGCGAAAACCCGATCGCGATCTACCACTCGCCCGATCTGACCCCGACCCACCACTACCTGGCCTACTACGGCTGGCTGCGCGACGAGTTCGGCGCGCACGCCATCGTCCACGTCGGCAAGCACGGCACGCTCGAATGGCTGCCGGGCAAGAGCCTCGGGCTCTCGGCGTCGTGCTACCCGGAGGTCGCGCTGGGCGACCTGCCGCACTTCTACCCGTTCATCGTCAACAACCCCGGCGAGGGCGCCCAGGCCAAGCGGCGCTCGCACGCGGCCATCGTGGACCACCTGATTCCGGCGATGACGACCGCCGACGGCTACAACGAGATCGTCCGCCTCGAACAGCTGATGGACGAGTACTATCAAGTCCAGACGCTCGACCCGAAGAAGGCGCCGCTCGTCCGCGAGCAGATCTGGCAGGTGATCCTCGACGCTAAGCTCGACCAGGATCTGCACCAGCAGGACCGGCCCGGCGACGACTCGTTCGACGACTTCCTGCTCCACGTCGATGGCTACATCTGCGAGCTGAAGGACGCCCAGATCCGCGACGGCCTGCACACGCTCGGGGAGCCCCCGGAAGGCGAGCAGGAGATCGGACTGCTGCTGGCGCTGACCCGCCTCGACAACGTCGATGCGCCGAGCCTGCGTCGGGCGCTCGCCGGCGGCTTCGGCCTCGACTACGACGAGCTGCTCGCGGACCGCGGCGCGCTGCTCGACGAGCCGGCCCCGGCCGCGCTCGCGAGCCTTGACCGCGAGACGCCGGTGCGCTCGCGCGGGGATGCGATCGAGCGGCTGGACCGCCTCGGGCACGGTTTGCTAGGCGAGTTGCAGGCCGGCGGCTGGTCGTCCGAAGGCATCGGGCCGATGGTCGAGCGGCTGTTCCCGAGCGACGGCGTGGTGGTCCGCGAGTCGCTGACCTACGTGACCGACTGGCTCGCGCCCAATCTCGCCCGCACCACCGACGAGATCGGCAACCTCCTGCGCGGCCTGCGGGGCGGCTACATCCCCGCCGGCCCGAGCGGCGCCCCGACGCGCGGCCAGGCCAACGTCCTGCCGACCGGCCGCAACTTCTACTCGGTCGATCCGAACACGATCCCCTCCCCGAACGCTTGGGCGACCGGCAAGGCGCTCGGCGACGCGCTCATCGCGAAGTACCTCGACGAGGAGGGCGTCTATCCCGAGTCGGTCGGCATCGTCGTCTGGGGCACGTCGGCGATGCGGACCCACGGCGACGACGTGGCCGAGATCCTGTACCTGCTCGGCGTGCGGCCGGTCTGGCAGCAAGAGAATCGACGCGTGCGCAGCCTCGAAGTGATCCCGCTCGCGGAGCTAGGTCGCCCGCGCATCGACGTGACCGCGCGGATCAGCGGCTTCTTCCGCGACGCCTTCCCGAACCTGATCCACTTGATGGACGACGCGGTCCTGATGGTGGCCGCGCTGGACGAGCCGGCCGACCAGAACTTCGTGGCGGCGCGCGTGCGGGCCGAGACCGAGCGCAAGATGGCGGCCGGCATGGCACCCGAGGCGGCCCGACGCGCCGCGAGCTACCGGATTTTCGGCAGCAAGCCCGGCACCTACGGCGCCGGCATCCTGCCGCTGCTCGACGAGCGCAACTGGAAGACGGACGACGACCTGGCGGCCGTGTACCAGGCGTGGGGCGCCTTTGCCTACGGGCGCGAGGTGTTCGGCCACGAGGCGCCCGACGAGTTCCGCGAGCGCTTCGGCAGCATCGTCATCGCCGCCAAGAACCAGGACAACCGCGAGCACGACATCTTCGACAGCGACGACTATCTCCAGTACCACGGCGGCATGATCGCCACGATCCGGGCGTTCACCGGCAAAAATCCCAAGCAGTACTTCGGCGACAGCTCGAACCCGCTCGACCCGAAGCAGCGCGACCTCGGCGACGAGGCGCGGCGCGTCTTCCGCACGCGCGTCGTCAATCCGAAGTGGATCACGGGCATCAAGCGCCACGGATACAAGGGCGCCTTCGAGATGGCCGCGACGGTCGATTACCTGTACGGCTACGACGCGACCGCGCAGGTGGTCGATGACTGGATGTACGAGCGCGTGACCGAGGCGTACGTGCTCGACCCCGACACCCGCCAGTTCTTCGACGAGAAGAACCCGTGGGCGCTGCGCGGCATCGTCGAGCGGCTGGTCGAGGCGATGGATCGCGGGCTCTGGGAGGCCCCGCCGGACGACATGCGCGATAAGCTCCAGCAGATCTACCTCGATGTCGAAGCCGATCTCGAAGCGCGCGGCGAAGACTCCGAGGCGGGCTCGTGAGGCGGCCGATCTTCCCGTTCACGGCGCTGGTCGGCCAGGGGCTGATGAAGCGCGCGCTGATCCTGAACGCCGTGAATCCCAAGCTGGGCGGCGTACTGATCCGGGGCGAGAAGGGTACCGCCAAGTCCACCGCCGTGCGGGCACTGGCGAACGTGCTGCCCGAGATCGAGGTGGTAGTCGGCTGCCGATACGGGTGTGGCCCGAGCGTGCCGGACGAGTGGTGCGAGGAGTGCGCCGAGCGCGAGGCGCCGCTGCCGATTGCTGAGCGGCAGGTGCCGATCGTCAACTTGCCGGTCGGCGCGACCGAGGATCGGCTGACCGGCACGCTCGATCTGGAGGAGGCGATCTCGCGGGGCACGCGGCGCTTCGAGCCGGGCCTGCTCGCGGCGGCCAATCGCGGCATCCTGTACGTGGACGAGGTCAATTTACTGAACGACCATCTGGTGGACGTGCTGCTCGACGCGGCGGCGATGGGCATGAACTACGTCGAGCGCGAGGGCATGTCGCTCGCGCATCCGGCGCGCTTCATCCTGGTCGGCACCATGAATCCGGAAGAGGGCGACTTGCGGCCCCAGCTCTTGGACCGCTTCGCGCTCGCGGTCGAGGTGGAGGGCTTGCCGGTCCGCGCCGAGCGGGCCGAGGTGGTCCGGCGGCGGATCGCCTTCGAGAGCGACCCAGCCCTATTTGCCGAGCGCTGGCGCGCGGAGGAAGAGGCCGAGCGCGTTCGCATCCTCGCGGCGCGCGCACTCCTGCCGTCGGTCGTCGTGGATGACCAGATGCTGGACCTGATCGCGCACCTCTGCGCCGACTTCCAGGTGGACGGCCTCCGCGCCGACATCGTCATGTACAAGACGGCGGCAACACTGGCGGCGTACGCCGGGCGGCACCGTGCGAACGAAGAGGACGTGCGCGACGCGGCGGAGCTCGCGCTGCCGCACCGGCGGCGGCGGCGCCCGTTCGAGCAGCCGCGCCTGGACCCCGGCGACCTCGACCGCTCGATGCAGCAGCACCGCGACGAGCGCGATCGAGAGTCGGAGAGCGCCGAGCCGCCGGCCCAGTCGGCCGACGCGCCCGACGCGCCCGACGCGGAGGGACGGGACGGCGAAGCGCCCGAACCTCATGGCGACGCACCTGAGCCGGAAGGCGACCCGCGCGAGGCGCCGAACGAGCAGGTCGTCGCGGCCGGTGACCCGTATGCCATCCCCATGCTGGCTGCGCCGCCGACCCGCGACAAGCAGCCGAAGCGGTCGGGACGACGCAGCCGCGCCCAGAGCCGCACCACCAGCGGCCAGTACGTATCAGCTACGCCGGCCAAGGACCTGGTGCGCGACCTGGCGCTCGACGCGACGATCCGCGCCGCCGCGCCATACCAGCCCCGCCGACGCGCCAGCGAACCGGATGGCCCGGCGCTCAAGCTGCGCCGGACCGACCTTCAGCAGAAGGTCCGCGAGCGCAAGGCCGGCAACCTGATCCTGTTCGCCGTCGATGCCAGCGGGTCGATGGCGGCGCGCGGCCGGATGGCGGCGGCCAAGCAAGCGGTCCTGTCGCTGCTGCTCGACGCGTACCAGAAGCGTGACCGAATTGGGCTGATCTCGTTCCGTGGCCCGCGCGCCGACCTACTCCTGCCGCCGACCAACTCCGTCGATCTCGCCGAGCGCCGGCTGCAGACGCTGCCGACCGGCGGGCGCACGCCGCTGGTGCATGCCCTCCAGCTCGGCCTGACGACCTTCGACCGCCACCGCGAGAGCCATCCCGAGGACGTGCCGCTCATGCTGCTCGTGTCGGACGGCCGCGCGAACGTGCCGCTCGGTTCTGGCAACGCCTCGGCCGAGGCGCACGCGCTCGCCGGCGAGATCCGGGCGCGCGGCATCCACACGATTGTGGTTGACACCGAGACGGGACCGATTCGGATGGGCATGTGCCGCGCGCTGAGCGAGTCGCTGGGCGGGCGCTATCTGCCGATCGAGCAGCTTCAGGCCGGCGACCTCCTGTCGGCCATCCGGTCGAGCGTCGGGCGCGCCTGACATGGCTGGTCGCGAGCACCCGCTACTCCGGTCCACCCGAACAGCGTCGGTAGGGGCAGGCCCACGTGCCTGCCCTCGGCCTGGTCAGCAGGGGCGGGCACGGGGGCCTGCCCCTACGGCCCGACCGTGTCAGATCGCTCGTAGCAGAGCGCGGGCATGAAGGTGCTGGTCGTGGCCGGCACGGCGAGCGGCGTCGGTAAGACAACGTTGACGCTTGGGCTCATCGCCGCTCTTCGGCGGCGCGGGCTGGTGGTCCAGCCGTTCAAGGTCGGACCGGACTACATCGACCCGAGCTACCACACGGTGGCGGCCGGCCGGCCCTCGCGTAACCTCGATGCCTGGATGCTGCCCGAGGACGCGGTGCGCACACTCTTTGCCCGAGCACGTGAGGGCGCCGACGTCGCGTTGGTCGAGGGCGTCATGGGGCTGTTCGACGGGCGGACGGGCAAGGGCGACGTCGGGAGCACGGCGCACGTCGCGCGGGTGCTCGGGGCGCCCGTCGTGCTGGTGCTCGATGCCGCAAAAGTGGCACGGAGCGTCGCCGCCACGGTGCTCGGGTTCGCGCGATTCCAGCCAGAGACGACCGTCGTGGGCTGCATCCTGAACAACGTGGCGAGCGAGCGCCACGCCCAGGTGCTCCGCGACGCCATCGAGCACGAAGCCGGCGTCCCTGTGCTCGGCGCAATCCGCCGCGACGCTGCGCTCCGATTCGAAGAGCGGTACCTGGGTCTCGTACCGACCGCGGAGCGGACACTGAGCGACGAGCAGCTCGCCAGGCTCGCGGACGCCATCGAGCGGGATGTCGATCTCGAACGGCTGCTGTCGCTGGCCATCAATGGCTGGCCCCCGGCCCCGGATGTTCCCGCCGCCCTCCGAGGGGCGTCGCCGCCAGTCCTCGATCACGCGACGGGAGACTCGGCGCCGCTCTTCCCCGAGATTGCGCCGGATGTCCACGTGCGGATCGGCGTCGCTCGCGACACGGCGTTTAACTTTTACTACGAGGACAATCTCGACCTCCTGCGCGCCTGGGGCGCCGAGATCGTCGAGTTCAGCCCGCTCGCCGACCGCGCGCTCCCGCCGCACGTCGGCGCGCTGTACTTCGGCGGCGGATTCCCGGAGCTGTTCGCCGAGCGGCTCGCAACAAACGCGCTGATGCTCGCCGCCGTGCGCGACGGAGCCGAGCGCGGCATGCCGATCGTGGCCGAGTGCGGCGGCCTGATGTACCTCGGCCGCACCCTGACCGACCGCGATGGCGACGTGCATCGCATGGTCGGAAGCCTCGACGTGGACAGCTCGCTCGCGAAGGGGCGCCTGACGCTCGGCTACCGCGAGGTCGAAGCGCTCCGCGATTCGCCCCTGCTGCGCGTCGGCGAGCGAGTGCGCGGCCACGAATTCCATTGGTCGGTCGCGGCCGACCCGCCGCCCGAGCACGCGGCTTACCGGCTGCAAGCCGACACTTCATCGACGGAGGGGTTCGCTTCGCCGACACTGCTCGCGAGCTACGTCCATCTCCATTTCGGAGCCGACGCGCGCCTCGCGCCGCGCTTCGTCAAAGCTGCCGCCGCGTTCCTCAGCACAAGCACCCGCGCGGGTCAGGCACGGCGCCACCGCGAAAAAGGCAGACGCCGTGGGAACGCCGTCAACAATGGTGTCATCCTGAGCCAGGCAGAGCCTGGCGAAGGATCTACTGACAGACTACCACCGTACGGTTCGGAGATGCCCCGGTCCCCAGTGCCCCCGCAGGCAGCCAGGACAGGACAGCGCGGCTCCAAGCATCCGATCCGCACTGAGCTCGCTGACAACGATCCTCTCGCGCCAACTCTCCGGCTGCTGCGCCGACATGGCTACCCGCCCACCGAGACGGAACAGCTCTCGATGCAGCGCATTGAGGAGCGGTTCGGTGACAGATTGCCCCCGCATGAGCCTGAACGATCGCTCGTGGCGCGTCTGGTGTACGCGGCCGGCGATCCGAGCCTGATCGACTCGGTACGTTGCTCGGCAAGCGCCATTGAGGCGATCGTCGCGGCGTTGCGGTCCGGCGCGCGGCTGTTCGTGGACGTGCGCATGGTCGCGGCCGGTCTCAGCGTGGGCATCCTGGCCAAGCTCGGCGTCGAATGCACCGTCGCGGTCGATTCACCTGACGCCGCCCGGATCGCAGAGCGGGAAGGGATCACGCGCTCGGCCGCCGGCATGCTGGCGCTCGGATCGGCGCTCGACGGCGCGGTGGTCGCCATCGGCAACGCGCCAACGGCGCTCCTTGCGTTGCTCGATCTTGCGAGCGAACGTGTGGCGCGGCCGGCGGCCGTGATCGGGTGCCCGGTCGGATTCGTCGCCGCCGCAGAGTCGAAGGACGCCCTCGCCGCGTCCGATCTGCCGCACATCACCATCCTCGGGACGCGCGGCGGCTCCGCACTGGCCGCAGCGGCGGTCAACCTCCTCGCGCGGCAGGCCGCCATCCCATGTGCAGGCAGTTCGTGCTGACCGCCCGATCCGAGCCCGCTGACCGAGAGATACTGACGGTCGTCGGGATCGGTGATGACGGCCCGGCCGGCCTTGGCGAGACGGCGCGTTCCCGCATCGAGCGCGCCGACCTGCTGATCGGCGGGCGGCGACACCTTGCGATGTTCCCCGCTCATTCGGGCGAGCGCTGGACCGTGACGCGCGATGTGGGCACGCTGGCCGACAGTCTGGACGCCGAGATCGGACACCGGCGGGCGGTCGTGCTCGCCTCAGGCGATCCGTGCCACTACGGGATCGGGCCGCTGCTCGCGACGCGGCTCGGGCGCGAAAGGATCGAGATCATCCCGCACCCGAGCGCCGCATCGCTGGCCTTTGCGCGCCTCGGCCTCGCGTGGCAGGATGCACGGGTCGTCTCCGCGCATGGACGCCCGCTCGAAGAAGCCGTGCGCAAGGCTCGCGGCGCAGCAAAACTCTGTCTCCTGACCGACGACGAGAATACTCCCGCAATGGTGGCAAAGTCGCTCCTCGAAGCGGGCCTGTATGATACCGAGGCATGGGTGTTCGAGCACCTAGGCGGCGTATCCGAGCGCCAGATTGACGGCCTCCTGTCGTGGCTCGCGGAGCAGACGTTCGCGGCGCTCAACGTACTCGTGATCCCAAACGCCCGGTGGGATGATCGCGGGCAGGTTTTTGGACGGAGTGTAGACGCGTTCGAGCATACGGCGGGCCTCATCACCAAGCCCGAAGTGCGCGCGATCTCGCTCAGCAAGCTCCGCATCATGCCCTCGTCGGTGGTATGGGACGTCGGGGCCGGTAGCGGCTCGCTCGCCATTGAGGCGGCGGGATTGGCATCCCAGGGGCGTGTGTTCGCTGTCGAGCGGTCGGCCGAGCAGATCGCGCTGCTCGAACGGAACGTGCGGGCGCACGGTCGGCAGGGCTTGGTCGAGGTCGTTGGTGGAAGCGCGCCCGGCACCCTGGAAGGGTTGCCGAACCCCGACGCCGTGTTCGTCGGAGGCGGCGGCAACGATCTGCTCCATATTCTCGCTGCATCGCTCGCGCGCCTTGCTGCCGGCGGCCGGATCGTCGTGAATCTGGTGGCGCTCGAACGGGTGTCGGAGTGCCTCGCATGGGCTCGCCGGCAAGGTCTGACCCCGAAGCTGGTCCAGGTGGCCGTCTCGCGCGGGGTCGAGATCGCCGGCGCGACCCGCCTCCAGGCCGATAATCCCGTCTCGATCATCACCATTGAGCGCCCCGCATGACCGCGAGCGACGCGACGGACATGCTGCCAGCTCTGCCGACCCGACTGGTTGGTGTGGGTCTCGGCCCCGGCGATCCGGAGCTCGTCACACTGCGCGGCGTGCGGGCGATTCGGGCGGCCGACGTGGTATTCGTGCCGACCCGTCGCTCAGGCGAGCCGAGCTACGCCCTCGCCATTGCGCGCGACCTCATCGACGAGGCTCGCCAGCGCGTCGTGACGGTCCCATTTCCGGAAGAACCGGGCGCCGAGGCCTGGCTCGGCGCTAGCAGGACAATCGTGGAGGAGATGGCAGTTGGCGGCGTCGGCGCGTTCCTGGTCGAGGGTGACCCGACGCTGTTCAGCTCGTTCGGCCACGTCGCCGAGGCGGTCGCCTCGCTCGCGCCGCACATCGACGTCGAGATCGTGCCGGGCGTGTCGTCGGTCACGGCGGCGGCGGCGGCGGCGGGCATCTCGCTCGCCGATTACGCCGAGCGGGTCGCCATCCTGCCAGCCACCTACCGCGTGGCCGATCTCGAAGCCACCTTGCGCACTTTCGAGTGCGTGATCCTGCTCAAGGTGGCGCGCGTGTTCCGCGAGGTCTTCGATCTGCTGGACCGCCTGAGCCGCCTGGACGATGCGACCTTCGTGCGTCGCGTCGGGCGGCCCGACCAGGAGATTGTCTTTGATGTCCGGGCGCTGCTGGACGACCCGCCCCGCGACTACTTTTCGCTGCTGATCGTCCGAAGGAGGGCACCGTGAGCACGGTCCGCGAGTTTCGAGCTGGCATGGTCGTCTTCGTCGGCGCCGGCCCCGGCGACCCCGAGCTGCTGACGCTGCGCGGCAAACGCGCCATCGAAGAGGCCGACCTCGTCATCTACGCGGACTCGCTCGTGCATCCGGGCGTCGGCAGGTTCGCCCGGCCCGGCGTTGAGGTGATCGGCAGCTCGTCGCTCGCGCTGGAAGCGATCACCGAGCGCATGGTCGCGGCGGCGCATGCGGGCAAGCTCGTCGCGCGGGTCCAGAGCGGCGACCCGGCCGTCTACGGCGCCATGCACGAGCAGATGGTGCTGCTGGACGCCGCCGGCATCGAGTACGCCGTGGTGCCCGGCGTCAGCTCGGCGTTCGCGGCGGCGGCGGCGCTCAATGCGGAACTGACGGTACCGGACGTCGCCCAGACCATCATCATGACGCGGCTCCCGTCGCGCACGACGATCCCCGAGCAGGAGAAGCTCCGCGAGATGGCGCGCCACGGGGGGACGCTCGTCCTGTTTCTGAGCATCGGCGTCATCGAGCGCGTCGTCGCGGAGCTCGTCGCTGGCGGCTACGCGCCGGACACGCCGGCGGCCGCCCTGCATCGCGTGACCTGGGAGGACGAATTCATCCTGCGCGGCACGCTGGCGACCATCGCCGCGCCGGTCCGCGCCGTCGGGCTGAAGCGGCAGGCGCTGATCCTGGTAGGCCGAGCCATCGACCCGCAGCTTCGCGCGACCGAAGCGGCCCGCCGCTCGAACCTGTACGACGCGTCGTACAGCCACGTGTTCCGGCTGGCGTCCGACGGCAGATGAGCCACATGCGGGTGCCCTCACCCCCCGGCCCCCTCTCCCTGACGCGGGAGAGGGGGAGACGGGGTATCGTCGCGCCATGATCGCGCTCCTGGCCGTGACGCGCGGTGGCGCCAGATTGGCCCGTTCGGTGGCGGCCATGCTGGGCGAGGACGTCGAACTGCACGTCGCCGCGCGGTTCCTGGGAGATGGCGGCGAGGAAGCCTTCCCGGTCGATGGCCCGCTGCGCGACCGGGTAGCAGCACTCTTCCCGCACGTTGATGGGTTGGTTTTCGTGCTGGCCCTCGGGGCGACCGTCCGGTTAGTCGCGCCGCTGCTAGGGGACAAGCGTCGCGATCCGGCGATCGTCGTCGTGGACGAGGCCGGCCGCCACGTGATTCCCGTGGTCGGCGGTCACCAGGGTGGGGCGAACGCGCTTGCCGAGCGGGTCGCCGCGGCCACCGGCGGCGAGGCGATCCTGACCACGGCGTCCGACGCGCTGGGGCTGCCTGCGATCGACACGCTCGGCGCGGACCGGGGCTGGAGGCTGGATTCGCCGCGCGAGGTCGTGACGCGGGTCAGCGCTGCCGTGGTGGATGGTCAGGCCGTTGCCATCTATCAGGACGCCGGCGACTTGGATCCGGTAGACGCGCTGCCGAGCGAGTGGCCGCGAGTATCGACGTTGGACGAGCTGGCGCGCTGGCCGGGGCCGGCGCTCCTGATCTCCGACCGCACCAGCGAGCATGACGCGTGCCTCGCGAGCGAGCGCTGCGTGCTGCTTCGGCCGCCAACCCTGGTGCTGGGGATGGGGTGCAGCCTTGGTGCCTCGGCCGACGAGCTCGAATGCCTGGCCGGCAGTGCGCTGACCGAGGCCGGCCTTGCGCAGGCCAGCGTCGCCCTCGTGGCGACCATCGACCGCCGCCTCTCCGAGCCGGGCGTGGTCGAGTTCGCGGCACGCTTGGGGGCGCCGCTGCGCGGATTTTCGGCGGAGGAGTTGGCGGCGGTGTCAGTGGCTCCGAACCCGTCGTCCGAAGTCGCGCGCCACGTCGGCACGCCAGGCGTCTGCGAGCCGGCGGCCATCCTTGGCAGCGACGGCGGCTCGCTGATTGTGCCCAAGATGAAGTCGGCGATGGGGACGGTCGCCATCGCGCGCCGAGCAGCCGGGGCAGTCGCGGAGACGGAGGGTCAACTGGCCCTCGTCAGCCTCGGCCCCGGCCCGCTGGATCTGTTGACGCCGCGCGCGCGCCGGGCACTCCTCGACGCCGACACGGTGATCGGCTACCGCGCGTACCTCGACTCGCTCCGCTCGATCCTGCCGGACTCGGTGCTGCGCCCGTACGAGCTGGGCGAGGAGCGCGAACGGGCGGTCGCCTCCATCGAATTGGCGCGGGCCGGTCGCCGCGTGGCGCTAGTATCCAGCGGCGACGTCGGGGTGTACGCGATGGCGGGGCTGGTCTACGAGCTGCTTGCCGAGGCGCCCCGCGCGCAGGAGGATGCAATGGCGTCGGAGCTGGCCGTCGAAGTCATCCCCGGCGTCACGGCAGCCACGGCGGCGGCGGCGCTGCTGGGCGCGCCGCTCATGCTCGACTTCGCCGTCATCAGCTTGAGCGACCTGCTCGTCTCCTGGGACCAGATCGAACGTCGGCTGGAGGCCGTCGCTCGGGGAGACCTCGTGCTCGCGATCTACAATCCGGCCAGCACACGCCGGCGGCGCGGCCTCGCGCGCGCGAAGGAGATCCTGCTCGCGCATCGGCCCGACGACACGCCGGTGGGCCTGGTCCGCGAGGCGTACCGCCCGGAGCAGTCCGTTCGCTTCATGACCCTGGCCGATTTGGATTGCGAGCACGTCGATATGAAGACCATCCTGATCGTCGGCAACTCGGCGACAGCCATCTTGGATGGCCGTCTCGTCGCCCGCCGAGGCTACGTGCGTGATCGGACGGCCGCCTCGTCCCCTCCCGCATCGCCATCAAGGATCACATGAGCCAATGGTCTCCGCTCCGTGACGTCCGAATGGGGCGAACGCTGACGGTGGCGTTCCGATTGCTGGTCCCGTCCGAAGTAGGTCAAGGTTCACTGTCATTCCGAAGCGACGCGAGGAATCTCGCGCTGGCCAACTCCAGACAGCCAGGACCATGCCCTTCACCCGCTCGTACCCTCTCGGTGTGTCAGTGATGTCGAGACATGGGGCGTCATGAATACGCCCGAACGGCTGGCTGTCGTTCCGCCCGCGTCCGCCGATGTGGGTACACGGAGGGATCCATCGCCGAGATGGTTCATCCCCTATCTGGTGGCCATGGGGCTTGCCGCCATCGCTGCGCTACTCGTCGTCATCCAGTTGTGGGTGTACCGCGACGAGATTCGTGCCATCTTCGCCGCGTCCGGCTGATCTGCGCGCTTGCCACCGGAGTCACTCAGACGCGGAGCGGCAGGTCCACCTGCACGAGCGTGCCCTCGTCCGGCACACTGTCGATCCTGAGGCGTCCGCCATGCTGCTCGATGACCGCCCGTGCCAAGGCGAGGCCCACGCCCGGCTTGTCGCGGTGCGCCCCGCTGAACGGCTCGAACGCTGCATCGACGATCGCAGGCTCGGCGCCGGACCCGTCGTCGGCCACCTCCAGCCGCAGCGTCGTTCCATCCTCGACGATCGACGCACGCAGGCCCAGCCGCCCGCCCCGCTCGGGCAGTGCGGCGAGCCCGTTCCGCAGCAGCTCGGCGAGCGCTTCGCGGAGCCGGCCGCGATCGACGACCGCGTCTCGCACCTCGGGCGCGATCAACAGCTCCAGGCTAACGCCGCGCTCGGCCAGCTCGCCGTGGAAACGCAGGGGCACGTCGTAGAGCAAGCTCCGGACGTCGGTGCGCCCGAGGTCGAGATCCAGCGGCAAACCAAATTCCGCGAGGCGGACAACCGCCTGCGAGAGGCGATCCAATTCGGCGCCCAGCTCCCGCTGCCGCTCGCCGAGCGGTGGGCCGTCCACGCCGTCTTCGCCGCGCAGGCCGACGACGCGCGCGCGAAGCTCGCCCACCATCCGGTGCAGTGTCACGCGAGACGGCGTGTCTCGCCAGCCGCCCGCGCCGTGGCGTCCGTTCTCAACATCGTCGCCGCGACCGTCTGACGACAGTCCCTCGGCCCCGTCACCACCGATCGGTACGTCGGCGAAGGCGACCCCCTGCTGACGACGGCCGATCCTCTCCGCCATCTGATTGAAGGCGCGGTTGACTTGCCCGAGCTCATCGGAGCGTTCTTCGTCGAGTCGCTGGCCGAGGTCGCCGCGCGCCGCGCCGATGAGCGCCCGCCTGACCTCGCGCAGCGGCCCGAACAGGTCGGACGTCAGGTACGCCGCCAGGAGCAAGACGAGCGTCACGACGCCGAACGCGGCGAGCGCGAGGACGGTCTGCGCGGTCCGCATGGTCGCTGCGATCTGCACGCCGATCTGGAGGCGGTTCGCTCGGTCCGACTCGACCGCCGCCCCGGTCAGCGCCTCGAACGGGTCGAAGTTGTTGACCTCGACCTGATTCTCCATGAGGTCGAACGCCTCGTCCAACCGGCCTCGATCGACTAGGATGAAGACCTCGCGCGAGTTGCGGACAAGCGTGTCGAACGCCTCGCGGACCTGCCGAACCTGCTCGCGCTCCTCGTCCGTGCCGGCCAGCCCCGCCCACTGCTCGAAGTCGGGCTCGCCGGCGCCAGCAACGCCTCGAACTCCTGACGAGCGTCCGCGTCGCCGCCCGTGACGGCGTCGGGTACTTCCTTGAACGCCCGGAACGACGCCGCGCGGATGCGCTGCAGGAGGAGGCTGCGCAGGTAGTGTCCTTCGAGCTCCGCGTTCGTCGCCCGCCACTGGCCGATGACCCACCAGGACATGCCGACGACCAGCAGCGCGAGCATGGCCAGCCCACCGAAGACCGTGAGCAGCTTCCGGCGCAGGGTCAGCCCGCGAACCTCGTCGTCGGACGTTTTCGGGGCTGGTTGAGCCGACCCGTCGAGCGAGGGCTCCGCGATTCGAATCGTATCCGCCTCATTCGTCGTGTCGCGCGTACCGCGAGATGCGCCTGTCATAGCGGCAACCCTACCCAGCGCCAATATGCGAAGTAGAACGCCACCATCAGCGCGAAATGAACGACGAGCAATGCTGCGCTGAGGCGCAGCAGGTCTGCCGGCTGGTATGTCTCCTCGTCGAGCTCCTGAAACATCAGCAGAGCCTTCGAGCTGACCGGGAACGTCAGGCAGTAGTCCATGCCGACCGTGCCGATGAACATGACGGCGACCGGATTCAGCCCGAGGCTGCTCCCGAGATACAGCAGCGGCGGCACGAGCGCCGCCGCCCGCGCCGTGTGTGACGTCATGTACAAGTGCGAGGTGAGCGAGATCGCGCAGAGCAGGACGAGCACTAGCGCCCGCGATTCCGCTTGCGCGATCCCGCTCGCCGCGAACAGCTGCCCGATGATCCACTGCGCGGCGCCGGAGTCGATCAGGGCGCGGCCGAGGACCAGCGCAGCGCCCACGAAAATCACCAGATTCCACTCGACCGACTTCAACCCGGCCTTCCACGACAAGACGCCAACGTGCGGCGCCGTCAGCACCAGCGCACCCAGCACGGTCACCGTCGCGACGTCGAGGCCGTGTCGGCTCTCGGTTAGCCAGAGCGCCACCATCGCCGCGACGACGCCAAGGGTGATCCGTTCGGACCGCGACAGCTTCGTCGCCCGCGCATCCGAGGCGGACAACGCGCGGTCGAGCCTGGCACGGTCGAGGAACATGCGGCAGACAACCCAGCACGACGCGTAGCTCGCCGCAATCCCGAATGGCAGGCCATAGAGGATCCAATCGAGGAACGAAATGCGCGTCCCGGCGATCTGCTCGAGCAGGTCGTTCGCAATCAGGTGGGAGCCGGCCCCGATGAGGGTCGTGATCGTGGCGACGAGGATGATCATCGGCATGAGCAGCGCGAGTGCGCGCGTGATGCGCCGGTCGGCGGTCTCGGCGGCGATGCTCCGGAATACCGGCACGACGATCGCCGCCCGTCCCGACGTCGACGGGATGAAGAACGACAGCGGTATGAGTGCGGTCGTCATCAGCCAGAACAGCCCGCGCACCGTTCGCGCCCGACCGACGACGAAACTCGTGAGGCGCGCCGCGAGTCCCGTTTGCTGCACAGCGCCGCCGAGCACGAAGGCACCGATCATCAGCCAGACCACGTCCGACGCGAGTGCCTCGAAGAGCAGCTCTTGCGACCCGCCGCCCGACAGGATCAGCAACAGGACCGCCGCCAGCGCCACGTACGCCGCGTTCAGCGACGTCGTTGACCAGAGGACGGCGGCGAGTGCGAACGCGAAGATCGACGCCCGCGCCGGAGGTGGCAGCGAGCCCGGCAGCAGCACCAGCGTCCCGACCGTCAGTGACAGCGTCAGGGGCACGATCGCATCGACGATCCACCGGAAGCGCCGCTGCCGAGCGGGTGGCTTCGCGGCGGCCTCAGCTTGCGTGGCGCGTCGCGCGTCGACCCGCGCCCAGAGGCCGGTGGGTGCGACTCGTGGCGGAGCGACCCGCTCCGCCGTGACGCTAGCCACGCGGGCTGCCGACGATGCCGTCGTGCCGCTCGGCATCCGACGGGGGTGCGAGGTCGACTCCAGCGAGGCGGCCTCGCCCAGCCGCGCCGTCGAGCTGCGCACCACCGTCCACTGTGGCATCCGCGCCGTTCCGGCCGACCTTATCGGCCCGGTGAGTGCCGAGCGCGCACCCAATCAACACCGCGCGCATCATGTTCTCGGCGCAGGCGCGCAGCATCTCGGTGGTGTGCGACTGCGCGGCTTCGAGCGACTCCGGCTCCTGGAGCACGCTGACAAATGCGTCGATGCCGAGGTCGTAATTCGCCTCCGCGCCCTTCCCGACCGTGCCGACCAGTGCAATCACCGGCAGCCCGAGCGCCTTTGCGCGCCGCGCCACCTCGGCCGGAATCTTGCCGCGCGGCGTCTGGAAGTCCATGCCGCCCTCGGCGGTGATGACCAGCTCCGCTCGACGCAGGGCGCCGTCGAGGTCGAGGTAGCGGGTCACAATGTTGAACCGCGAGTGCAGCGTCGCGCCGAGGAGAGCATGGAGCCCGGCACCGACGCCACCCGACGCGCCGCCGCCCGGTATGCCGCGGACGTCCAGGCCGGTGTCCCGCTCGACGATCTCGGCGTAGCGCTCGAGCGCAGCTTCGAGCTGCGCCACGGTCTCCGGCGATGCCCCCTTCTGCGGCCCGAACACTCGCGCCACGCCGCGCGGCCCGCACAAGAGGTTGTGGATGTTGCACGCCACGTCGATCTGCACGTGGTCCAGGCGCGGGTCGCGCCCGCCGAGTTCGATGCGATCGAGCTCGGCGAGGGCGGCCCCGCCGCGCGCAATCGGACTGCCATCGGCCGCGAGGAGGCGGACGCCCAATGCCTCCGCCATACCCGCCCCGCCATCGTTGGTGCCGGAGTCGCCGCACCCGACCAGGATGCACGCGGGCTCGAGATCGAGCGCCGCGCAGATGAGCTGCCCGACGCCGTACGTCGTGGTTGTCATGGGGTCGCGGCGGTCGCGCGGCACGAGCACCAGGCCGGCGCCGAGGCCATGTCGATGACCGCAGTTCGCGGCCCATCGCCGCCCAGGATGCCGACGTGCGCCGCGACAGGATCGCCGACTGGTCCGGTGACGCTGACCGGATGGAGCGTGCCGCCGGTGGTCCGGGCGAGCGTGGCGGCGAAGCCTTCGCCGCCATCCACGAGCGGGAGCTCGATGGTGTCGATTCCCTGGGCCGCGGCGCGGACTCCACGGCCGATCGCCGAGGCGACCGCTTCCGCGCTGAGCGTCTCCTTGAAACCCGACGGTGCGATGAGGACGCGCATCTTGATCGGCCCCTTCCGCGCACCGGTACAGTTCGCCTGCCGGTGTGTCGCGGAACGTCCCGCATCGCAAGAGATGATCCAGCGCGGCACGCTACGAGGCTTGGAGCCGTCCGCTTTCATCCAAGCCTAATGTTGAGAGTCGCAGCCCTCATCCCGAGTTCCAGCGTGTTGCCGCGACGATGTACACCGTCCCATCTCCCAAACCAAAGCCACGATGAAACCGACGCAGTCCTGGCTCGCAGCCATGGTGATCTGATCGTGGCTCTGGTTTACATGGCACGAACAATTAGGGCAGCTTCCGCAGCTCTTCGAGCACCTGGACGTAGTGCCCGGGATCGCGCGCGTCGAATGCGGCGTTCTTGAACGCGACCTTGCCATCGCGGTCCAGGATGAATACCACGCGCTTGGGTGCGTCGCGCTCGGGGTTGTGGACGCCGTACTGCTTCGTGACGTGCATGCCCCAATCGGCGAGGAGCGGGAACGGCAGCCCGTCGAGCGACTTCGCGTACGCCTTGTGCGCCCAGACGTGGTCGCCGCTGATCCCGAGCAGCTCGGCATCCGCCTCGACCACCTGGGGGTATACGTCCTTAAAGGACGTCAGTTCGTTCGTTCAGCCAGGGCTGAAGTCGAAGACGTAGAACAGCAGCGCTACCTTCGTGCCCCGCAATTGGGACAGCGTGACCTCGATATCCGTGTGCGCGGGCAATTTGAAGTCCGGCGCAAGCGCGTCGATCTCGAGCTCCTCGGCCATGGACCCTCCTCGAACTGGTCTGTCTGCATTGTGCGCCATGGGGTGCGACCTCGCCAGCCCCACCGGTGGCCGGATCCGCCGGGCGAGCACCGATGGCATGCTAGAATCGTGGGCCGCTACCAGGATTGCGTGGTGTAATGGAAACGCTCGAGGTCCAGCGCGTCCGGGGCACGCTCGATGCCCCGCCCCCCGACGATGGCCGCCTGCGCGCGCTCGCGGGCACCCTTCGTGACTACTTCGAGTTGTCGGGGTACCGCGGCATCGACACGCCCGTCATCGAGAATCTCGATCTTTTCCTGCGCAAGTCGGGCGAAGAGATCGCCGCGCGCATGTACGCCTTCACGCACTGGAACCGCAAGCTCTGCCTGCGACCGGAGTTCACGGCGTCGATCATGCGCGCGTACGTCAACCAGCTACAAGACCGGCCGCTCCCCGTCCGCGTCCACTACGCGGGGCCGACGTTTCGGTACGAGAAGCCCCAGCGCGGCCGGTATCGCCAGTTCACGCAGGTCGGGCTGGAGTGCGTCGGGGGGGCCGGACCGGCCACGGACGCCGAGGTGCTGGCCGCCGCGTGCGGCGCGCTCGAAGCGGTCGGGCTGCGTCGGTACCGCCTGGTGGTGGGGCATCTGGGCGCAGTACTCCAACTGCTCGAACAGCTCGGCATCGAGGAGCACGGGCAGGCGCTGATCCTGAACAACATGGAAAACCTCGCGCGCCGTCGCGCCGACCCGAGCGAGGTCGTCGGGCGCGTGCTCGCGATGATGGGCTTCGGTGGCGACCGCGCCAACGACGAGCACACCGACGACGGCGCGGACAGCGAGAACGGCGAGCCAAGCCTGCTGCCGACCTTGCTCGCCGAGTTCGGCTCGGAGGGCGCCGCGCATCTCGCCGGCGACCTGCTCGGTCGAGCGAACTTGGTCCTCGAAGGCGGGTCGCGCTCGGCCGAGGAGATCGTCAGCCGCCTCGTCACCAAGGCCGGACGGCTCGACCCGAGCGACCGCGTGCGGCAGGCCGCCGAGTTCATCGTCAAGCTGCACACGATAGCGGGGCCGGCCGACGAGGCGTTCGGTGCGCTCGACCGACTCCTCGCGGACCACAACCTCGATCGGGCGCCGCTGCGCGAGATCGAGCGGTCGCTCGGCCTGCTCGGGGCGTACGGCGTCTCGCCCTCGGAGGTGACGGTCGATCTGAGCCTCGGGCGCGGGCTACGCTACTACACCGGCCTCGTGTTCGAGCTGCACCACGAGGGATCGCCCGGCCTGACCAGCCAGGTCGGCGGTGGCGGCCGGTACGACGACCTTGTGCGCGCGCTCGGCGGGCGCGACGGCGTGCCCGCCTGCGGCTTCAGCTTCGGGCTGGAGCGCCTGCGCCTGGCACTGGAGGCCGAGGGGATCGCCGAGCCGGCCCAGCCGGTCGTAGACGTGCTGGTCGTGCCGCTGACGCCCGACGATGAGCATTACGCCGCGCGCTGTGCCGGACGACTCAGGAATGCCGGCCTGGGCGTCGAGCTCGACGTCCGCCAGCGCGGGGTGCGCGCCAACCTGCGCCACGCCGACCGCGAGGGCATCGCGCTGACGGTCATCGTCGGCGAGCGCGAGCGGGACCAGGGCCACGTGATGCTCCGCGACATGCGCACCCGCGAAGAAGTAGACATCGACGTCGCGGACCTTCCCGACGCGGCACGAGGACGACTGTGATCGCCAAGAACGGCCGCGTCAGCCCGCGTAAGCTAAGAGTCAACGGGACAACGGTTCCCGCAATGCGCCTCGCGGTGCCGTCGAAGGGCATGGAGGAGCAGACGCTGGAGTTCCTTGCGGCCTGCGGGCTCAAGGTGAACCGCCCGAACCCGCGCCAGTACCGCGCGTCGATTCCGGCGCTGCCCGGCCTCGAAGTCCTGTTCCAGCGCGCGAACGACATCTTCTCCAAGGTGACCGAGGGTAGCGTCGATCTCGGCATCACCGGCTACGACATCGTCCAGGAGCACCGGCACGAGGACGACAACGTCGTGGTGCTCAACACCGGGCTGGGGTACGGCGCCTGCGTGCTCGTGCTCGCCGTCCCGGAAGGCTGGATCGACGTCAGCAGCATCACCGACGTGGCCGAGATCTCGGCCGAGCTACGCGGGCGCGGCCAGGACTTGCGCGTCGCGACCAAGTATCCGAACCTCAGCCGCCAGTTCCTGTTCGACAATGGTATCAACTACTTCACGCTGGTCGAGGCGAGCGGCGCGCTCGAAGCCGCGCCGGCCCTGGGCGCGGCCGACGTGATCGTCGATCTCGTGAGCAGCGGCGTGACGCTGCGCGAGAATCGGCTCAAGCGGGTGAGCGGCGGCACCATCGTCGAGTCGCAGGCGTGCCTGATCGGCAACCGCACCGCGCTGCGCGACAACGAATCGAAGCTGACCGTCGCGCGCGACATGCTGGAGCTCATCGAGGCGCAGCTTCGGTCACGCGAGTTCTTCACGCTGAACGGCAATATCCGGGGCGAGTCGCCGGACGCCGTGGCGCGCCTGGTGACCCGCCATAGCGAGGTCGCCGGCTTGCGCGGTCCGACCATCTCGAAGGTCTACCCGAAGGTCGGCGGCGAGGAAGGCTGGTACGCGGCGACGGTCGTGGTGCAGAGCAAGCTCCTGCTCCAGGCCGTCGAGACGTTGCGCCGGGCGGGCGCCTCGGACGTGTCGGTCGGCAAACTACAGTACGTGTTCGAGAGCAAGAGCTGGAGCTTCGAGGCGCTCAAGCGCCAGCTCCACGAGCGCCCCGACGAGGAGTGAGCCGCGGATGAGTATGGCAACCGAGACGGCAGGGCTCCCGATCGCGCGCTTCGACGACGTGGACGAGGCGCGGCGCGTGCTGCTCGGCCGGCGCTCGCTCGAAGACACGGCACTGCCCGAGTACATGCGCGCCAAGATCCGCGAGGTCTTCGACGCCGACCTGACCCCGAGCGAGGTGGTGGATCGCATCATTGCCGACGTGCGGAATGATGGTGACGCGGCCGTGCGGCGTTACACGTCCCTCATCGACGGCCGCGACGTGGCCGATCTGCGCGTGCCCGACGCGGCGATCGACGCGGCCGTCGAAGCGGTCCCCGCCGAGGTCTACGCCGGGCTCGAAGCCGCCGCCGCGCGGGTGCGCGCCTTCCACGAGCGGGCGCGCCGCAACACTTGGATCGACTTCGAGGGCGACGGCGCGACCGGCCAGATCATCCGCCCGCTCGCGCGCGTCGGCATCTACGCACCGGGCGGCCGAGTGCCCTACCCGAGCTCGGTCATCATGGCGGCGGTCCCGGCCCGCGTAGCCGGCGTCCGCCAGGTCGTGCTGTCGTCGCCGTCCGGACCGGACGGCGAGATCGCGCCGGCCCTGCTCGCGGCGGCGCGCATCGCCGGCGTGGACGAGGTGTACCGGATGGGCGGGGCGCAGGCCATCGCCGCGCTGGCGTTCGGTACGGCGTCGGTCCGGCGCGTGGACAAGATCGTTGGCCCCGGCAACCTGTTCGTCGCGCTCGCGAAGCAGAAGGTGTTCGGCACGGTCGGCATCGACGGCCTGGCCGGGCCGACCGAATGCCTGCTCGTGGCCGACGAGACGTCGAACCCGCGCTTCCTAGCCGCCGACCTGATCGCCCAGGCGGAGCACGACCCGCTCGCGCAGCCGATCCTGCTCTGCACGTCGAACGCGGTGATCGACGCCACGCTGGCCGAGGCCGCGCGGATGCTCGAAACGGCCCCGCGCGCCGAGGTGATCCGGTCGTCGGCGGCGGCGCGCGGCGCGGCCGTGCTCGTGCCGAGCGTCGAGGCCGGCATCGCGTTCTCGAATGAGTACGCGCCCGAGCATCTGGCGCTCTGCTTCGCGGATCCCTGGTCGAAGCTCGGCCTGGTCGAGAACGCCGGCGGCGTCTTCGTCGGCGAGTACTCGGTCGAGAGCATCGGCGACTACACCGCCGGCCCGAGCCACATCATGCCGACCGGCGGCACGGCACGCTTCAGCTCGCCGCTCAACCTGGACGACTTCCTGAAGATCACGTCGGTGTTTGCGTTCGGCGCCGAGGACGTGCGCCGGCTCGGACCGCCGGCGATCCAGATCGCGCACTCGGAGGGGCTGTACGCCCACGCGGAGGCGATCGAGGTGCGCTTGAGCGAGCTGCGCCGGCGCGACCTCGACAGTGAGGCACTTCGATGACCGGCCAGACCCCCGTGCAGCAAACCGGCGCGCGCGGCTCGGCGGTGCGCACCTGCGTCGCCGACCTCGAAGCGTACTCCCCGCCAACCGACCCCGCGGTGCTGGCCGCGCGGCTCGGCCGCCCCGTCGAGAGCATCATCAAGCTGGACGCGAACGAGAACCCGTTCGGCCCGTCCCCGCTGGTGCAGGAACGCCTCAGCCAGTTCTCGACCTTCCACGTCTACCCGGACGCCGACCAGCGCGCGGCGCGCGCGGCGCTCTCGGAGTACGCCGGCCTGCCCGCCGAGCACCTGATGCTCGGCAATGGCGCCGACGAGCTGATCGATCTGCTGATGCGCGCGTACATCGAGCCCGGCGACGAGGTGCTCGACTTCCCGCCGTCGTTCGGCATGTACGCGTTCAACGCCCGTCTCTGCGACGCGCGCGTGGTAGACGTACCGCGCGACGCCGAATTCGCCATCGACGTGGACGCCGCCCTCGCCGCGATCACGCCGCGCACCAAGCTCATCCTCCTGACCTCGCCGAACAACCCGACCGGCACCATCATGCCCACGGCCGACGTGCGGCGGCTGCTCGACGCCGGGCCACTCGTGGTCCTCGACGAAGCGTACGCCGAGTTCGCCCAGGCGGACGGCCAGGGCTACGAGACGATGATCCGCGAGGTGCTCGACCACCCGAACCTCGTCGTCTTGCGGACGTTCAGCAAGTGGTCGGGGCTGGCCGGACTGAGGATCGGGTACGCCGCGCTGCCGACCGACGTGGCCCGACACCTCTGGAAGATCAAGCCGCCGTTCAACGCCAACGTCGCCGCCCTCGCTGCTATGGTGGAGTCCATCCGCGAGCGCGACTACCTGATGGGCACCGTCCGGACGCTCGTGGCCGAACGCGACCGCCTCCTCTGTGAGTTGTCGACGACGGGGCTGCTCCGTCCGCACCCGAGCCGCGCCAACTTCATCCTCTGCGACGTGGTCGGGATGGACGCGCGCGATCTGCGCGACAAGCTCGCCGACAACGGCATCCTGATCCGCCACTACGGCACGCCGCTGCTCCGCCACCGCATCCGCATCTCGGTCGGCCGTCCGGAGCAGAACGACGTGCTGCTCGCCACGCTCTGCGCGATCGCAGCGGAAGGGCCGCCAGCTTGAAAGGCGGCAACGATGCCACCGTTGACGCACTGGGCCGTCCGAAGCTCAGATGCCGCGCGCGACCGCGACCCCCACGACCGATGCTGCGCCGGCCGCCATCAGCGGCTCCGCGCATGCTCGGAACGTCGCTCCGGTTGTCGTCACGTCATCCAGTAGCGCGAGGTGCCGTCCGACCACCGCCGACTCATCCGGGCAGCGAAAGGCGTGCGCGACGTTGGTACGCCGCTCGGCGCCGCTGAGCCCCACCTGACTCGCGGTGTCGCGCGAGCGGACCAACGCGCCGGCCATGACACCCACGTCGAGGCGACTGCCGACCTCGCGCGCGATCAGTCCGGCCTGGTTGAAGCCGCGCGCACGTTGGCGGTTGCGGGAGAGGGGCACGGGCACGAGCACATCGACGCCGCCGAGGTCGAGGGCGCGGGCGCGGACGACGAGATCCCCGAGCAGCGCCGCATGGTTGCGCGCCCCGCGATATTTGAGCGCGTGGACGGCCTTCCGCACCGGTCCCTCGAAGGCACACGCCACCATGACGTCAGCGAGGTGCGCCGAGGTGCCCGAACACCCGTTGCGCTCGTCGATGTGGCGGCCCACCCTACCGCAGCCGGGGCACAGCGGATAGTCCAGCCACGGCACGTCGCGGTCGCAGGACGGGCACAGCAGCGCGCCGCGCAGGCCGCAGCCGACGCAGCGTGCCGGAAACAGGAGCGACGCCAGGGTGCCGAGTAGGGCCACCATGTTTGCATCCGTCGGTCGCGAAGAGTCAACCGCCCGCGGCGGGCGAGGGCAACGGGGAGGGAGACGGCGACGGGCTCGCAAGCGGCGTAGGTGCGATCGGCGTCGGATCAATCGGCGCGGGCGGCGGCGACGAGAACAGGTCGATGATGGCGACGCCGACGTTGCTGATGATGGTGGGCATCAACGGCCAGAGGATCAAGAAGGCGCCGATCACCAGCAGCCCGAGCACCGTCAGCCCCAGCCACCACTCGTTCTGGGTCAGCTCCCGACGCTCAAAAAACAGCCGCTCGACCCAGCGGAACCGACGCTCGTCCTCCATCCAAGCGCTACGAGCGAACGAGCCGCCCGTCCTCCACTTCCAGCCGGCCGTCGCGGAACACGTAGCGGAGCTGACGGATTGCCCGAATGTCCTTCGACGGGTCGCCGCGCACTACCAGTAGATCGGCGCGCCGCCCCACCTGGATCGACCCGAACTCGTGCTCCCGCCCGCAGGCGCGCGCGGCCGTGTGCGTTGCCGCCTTGATGATGTCGAGCGGCGCCATCTCCAACTCGTCGTGCAGCCCTTCGAGCTCCATCGGCATGCTGTCGAGCGTGACGTTCGCCACCCCGGCGTCGGTGCCGGCGGCGATCTCGACCCCGGCCGCGATCGACTTGCGGTGCGCCTCCATGATCAGCGGTCGCATGGCGCGCGTCTCGCGCCGCACCGGCGTCATCTCACTTTCGGGCAGCATCGCTGACACGAGGTTCGGGGACAGCGTCGGGTTGACGAACGTGCCCTGGCGCGCCATCTGCGCCGCCAGCTCGGCGTCGAACTGGACCTCGCCGGTGCTCTCCTCGGAGACCCACGTGCAATGCTCGATGGTGGTGACGCCCGCCTCGACGGCGTTGCGGATGCCGGCGGTGCCCTGCCCGTGTGCGGCGACCGTCCGATTGAGCCGCTTCGCCTCGCCGACGAGGGCCTTCAACTCCTCAACCGAGAACTGCGCCGCCGAGACGTTGGTGTTCGGGGTCATCCGACCGCCGGTGGACATGACCTTGAAGAAGTCGGCGCCCTCCTTTGCGAGGCGGCGGGCGATCCGGCGCAGATCGTCGGCGTTGTCGGCCTCTCCTTCGAAGAAGTAGCAGTGGCCGCCGGTGGTGGTGATCGCCGGGCCGGCCGCGAAGATGCGCGGGCCGGGCAACACCCCAGCCTCGATCGCGTTCCGCAGCTCGAAGGTCACGCCGGCCCGCCCGCCGCAGTCACGGACAGTCGTCACCCCGGTCCGTAAGGCGAGCTGGGCATTGTGGACGGCGCGCAGCAAGATGCGGCGATTGCTCTCGCTCAGTATGTCGTTGAGGGCGGTGGACTGGGCGCTGAACACAAGATGGACGTGGCAGTCGATCAGGCCGGGCAGGACGGTGTACTCAGAGCAATCGATCTGCTCGACGTCGGCTCCCTGGGGCGCGCGAACCTCTCCCTCGGAGCCGACCTCCTTGATGCGACCATCTTCAACGACCAGCGTCGCATCCTCGATGGCCGGCGTGCCTGTCCCGTCGATCACTCGCCCCGCTCGGATCACTTGCAGCATCCGCACCCTCCGCGTGTTGCCATGTTTACAGACCTGGAACGGTGCCCGACGGCTAGCGGGCCAGCACCGGGACGGTCACCGGCGTGAGCCACTCGGCCTTGCCGACGCCGGCCGCGCGCACGGCATCCAGGTAGAGCCGATCGACCCTCGCGGTCACCGGCCCCATCCGGCCGTCGCCCACGTCGATGCGGTCGAAGCTCGTGGCGGGCAAAATCTCCCAGCCGGTGCCGCAGAAGAACGCCTCATCAGCGATGTACAGCTCCGTTCGGTCGATGACTCGCTCGACCGTCGGCATCCCCATCTCGTCGGCGAGCAGCTCCAGCACCACCTTGCGAGTGACACTTTCCAGGATGCCGGCCGTCACCGGCGGGGTGATGGCGACCCCGTCCCGCACGATCACGAGGCAGGCTCCCGGCCCCTCGCTAACCTTGCCGTCGGGGCCGAGCATGATCGCCGTGTCGTAGCCGTTGACCCGCGCGTCGAGCGCCGCGAGCCGATTGTTCTGATAGTTGGACATGGTCTTGATGCGCGGCGGCATCTGGTTGTCGGTGATCCGCGCCCACGAGCTGATCTGCACTGCCAGCGAGCGCTCTGTCCCGAGCCGCGTCACGAATGGGCGGGTCCAGATGCAGACCTCCGGCTCGGCAAGGAGCTGGAGGCTGAAATCGGCGTGCTCCAGGCCGCTGAAGAAGGCAACCGGGCGAATGTAGGTGTCCTCGCGCGTCTCGTTTCGGCGCAGCAGCTCCAGCGTGCCCTCGAACAGGTCATCGACCGACCAGGGGCACGACATGCGCGTGATCTTGATCGAATCCGCCAGCCGCTCGAGGTGCTCGCGGAGGCTGAAGACGTTCAGCCCCTGGCCATCGGCAGTCGCGTACGCCTTGATGCCCTCGAAGACGTTGAAGTGCCCGCTCGCGCCGATCGACGTCACGTGGACCGTCGCCGCGTCCCAGGGCTCGACCGCGCCGTTGAGCCAGATATGATCGGCGGACTGTTTCGCGGCGCGGGCAGGCGACATGCGGTCGTGCTCCTCGGTGAAAGATGCGGCGAGGCGCCCCCATTCTAGCCGGCCGCCGACACTGTCACCAGTCGCGGGGGTGGCGCCCCCATCC
>Ga0136611_10000080_pt1 | contig 51775 bp, 43 predicted proteins | sample AntDrymUQ2232306_2_FD_106645 | JGI IMG/M metagenome (GOLD analysis project Ga0136611, IMG submission 106645) | Polar desert sand microbial communities from Dry Valleys, Antarctica - metaG UQ223 (23.06) | ecosystem: Environmental > Terrestrial > Soil > Desert | place: Antarctica: Dry Valley... | reverse complement strand
TTTCATTCTATTTCCGCTTAAACGCTAATTCATAAAACCAGAAATCGTTATTCGGTTGGTCAATCTTCATCTCATCGGTCGCGCCCATTTTATCAATCGTAAAAGTGACAAAACCGCGCGGAAAATTATAGGCAACTGACGGTCGCCATTTAATTTGAAACGTGTCGTAGTGCCAATGTTCCAAATCGGCGACGAAATTCGCCGATTGCACAAAACGCAGAACTAATTTACCGCCTTCTTCGGTAACGGTCGCATCTCCGTAAAGTTGGTCAGCGTAATTCCCGGCGTAGGCTTTCAAAGACAAACTTGTTTTTGTATTCGTTGCGCGCGAAGCGACGATTTTGGCATCATCTTCCGCCGCTTTCGCTTTATTTTGCTTGGCGCGTTCGAGACTTTCAGCGCTCCAATCGCGTTTTGGCGCGTCGGTGAACACATCGAAAATCTTGTTTTTTATAATCGAAATAACGCCTGTTTCGCTGTTAGTCAAAACGACCAGACCGAGATTTTCTTCAGGCATCATCGCCGTTTGCGAAATCATTCCGTCAAGCCCGCCGGTGTGCGAGACGACTTTTCTCCCGCGATAATCATTTAGAAACCAACCCAAACCGACTGCCGAAAAAAGTTTCGTCGGCGCGTCTTTCGCCGGAAACGGATTCACGCCCAGAACCGTATGCGCCGACCACATCACGCCTGATTGTTGCTCGCTGAAAATCTGTTTGCCTTCAAACTTTCCGCGTCCGAGTTGCAGACGAAGCCACTTTGCCATATCAACCGCCGAAGAATTCAATCTGACCGCGCCCGCTGCTCCGTCAACAATGCCTTGCGGCAAAGCGCGAAGTCTCCCGCCCGATTCGTTGTGCGGGACGGCGACGTTATCGCCCGTTTTATAATCCAGAACGCTTGTCTTTGTGTTATTCATTCCGAGCGGCGTTAAAATTCTCTCCCTGACGAATTCAATCCATGGTTTGCCCGAAACTTTCTCCACGATTTTGCCCGCCGCGATAAACATCAAATTTTGATAACCGTATGACGAGCGGAAACTTGAAGTCGGTTTTAGAAACCGGACGCGCCGTATAATTTCGTCCGCGCTGTAAGTCGTTTCATACCAGAGCAAATCACCGCTGAACGTATCAAGTCCGCTGCGGTGCGAAACCAGATCACGAACGGTCAACTCGCTCGTCACATACGGATTATACATCTGAAATTCGGGCAGATATTTCACCACCTTGTCATCCCAATTCAATTTCTTTTCGTCAACCAGAATCGCCAAACTCGCCGTCGTAAAAGCCTTCGAGTTCGAGGCGACGGCGAACAAAGTATTTTCGTCAACCCGCTCCGTCTTGCCCATTTCGCGCGCGCCGTAGCCTTTGGCGAACACAACTTTGTCGTCTTTAACAATTGCTACAGCGATGCCCGGCACATTCCAATCGAGGCGCGTCTTTTCGGCGTAAGCATCAATTTCTCTGAGTTTTTCATTGAGGGTCTGCGAGAAAACGAAAACGGGAAAAACGAACAGCAACAGTAAAATCAGATTCAACCGAAGGTAATTACTTTTCATATCAATTTATTTTAGGCGCAACTTAAAACAAAATATAGCTGGAACGGACAGACGCCAAAAAACTTTTAACCTTTTAATCTATCGGCGAGTTTGAATCGAGCAGTCTCGCCGGAACAAGCAACTCGCCGCTTTTCGGGTCAATAATTCCGTTGACTTCATCTTCGATGCTGGTCGCCTGCGTATAAATATCGCCAGCGATTGAACGCCCGCGCATTTCCTGTTTGAACAATTTAATTAGACGGCAGCGGGCTTCGGTTTCATCCGGTCCGCCGTAATTGGAAAAACCGAAACCGCCCCATTCGCTGATGACGAGCGGCGTTTGCCCGCGATAAAAATACGGGTCGCCGGCAATCAGCGGCTGCGCCGTCACGCCGTGCGTTTCACCCGCTGTTAGACGGTCGAGAGCCGAAACCCAACCCGATGGCGACGGCGTATAAACGTGCGCCGTTAAAAGATGCGAACTCAATCGTCCGCTTTGCGAAACGTGATTCCAGCCGTCGTTGTCAACGACCAGCAGTTGCGGATAATTGAGCCGCAGGTAATCGAAAGTGTTTGAAATATAACGGCGCGTTTCGACGTTCGTCATAATATCTTCCGCGCCCCAATCTTCGTTATACAAACTCAAAATCACGATTGACGGATGAGAAGCGATAAAAACAAGCATTCGTTGAAGTTCCGCCCAGTGATTATCGCGGCTCGTCTGGTTCGAACTATGCGGCGAAGGAATTTCAACCCACAACATCAGACCGATTTCGTCGGCTAAATCGTAGATGCGCGGGTCAATTCCGGCAATGTGAACCCGCGCCAGATTACAGCCTAAACGCTTGATGGCGTAAAGATGCCGCCGCATCTCTTCAAACGTCGAGATTCCCGGCTGGTAAAGAATGCCGTCAATGTAACACTGTTTATTATTGAGATAAATGCGCCGCCCGCGCGCTTCGATTTTTCGCAAGCCGAAATGAGTTTCGATGCCCGCGACGGAGCCGTCGGGCGCGATAAGTTCAGCCAGCAGATGATAAAGGTTCGGCGAAGTCGGCGACCAAAATTCGGCGTCCGGCAATTCGAGCGGAACGCGCTGGACACGCTCGCCGACCTCGAGCGGCAATTCAAATTCCGTCGTCACCGGGAATTTATTATCTTCGCTGCCGTTGATTTTTTTATGAGGCGAAACCGTCAAGCGCAGCCGATACAAACCGGCATCGTGAACGCGCGTCGTCAAATCAAATTCAACCAGATGGTCGCGCAAACTGCTAATTACGCCGAGCCGCGAGCGCAGACGATTGCGCCCGACCGCTTCGATCCAAACGCTGCGAACCGCGCCGGAAATCGTTTGATACCAAATTCCGCCTTGCTTATAAACTCGTGAAGCCTGCTTGCCGCGCGGAATGTCGGCATCGAGCGTGTCAACAACGCGCATCGTCAAACGGTTGACCGGCTGGAGGAGTTCCGGCGGCAGTTCGTAAGAAAATGAATGATATTCGCCGAGATGCGCTTCCTCGCCTTCGATGGTTTTGAGCGGCGAGCCGTTAAGCCAAACGCGCGTTTCATATCCGCACGCTCCGAAAGTCAGTTGCGTTAATTTACCTTCTTTAGTCCACTCTTCGGGAACGCTAAAATCGCGTTCATACCAGGCAATCACATCGTCGCTCGTGGCGTATAAATTCGATTCTTCTTTAAAATCCTGCACGGCGGCGAAATACGATTCAATCGAACCGGGAAAATTCGCCGTCACGGTGTAGTTATGCTTGACGAACCACTTTTTTTTCAGACCCTGATTTTCGACATCGAGCGTAAATCGCCAGTCGCCGTCGAGCAAGACGAAAGCCTCGCGGCGCAAAATCGAACGCGGCAGCGGATTAACTTTATCCGCCGCTAAAATCGAAAGGTCATGCTGATCAAATGTTTGAATTGAACTGTCGAGTACCATATCTTTTTAGTCTTTTAGATTTTAGATAACAAATTTCTGAAAAAGTTGAGAAAGTCCAGATAATTTTAGTTGAGGTTAGGTTTGAATCGGTTGGCTGTGAATCGGTATCGGAAAAATTTGAAGCTATTTTGCAGGCGGCGGATGGTTGGCTTGATAACAAAATTTGCAGAACTTGCGGTGAGGAAGTTCTGTTTCTAGTATAAAGCCAACCGACTAGCGGAATCAACAATTTCTTTTACGCTCGGCGAAAAATAATCTTCCACCGGCGGCGCGCACGGCGCACGGGTTAATTCGCCGTTCGTAAACATTTTATTTGGTTTTCTTTGCCTTCATCTCCCGTCCGCCCTGCGTTAAAATCAATCCGGTTATTTTTCCGGCAGAATCTTTTTCAAACGAAACGTTCGCTTTGACGGAAGGGACGACAAACTGCGATGTCGTGACGGGTTCGAGTTCCAGTTTCCCCTGTCCGGTCGCCTGAACCAATAGTTTGTCCGCTTCTCTGGTCACTGCCATAATAAAATTCGGGTCAATTTCATATTCACCGACGTAAGCGTCGTAAACGGAAGAATCGACTTTTATTTCTTTGCCTTCGAGCCGTCTGACGATCTGCGCGGCGTTTGTATTTTTGGGGTCGAGTTCGACGGCTTTTTTATAGTTTGCAATGGCGAGTTCCTTTTGATTATCCGCTAGATACGCTTCGCCGAGACTGTCATACGGATTGGCGGATTTCGGGAACATTTCGACGTTTAACTTAAAAATTTCAATCGCGTCTTTCGCGCGTTTCATACCCAGAAGTTGATAACCGACCATGTTAAGTTCGGTTTCCGAAAAATCATACACCGCGGCATTTTCGGTTTTGAGTTTTCGGTATTCAGCGACGGCTGCCGCAGCATCTTTTTCTCTGGCAGTTTTGGTAAGCGTCTCAGCAAGCGATTTTTTGGGCGCGTCAACGGGCTGTCCGTTGAGAATGCTGATAACCGATTTAGTGATATTTCCATGATAGCGTCCCAAACCGACATTATCGAGCAAAATTATTGTTTGCTGCCGGTCAACCAGCCTGGTTAAGAGAGAGTTGAAACCGTTAATGCCTCCGCCGTGTTGGATGACTTTAGCTTTTTGGTCTGTTTTCCCAATCGGTGCGTCGGCAATAAGGAATCCGTAACCGTAATTTGAAAGTCCGGGCGTGAACATCAGCTTTTTGCTGTCGGCGGAAAGTATTTTGTTTTCATAAAGCGCCTGATCCCATTTGTAAAGGTCTTCGACCGTCGAATAAAGCGAACCGGCGGCGTAGGGCAGCGACATATCGAGATAAGCGGCGTTGACGTAGCCGTCGGGAATTTTTTCGTAACCGCTGGCGCGCTTTTGGAGAAGCGGCGCGTGATTGTCGTAACCCGAATTTTTCATTCCAAGCGGCTCGAAAATACGTTCTTTCAAAACCGTTTCATAAGATTTTCCGGCGACCTTTTCGACAATTGCTCCGAGCAGAAAATAACCCGAATTGTTGTAAGCGAATTTCGATCCCGGCTCGAACTCCAATTCGCCGCTGGCGTATTTTTTGACGAAATCCGCGACGCTGTATGGATTGCGGCTCACGTCGGCGAAAAAATTCGCCTGACTCGTGTAACTCGGAATTCCCGAAGTGTGATTGAGAAGCTGGTGAACGGTAACTTTGCTGCCCGTATCTTGGCGGTAATCGGGAAGATATTCGGAGAGCTTGCCGTCGAGCTTGATTTTGCCTTCGGCGACGAGCTGCAAAATGAGCGCCGCTGTAAACTGCTTGGTCACCGAACCGATGCGAAATTTCGTGTCCGGCTGATTCGGAATCGCCCATTCCATATTCGCCATTCCGAAACCTTTCGCGTAAACGACTTTGCCCTTTTCGGCAACTAGCACCGAACCGTTAAATTGCCCATAATCGTAATAATTCTTCAGCAATCCATCAATCTTCTGCGCCGTATCCTGCGCGAATGCGGCTGACGCGCTCATCAGCGTAATGATAAATAAAGTAAACAGTTTTGTAGTTTTCATTGTGTTTTCCTCCGACGAAATATCTAATTGATCGAGTTTATACTGCGATAATCTACCGCAATATTTTCTTTGAATTTTGTGAAAGTTACAGTTTAGAAAGTAATTCAGATGATAAATAATTATTGATAAGATTCTTCGCTTGATTGATTAACGACCGTTTTAATTTTTTGTTCAGTTGAAAAGCGTATTGGATTATTGCCTTAAGAATTTGCGCGGGAGAATTTTAATAACTTGCCAGCCGCCGCGCCGCTTCGACAATCTCTGATACTTGCGGCAGAAAATAATCTTCCATCTGCGGCGCAAACGGCACGGGCGCGTCAATCGAAGCGACGCGAATCACCGGCGCGTCGAGCCATTCAAAAGCTTCTTCGGCGATAATGGCGGAAATCTCGCCGCCGATGCCGCCCGTCAAACTCGCTTCGTGCAGAACCATCGCTCGGTTGGTTTTCTTCACCGTATTCAGTATCGCTGCTTTATCCATCGGCGCGAGCGTCCGCAAATCAATGACTTCCACTTGCAAGCCGTCTTCTTTTTCTAAAATGTCGCTCGCGTCCAAAGCGTTCAAAACCTGCGCGCCGAATGTGATGATTGATAAATCTTTTCCTTCCCGCGCAATCCTGGCTTTGCCGATTTCAACGATGTAATCTTCAGCCGGTAATTCTTCGCGCAGGCGCGGCAGGCGATAAAGTTTTTTGTGTTCAAAAAACAAAACCGGATCAGGGTCACGAATCGCCGCCTTGATTAAACCTTTCGCGTCATACGCTGTCGAAGGCTCGACCATTTTCAAGCCCGCCGTGTTCAGGAAAAACGCTTCGGCGTTCAAAGAATGAAACGGTCCGCCGCGCACGCCCGAACCGCACGGACCTCTAAATACGGCTTGCATCGAACCGCAGCCGCGATAACGCGATTTCGCCGCGTAGTTCGTCAGCATATCGAAACCGCACGAGATAAAATCAATAAACTGAAATTCCGCCACCGGCTTCATTCCCATCAACGCCGCGCCGCATGCCGCGCCCACAATCGCGGCTTCGGAAATCGGCGTGTCAATCATCCGCTCCGCGCCGAATTCATCAATAAAACCTTCGGTCAATTTAAACGCGCCGCCGTATGCGCCGACATCTTCGCCGATGACGAACACGGTTTCGTCCGCCGTCATTTCTTCGTGAATGCCTTGCCGAATCGCTTCGATCAGCGTTAAGCCTTTTGCTTCTTGTTTAATTGCTGTTGCCATCAAATTATTAAAATCAATAAAATCCGTTAGGCAATCTCTTGTGGTTGCCTGTTATATATTAAAATTCGTAAAAGCGCACGAGGACAAATCATCGCTCCGATAATTATTTCAATCCGTATTTTTATCGAGTTTATTGGTTTCCCGCAAGTCCTCAGCTTTTAATTTCTCGGTGTCAAATAATTCGCTAACGGAAGTTTGAGCGGGCGGCAATTGTTCGTTTGAATCCATATTTTCCGGCAAGGTCAGCGGATCATTCGCGCTCATATAGCGCAAAGTTTGTTCGACGGCTCTCTGGGCGAGTTCAAAATCTTCGCGTTTGATTTTTAGTTTTACTTTACCGCTATAGTTGGGGAGTTCGGCAAGTTTTGTAAAATTTTTCAAACGGAGTTGGATGTTTGCGAAGACTTTGTATATTCCTTTGCGGAATTTAATGTCTAAAATTTCGTCTAAAGCGACCTGGACTTCTTTTACTTCACTGCCGATCAAACCGAGCAGAACAGACTCAAATTCAATTACAATTCCGGCAGGCGAAAACTTTGCGATGCCGTTGTATTCCGTCATACCGTTACTGCTACTCGCTTTGAACGGAACGCTGATAAATTGCGGTTTAATTTTTTGACTGTTCATTTAACTTGTAAAACCCAGTGCGAAAATCTCACTAATCTGAATTCAATTCCTGCGTTTCTTCCGTCTCGTCAAACAAACGGCTGACGGGCGTGTGCGCGGGCGGCAGACTTTCGCGCTGTTCGGTCAAGTCTTTTTGCAGTTTGGCGACGGCTTCGCGGGCGCGTTCAAAGTCGTCTTTTTTTATTTTCAGCGTGACTTTGCCGTCTTTGTTCGGCAGCTTGCTAAGTGCGGAAAAGTCTTTGAGGCGAATTTCGATCTTCGCGCCGATTTTGAAAAAGCCTTTGCGAAATTTTACGTCCAAAATTTCATCGAGCGAGATGCGGGCTTCTTTTACGCCGTCTTTGATGATTCCGAAAAGTTTCGATTCAAATTCGAGAACGATTCCGGCGGACGAAAATTTGCCCATGCCGTCAATCTGCGACATTCCGCTCTGGGTTTTAAATGGAACGCTGATGAAATTGGGTTTTGACATTTTATAAATCCTGCGCTCTGGTTTCGTCTTGTTCGGGGTGAATTTCGAGTTCGTCCATTCGCTCTTTTTCGCTGACATAATTAAACATCGCCAGCCCGATGGTGACGAGCGCGACGGCGATGCCGTAATAAAGCGTGTCGAGCGCGTTTTCCGATGCCAGCAATTTTTGCAGAAATTTGACCGCCAGCACCGGGATAATCACGAAGCTGAATTTCGCTTTAAGCTCGTTGAGGTCGCGGACAAGCATCCAGTCGGGAACTTTCAGCCCGCCGATAAAAAGCTCGTAAAGACTGATCGAAATAACCAGCATCGCGGTGGCGACCAAAATAATATCCAGACAATCAAACAGCGCGACCAAAGCGAAATCATCTTTCACTTCGTTCAAAGCTATTGCCGTTACCGTTGTGACGGTTTTATACACGCCGAGAATGTATGCCGTCAGCGAACAGACGAAAAGAACGAGAACGCCGATGTAAGCGATGTATCGCGATTTTTCGATTAACCATTTCATTTATTCGGTGTTTAGAATTTTATTTCTCTAAAATCTTCCTCTTGAATGCAGGCGCGACAATTGAATTGTCGAAAACATCGTAAGCCGCAGAAACCGCCTCCGGCAGTCCGGCTTCGTCGGCAATCGCCAATTCGCTTTCCAAATAATCGGAAACTGCGGCGACGATTTTTTTTAACTCGTTTTCGTCGGCGATGTTTTCTTCTCTCAAAAATCTCTCGTAGCGATCAATCGGGTCGTTGGTCGTCGCCCAGAAATCAATCTCGCCGGCGGGAACATAACTCTGATTATCGTGTTCGGCGTGTCCTTTGCGGCGATACGTCATCGCCTCGATGAGAACCGAGCCATTGCCATTTCGAGCGTGTTCGACCGCGCGTTTCATCGTTTCATAACACGCGACAATATCGTTGCCGTCTGTCTGTAAACCCAAAATTCCGTAGCCGACGGCTTTGTCAACAAATGAAGCGGCAGCGCATTGATTTCTGGTCGGCGTAGAATAAGCGTAGCCGTTGTTTTCGATAAGCGTAATCAAAGGCAGCTTTTGCACGGCGGCGAAATTTACGCCTTCGTGAAATGTTCCCGTCGAACTCGCGCCTTCGCCCAAGTAAGCAACGGCAACACGATCTTCTTTTTTCATTCTCGAAGCCAATAAAACGCCCGTCATTACGGGAATCATATCGCCGAGGTGAGAAATCGGACCGATAAAGCCTTTTTCCAAATCGGCGAAATGAAACTGCACGTCGGTCGCGCGTGACGGCGCGTTGGCTTTGCCGAGATACTGCGCGAAAATCGTGCGCGGCAGAATTCCTTTGACAAAAACCGCGCCGATGTCGCGTATTAATGGCGCAATAAAATCTTGCTTTGAAAGCGCGAAAGCCGTCCCGACCGCTGTTGATTCCTGCCCCAAAGAAGTGAAAACGCCGCCCGTCAGTTTCGCCTGACGCTTCAGCCGGACAGTGATTTCGTCGAACATTCGCGTCATCTTTACGAAGCGATACATCTCTAAAAATTGCTCTTTTGTCAGAGAAGTTTCCCGCGTGCAGGAAAGCGGTTCAGTTGATTTTTTCAAATTTGTTTTAGCGGTCATTTTTGTTTTCGCCACGAAAAGACACGAAATAAAAGCGATGAAATTTTCGTGTTCTTTCGTGTTTGTTCGCGGCTAATTTCTTTTCAAGAAGTATTTTGCGATGCCGTAAATGCTAATCAGCACCCAAAAAAATTCTACGATGAAAGCGGCGAAGTTAAAACTATAGACAAGCGAAATTAAAATCAAGCTCGCGCCGAGCGCGTTGAGCAGCGAATAAAGAAGCGTCTCGCTGCGGATTTTTTCGAGCTGCAGCGCGGTGTATGTGAGAATTATCAGCCCGACACCGATTGAACCGACGACATCATACCAGGCATATCGCATAAATTATTTTTCTTCCCGTCCGTCTTCATACCAAGACTCGTGCGGCGAAGAACGGTAGCAGCGCAAGCAATCAGTCCATTGCCAACGGTAACCGCATCCCGGACATCGCCCGCGCGTGTCGAAAGTATTCCATTCCGTTCCGCATCCGTAGTGCGAACCGAAATCGGCGCAGCACCAACGGCTTGACGCGCGCGGCTGCCAGCGGCACAAAGGACAACGAATCCGGCTGAAATCCGTCGGCGTATCTTTCAACTTTTCGGTTTCAGAGCGATCATCGAAACCCGAACTTTTTCGGAAAAGAAAAAAGACGGAAATTGTATCGAATAAAAGCGACGATATGTTTTGTCGTGTAAACATGTCTTTTCCCAAAAGATTAAACGAAAAAGTGAAAGATTATTTGAACGAATATTTAGCGACCAGACCGTTTGCTCCGACCGCCCAAACCGTTTTTTTGCCTTTCGCCCGCACCGCGTTGTAATTACTTTTGTCGAGATTTACCCAAGTCTTTCCGCCGTCAATAGATAAATCAGAACCGTTTGAGCCGACCGCAATTAAAGTATTTCTATCAATATAGGTCACGCCCGAACGATAACCGCTCAAACCTTTGCCGAGCGTCCAACTTACGCCGCCGTCAGTCGTAAAAGCCGAGTTGTTGTTAATTTCATCGGGCTTTTCATAATTTCCGCCAACGATTACGCCGCGCGTTTTATCAAACATCGCAATCGAAAAAATTCCGCTGCCCGCCGTGCCTTTCGTGATTGGCGAATCTGAAACGAACCAACTCAAACCTCGATTAACGGAACGAAAAATTCTTGCGTCTGTTCCGCCGGAAACGAGAAAAATGTCATTTTTGCCGTTAGTTAAAATACAAGTTCCACTTGCCGCAAACGCCGCTTCGCCCGGTTTGGCACCCGGCATTTTTGAATTATCCAGAACATTCCACGTTATGCCGTCAGTCGTTTCAATCAAAAGATATTTGCCGTCAACCGGATCGCTCATCGCAATCCCGTGCGTTTTATCCCAAAAAGCAAACGCATCGAAAAATGCTTTTTCATTCTTGTTTGTATACAGAAGATACCAGTCTTTCCCGCCGTTAGGCGTTTTATAAATCTGCGAATTCTTACCGTCGCCGATACTCAAAACGTAAGCCGTGTCGGTATCGAATGCTTCAATATCGCGGAAATCTAAATTTTCAGCACCGCGAATTCTAAAGATTTGCCAAGTTTTTCCGCCGTCAACAGTTCGAATGATAGTTCCGCCCGTTCCGCTCGCCCAAACGACTTTTTCGCTAACGACCGACAACCCGCGCAAACTCGCTTTGGTTTCAACCGTCTGCTTTCGCCATTGCGCGTTTGCGGCGCAGGCGAAGACGACAAACAAAAAAAGAAAAACGACGAGGCGCGGAAAAAATGTTTGGAATGTCGAACTGTTTTTCATAAACAATAATCGTAAAGCGTAAAAGTTAATCTCGTGGAACGCTTGTTTTTCAGCTTGGTTATAAAGTAATTTAAGTTTGTCTAAATTTCAAAAATTAAAAAGTAATGCTTAAAGAATTCGCGTTTGGCTCGTCATTAAATCAGCCGCCGATTTTAGAAAATTACAATCTTTTCGCGTCCGACGCGGCTTTGCAAACGGCGGTCGAAGCGAACGGCGGCGCGTGGAACAATGCGCGCGCCGAACAATTCGGCTCGATTTTGGGACGCGCTGAAACTCTGGAGTTAGGAAATCTCGCCAATAAATATCCGCCGGTTTTGAAAACTCACGACCGTTTTGGCAATCGTCTTGACGCGGTTGAATTTCATCCGGCTTATCACGAACTGATGCGAATCGGAGTCGAAAATGAAACGCACAGCTTGGCGTGGACGAGCGAACGCGACGGCGCGTATGTCGCCCGCAGCGCGTTGGCTTTTCTAAAACAGCAGGTTGATGAAGGCACGAGCTGTCCGCTGACGATGACTTTCGCCGTCGTGCCGTCTTTGAAAATTCAACCGGAAATCAGCGAGGAATGGCTGCCGCGAGTTTTATCGAACGCATACGACCCCAGATTTATTCCCGCAGCGGAAAAACGCGGCGCGACTTTCGGAATGGCGATGACCGAACCGCAGGGCGGAAGCGACGTTCGCGCCAACATCACTTTCGCCAAAAAATTAAACGTGGGCGGCGAATACGAAATCACGGGCAGAAAATGGTTTTGTTCCGCGCCGATGAGCGATGCTTTTTTAGTTTTGGCACAAGCCGAAAAAGGGATTTCCTGTTTTCTGCTGCCGCGTTTCAAACCCGACGGAACGAAAAACGCTTTTCACATCCAGCGTTTGAAAGACAAACTCGGCAACAAATCGAACGCTTCGAGCGAGGTTGAATTCCACGCAGCGCACGCGCAGATTATCGGCGAAGAAGGTCGCGGCGTGGCTAACATTATGGAAATGGTGCGGCACACGCGCCTTGATTGCGCGGTCGGTTCGGCAGGAACTTTGCGCCGCGCCGTTGCCGAAAGTCTGCATCATTGCCAGTATCGTTCGGCGTTCGGTAAACAATTAATCAAACAACCGCTGATGCGAAATGTGCTGGCTGATTTAGCTCTTGAATCCGAAGCGGCGACCGCGCTCGCCTTTCGCTTGGCGCGCGGCTTTGACGACTCAAAACAAAGCGACGAAGCGAAAGTTTTCACGCGCATTGCGACGGCAATCGGCAAATTTTGGATTTGCAAACGCGCCGTCGCCGCCGTTTCTGAAGCGATGGAAGCGACAGGCGGCAACGGCTACGTCGAAGAATCAATTATGCCGCGACTTTACCGCGATGTTCCGGTTAATTCGATTTGGGAAGGTTCGGGCAACGTGCAGTGTCTCGATGTTTTGCGCTCGATGCAAAAAGAGCCGGAAAGCATTGAGGTTTTGCTCAACGAAATAAAATCCGCAGGCGGCGCGAATGTCAATTTCGATAATTACATCGTCGCTGCCGAGAGAGAATTGCTCGACGCGGACAACCTGGAATTTCGCGCTCGCCGCGTCGTCGAGAAATTAGCCGTCGCTTTGCAAGCTTCGGTTTTGCTGAAAAACGCGCCCGATTACGTCGCGGAAGCGTTCTGCAATTCGCGACTGGCAAACGATAGAAGTTTGAATTTTGGAACTTTGCCAACTGGCATCGAGATTCAGAAGATCATCGCACGTTCGTTGCCGAAAACAGAAAAAATTTAAACCACAGATTTACACAGATAAACTCAGATAAGTAAAAACAAGATACGTAGATTTATAAAATAAAAATCTTATATTATCTGTGTCCATTTGTGGAAACGCGAAGCGGGATGGTTAAATAATTCTTAAAAATTATGTTGAATCTAGGTATCCTACTCGAAGACAGCGCGCGAAATGTGCCGGAACGAACAGCCGTAATTTGCGGCGGCGCGAAAATGACTTACTCGGAAATTGACGCGAAAGCCAATCAAGTCGCCAATGCTCTGCGCGAAATCGGGATTGAAAAAGGCGACAAAGTTGCGCTGACTTGTCCGAACCTGCCATTTTTTCCAATCGTTTATTACGGCATTTTGAAAACGGGCGCGGTCGTTGTGCCGCTCAATGTTTTATTGAAAGGACGCGAGATCGCCTATCATCTCAACGACTCGGACGCGCGCGTTTATTTCTGTTTTCAGGGCGCGGCTGATTTGCCGATGGGCGAATACGGTTACGAAGGTTTTAATCAAACGGAAACGTGCGAAAAGTTTATTTTGATAAACGCGAATCCGGCTGAGAAATCGCCGTTTGAAAATACGAAAACTTTCGCTGAGTTTATCGGAAGCCAGCCGACCAACTACGAATCGGAAGTGACGAACGCCGACGACACGGCGGTAATTCTTTACACATCAGGCACAACCGGACAACCGAAGGGCGCGGAACTGACGCATTTGAATATGATTCTCAACGCGCGGCTGTTCGGCGTTTACGACGCGCGGCGCGGTTACGATACGCATCTTTTAGCGTTGCCGCTATTTCACTCGTTCGGGCAGAGCGTGCAGATGAATTCAGGGTTTTATAACGGCGCGACGCTCAATCTGCTGCCGCGTTTCACGCCCGAAGCCGCGCTCTCCGAAATGGAGAAAAACGAAGTGACGATTTTCGCAGGCGTGCCGACGATGTATTGGACGCTGCTCAATTATGCGGACGCGGGCAAATTTGATCTAGCGAAAATAGCCGCCAATTTAGCGACGTGTCACGCGGGCGGTTCGCCTCTGCCGCTCGAAGTTCTGCGCGGTTTTGAAGAGAAATTTAACACGAAAATTATGGAAGGCTACGGGCTTTCGGAGACTTCGCCAGCCGCCGTTTTCAATCGCGCGGTGAATTCACGTCCCGGTTCGGTCGGCTTTCCCGTCTGGGGCGTGGAGGTGCGCGTTGTTGATGAAAACGGCGCGGACGTTCCCGTCGGTGATTTAGGCGAAATCGTCATTCGCGGACACGTCGTGATGAAAGGCTATTACAAAAAACCGGAAGCGACCGCCGCCGCCATCAAAAACGGCTGGTTTTATTCGGGCGACATCGGGCGTTTCGACGCGGACGGTTTTTTGTATATCGCCGACCGCGTGAAAGATATGATTCTGCGCGGCGGTTTTAACGTCTATCCGCGCGAACTCGAAGAAGTTCTGATGACGCACGAAGCCGTTTCTCTCTGCGCCGTCATCGGTATTCCTCATGAAGAATACGGCGAAGAAGTCAAAGCCTTTATCGTTTTGAAACCGGGCGCGAACGCTTCCGAAAGCCAAATTGTCGAATGGTGCAGGGAAAATATGGCGAGTTACAAATATCCGCGCCTCGTCGAATTTAGGGAAACGCTGCCGATGACGGCGACGGGCAAGATTTTGAAAAGAGAGTTGCGCTGATTTTGCCGAGATAGAGAAATTAACAGGGAAAAATCAGGGCGAATAAGGATTAAATCAAAGATTAAGTTTTTTACCCCTGTTCATTTCTTTTCTTGGCTAATAAACCATTCGCGTTTTTATCGTTCCTTTAACCTCTTTTAAAATCTCAAACGCTTCTCGTGAAAGTTTCCGATCAATGTCCAAAATTACATAGCCGATTTCGTCGTTCGTCTTGAGATACTGCCCGACGATATTGATGTCACGCGTCGAAAGTTTCGAGTTTATCTCGCTCAACACACCCGGAATGTTCTGGTGAATATGCAGAATGCGGTGCGTTTTATCTTGCGGCGGAAGATTGACCGGCGGGACGCTGTGCGAGCCGTTTGACGTTCCGAGTTCGAGGTAATTTATCAATTTCGCCGTGACATCCAAGCCGATATTTGCCTGCGCTTCTTCGGTCGAGCCGCCGATGTGCGGCGTTAAAATCACATTCGGCAGATTTTGCAAAACGGTGGAAAATTCGTCGCCGTTTTTTTCCGGCTCTTGGGGGAAAACATCAATCGCCGCTCCTGAAATCATACCGCTTTCGACGGCTTTTTTCAGCGCGTCCAAATCAACCACATCGCCGCGCGAGTAATTGAGAAAGATACTTCCTTTCGGTATCGCGGCGAGCGTTTCGGCATTAATCATATTTCGCGTCGTCGCGTCCGACGGAACGTGCAGGGTAACGATGTTCGATTGCTTTAACAATTCTTTCAAGTCACGAATTTGCCTGGCGTTTCCGTGCGGCAGTTTGGTCAGAACATCGTAATAGACGACGTTCATTCCCAACGCTTCCGCCATCACCGAAACCTGCGAGCCGATGTTTCCGTAACCTACGATTCCAAGAGTCTTCCCGCGCAATTCAAAAGAGCCTTTCGCTTCTTTAAGCCAAAACCCTCGGTGCGCCGCCGCGTTTTTGTCGGAAATCTTGCGAATCAGCATCACGCACAAACCGATGACGAGTTCGGCGACCGAGCGCGTGTTTGAATAAGGCGCGTTGAAAGCGGCGATGCCTTTTTGGGTTGCGGCTTTCAAATCAATTTGATTGACACCGATACAAAACGCGCCGATTGCCAGCAGCTTGTCGGCTCGTTCCAGAACCTTTTCCGTGACGCGCGTTTTTGAGCGAATGCCCAAAATATGAACGCCTTTAATCTCCCGAATCAAATCCGCTTCGCTGATTGCGCCGGAGAGATTTTTTATCTCCGCGTAACCGCTTTGTTTGAATTCTTCGATTGCCGAATCCGAAATGTTTTCGAGCAGCAGAATTTTGATTTTGCCGCGCGGATAAGATGTCTGCGAGTTGGTCATATACAAAATGATAACAAATCTCTGAATCACCGAATTGAAAATGCCTTCTAAATTCGCAATAACGCAAAATCATTTTAAGCGTCGCAAACAATTCTTCATTGAAAACAAATGACGAAGCGAAATTTTATGCGCCGAATGAGTTAAAAATTCCGCTTTTGTCGGCATAGTTTAATCTGCTAACCAAAGACGAAAAACTTCCTTCACTTTCGATATTGCAATTCCCGCTAATGTCAAAATCTCTATACCTGATTTCCGACAATTCGTCGACTTAAAATAATGACAAATTTGTTTTTCAATTTGATATAATTGCGAAAGGCATAAGGTCTTCCTTATTCGTAAACACACCTTCCTGGAGAACATCAAATGAAATACAACTCGACGAAATTCGTTTTTTACGTAGTGCTGTGCTGCGTCTTGATAATTTCCGCCGCAAGTTCGGCATCATCGCAAACCGCGCCGGGAGAACCGGAACTGAGCGTCGCCGGTCTTCGTCTCGGCGATGAAGAATCGGCAAAAACCGTGCTGCAAAATTATTCTCCGCGCTACGACAACGATCTTAATCAACCGAAATACTTCTTCTACAACGGCTACGGAAATCAAGTGATGTCCGTCACCGCGCACTCGAAAGAACGACCGTTTTTGGTTGTCGGCATCGAAGTTTTCGCCGTCGGCGAATCGTATCAAAAGAAACATTTTCAAATGAAGGAAACGAATTCTTTTATGAGCGAATCCGGTTTTTTTATCGGCGCGCGTCCCTCAGCCGCGTCGTTGATATTTGCCATCCCGAACGTCACCGGACCAAAGGAAATTATGAAAAAAAAAGGCGTGCCGCAGGCGGATGAAACATCGGAAAAAGTCAGAACGCTGCGTTATCAACTCGGCGCGGTCAAAGAATTAGAAGCTCAAAAATCAAAGCTGAAAAATATAAACTTCGGAGCATATACGGCGGAATACCGTTTCTATAAAGACAAGTTGAGCCGGTTCAGCATTGCGGTGAACAGTGCTGACGCGCAAGCGACAAACTAAAGTTTGAACTCCTTGGCTAAGGCTTGAAATTCTTTTTCAAGCCTTGCCAGACTTCAAAGTACTCGTGCTGCAATTCGGCGGTTTCCATCGCAAATTTGGTCGGGCGAATAATGTAACGCGACTCGAACATAAACGCCATTGTGCCGGAAAGTTTAACCGGTTTGAGTTCGGCTTTCGAGGCTTTCTCAAACGCTTCGGCATCTGGTCCGTGCGCGCTCATTTGATTGTGCAGCGACGCGCCGCCCGCGACAAAACCTTCTTCCTTAGCGTCGTATTGCCCGAAACACAAACCCATAAATTCCGACATATAATTGCGATGAAACCACGGCGGGCGAAATGTATCTTCCTGCACAAGCCAGCGGTCAGGGAAAATCACAAAATCGCAGTTCGCCACGCCGACTTCGGGCGAAGGCGCGGTTAAAACCGTGAAAATGCTCGGGTCTGGATGGTCGAATGAAATCGAGCCGATAGTATTAAACCGCCGCAAATCATATTTATACGGCGCGTAGTTGCCGTGCCACGCGACAACATTTAAAGGCGATCTTTTTATTTCGGTCGTCCACAAATTGCCGCCGAATTTCGCAACCAATTCAAACTCGCCGTCTTTGTCTTCAAACCACGCGACAGGCGTTTCAAAATCGCGCGGATTCGCCAGACCGTTCGCGCCAATCGGACCCAAATCGGGCAGACGAAAATGCGCCGCGTAATTTTCGCAGATGTAGCCGCGAGCCTCGCCGTCGGGCAATTCGACGCGGAATTTCAAACCGCGCGGCAAAACGCAAATTTCGCCCGAGCCGATTTCGATAATTCCGAGTTCGGTCAAAAAACGAACGCGATTTTTTTCCGCGACGACGAGCATTTCGCCGTCGGCATTGTAAAAAAATCTGTCCGTCATATTTTTGTTGCAGGCGAAAATATGAACGCCTAATCCGGTTTGCGAAAACGAATCGCCACAGCCAGCCATCGTAACTATTCCGTCAACAAAATCGGTTTCCGCTTCGGGCAAAGGCTGTGGATTCCAGCGCAGTTGATTCGGCGTGGTTACGATTTCATCAAACTTGCCCGTAAAATTACCGTTTTCAATTTGCCGAAAAGGACGATGCAAAACCGACGGCTGAATGCGATACGTCCACGTTCGCTTATTCAAAAGGCGCGGCGTGGTAAAAGACGTTCCCGAAAACTGTTCGGCGTAAAGTCCGAGCGGCGCGACCTGCGGCGAATTACGTCCGACCGGCAGCGCGCCTGTTCGCGCTTCGGTGGCAAATTCATTACCGAAACCGCTTTGATATTTAAATTGTTCTTCGCTTGTCGTCGGTGTCATTGGTTTTTCGTTTTCTTTTCGATTTGTTGCAGATAAGTCAAAACATTTTCGGCAAGTTTGAAAGAATCAATTACAAGTTTCTTTATGTCCTTTACGTCTGCGACATAATCGGCTTGCACGCGAAATCTGTGAAGTTCGCTTCCGAATTTACCGATTGCCTTATTGGTTTGACCTGCTTTTTGTTTATATTCGTTCCAAATTTGAATGTGCGAGGCTTCGTATTGCCGGAGAACAAAACCTTCGCTTTCGAGAAAAGTTCTCGCCCGCCAATAAACCGTATAATAAACTCGGCTGATTGCCGTGCGCTGCGCCGCTTCGTCCGTTCTTTGCCGCAATTCTTCGGCTAGATTTTTGAAATCGTTCCAATCAAACATATTCCAGGCTGACGTTTAATTTGCATCGCGCTTTATCAAGGTTTTTAAGCCACCATTTTTCATCAAACTTGTCCATCTTGTTCCGCGCTTGTTCTGCATTTTCTTCGGTCAAAACCAGAACGAAAATTTCCCGCGAAGACGGAAATTCAGGCTCACTCAAAAGCTCGACTGCGAACTTTGATTTGCCGCCGAAAAACTTCCTCAACTTCGACGGAATTTCTTCGAGTAAATCAAGCAGAAATGTATTATCACGCAAAAAAAGAGCGACTTCCGACGGATTGCGAATTTCATATTCACGCGCCAGAACATTTATTTGTTCAAGCGTTTTCGCGTGAATCTCGCGGTCAATCAGTTCCGCCACGTCATTGACGGGAACAACTTTCACACTTGGATTTTCGAGCGTTTGTGGTTGCATAAATTTATTTGTCTGCAAGTTTGTTGCCGAAACCGCTTTGATATTTGAATTGTTCTTCGCTTTTTGTCGGTGTCATTAGTTTTCTGGTTTCTTTAAGAGTTTTTTGTATTGCCCATTTTTATAAATTCTTTAAATATGTGAAACCTAATCAGTATCTGACCATCCCGCCTTTAAATGCTCAATTAATTCAAACCGTTTAATTCGCATCTCTTTGCGTCTATTAGCAACTGCCAAATTTGTTATTTCACCGTTTAATGAAGTGTAAATCTCAAACCACTTTTCAAAACTGATGTATCGTTTCTCTTGATCGTTCAAATCAGAAAATAAGTAGTCTTTCAAAAATTCACTGCATTCAGGGGCTATTTTGTTTAATGCCATAATCAGCAACTTAACTTTATTTAGTGGAGCAATTCCCGCCTCTTGGCAATAAGGCGAACTGTATTTGCTCCAAAGCTGACGACTTTGCTTTATTCCCCACCGTTGCCATAGTCTAATGATGCGTGGTAAATAACCTTTAACGGCAATTTTAAGTGGTTCGTGGTCTTGAGATATTTCTACATATTCTTTCATTTTGTAAGCTACTTTTAGTACACTTTATAAGAGCTTTAGTTAATGAATTTCCCTTGTCCTAACCCGTACTCAAACAAGAAATGAGAAAATTTAGTTAAACACTCCGCAAAAATTTGATACTTACAAATTTCCGCGTTTTCGCTGTTCATCTTCAATCGAAACGAACAACGCTTTGAAGTTTCCTTTGCCGAAACCTTTGCAGCCTTTGCGCTGGAGAATTTCATAGAAAACGGTCGGTCGGTCTTCGACGGGTTTTGTGAAAATTTGCAGCAGATAACCTTCCTCGTCACGGTCAACCAAGATTCCAAGTTCTTTCAGTTCGTTAATATCTTCATCAATTTCGCCGACGCGGTTCGGGAGTTCGGCGTAATACGAATCGGGAACGGTCAAAAACTCAACGCCGTTTTCCTGCAGACGTTTGACCGTCTGGCGAATGTCTTTGCACAAAAGCGCGAGATGCTGCGCGCCCGCCGAGCCGTAAAAATCAATGTATTCCTGAATCTGGCTTTTGCCTTTTTTGCTTTCGGCAGGCTCATTTATCGGGAATTTGATGTTGTGTCCGCCGTCCGACATGACGATTGACATCAGCGCGGAGTATTCGGTCGAAATGTCTTTGTCGTCAAACGTGATGTAGCGGAAAAACCCCAGAACATCGCGGTAAAAATCGCACCATTCGTTCATCTTGCCGAGTTCGACGTTGCCGACAATGTGGTCAACCAGCACGATTCCGACATCTTCGCCTTCCACCGTTTGCGGAACAAATCCGGGCAAAAACACGCCGTTATAATTGTGTCCGTTATTCGTGCTGTAAGAAATAAACGAGTGAATCGTATCGCCGTAAGTGTGAATCGCGGCTTTGCGAACCGAGCCGTTTTCGTCCTTCCAATCGTGCGGCTCGATAAACGGTTTCGCGCCGCGCTTTACGGCTTCGTTAAAAGCATGGTCGGCATCTTCGACTTGAAAAGCGATGTCGCGCACGCCGTCGCCGTGCTGTTTGATATGCTCGGCTGCCGTGTGTTCGGGCGAGAGCGGCGTGGTCAAAACAAAGTTGACGCGATTCTGCCGCATTACATAACTCGTCGTTTCGCGGTTGCCCGTTTCCAAACCCGAATAACCGACGCGCGAAAAGCCGAACGCCTTGCGATAATAAAACTCGGCTTGCTTGGCATTGCCGACGTAAAACTCAACGTGATGTATTTTTTTCAAACCTAAAGGATTCTTTTCGTCTGTCATAATTGCCTCTTCATAAACTTTTTCTATTTGCTCTTGTTGTCGCCTCTACATAATTTTCAACCAATTTCCGAACATTTAGAAATGGACTTTTATCGGCTTCAACAAACTCGATTATATTCTTTAACAAAAATCGAGCATATTGTAACTCTTTAACAATGATTCGTAATTCCGCGTCCGAGTTTTTTCTAGCTTCGATTAGAACTTCATCAAGTTCCTTGTCAGACAAACCTCTGCCGCTAAAATCTTCGTAAAATTCTTCATCTGACTCAATTGAATAATCCACTTCTTCCATATTAGTCATCAATTTTTTAATCCATCCAATTTGAATTAAACCGTCAGACAAATCAAAAGCAAAATTGAACGCGAAAGGTAAATTGTAAATTTCATAAACTTTTTCTAATTCGCACTAATTTTTCAGAAACAACCGTAAAGGCATTTTCAAGTTCGGCTTCGTGTTCCCTAATTGCGACGATTGTTTTGCGGGTTTTCTCCGCTAAACTCAAACCGCTCAATCGCAGAAGAACCACGCCGCGAGATTTCAGATTGTATCGGAAAACTAACTCGCCGAAATCCGTGTCGTAAGTCAAAATTACAGCGTTTTCATCTTCGGCGATTTCAAAATTTCATCGTCCGAGATGCCGATATAACTTTCCCTGACGGACACGACATCAAAATTCGCTTCTCTCACCGCCTCGATAAATTCGCGTTCGATATTTTCATCCGCCAGGATTTTCATACGGTCGCTACAGGATAAACCGTTTCGAGACTCAAGGCTTTTCTGGCAAAATCAACGCAACCCAAAACTTGTTCGCGCGTCAGGTGCGGGTAAGAAGACAAAATCTCGTCAACCGAAATGCCTTCGGCGATTTTTCCCAAAATCAATTCGACCGTGATGCGAGTTCCTTTAATTACAGGTTTGCCGAACATTATTTTCGGATTAGATTCGATAAGATGTTCCATATCTACAAAATACTACTTTCCGCCAAAACTTTCGATATATTGGCGTGTTACTTCCTTCAATTCCGCATACGACGGAATGACATATAAAATCGGCTGCATATCCGAATAATCGTAAGTCGTGTTTATCACCTGCTCCAAATCGAACGGGCGACGCTCGACGTTATCGGTGAAGGCGTTTTCGAGTTCGCCGAAACTTGATAAAAGTCCCGCGCCGTAAGCCTTTAATTCTCCGTTCTCTTCGACTAAGCCATATTCAACCGTGAACCAGTAAAGCCGTCCGAGTTCTTCGAGTTGTTCGTCGGTCGCAACTCGCGCGCCGTGTCCGATGAACTGCGAAAAATCGGCGAAATCGCAGTTGGTGAAATTCGGAATATGCCCGATGGCTTCGTGAACGATGTCGGGTTCGGGCGTGTATTCGGGACGCGAAGGATGGCGAATATACTGCGTGCAAAGCATCGTCCGGTATGACAGCCAACTCAAAAAAGCGCGGGTTTCGACAAGTCCTTCAATCGGCGCGAGACGAAAGTTGCAAAGTTTGTTCAGCCGCTTGTTCATCTCCGAGAGTTGCGGAATGCGTTCGGTGCTGATGCCCAGCTTGCTCTTCGCGTCGAGATAAAATGAACTGGCGTGTTGCGCCTGAACTTCGCCGAGTCGCGTGGCGACGATGCGCCAGATTTCCTGCTCCTGTTCGGTATATTCAACGTCGGTGATTTTATGCGTTTCGCGGAAATTTTTAGCGAGTCCGGCGATATGGTCGCGGCGGCGGCGATAATCCTCGTCGCTCGCGCCCGGATGGTCAAGGTCGAGCTGGTTGATTTTCTCGAATTTCATATCCCGAAATTCAGGCAAGTCTTCGTCTTTGACCGCGAAGTTTGACAGGCTAAATTTTGGTTCGGTTTTGGTTGAAGCGGTTTCCGTCGTCATTTTTTATTTCTCCTTATCTATCAGATGCGATAAATCTATTGTAGTAAACTCGAAAACACTTGCCAACGCTGAAAATTGGATATAGAGTTTTGAAAAATACGGGGCGAAGGTTATGAAACAATGTCCGAATTGCCGAACGACTTACACCGACGAGTCCTTGCGGTTTTGTTTGAGTGACGGCGCAAGCTTAATTCCCGTGCCGAACGCGGCGGAAACCGTGCAGATGCCATTTGATAAAAATCCGATGCGCGCGGGTGTGCCGCCTGATTCCGCGCCGACAGTTTTCGCCGCGGCGCCGGTTGTGCAAACTCAGCCGTCGAGAAAAAGCGCAGGTCTGATTGTTGCCGCTATTCTCGGTTTTATGCTGCTTTTATTAATCGGCGGAGTTGCCGCTTTTGTTCTGCTCCGTCGTCCAACCTTTGATAAAAAATCCATCATCGCCGCTTCGCCGTCGCCAATTGTTTCACCGACCGCCGCGCCGGTTGACGAGACCGCCGCGCTCAAAGAAAAGCTGGCGAATCTCGAAAAACAAGCGCGCGACCGTAACAATCAAAAGCCGACCGCGCCTGCCGAACCACTTTCCCCGCCGAACCAAGCGGAAACCACCGCGCGGGTGAATTCGCCACGCGATGGATTTCTTGCTTTGCGGAGTGAGCCGAATTCGGAAACCGGTTATCGAATTACGAAAATTCCGCATGGCGCAACTGTTACCGTTCTCGGTTGTCCGAAGCCTTCAAATGCCGGAAAAATTGCGGGACGCTGGTGTCAAGTGGTTTATAACGGGCAATCGGGCTGGGCGTTTGATAAGTTTATGATTTTTTGATTTTTTCAAAATCAAAATTCTTTTACATCAATTTCACAAAATCGAACGGTAAAGTTTTTCGAGTCCGCGTAAATGCGCTTCGATGCTGAAATTTTCCCGCGCGTAGTCAAAAGCATAACTTGCCAAATCTTCGCGCGTATTTTTATCCGTTAATAATTTCAGTATTTTTTCGGAGAGTTCCAAAGCGTTTTGAGTCCGAAAAACTTCCGCGTACTTTCCGTCCGCCGATGCTTCGAGAAGCGGTCCGATGTCGGAAAGAATCATCGGAACTTTTGCCAGCATCGCTTCATTGACGGCGATTGGCAAACCTTCCTTCAAAGAGGAAAACACGAACAAATCAAGCGCGGCTAGAATGTCGGGAACATCGTCGCGCGCGCCGAGAAAATGCACGCGGTCGGCGATTTGGTTTTCTTCACAAAAGCGTATGCAAGCGTCGAGTTTTTCTTCCGCGCCCGATTCGGTTCTGCCGGCGAAAACGCAGCGCGCGTTTTTAATTTCCGAGAAAACCTTTGGAAGAGCGCGGCAAATCGTCATCTGGTCTTTGCGCGGATCGCGGTAAAAATTGGCGATCATTCCGAAAAGCAAAACATCGTCGGGCAAATTGAGTTCTGCTTTTAACTTTCCCTTTTCTCCTTTCAAACGCTTTTCGTCCACGCCGTTGTAGAGAATCTGAGTGCGGTCGGGAAACTCCAGATTGTTTTCGGTTTCATACCAGTTGAGCATCGCCCGGCTGACCACGACGTTCATCGAAACGCGCGGAATCAGAAATTTCAGCGTGAACAGATTTTTTTTGTCCGCGATATAACCGTGATGCGTCAGAACGATTTTCGTTTTTGTTCCCTGACAGGCGAGATAAGCGTGGACGGCTTCGACCGCCTGATGCGTGTGAACCACTTGAATTTGCCGCTCTTTAACGATTTTTCTGAGTTTGGCAACGATACGAAAATCTACCGGCAGACGACGCTGTAAACGAACGAATTCAACGCCCGAAGTTTTAAAGTCTTCTTCCAGCGCGCCGCCGCCCGTCGCCGCGAACGTTAAATCCAAATCGCTGCCCCGCGCGTTGCGGCAGACATCTAAAACTAACGCTTCCGCGCCGCCGCGATTGAGCGAATCGAGTAAATACAGAACTTTCATTTCAACTGCCAGCGGTTGACTTTCATTTTTTGATATTGATAACTGATAACTGATGAGTATCAGCGTTCTCGTTCCTTCTTACAACCACGCGCCGTTCATCGAGCGAACATTGCGCTCGATCTTCGCGCAAACTTACGCGCCGGAAAAATTGATTGTAATTGACGATGGTTCAAAAGACGAATCCATTAAAATTATCGAAGAAACTTTAAACGACTGCCCGTTTCCGTTTGAATTTATCAAACGCGAAAATCGCGGTCTTTCCGCGACGCTGAATGAAGGTTTCGCAAAAACTCAAAGCGAATATTTCGCTTATCTCGGTTCGGACGACGTTTGGTCGCCGCGGTTTTTAGAACAGCGAATCGAGCTTCTGCGGAAACGTCCCGATGCGGTTCTAGCTTTCGGTCACGCTTATTTGATTGACGAAAACGACACGATTATTGATTGCACAAATAACTGGAGCGAGTTTGCGGACGGCGATATGCTTCCGCTGCTGCTCGGGGGCGTAGTGTTTGCAAGTTCGAGCGTCGTCTATCGGCGCACGGCTTTAGCAACACACGCCTGGAATGAATATTCGATTTTGGAAGATTACGAGTTATATCTGAAACTCTGCGCCGACGGCGAATTTGCGCTTGACAGAAAAGTTTTGAGCGCGTGGCGGCAGCACGGTTGGAATGTCAGCGGAGATTTTTCGGCGATGCTCGACGAATGGCTAGCGGCGCAGACTCGCACGGCAGACCGGTTGAACATTTCAGGCGAAGAACTAAAGCGCATTCAATCGCAATTGAAATTTAAGGCGGTTCTTTATTTTATCCGGCACGGCAGAAAAGACGAAGCCTTTCGTCTTCTGCGCGAGAATTTGCAAGGCGCAACGTCCGCCGCGCAAGTCGCCAAAACGATTTTTCGGCTTTCAGTACCGCAAACACTTTTTCAGTGGAATCGGCGACGGAAAAAAAACCAAGCGATGAAGAAATACGGCAAGCTGAATTTTTGAAATGAATAAATCGGAGCTTCGCAAAATCTACCTCGAAAAGCAAAAGTCGCTTTCCGATTCGGAAAGGCGCGAGAAATCTCGTAGAATTGCCGAGCGATTTTTCGAGAATTTCAGTTTGGAAAACATCTGCTTTCTGCACGTTTTTTTAGCAATCGAAAAAAACAGGGAAGTTGAAACATCGTATATTTTCAAACGTCTCTGGAGAGATTTCCTCGAAATCACAACCGTTGCTTCGCGCATTGATTTTAGGGCAATGACGCTTGAGAATTTAAAGCTCACGCCCGAAACAAAACTCGTCCGAAACAGATGGCATATTTTCGAGCCGACGGATGGCGAATTGATTGATATTGAGAAAATTGACGCGGTTACAGTTCCGCTTTTGTGTTTCGACGAGCGCGGCTACCGCGTCGGTTACGGAAAAGGTTTTTATGATAAATTCTTAAGTGAGTGCCGGACGGATTGTTTGAAAATCGGTTTGTCGTATTTCGCGCCGGTTGCGGAAATCTCCGACGCGCGGGAATACGACGTGAAACTCGACTGCTGCGTTACGCCGGAGGAAATTTTCAATAGGCGTAAGCAGTAAACGAAAATAAATCTCATATACAAAAAGGCTGTCAAACATTACGTCTGACAGCCTTTCAAATAAAGACTAAAATTCTGTGGAAATTTGTAGCCTATCCTTTTTATGCAGGCAACAAGCCTTTTAATTCCTTGACGATTTTCTGCACGTCTTCCTGATCTTCGAGCGCGAACATAAAAAAGTCGTAGCTCGTTTTGAAACAAACCAATCCGTTGCCGAAGAACCAAACGCCTTCGAGCAGCGGATTGCCGCCTAAAAGCCAGTCAATCGGCGCGCCGGTGATCGTCTTCGGGTTTAGAATATTGGTCATCATCACTGCGCCGGAGGCGAATGAAAACGCGCCGAGCAGCGGCGCGCCGACGTATTTGGCAATGTCGCGTTCAAATTGAATTCGTTCGGCTTCGGCTTGCGTCAGTTCGCCGTTTTTGACGAGTTCATCTTGAGTCTTCAAATATGTTTGAAATTGCTCGCTCGCCTTTTGAATTGACCACGTGGGCAGAGCCGAATTGAAAAGCCAATGCGAACTGATGCCCGTAAAAACTACGCCCAAGCCCGCGCCGACCGCCATAGAAATGCCGGTGGTCGCGGCTTGCAGCGGGTTTTCGGAAATCCAATCGGAAGTTTTCTGCACCGTTTTAATCGCCGAATCAATCGTTCGCGTCCAACTCGCGCCTAGATTAAACGCACGGGAAACGCGGTCGGCGGTCGTGCCGAAAGAATCCTTCGCGCCTTCAAACGCTTCGCCCGCTTTATCAGCGGCGACGTTGAAAACCGCGCCCGCTTGTTTGCCGACTTCTTTGATAACTTTTTCGGCTTCGACGGCAGAGGCGGCGACAATATCGGCGGCTCGCCCGCCCGCGTCTTCGGCGATATTCCGAAGCGGTTCGCTCGCGTCCCAAGCCTTTTTCGCGGTTTCCTCGGCGGTTTTCACAGCTTGCTTGCCGACTTCCGATTTTTCGGCTTCCGTCTTAATTTTCTGCGCGCTTTCTCTAAAAGTTTCCGCGCCTTTTTTCGCTGCGTCTTTAGCGACTTTCGCGCCTTCTTCGATTTTCTCTTTTAGGTTGATTTGCTTGTCGAAATCGTCAAAGCGTTCTTTCGCCTCGCGCTGCCATTTATCGAATCGTTCTTTGTAATCCGCCATTTGTTTTTCCTCACTTCAGAAATACGTTTTTGCAAAATGATTTGTTCGCTTTGATGCACAAAGGTTACTTAACTTTGTATGATTGCACCAACGAACAAACGGGTCAAATTTTGTCGCCGTCAATTACATTGGCAAGCATTCTTCGCCGCGCAGCATCGCTCGATGCCTTCTCTTAATTGCAGCGAAAAATCAAGCGAAACAGTTTGTTTGTCGGCGGCGGAAAGCGTTTTCTCTTCTTTTTTTTCGCTGCGCGGATTGACGTGCTTAAACCAAAACGGATCGGTTTCCTCATCGCATGCCATCGGCGGATAAGTCAGATTCAAACGGTTAAAATCCAAATCCAGCGGAACCTCCGCCTGCGCGTGACAGGCGAGACACGACGATTTCGGATTATCAACCGGACCGTTTAGTCGTGACTGACAGCCGAAATGCTGCGGCACGGGCGGTTTATAATTTAAAAAAGATTGCGTGGTTTCATTGCCGAACATCAAGCCGAGCGGCACGACTTTCAGCCAGCTTTTTTTGTCGGGCGGAAGTTCGGCGTGATAACGAATCGGCGGCGCGTCCTCGTGGTAAATAAACGTGCCGAAAACCCAGCCGGTGGGCGAAACGTCATCGCGCACTGAAACGTCAATTTGAAGCAGCCGCACCGTCTGCGGCGGCATTTTTCCGCGATAGATGTCCGCCTGCCAACTGACGGTGTTTTTCAAATAATCCGGCTCGGCTTGCGTGAAGAGGAGTTTAATCGCCACCGTACCTTCGGGGAAACCCGCCGCCGGAAAGTTTTTCGGGTTCGGTTTTTGTTTCAGCATCTCTGTCCAAACCTGTCCGATATAAAAAGCTCCCGGTTCGTTGTAAACGCTGACCGCCCAGTTTTCAATCGGCAGTTTCTCGTCATCGCAAATCTTGCCTTCGACGAGTTCTTTGGCGCACGAAGGTCGCTCGACCGTCAAACCGCGCAGAAATTCTCTGCCCGTCACCCCGGCGTGCATCCACGGCGCATGAAACCATTTTCGCCGCCGGTTTTCCCGCACCGTCCAATCCGTTTCGAGATTGCCTTCGTAGGCGTAATTCAAAACCGCGAACAGATATTCCCGCCATTTGATTTTGAATTCGTCCGGCGTTCGCGCGATTTGTTTCCACGGTAATTGTTCGCCGGTTTCTTTTCGGGCTTCGCCGTAATTCTGGCTCAATTGAAAAACTCTCCCGTGCGGATTTTCGAGACACCATCGCATCGTCGGCGCAAACGTTTCGTCGTAGCTCGGAAAAGGTTCGGTCGCGGGCGGGCAAGGCGAAGCGGTTTTACGCGGCGCGGGCTGGTCGGAGAAAAACGTCAATTTGACGAAGAACAAAGTGAAACCGACGATGAGCAGTATTTTGATTTTCATCGCTAAAATTCTCTTTAAAAATAAAAGTCGGAAGCCGCCGCAGTAGAAAAACACGACGTTTTTTCGAGCTGCGGCGGCGACTACTTATCTGCAATTGCAAACCGAATCAATTTATGAAAGTTCGGATTCGTAGGCTTGCCAACCCTGTTTGAGCCGGTGCTTCAGAGTATAACTGCCGCCGACCTCCGTTCCGTCAACCACCGCTTCGATGCTAACATTCATGGTGACGACCGCCAGCGTCGGGTCGTTAGGGGCATTCGGGTCAGCCGAATAAACGACGTTTGTAATATCGAATTTGCTGAAAGTTATATCGCCGTTCTCGTATTTCTGCCGAAATTGAGTTTCGGTTAAATCGGGTCCGAAAAAACCGCGAAAGACATATTCGTTGCTGCCGAGAAAGCGCAGCATTCTTCCAAACCAGTAAGTGCTTCTTCCGCCGCCCGATTCCTTGACTATCGAGGTGGCGAACTGGGTCGCAAAATAATCATTTTCCGGTCCATCCGGCATAATTTTATTCCTTCCTTAATTTTTATTTTGGGTTAAAACTTACTTAAAAACTTTGCCGAAACTTTTCAAAAAAAGCAAGCGATTCTCCGCAAAGACTTTCAGCAAAATTAACATCGAGCAACCGTTATGCCAACGGCTGCGCGCCGGTAAAAGCTTTAATTATTATCGGCGAAAACTCGGAGGCATATCAGAACTGATAGTGAAAAAATCGGTTTTGTTATAAAATGTTTTCGAAAACTGTTCAAAGGTAACCGACAACCATTTCAAAAAAAATTAGATGGACTTGAGTTCCGGCACGAAAATCGGTCGGTATGAAATTCGCTCGCTGCTCGGCGCGGGCGGAATGGGCGAAGTCTATCGCGCGTTCGACACGCAGCTCGAACGCTTTGTCGCTCTCAAATTTCTCAAACAAACGGACGACGCGGAAAAACTCCGGCGGTTTCGTCAGGAAGCCAAAGCCGTTTCCGCCCTGAATCATCCGAATATCCTGACGATTTACGAAGTCGGCGAATACGAAAACCATCAGTTTATCGTTTCCGAACTCGTTAACGGCAGAAGTTTGCGCGACTTTATATCAGAAAAAAATACATCGCTCGGGGAAATTTTAGACATCTGTATTCAAACCGGAAACGCGCTGGCGGCGGCGCACGCGGTCGGCATCGTTCACCGCGACATCAAACCGGAAAACATAATGGTTCTGCCTGACGGTTATGTGAAGGTTTTGGATTTCGGTTTAGCGAAATTCATCGGGACGGACAAGGATTCGACGAACGATTCAGCCGTTTTGACCGCTTCTTTAATTCAAACCAGAGCGGGAATGATTATCGGCACGGTCAATTATATGTCGCCCGAACAATTGCGCGGCAAAACGATTGACGAGCGAACGGATTTGTGGAGTTTGGGAATCGTTTTGTTCGAGATGCTCACGCGCCGCCGTCCTTTCGCTGGCGAATCGGTCAGCGACATTATCGCCGCCGTGCTCGAACATTCTCTGCCGCTGATTTCTCAGTTTGATGGAAACGTCCCGCTTGAAATCGAAACGATTGTTAACAAGGCTCTGGAAAAAGATAAAAATAAACGCTTTCAAAACGCGGCGGAATTTGTTTCGGAATTGAAAAAGGCTAAATCCGTTTCGGAGAATTATAATTGGACGGCGGCTAATAAAAGCGCGTTTTCAAATTCGTTTCACTCACAAAAAACATTAGCTGCCGATGCCGGTCAAACCGCCTTGGTCAGCTCGGAGAATCTTTCCGGGATATTTATTGCCGGAACCAAAATTCGCTGGCATTTAATTGTTTTGCCCGCGCTTTTGCTGCTGCTCGCGGCGAGCGTCAGCGGTTGGTTTTATATTTATCAGCCGTTTATCAAAAAATCGTCTGCCGGGCAAACAACAGTTCAGCGGTTAGGTACCACAGGTAACGTCGTCAACGCGGCGATTTCGCCTGACGGACGTTGGGTCGTTTATGTGCAAAACAACAACGGACAGCAGAGTTTATGGCTCAAACAAATCAACGAAACTTCATCGGGTAAAGAATTGATTCCGGCTAAGCCTGCCAGCTACTCTGGATTGACTTTCAAGCCGGACGGAAATTGGATATATTTTACGATTTTCGACAGTTCGGGAACCGGAACCCTGCAGCGTATCCGAACTTCTGGCGGCTCGCAACAGGAAATCTTTAAAGACGTTGATTCGGCGGTTTCATTTGCGCCGGACGGAAAGAATTTCGCGTTTTTTCGCAGTAACCCGAATGAAGGCGTCAATCAAATTGTCGTTTCCAACATTGACGGAATAGGCGAGCGGGTGTTGAGCGAAAAAAAACGCCCCGAATTTTATATGATTAGCGCGCGCGAGAGCCTTTCGTGGTCGCCGGACGGAAAATTTATCGCGTGTCCGTTCGGAAAAATCGAGCCGGACGGCGAATTTATGAGCGTGGCGGAAATTGAGGTCGAAACCGGACGGGAAAAACCTCTGACAAACTCAAAATGGTATCGCGTCGGGCGCGTCCTGTGGACAAAAAACGCGGATGAACTGCTTATCACGGCGGCGGAAGCCGGCTCCGAATCGTTTCAGATTCGTAAAATTTATCGCTCAAGCGGTCAAACGCAAAACATCGCGGGCGGCTTTCAGGATTATTATAATTTGAGTTTGAACAGTGATTCGACGATTCTACTCGGCGTAGCTTACGACAAAACTTCCAATCTCTACATCGCTCCGGGCGAGCAGCCGAGCCACATCAAACGATTTCCGAGCGGCAATTATGACGGCATCGGCGGCGTGCGGTGGACGGCGGACGACCGAATAATTTACGTTTCGATGGAGAGCGGCAACCGGGATATTTGGATCAGAAACGCCGACGGCAGCAACCCGCAACAGTTGACGACCGATAAATCGGCGGACGATTATCCGCGCGTGTCGAACGACGGAAAATACATCGTTTTTGTTTCATCACGAACGGGCGTTCCGCATATCTGGCGTATGAACCGGGAAGGCGGCGAGCTAAAACAACTGACCGATGAAGGCGGCGAAAATCTGCCGAGCGTAACACCCGACGGCAATTTCGTTATTTTTTCAAAAGCTGAAGAGCGTCCGGTACTTTGGAAAATTTCCATCGAGGGTGGCGAGCCGGTGCAATTGACCAAAGAGCAAACCAGATGGTCAGCAATCTCGCCTGACGGAAAATTTATCGCCTGTTTGACGCGGGCTGCAGCACCCGAATCGCCGCCGCGTCTCGCGCTTGTTTCGGTCGAAACGGGAGAGATTCTAAGAACTTTCGAGCCTTCGGGAATACTCAACTCGCCCGGTCTTGCGGTAAATATCCGCTGGCTGCCCGACAGTCAAAAGTTTGCTTATGTCGCCGACAACAATGACGTTTCCAATGTTTGGACGCAAGCAGTCGCGGGCGGCGCGCCGCAGAAAATAACCGATTTTACGAACGACAAAATTTTTTCGTTCGATTTGTCAAAGGATGGAAAAAAAATCATCTACGCGCGCGGAATGATTCGTAACGATTTGGTTTTGGTCGAAAACTTTTGAAGCAATTGAGAAATGAGAAATGAAAAGTCAGAGGTGCAATCAATGACTAATGATTTGTTTGCACCTCGCACTTCTCACTTCTCATTTCTCATTTTCAAATCGTCTTTAATACCGAGTTCGCGCACGATGCGGTGTAGATTGTTCGCGTGAATACCAAGCTGACGCGCCGCTTCGGTGAAATTTCCGTTCGCGCTCTGGATGGCGGACAGGACGATTTTCTGTTTGGCTTGCTTCAACTGTTCATAGAAATTTTGGTTAAATTCCGCATCCGGCGCGACTTTTTCGACCATTTCGCTCGGCAAATCTTCAAGTGCGATTTCATCGGTTGCGCCGAGAACGACGGCGCGTTCGATCACATTTTCCAATTCGCGGATGTTTCCTTGCCATTCGTTTGCCAGTAAAATTTTTTCGGCTTCTTTGGACAATCCGACGACTCGCCGGTGACACCTTTCGCTGTATTTGCGAACGAAATGTCGGGCGAGTAGTAAAATGTCGGATTTACGCTCACGAAGCGGCGGAACTTTTATCTGCACGACATTCAGGCGAAAAAACAAATCGCTCCGAAAGCGTCCTGCTTTCACCTCGTCTTCGAGATTTCGATTCGTCGCGGCAATCACCCGGACATTAACTTTGAAGGTTTTCGTGCCGCCGACGCGCTCGAATTCGCGTTCCTGCAAAACGCGCAGCAGTTTGGCTTGAACCGAAGGCGCAAGCTCACCGATTTCGTCGAAAAAAATCGTGCCGCCGTCCGCTGCGTCGAACTTGCCCTGTTTGTTCCCGAACGCGTTGGTGAACGCGCCGCGCTCGTGTCCGAAAAGCTCTGACTCCAACAAATTTTCGTTTAGCACGGCGCAGTTTATCGCCACGAAAAGTTTATCGCGGCGGCGGCTGTTGCGATGGATGGCTTGCGCGACGAGTTCTTTGCCCGTGCCGCTTTCGCCCGTCACCAGCACGGTCGAATCCGACGGCGCAACCCGGCTGATCATCCGATAAATATCTTTGAGCGAAGGGTTTTCGCCTACCATATCGGTCTCGATTTGCAGACTATCTTTTAAGATCGCGTTTTCCTGCCGGAGGTTTTCGATTGATTCGGCATTTTTCAGCGCGGCGGAAACCATAAAAGACAGCGCGGTCATCTGTTCGAGATACTGTTCAGTGAAATGAACGCGCGGGTCGCTCGTGTCGAGATAAATCAAGCCTTTATTTTCGCCGATGTTCAAAGGCACGCAAAGCAACGAGGTAACGTGCAGGGCGATTAAACTCGCGGACGCGTTCAGGTTTTTGCCGGACAAATCGTTGCTCAAAAGCGCGACCTGCTCGCGCAAAACTCTCTGCGACACGGTGCGGCTAATCTGCATCGGCGCGGTGCCAATATGATCTTTCGCCGGAACGCAAATCGCCTTAGCTTCGTTTAAATCTTCGTCCGTCAGTAGAATCGCGCCGCGCCGCGCCGGAATAAATTCGAGAATGATTTCTAAAATTCTGCGCTGCAGGGCTTCGGATTCCTTTATTTCGCTAATGGCTTTACCGAATTTAACGAGAACGTTTAAATCCGTCGAAAAGCTGCTCGCGCCGCCGCTCGGGGAAAGTTGAATCACCGAATTCGTCACCAGCGTTCCGTCGTCGAATTGCGCGTTGAAAAGCGGTACGTCGTTGCTTTCATCAATCAGAAACACAAAATAAAAGTTTCCGATGCGAATCCGGTCGCCGTGTTCGAGCGGGTGAATGTTGATTGGAAGTTCGTTGACAAAAGTTCCGTTGCGACTGTTTAAGTCTTCCAAATTGAACGTCGTTTCGCCGGTTTGGACGATACGGCAATGACGACGGGAAGCGGCAGTTTCCTCGATGGTCAAATCGCACGTCGAACTTCGTCCGAAGACAAAAGATTGCTCTTCGTTAAAATGCAAAAAAATCGGCTGCGTTTTCGTTTCGCCGTCTAACGCCAATAATCTTGGTTTGATGGTCGCCGATTTTTCCATAATGGCAAATTAAAGTTAAATAATTTTCTGAAATGATAAACCATATCATTTCAGATAGCCATACTATCAAAAATGATATACCTGTGCCTCAAATTTTTTGAAAAAAATGGAGCGGCAGATATTAATCTCTTATTTTGTATGGATTGAATGTAAATCGTGTTGGTTTTATTTTCCGGCACGCAAATAGCGTTTGATAAGTCGCGAAACACCACGCGACTGAATGACGAGGGAAACAATCAGAAAGCTCATCTGTGAAATAAAATTAAAAAGTTTTGAGACCCTAAAATCTCGATATAACTCATAACTCACCTAGCAAAAAGGCAGAATAGTCGGTTCTGCCTTTTTGATTTTCCGATGCCGAATTGTCAGTTCGCGGCTAAACGCGCAGCAAAATGTTATAGCTTTTTATCTTCGAGTTCAGCGTAGTGGGGTTTAATCCGAGAAGGCGGGCGGCGCGCGATTGGTGTCCGCCGGTTTGGTCGAGCGCACGACGAATCAAATCTGTTTCAAAGCGACGCACTTCGTCGTAAAAATTCACGCCGCGCGCGATGTCTATATTTTCAGAGGTTCCTTCGCCGTCCTGCATTACATTGAGCGCGAAATTCGGATCGCGGACTTCCGGGCGCAGACATTCGACGGTGATTTCATCGGTCGGCGCGATGACTACGGCGCGTTCGATGATGTTTTCAAGCTCGCGGACATTTCCCGGATAATAATAATTTTCGAGCAATGATAACACTTCCGGCGAGAGATTTTCACTGATTTCGCGCGCGTTTTCGGCGTTATACTTGCGGATGAAATGCTGCGCGAGCGGTAGAATATCTTCGCGGCGCATCCTCAAAGTCGGCAATTCAATCGGGACGACCGAAAGCCGGTAATATAAATCTTCACGAAACGTGCCGTTCTTCACTGCTTCCTTCAAATCAACATTCGTCGCGGCGATAATTCGCACGTCAACCTTCACCGGCGTAGTTTCTCCAACCGGAGTAAATTCGCGTTCCTGAATAACGCGCAGCAGACGAACCTGTGTTTCGGGACGCAGATCGCCGATTTCGTCGAGGAAAATCGAGCCGGTGTCGGCGACTTCAAACAATCCTTTCTTCGCGGCGACCGCGCCGGTGAATGCGCCTTTCGTGTGTCCGAAAAGTTCCGATTCCAGAAGTTCCGAAGGAATATTTGAACAATTGACGACGACAAAAGGTTTGTCGGCGCGGAGCGAAGATTCGTGGATTGATTTGGCGACGAGTTCTTTTCCGGTTCCTGATTCGCCCGTTACTAAAACGGTCGAACGCGCCGGCGCGACTCGTTCAACGAGGCGAAAGACGTTCTCCATCTGTTCGGAACGCCCGATAATCGCGTCGCGTTTGACCGAGCGCGTCATCGCTTGTCTCAAAGATACGCGCTCTTCTTCTTTGCGGCGTTTTTTGATGCCGCGGGCAACGAGCGCGAGGATTTGCTCGTTTTGAAAAGGCTTGCGGATACAGCCTTCCGCGCCTTTGTCCCAGGCGGAAATCGCCGTATCAAACGTCGCGTAAGCGGTAATCATCAGCACAACGGCTTCCGCGTCCATTTTAATAATTTCTTCGAGCGCGGTCAGACCGCCGACGCCCGGCATCGAAACGTCCATCAGAACGACATCGTAAGTCTTCTGCTCATAGGCTTCGACGGCTTCCTCGCCCGTCTTCGCCAGATCAACTTTGTAACCCGCGCCCGCCAAAATCGTCTCCAAAACGTCGCGCATTATTTCCTCGTCATCGCAGACGAGAATGTAACCTTTTTTCGCCATAACAATTCAACAAATATACAGTGAATATACAGTTTTATTAGTGACAAAACAAAATTCGGACGTTGCATCGGTAATGGATCGCCACCAAATAAAATAAGCGCGGCAGAATTTAATTCTGCCGCGCTTACCCAGTTGTACCTTGTCGGCACACAACTCCTAAAGCATGATGCCTTTAGAACACAAATTTGGCTTGATAACGAAGCACACGCCCGCCGCCGCTGGTGGTTGGGTTAATCGGCTGGAGAAATTGCCCTTGCGTAAATGCATTAGCAGCATTATCACCTGAACCGAATTGCGGATGATTAAAGACGTTAAAGGCTTCGATACGTCCTTCAAAATAGGTGCTTTCAGTAATTCTCGTCCGTTTCAGAAGAGTCATATCGAAATTTCTAATGCCTTTAGAACGCTCCGTATTGCGTCCGAGATTACCAACACGTACCATACTTCCCGGAGCGCCCGGAATAAATGCCGGATTGACGATAAATTGCGCGGTGTTCGGATCAATCGGCGCGAAAATCGGCGCGCCGGTAGCGGTTCGCCCGATAATCACCTCCGGGTTAACATAACCGGTGATGGCTCCAAAATTCGGATTCGGAATTGTTGATCCAGGAGGACCATTAGGGTTAGGTAAAGTAGCCGGTGCAACTACCGGTATCGCCCGGACACCGCGTTGTCCATTTGGATTGAAAGTGGGACGATCACTTCCACCGCCAACGCCATCCGAGTCAAATATATTGAGAACTGAAAACGGAACACCCGATTCAAAAGTAGTAACACCGCTCAATTGAAAACCGCCAAGTAATCTGCCGATAAATCCTTGTTGTTCTTTAAAGAAAGGCGATTCGATGACGTATGTAAAAGTAGCGCGATGTGTCCGGTCGAAAATCGAAAGCGCACGATCATTTGCCTGACCGCCGAGGATTGCCGGAATAGCTGATACGGAAGATCCAACCGAACCCAAGCCGCCGACAAAAACTTCGTCGGCATTACTGATGAGTTTCGAGAAGGTATAAGCACCGGTCAATTGAAAGCTGTTGCTGAACCGTCGGCGAACTTCAATCTGCCCGGCATTATAGTTGGAATCACCGCCATTAGTGCGAATCAATCGTGACCCTTGAATGTTATCTAACCGATTACTCAACGGACAAAGAGTGCCGACCGGAAATTGAGCGGTTGCGTTCGCCGCAGTAATCAGAGTCGCTGGGTTACAATTTGGGAAACCGGCGGGCGTTACGCGCTGCTCCGGTCGGACAAGCGGATTGGCATCTTCATTGATATAAAGATTTGTTCCTTTTGAACCGACGTAAGAAACATCCATCACAATGTTAAACGGCAGTTCGCGCTGCATACCGAAGGAATACCGTTGATAATACGGATTACGCAAATTCTGAACAATCAGCGTTTGCGCGCTGAGCGGCGTGACAGCAGCCGCCGTCGTCGGGAACTGATTGCTGAAATTGGACAACCCGCGCGGATTTGCCGCCGACAGTGTGGAAGCATTAGCTGTCACAATCGTGTTTGGCGACGAAGCGACCGCGTTTGACGCGATGTTGTTGAAGAACGAATCGTAACCGATATTATATCCGGCGCGAATCACCGTTTTTCTTTCGCCGAAAACAAAACCGCCAATTCCGTCTGTAAACGACGGCGAATAAGCAAAGCCGACTGACGGGGCGAAATTATTCGTGTCTCTCGCCACTTCATTCGGTTGGCTGAAAGGTCCGGTTAGATTGGTTGGATTAACATTAAACAGCCCTGTGAAAGCAGGAGTGCGAAGCGTATTAAACGCCACTCCGAAATACTCGTATCGGACTCCCATCGTTAATGTTAAGTCATCGGTCGCTTTCCAGCGGTCTTGAACGAACCCAGCAATTCGGTGCAGATTCGGATTGTATGTCGCACTCCCGAAAGTGCGGTTGGCAGTGCCGGTGCCGCCAAAGTTATCAACGAAGTTGCCGAGCGAAGTGAAACCGCCGCCCGCGCCGAAAGACAAAGACCCGCGAATGTTAGCCGGAGCGACCTGGGTGGAGATTTGTCTCGTATAATCAATGCCTCCGCGAATCGTATGATTGCCAAGAACTTTTGTCAGCGTGTCTTGAACTTGATAGTTATCCGCCGTTCGACCTTGCGGGAAAGTCGCTTCAACGCCGATTGATGTCAAATCGGTAATGGCGAGTAACGGCAATGTTCCCGCCGGTCCGGATGCGTCGGCAATCGGAAAACCCAATTGAATACGATTGTAGGCGAGCCGTAATTCATTGGTCATCGAAGACGAAAAGATGTGCGTTTCCGAAATCAGAAAGTTGCGATAGGTAGAGGTCTGGTCTGCATCGAAACCTTCAAATACCGGGTCTCCGGCAGTTCCGCCACCGGGCGACAGAGTTTTGTCCTGCAAATAACGAAGTGAAAGCTGATCGTTTTCTCCTAACTTATGGTCGGTGCGAATCTGAAATTGTCTGCCCGCTGTTCTCCTGGTTGATTCACGAAAGAAAGTCCCGCGTTCAACTTGTCCGCGCGTTTGTTGAGCAGGCGGCAGATTAGAGTTATCGAGCGAAATCGGCGCTCTATTGGGAAGCGGCGCGACTGCGCTGGCAGTTGCCGCCAAATACGCGGCGACGTTCGGATTACCGGCAAACTGCTGTAACCGCGCGCGACCGGCAGCGGTCGGAGTGATGAGCGTTACAATATTGCCAAACTGACGAAAGCGATTTTCCTGATACGCGACGAAAAAGAAATTTTTGTCGCGGCTCGTGTTAAAAACCGGTCCGCCTTCACCGAAATTCGGCAGAAAAAGAGGACCGCCAAAAGTTCCTGACGGAACAATCGTTGCGTTAAATGCCGGACTGGTCGCCCCCAGTTGAGTAACTCTCGTCTGCCGTGACTGCGCGGCGGTCAGCGCGTCATCAGTGCTTGTGTCATATAGAAAACGAGCAGTGCCGTGAAACTCGCTTGTTCCGCCGCGAGTGATAACATTGACCACCGCGCCGCCCGCGCGACCGAATTCCGAATCGTAGTTCGCGGTTTGCACCGAAACTTCCTGCACCGCATCTTGATTGGTTATTTGAAAACCTTGACCGGCAACCGAAATATCATTATTCTCCGTGCCGTCAATCAAAAAGTTGTTTGAGCGTCCCCGTGCGCCGTTTACGGAAAAGGTGCCGACGCCAAAGCCACCGCGATTACTGGATACGCCGGGCAACGTTAGTGCTAAAGAAACCGGGTTTAATCCGCCAATCGGCAATTCTGTAATTTGTCTCGGCGAGATATTGCCGCCGCGCACCGCGGCTTCGGTTTGCAGTTGTCCACCAGCGTCAGCAGTTACTTCAACCACAACTTCCTGACTGCCCGGAATTAAATCAGCGTCAACAGCTGAAGTTTGATTAGCATTAACGATAATACCGGTTTTTGTCGCCGTGCCGAAACTCGCAGCGGCAATACGCACCGAATAATTTCCTAAATCAACCGCGTCAAAACGGTAAAATCCTTCATCATTGGTCGTGGCTGTCCGCTCTACCGTCGTATCCGTATTTACCAGCGTGACCGTAGCTCCCGGAATTACCGCTCCGGTTTGGTCTTTCACAATCCCGCTGACGGTACCGCGACTGGTTTGAGCGAGTGTAAAAAGAGAGCTTACGAGCATCAAACATATTACAGCGGCAAGGCGATTGATAGACTTTCGTTCGTATCTCGTAAAAAAAATAAACTTATCCATTGTATTCCTCCAAAAATTGTCTTTTATTACCGTTATCAACATTATGTTTTAGGGGTAGTTTTTAACAGGGTTAACTCAACTTTTAAGCAAAGTTCGTTCCATCATTGAATACGAGTCTTCAAAAATAGTGATGAGAACTTTTACTGCGTAATTGTGTAGGTGTAATAAAAAAATAAATATTTGGTGGAAATTCGGAAAGCAAATACTATTCAAATAATGGAATTTTATCCATAATATTGAATAACTGTCCTATGAATTAAACGAAAATTCCTAAGCGGTGTGAATTTGATTATGTATGATGCGGTAAGATAGATACGAGAATCATCATGGAGATTTTAACTGTAAACGGACAGATGACTGCGTATAATAAAATAAGCGAAAAAACTGTAAACCAAAGCTTCAAATCCAAAATCCACGTAGGTTGTCAGGGTTGGAATTACGATGATTGGACGACGAAAGCTGACGGCGGAACGGTTTTTTATCCGCGCGGCACGCGGTCGAATCAAATGCTGGAAAATTATTCGGAGGTCTTTGATACGGTTGAAGTAGATTCGACTTTTTATGCGGTTCCAGCGAGTGCGGCTGTCGAAAATTGGTATCGAAAAACGCCGGAGGATTTTACGTTTTCCTTGAAGCTGCCGCGGGAAGTTACGCATGAACATCTGCTTCAATCAACCGCGTTTCATGTTCTCGATGAATTTTGCGAGCGGATTTTATTGCTCAAAGAAAAACTCGCCGTTGTTCTCGTTCAGCTTCCGCCGCAGTTCGAAGCAGGTAAAGAAAACGCGCAGAGTTTTCGTGATTTTCTCGCGCGTCTGCCGAAAGAAATTCGTTTTGCGGTCGAGTTTAGAGACCGGGAATGGCTGATTGATTGGACGTTTGAAGAATTAGAGAAAAACGAAACCGCGCTGTGTCTGGTCGAAGGCAGTTGGATTCCGCGCGAGACGATGTACGAAGCGATGGAAAAATTAACAGCGGATTTCGCCTACATTCGCTTTATGGGCGAAAGAGATTTGACGAGTTTCGATAAAGTTCTACGCTCGCAGGAGACGAATCTGCAAATGTGGAAAACGGAAATCGAACGGCTAAAAACGAAAAATACATTTGTTTATTTCAGCAATTTTTATGAAGGACACGCGCCCGCAAGCGTCAATAAATTGAAAAAACTATTCGCGCAAAAGACGATTGAGGCAAGTAGTTTGGAAAAGCAAAAGTCGCTTTTTTGACTGGGAGTGCTGACGGGTCGCGCGAACTGAGCGCGACAGCGCGAATAAACGGCTCGATTAAACTCAAACTTGTATTCAATCGAAACGGGCGTTAGATTGCTCACGCAATCTGTGCGGACGAGTCGTCCGCGCTCCGAGCCTAAACCTTTTCCATATTTTCAACGTAAAAGAAATCAGGTTTTTATATAGTCCTAAGAAATTTTGAAATAATAATTATACAAAATGGCAATGTCAAAAACAGCAAAAACACTTCTCATCGTCGGCGGAATAATGGTCGCCGTAGTTCTGGTCGCAATAATCGGAATCGCTCTAATGGCGGAATCACTTGGCAAACCGAGCGTTCCCGACAACAGCGTTTTGGTTTTGAAGGTTTCGGGAACGCTGCCCGATTACGCGCCGGAAGATTCGACGGCGAAACTTTTCGGCATCAATCAGCCGCAATCTTTTACAAGTTTGCTGACACAGCTTCGGAAAGCGAAAGTTGATTCGCGCGTCGGAGCGGTTTTGCTCGACATCGAATTTCCGCAGATTGGTTGGGGCAAGGCGGACGAGCTGCGCGACGCGATCAAAGATTTCCGCGCTTCCGGCAAGCCGATTTATTCGTTTATGGAACTCGGAATGAATAAAGAGTATTACATTGCCACCGCGACGGAAAAGGTTTTTCTGCCGCCTGCCGGAGATTTATACGTCAACGGTTTTGCTGCGGAAGCAATGTTTTATAAAGGCTCGCTCGACAAACTCGGCATCGAAGCCGAAGTCATCCAAATCGGACCGAAATACAAAAACGCGCCCGATCAATACACCAAAAAAGAAATGGGCGAAGGGCAGCGCGAAGTCATTAACGCGGTGCTGGACGAATATTACGGACGCTTCAGCAGCGCGATCAGCGAAACGCGTCGAAAGTCGCCGGAAGATGTTAAAGCAATCATTGACAGCGCGCCGTATCACGCAGACGAGGCGCAGCAACTCGGTTTGATTGACGGCGCGATTTACCGCGATCAGGTTTATGAAGAATTGAAAAACCGACTCGGTTATAAAGCCGACGATAAACTGCGCACGGTGAACGGAAACGAATATCGCGAAGTTCCGTCGGATTCTTTGGGCTTGAATAATGGTGAAAAGGTTGCCGTCATTTACGCTTCGGGCGCGATAAATGTCGGAAGTTCAAGCAACAGCGCGTTCGGCAGCGAAATGGTCGGCTCCGATACGATTGTCAAAGCGGTTAATCAAGCGGCGGAAGATTCCACTATCAAAGCGATTGTCCTGCGCGTTGATTCGCCGGGCGGTTCGGCTCTTGCTTCGGATATGATGTGGCACGCGTTGGAGAACGCGAAGGCGAAAAAGCCGGTCGTCGTTTCGATGGCGGACGTTGCCGCGTCCGGCGGTTATTACATCGCCTGCAACGCCAACAAAATCGTCGCCCAACCTTCGACCGTTACCGGCTCAATCGGTATGTTTATGGGAAAACCCATAATGAAGGGTTTTTATGATTGGATCGGCGTGACTAACGAATATATAACGCGCGGCAAAAACGCCGGAATCTTCGACGAAAGCAGAAAATGGACGACGGAAGAACGCGCCAAAATGGAACACCAGGCGAAAAAAATTTATTACGGCGATTTCGTGCCAAAGGTCGCTAAAGGTCGCAATAAATCAAACGAAGAGGTTGATTCGCTCGGACAGGGGCGCGTTTGGACTGGAACGCAAGCCAAACAAAACGGTCTGGTTGATGAATTCGGCGGACTCGAAAAAGCGATTGAAATTGCCAAAGGTTTGGCAAACATTCCCGCTGACAAAGAAGTTCGGCGCATCGGCTTTCCCGAACCGCGCCCGTTTCTCGAAACAATTTTTGGCGGCAGTGACGATAGCACTTTCGCGGAAGCAAAACAGATGGAATCTCAAAAAGCGTTAATTAAATCTCTCCCCGAAGACGTGCGCCGCACACTGCGCTTTGCCGAGATGTTTGACCGGATGAAAAAAGGCGAAGCGATGTTGATGATGCCGTTTGAATTACAGATAAAATAAAGGTTCGATCATAGATTTGATCTAAAGGCGATTAGTTTTTCGAAAGCTCGTCGCCTTTTGTATTGACAGAGAACAAATCTGTCAAACATCAATACACAGCTCACTGCCATTAATTACAGAGAAAACTATTGATAAGTCTCTTAAATACCTGAAAACAAAAAAACTTTTCCTCCCTGGTATAGTGGTTGCGGCTTATCAGAACATATTGGGTAATTTTGTGTTTCGATACGGAACAACTTTATTCAAATTAGGAGGTTTTAAACATTATATGCTTAGAAATAAATTGTCCAAAATTGGTACGGGACTGGTTTTTTCGTTTAGTTTAGCGGGAATGGCTTTAGCTCAAACGTCAAGTCCGACACCGTTTCCGTCGCCGATGACTTCGGCGACACCTTTCCCGACACCAAGCGAATCACCAACTCCTTTTCCATCGCCGGGTACAATGGAAATGTCAACGCCAACGACATCCACAAAAACGACTACGACGACGATGAAAACAGAGGTAGTGCAGAATTCTGACGGCTCATACAGCGTTATCGAATATCCGATTAACAAGGAAGTAATCGTTGATTTGACACCGATGACCAGTATGAGAGGCGCGAAAGGGTTAGCCCGTGTTATGCGGACCGACAACGAAACGACGGTCAACTTCGATCTGAGTGGAGTCGGGGATAAAACGTCCAGCTATTATGCTTATGCCGTTGATCCAGCCGGAACGGTTACTTATCTTGGACCCGTAACCAGTGAAAAGGGAATGGCAAAAGCATCATTCAAAACACCGTTGAATCAATTTATGATTGTGCTTTCCCCTAACGAAGGTTTAACGACTTTTGCCAATGACACACCGGTCGTTTTTCGCAGCGCGGTGCCGAAAGGATATGCCGTCGTTAACAACAGAGTGACGAGTCCGGTTAGCGGTGACGAAAAACAAGTTGCCGGCACTCAAACCGTTTCTTCTACCTATGACGTTCCGTTGCTCGGAGTTTCGGGGTTTGAAAAGGGCGAAACGGAAATCAGAGTGAATTTTTCCGGTGATTTAGAAGGATTAAAAGGAAAGGCATATCTCGATAACAGTAAGGCGGGATTGACCAAAATTAAAATGCGTTTCGATGATATGAAGATGGCACCGAAACAAAAACGGTACGTTCTCTGGGCGGTTTCGGCGGCTAAAGAATATACGAAAATCGGGCAGGTTATCAATAATGGTAACCGGGCAGAGGCAGAAATCCGTGGTGAAACAGCACTTAAAGATTTCGGGTTGTTCGTTACAGTTGAAGACAAAGACGTTTTACAACCATCAGGTAAAACGTATTCGACTTTTAGCATCAACCCGTAGTATCAGTCTTTCATTTTCAAATAAAAGCGGCGAGGTATCTATTACCCGCCGCTTTTTATATTCAAGGCAAACAAAAATAAAATTTTGAAAAATCGTGTTTCATACTTGAAACAGAAAACAACTTATGTTAGATTTGTTTCATCAATGATACAAAATGCCTTTGACGGTGGGTATTTACCAAACAGAAAATAAGGAAAGACATTAGGAAAAATCAACAGCCAGGAGAAAGCAAAAATGAAAACTACAAATAAATTGAAAATCAATCCATTAAGCCGTATGCCGCGACAACAGCGGCTGATTATGGCGATTCGCGGCGGCGCGGGCGTTGGAAAAAGTCATTTTGTCAGTTCGATGGCGGAAGCGGGTCTGGGGAAACTCTGCATTTTCGACACCGAACGCAAAGCGCGTCTGTTGCGCGGAGTCGGGCAAACATTCGATGCTTTGGAAATTGAACAGACGGACGAGTTGCCGGAATTTATAGAATGGGCAATTAACGGCGAAGGTCGGGAACAGAATTACGGCTGTTTCGCGCTCGACAGCTGGGCGGCGTATTTCAGTGCAAAGCATTCGCAGATGCTTGAAGCGGTTCGTGAAAAGACAGGCGACCCATTGGCGCAGCCGACGGCGGAAGAATTAGCTGCCGACCAGATGATTTTGCAGAATGTTTTGCGAAAGCTCTGCATCGAAAGCGGCAAGTGCGTGGTTATCGCTGACCAGATTCCCGCCAGAGGAAAAGAAGCCAAAGAAGACAACGAAATCGGGCGTGTGCTGCCGATGACGGCGAGCGGTCTGGAATATTTTGTGGACGTAATGGTTGAAGTCTCCCTGCAGGAGCGCGATGGCGAAATCACCAGAGTTTTCCAGGTCGTCAAATCGAATTCGCCCGCGTTTCAAGTCGGGTTCGAGATGACCGGCAACATCGGTTTCAAAGATTTTCTCGAACATATGAAAGCTGAACAGGCTTTAGAACTCGCATTTGAAACGCCCGCAAAATCCGACGTGCCGGAATTTATCGAAGACAAAACGCCAATTTCAATCGCGCCAGTGGCGATGACGATTGAAGATTTAATCGAAAAAGCGGAAGCCAGCGGTTTCAAACAAGCCGACATTGTGACCGGCGCGAGAATCTATCACAACCAGCCGAACATTTATCATCTGACGACGGAACAAATCGCCGATTTGGATAAAAGAATGTCGGCGCGGGTGGCGAAAACCACGAACGCGCAGACGGCTGATGTCAAACAAATCAAACGCGCTAAAACGGCGTAAAAGTTCGCACGGCAAAAGGCGAAGAACAAGCGGGAAAACAAATAGGGCAAGGGGAGTTTCGGGAAATTTCTTTTGTCCTTTTGTCTTTTACGAGGAGAAAAATTATGTTGAGAATAATTTTAGGACTAATCGCGGGTTTTATCGTTTGGTCAATCGTCTGGGTCGGAATGGATGCACTGCTCTCGGCGATTTCGCCCGGTTGGTTCGGCAAGAATTTCGTCGAATTTCAAAACGCCGTCAACCGAAACGAATCTTTTACGCCGCCCGTTTCGGTCAGCGTTTATCTTATTTTCCAGAGCGTCTTGTGTTCACTGATTGCGGGATTTACGGCGGCGGCGATTGCGAAGGAAAACAGAAAGTCAACGCTCGCGCTCGGCGTTCTGTTGCTCGTGACGGGCGTTTTTGTCGAAGCCTATCACTGGAATTATTTTCCGCTTTGGTATCACGTTTTGTTTTTGCTACTTTTGATTCCGGCGACGATTCTAGGCGGAAAATTAAAAACTTAAAGGTAAGAGCTGAAAACCGTGAGATGAATAATCTTTTCAATTTTCAGTTCTCACCTTTAAGTTTTCAGTTGAATCAAATCTCGTGGCGATTTGCCAGAGCTTTGTCCATTGTCACTTCGTCTACAAATTCAAGGTCGCTTCCGACCGGCATTCCCATAGCGATTCTTGTGACGCGCCACTCGCCTAAAGGTTTTAAGAAACGCGCAATGTAATTCGCCGTCGCTTCGCCTTCGGTCGTCGGGTTGGTCGCCACGATAATTTCGCGCACCTCAACCTCATTGTTATTCTCCGGCTTTAACCGCGGCAGAAGATTTGCCAGCATCAGTTCATCAGGACCAACGCCGCGAATCGGTGAAAGCGAGCCGTGAAGAATGTGATACAAGCCTTTGAACGAGCGCGTTTTTTCGACGGAAACAAGATTATAAGGTTCTTCGACGATGCAAATAATCGAACGGTCGCGCGTGGTCGAAGCGCAATACATACACGGATTGATGTCCGTCAGATTGTTGCAAACCGAGCAGAATACAATTTTTTCCTTGACTTCGCGGAGCGCGTCAATGAATCTTTCGACCTCCTCCTGCGGACGGCGCAAAATATGAAACGCCAATCTCTGCGCCGATTTGTGACCGACACCGGGCAGGCGTTTGAATTCGTCAATTAATTTGGCGACGGGTTCTGAGTAATCCAGCATTATAAAGTTTTATTTAAACAAGACAGACAGGACAAACAGGATTTAGCTTTTCATCCTGCACATCCTGTCTATCCTGTTTGATTCCGTTATTTTACATTAAGCCGGGCGGCAGCATTCCGCCGAGCCGTCCTTTCAAAGATTCTTCGACTTTGCGGCGCGCTTCGTTGAGAGCGGCAACCGCCAAATCCTGAATCATTTCGACATCGCCGTCTTTGATTAAATCAGGCGAAATCTTGAAATCTAAAACTTCAAAATCGCCGCGCATTTTAACCGTTATCGCGCCGCCGCCGGCAGTTGCGTCAACGGTCATTTCCTTCATTTCCTTGCCCATCTGCTCCTGCATTTTCTGGGCTTGTTTCATCATCGAATTCATATCGAATCCACCGGGAAATTTCATTGGTTTTTGCTCCTCTGCAATTTAATTTGTTATGTTTAATCGTAACCGTCCGGTGGATTAATTGCAAACTTGTAAAAGCCGGAAAAATTCAACTTTCAAAACAAAATTCGCGCTCGCTGCGTAGAAAAATTGCTGTCTTAAATTACCGTCAAAAATTATAAATAACATTATGTTGCAGAAAAAACTTTTTGCCGTCGTCGTTCTCGTTTTAGGTTCTGTCGTCGCGCTTTACGCGCAAAAATCAATTGCTTATTTGACCGAACCGGCGATGTCGCCCGACCGCAAAGAAATCGCGTTTGTTTCGGGCGGCGACATCTGGACGGTGGCTGCTGCGGGCGGCACGGCTTCATTGCTCGTTTCGCATCCGGCGACCGAGTCGCGCCCCGTGTTTTCGCCTGACGGAAAGCAACTCGCCTTTGTTTCAAACCGCACGGGCGGCGGCGACATTTACGTTTTGAATCTCGAAACGAATGAATTATCGCGCATCACTTTTGACGATGTTTTGGATAATCTCGATGCGTGGTCGCGCGACGGGAAATGGCTTTACTTTTCGTCTTCGAGCCGCGACGTCGCCGGAATGAGCGACATCTATCGCGTCGCAGCGACAGGCGGAACGCCGCAAACCGTTTCCGCCGACCGTTTCACCAGCGAATTTTTCGCGGCGCCCGCGCCCGACGGCATTTCATTCGCGTTTTCAGCGCGCGGATTCGCCAACGCGCAGTGGTGGCGCAAAGGCAGAAGCCACATTGACGAAAGCGAAATCTGGGTGAAGAACGGCGATGCTTACGAGCAGCTGGCGGAACGCGGCGCGAAACAACTCTGGACGATGTGGAGCGCGGACGGCAAACAAATGTATTACGTTTCCGACCGTAACGGAACACAGAACATCTGGACGCAGATGGGAAAAAATCCGGCGAAACCGCTGACCGATTTCAAAGACGGCAGAGTTCTCTGGGCGAAGATTTCCTACGACGGCAGGCAGATTGTTTTTGAGCGCGACTTTAAAATCTGGACGCTTGAAACGAGCGGCGGCAAGGCGAGAGAAGTTCAAATAAATTTACGCGGTCTGACCGCCGCGTCTTTGACCGAACGGATAAATCTTTCGACGCAGCTCCGCGAATTTTCACTCGCGCCCGACGGTAAAAAAGTGGCAATCGTCGCTCGCGGCGAAATCTTTGCGGCTTCGGCAAAAGACGGCGGCGAAGCGCAGCGTCTGACAAATACGGCGGCGGCTGAATCGTTTCCGGCGTGGTCGCCCGACAGCCGCAAAGTCGTTTATACGTCGGAGCGGAGCGGCAAACTGCAAATTTTTCAATACGATTTTGCGACAGAATCGGAAACGCAAGTTACCGGCAACGGCGACGATTTCGCGCCGACTTATTCGCCCGACGGAAAACTAATTGCCTTTGTTCGCAACGCTCGTTCGCTGTGGGTTTATGATGTCAATTCAAAAAAGGAACGCGAACTCTGCAAACTCTACACCGACGCGCCGCCGATTGGCGGAAAAAACTTTGTTTGGTCGCCCGACAGCAGTTGGATCGCTTTCCTGACTGGTGCGCCCGAAAATCGTTCTTACACAAACGTCGCGGTCGTTTCAATCAAAGGCGGCGATGCCAAACCGATCAGTTTCGTCGCCAATTCGTTTGCGGGAAGCATTTCGTGGAGTCCCGACGGCGCGTTCATTTTATACAGTTCGGCGCAGCGAACCGAAGACGCGTTGCTGGCGCGGATTGATTTGCAGCTTCGCACGCCGAAGTTCCGCGAAGACCAATTCCGCGATTTATTTAACCAGGAAACGCCGCAGCCCAGAACACAGCCGACACCGATGCCTTCGCCCACGCCGATTGTCAACCCGACACCGGTCGCCACTCCGAATCAATCTCAAACTCCGACACCGACACCAACGCCGCCCGAACCGAAGAAAGACGAAAAGAAAACGGAAATCGTTTTTGAAAATATCCGCCGCCGCCTGAGCGTTTTGCCGACCGGCTTGAACGTCAGCGAACAGGTTATCAGCCCGGACGGAAAAACGGTTTTGATTCTCGCCGCCGCCGAAAATCAATTTAATCTCTACACTCTGCCGCTCGACGAATTGGCGATTGACCAATCGGCGAAACAACTTACTTCGACTCCGAACTTCAAATCCGACGCGCAGTTTTCCCCGGATTCAAAAGAAGTTTTCTATCTCGAAAACGGGCGCGTCAACGTCGTGAATTTGGAAAAAGCCGCCGTGCGCCCGCTCGCCGTCAGCATTGATTTGAACACGAACTTCGCGCAGGAAAAAATGGAGATTTTTAATCAGGCGTGGCGATATTTACGCGACAATTTTTACGATGAAAAATTTCACGGCGCAGACTGGAACGCCGTGCGGGCGACGTATGAGCCGCTTATCGCAGGCGCGAGAAACATTGACGAAACGCGCCGCTTGATGTCGCTGATGGTCGGCGAATTAAACGCTTCGCACCTCGGCATAGCGGGCGCGTCGAGCTTTACGCCTACACCAATCGGCAAGCTCGGTTTGCGATTTGACCGCAATGAATACGAAAGAGACGGGCGTTTGAAAATCACGGAAATTATTTCCCTGAGTCCGGCGGACATCGTGAAAAATATCAAAATCGGCGATTATCTTTTGAGCGTGGACGGCATGCAAATTGACGCGGGGAAAAACCTGGACGAACTGCTCGAAAACAAAGTGGGCAAGCGCGTCAAAATTGAAATCTCGTCAAACGCGAGCGGCGCGGACAAACGGGAAATCATCGTTAAACCCGTGACGACCGGCGCTGAGAAAAATCTGCTTTACCGGCAATGGGTCGAATCGAATCGCGCTTATGTGGAAAAAAACAGCAACGGGCGGCTCGGCTACGTTCACATTCCCGATATGGGTTCGGGCAGTTTGGCGCAGCTTTATGTTGACCTCGATGTGCAGAATCAGGGACGCGAAGGCGTGGTCATTGATATTCGCAACAACAACGGCGGTTTTATCAATCCGTATGTCATTGATGTTCTTTCGCGTCGCGGTTATTTGAACATGAAAGAGCGCGGCGGCTGGACGGTTCCGGCGCGGTCGAATCTCGGACAACGCGCTCTGGAACGACCGACGATTTTACTGATAAATCAACATTCGCTGTCGGACGCGGAAGATTTCACCGAAGGTTATCGCAGTCTGAAACTCGGCAAAATCGTCGGCGAACCGACTTCCGGTTGGATTATTTTCACCTGGAACGCCGCGACTTTCGACGGCACGACGGTTCGCCTGCCGCGCCAGCTTATCACGGGAATGGACGGCAAAAATATGGAACTAAATCCGCGTCCGGTTGACGTTCCGATTACGCGACCGATTGGCGAAACTCTAACGGGCAAAGATTCGCAGCTCGACGCTGCCGTCCGCGAGCTTCTAGGACAAATCGGACGCTAACGGAACACCGTCATCTGACCGGCAAACGCCGCGTATGCAACGAAGCAAGGTTTCACTACTGCATTATATTTGAACGCTTGCGTCTCCATTGCCGACCAGATGGCGGCATTCGGTCTTGCATTTTATTTCGCTCTGCGCTAAAAATTGCCGTATGGAAATCAACTGGAAGGCAAACATTAAAAATCCGTATCTGTTCAGACAACAAGCGCAGTGGAACGGCGTCCGAGTGCACCGGGCGCGTATTTTGCCGGGCAGACTGCTCGAACACGCCAACTCGGGTCACGAGGTCAACGTCAATCTCGGCGGGCATCTGACGACCGAGAAAATTTCGGCGACGGGCAGAACGGTCAGAACGAAAGGCGCGGCGGGCAATCTGTGCATCACGCCTGCCGGACAGCCAATCGGCGCGTTCTGGAACGAAACGCTCGACAACATGGGAATTTCTCTCGACCCGAATTTTGTCCGGCAGACGGCTATTGAAAACCGCTTTAATGCGAAATTTGAATTCGCCGAAATATATAAAAAAGAAGACGCGCTGATTCAGCATATCGGTTTGACGCTGCTCGCCGAAGCCGAATCGGAAACTCCGCTGGGCAAACTTTACACGGATTCTTTAATTCAAACTTTAACCTTGCACCTGCTGAAAAATTATTCAACGGCGAATCTGAAGCAGGCAAACGCGCACGGCGGACTTTCCGGCTACAAACTGCGCCGCGTGACCGAATATATCAACGCGAATTTAGAGGAAGATTTGAGTTTGACGGAAATCGCCGCCGTCGCCGATTTGAGCCAATATCATTTTGCCCGCGCCTTTCGCCGCTCAACCGGACACACGCCGCAGCAATACCTGATGCAGCGGCGCATCGAACGCGCCAAGGAACTGCTGGCGAAAGACGATTTGCCGATTGTCGAAATCAGTCTTCGCACCGGATTCAAAAATCAAAGCCATTTCACGACGCTGTTTCGCAAATTCACCAAACTTACACCGAAAACCTGGCGCGAATTAAAACTCGCTTAGGATTTTTAGCCGCGAACAAACACGAAAGTACAC
>Ga0136611_10000079_pt1 | contig 51860 bp, 48 predicted proteins | sample AntDrymUQ2232306_2_FD_106645 | JGI IMG/M metagenome (GOLD analysis project Ga0136611, IMG submission 106645) | Polar desert sand microbial communities from Dry Valleys, Antarctica - metaG UQ223 (23.06) | ecosystem: Environmental > Terrestrial > Soil > Desert | place: Antarctica: Dry Valley... | reverse complement strand
GTGTATATCCTTCCGTGTCGTCGGTTGTGGAACAGCTTCATCTCCGCGTATCGCAGCCACTGCGACTTTCTACCTGATCATGACTTTCCTTTAGTAGCCGTTGACAGACCTGAACTAATGTCCGGTTTTGCAGTATCACTTCAGTTATATTTTTTATACCATTTTCCATTTTCCACGGAGTCATATTCAGAATAGTCATTGATTATTAATTCCCAAAGTTTTTTATTCTTTGATTGAATTAATTCGTCATAATCATTTTTCACAAAAAGATAGGTAGGCGGTTTGTTCTTAAATTCATAGTAAAACTCTTCCCATTGATAATCCAAATAATATTCCAATATCCATCCATTGGTACTTAATTCAGGTAGATGGGAAGTGAGTAGGTACATTCTCGGGTTTCCGCATATAAAAATTGTATCTTCTTGTTTAATAATCTTAACTATACTCTCAGAATCATTCTTAGCATAGTCATAGCCATTTAATTTTGAGAAATTCTTTGAAACAACACTTTTCCAAAGAGTATTCAGTTGATTAAAAAAAACAAAAGATAATATTGTAATGATTAGAAAGCCTTTTATTAATTGTGTTTTTGGTTTTATATTCAGTAGAAGATGGTGCAAAATAAAATCCAGGCCTAATACAGCAAATAAACCGATTGGAACAACAGTAGTTGAAGATGATATGACCACCACGAAGTTTTTTGCATGAGTATCACTAAAAATCCTATAACACCCCACGCTAAGATTAAACTGAAAAAATGAGATTCCTTTCTCGGAATAAGGAAGACTCCAATAACAGCGAGTAATAGGAATACAACCATTTTCTTGATAAACCATTTGATCGATGAAAGCAATCTATTTAGATCGATTTGGTCTTCCAGACCAATTACACTCGCTGGTATTTTAAAATAAATATCTAAAACTAGATTTTCAATGTGATGAATAAAAATATAGGATAAAAATATTGATACCGGTATTGCAAATCCTACGATCAATGGGAATATTTGCTTGGTGATAATATATTTTAGGTTTTTGCTTTTTAGGCTAAATATAAAATGAATCAGGATAAAGGAAAAAATTATCGGGCTGAAAACCAATTTACTTAATAAAACAATACCTATTAGGATGCCTATTGCCAAATAAGTAACAAAGAGCCCATTTTCTGTTTTATAGGCTCTATCCAATAACCAGACAATAAGAAACAAAGGGAAGTTAATCAGTGCTTCCAATTGAGTTAAATGAAGGGTATGTGCATTACAATAATATACCCCGACAATAAATAAGGGCAGTAAGCTATTAAAATAATCAGCACGAAACAGCGAATACTGTTTTATTGCAAAAAATAGAATAAGGGAGAAAAGTATCCAATACCCCAGTTCGAATAGATGAATACTGATATCGCTCCAGCCGAATGTTTTGCCTGCAATTAGATAAAATAAATAAATACCCGGCTGCTTATAGTCAAACAGATCTTTGTATAATATTTTGCCCGAATCTAGTAATTGAGCGATAACCACAAACAAGGATTGATCGCCACCCAGGATAGTATTAACACTCTGAATTGAACCCAGAATTATTAGAATAATTAGTGCAGTAATAAGCACTAGCCTATTTTTAAGGTATTGAATTATCATGGCTATGAAAGTGGTTAGATCAAACAACGGATAGTTTGTAAGGAGTTTGTTTATTACAATTCCAGAGATAAGATATTCTTTCTCTTTATTCCATGGAAAAAAGCTAATAATAGAACCTGATTAATCCCGACTAAACTCAGAGGATGAAGTGAAATATGGCTTATTTCATATCAATTCTGTCGCGCCTATCCAGATTCACTGCATTATTCCAATCATTTCAATAAGTTAGATTGATTGTCGATTCAAGTAATATTTAGTCTGTATAAGAATATCGTCGCAATATACTGAAACTATAATAGTTCCTATTATTCAAGTTCTTATTCTTTGGCACCCATTTCTAGCGCCAGTTTTCTGGATAATTGTGATGCTTCTTTTGTGACTTGTATATCTGACCATCCCTGCAGATGAGTGCAAATAATATCTGCCAGAGCTTGAATCCAGTCACTACGCTCATTGAGGCAAGGAATGTAATGGAATTCCTTGCCGCCGGCTTGGAGAAATGTATCTTTTCCTTCCATGGCGATTTCTTCCAATGTTTCCAGACAATCGGATACAAAACCGGGGCATACGACATCAACACGTTGCATTTGTTCTTTACCTAATTGTGCTAAAGTCGTTGCGGTGTATGGGGTTAGCCATTTAGCTTTACCAAAGCGTGATTGAAAACAAACTGCATATTGGTTTTTATTTAAGGCTAACGCTTCAGCTAGTAATCGCCCGGTTTTCTGGCATACGCAGTGGTATGGATCTCCTTTATCCAAGCTTGCACGCGGTGTACCATGGAAACTGATAATCAGTTTGTCGGGTCGGCCATGTACATTCCAGTAATCGCGTATATTTTGTGCCAGTGCCGCTATATAGCCGGGATGATCATGATATTGTTTAACGGTACGGATGGATGGTTGATTGCGCAGGTGTTTTAATACCGCAAAAACATTGTCCATCGCGGCAGCGGTACTGCTGGCTGCGTATTGGGGAAAAAGGGGAATAATGAGGATACGCTCGCAACCCTGCTCCTGCATTTTCGCCATTACAGTTGCAACAGAAGGTTTGCCTATGTTCATAGCATATTCCACAATGGGTGGATTCTGTAACCGTGTTAGTAATTCTTCCCACAACAATGTTGTTTGCCGTTCAGTATGAACTTTGAGCGGGGAGCCTTCCGGCATCCAGATTTTTGCATATTTCTCAGCCGATTTCTTGGGCCTGAAGGGCAATATCAAACCATGCAGGATGGGCCACCAGATCAACTTGGGCACTTCAATTACCCGGGGATTACTGAGAAATTCTTTAAGATACGGGTGCAATGCCTGAGCGGTCGGTGCATCAGGCGTTCCCAGATTGATTAGCAGCACCCCAGTTCGATTGGGAGAACCGTGCTGATAGATTGATTTGGAGGTCATAAGTATAAGAGTTTAACTAGCCAATGATGAGTTTCTATAAGGTGACTAATAGTTTAGTGGCAATTGTATCGTTTAAGTCATTAATGCTGTGACAAGCTGTTGGAAAGAAGTTTTGCGGTAATATCAACGATTGGGATAATGCGTTCATAAGCCATGCGTCTTGGGCCGATGACGCCAACTGTGCCGACAATCTCACCTTCGATTTCATAAGGCGCCGTTACAACACTGAATTCTTCCAATGATGCAACATCGGATTCACCACCAATAAAAATCTTTACGCCATGGGCTTGCCGGCTTAATTCAAGTAATTGTAACAGTTTGGTTTTGCGCTCAAACAATTCAAATAATTTTTTTAGACTGATCAGATTATCCGATAAATCATCAACCTGAAGAAGATTTCGTTCACCAGCCAGAACCATAGCTTCACTGCTTTCTTTAACCGCATCGCCACCGGCTTCAATGGCTGCACTCATCAGGCTGATCATTTCACTGCGCAGTTGTTTTAATTCGGTATCCAAGCGGCCGCGAATCTCATTCAGCGTACAGCCTGCATAGTGTTGATTGATAAAGTTTCCAGCTTCGATCAGATCGGATTGGCTGTAGGTCTTGTCTGTAAAGATAATACGATTTTGTACATCGCCTTCCGGTGTTACGATAATCAGCAGGATACGTTTCTCGGATAATGCCATGAATTCAATATAGCGAAAAACGGCACCTTTTCGCTTGGGCGTTATCACGACGCCGGCAAAGCGGGTCAGTTCCGACAACAGTTGCGATGCAACATTGATCAAGCGCGAAGGGTTATCCGGGTGTAATTGATTTTCCAGGTGATTCAGTTCAACTTTATCTAATGTTTTAACCACAAGTAAGGTGTCGACAAAAAGGCGATAACCCTGCGGTGTTGGAATTCTTCCTGCTGAAGTATGCGGACTGGTAACCAATCCCATTTCCTCAAGATCCGCCATGACATTACGGATGGTTGCGGGGCTCAGATCTAATCCGGAAAACTTTGAAAGCGTACGGGAACCAACGGGTTGGCCCTCGTGAATATATCGTTCTACCAGTGTTTTTAATAATATTTGAGCGCGTTCATTTAACATAGGGCAATTCTACACGAATCGGCAGATCTCATTGTTTAGTTGTAAGCGGTGATTTTGCCTTATATATGCTAAACTTTCTAAGTATTAGCGTCTTTATTAGCTTGGAGTTCATTACAAGTTTATGTGTTCTTTCAAATGCTTTTCTCTGGTTAGGCATATGTGATAAAGCCATTTTACATCCTGTACGGATTACTCGTTAGCTTAGTGCATTTTTTAGCGGTAATTTTAGTGTTTTATTTAATTTTGACCCAATTAATAGCTGATAATATTTTTAGTAATGAGTTCTTCATTCACAACTATCGCGCTGATCGGTAAACATAAAAATCTTGAGATTGCGATACCGCTTCTTAATCTTGCTGAATACCTAACCAAGAAAAACTATAAAGTTTTATTGGATCATCTGACGGCATCCCAAGTTTGCACTGACCAATATCCAGTGTTATCACTGGAAGAAATTGGTGAGCAAGCTGATCTTGCTGTGGTGATGGGGGGGGATGGTACGATGCTGAATATTGCACGTATGCTAGTTTCTTATGATGTGCCATTAATCGGTATTAATCAGGGAAGGCTCGGTTTTCTCACCGATTTATCCGTGGATACCATGTTTGAGACGCTGGATAAGATGTTGGCAGGAGAATTTACCACTGAACGCCGCATGTTGTTGTATGCGGAAGTCATTCGTGATGATGTCAGTGTCTTCGGTAGTTTGGCATTTAATGATGTGGTGTTGTACCGCGGTATGAGCAGTGGCATGATTGAATTTGAGGTGAGAGTCAATAACGAATATGTCAATACACTCCGTTCAGATGGTCTTGTCGTAACAACGCCAACAGGCTCAACAGCTTATGCACTGTCGTCAGGTGGTCCTATTCTGCATCCCAGTCTGGATCTGATTGCATTGGTGCCGGTTTGTCCCCATACGCTCAGTAATCGCCCCATTGTTATCGGACCGGATGCCAGTGTACAAATTCAAATGCACAGTTCTGCCAACGTGCGGATTAACTGTGACAGTCATTCCTGCTTTGATCTGGAACAAACGGACAGCATTATAGTGCGGCGCTTCCCGAAAACAGTGCGATTGTTACATTCGATAGACCACAGTTATTATCGGATGCTGAGAGAAAAACTGGGTTGGAGTGAGCTTCCCTGATGCATCTGAAGAATGTGCAATCATGTTAAAACATTTAAGCATCAGAGATTTTGTTATTGTTGATCAGATTGAATTGGATTTTATGCCTGGTTTTACGGTGCTGACCGGAGAAACCGGAGCGGGTAAATCCATTTTGATCGACGCGCTGACGCTTGCTTTGGGGGAACGCGGTGATGCCGGTCAGATACGGCTTGGTTGCGAACGTGCTGAAATTAACGTGACATTTGATATTGGCAGTTCGCCGGATTTACTGCATTGGTTGAACGAAAATGATTTGCAGGGTGACCCTGATATTTGTTTGATGCGTCGCATTATTGAAAGTAATGGCCGCTCGCGCGGCTATATCAATGGACATACGGCCACATTACAGCAACTGCGCATTGCAGGAGACTATTTAGTAGCTATTCATAGTCAGCATGCGCACCAATCTTTGTTGCAAAAAGACACGCAGCGTGAATTGCTGGATGCTTTCTCAGATTGCGGTGATTTGGTACGTACAGTCAAAACGGCTTACCAAAACTGGCAAGATTACTATCAACGAAGAGTTGCCATGGAGCAACGTACGGCAGAATCGCGCGACAAGCGTGAGCAGCTTGAATGGCAATTGCATGAATTGTCAGCACTTAATTTTACACTGGATGAATGGCAAATATTGCAGGCAGACCACAGTCGGCTATCTCATGTGGCTGCTTTATTGGCGGCTGCCGAAATGGGGGTGGATATATTATCCGAACGTGAAAATGCTGTACTGGCGCAGATTAAGACAGTGAATAGCCAACTGCAAAATTTGCTCGTCTATGACAGTGAGTTGAAAACAATGACCGACTTGCTGGATTTGGTGCAAATTCAGTTACAGGAAAGTATTTACGAACTAAAACATTATCGTCAACGTCTGGATTTGGATCCGCAGGTGCTACAGGAGATTGAACAACGGTTATCGGCCATTCATACAACGGCCAGAAAATTTCGTGTCGCGCCGGAAGAATTGCCGCAACTGCTGGAGACGATGTTGCATCAACTGGAGGCGTTAGGTTCGGACTCGGATATCGGTCATCTGCAAGCACTTGAAGCCACGGCACAGGCAGATTATCTCAAATTGGCTAACGAGCTGAGTGTTGTGCGCCGAAAAGCCGGTGAAACATTATCCCAGCAGGTGAGTGCTGCAATGCAAACCATTGCCATGGCAGGAGGGGAATTCTCTATTGCATTGATGCCTTTGGAGCAGGGGAATGCCCATGGTTTGGAGCAGATAGAATTTCAAGTTGCGGCACACAAGGGATTACCATTGCGGTCGCTTGCCAAAGCGGCCTCTGGTGGTGAATTGTCACGTATCAGTTTGGCCATCCAAGTCATTACCAGTAAAGTAGGTGTGGTGCCAACACTCATTTTTGATGAAGTTGACGTCGGGATTGGCGGACAGGTTGCCGAGATTGTCGGTAATCTGTTAAAAAAGCTGGGAAGAGAACGACAGGTATTGTGTATTACGCATTTGCCACAAGTCGCTGCAACCGGGGATCAGCAATGGCAAGTGATAAAATCAGAGAGCAAAACAGAAGAACAGCAGGTTCTGAGTAAAATCACCATCCTGGATCAACAAGGCCGTGTAGAAGAGATTGCACGCATGTTAGGTGGGGTCAAAATTACGGAAGTAACCCGCAAGCATGCGGCAGAAATGTTACAAAGCGCTGCTGGCGAGTAATGGATGTACTTGCTATCGGATAAAGTGACGGGTTCCCAATGAATCAACGATCATCCGACGGTAGTATTCAGATTTACGTATTTGTAAGCGTTCAAGCTGACTGAGATTATCGGTCAGAATCACGCCTCGGGATGAGTCAATCTGCAGGGATCTCTGTTTTAACCAAGTCGTATGAGCATTAGGCAGTGCTCCGTCTTCAAAATTAATGGCATGATTCGTGGCAAGGAAAATAAAATCGTTGAAATCTGTCCCTGGATCGGAAATAAATACTTGCTGATGGGGAAAAACCTGAGCCAGTGTTTTTGCCACGGAAGCTAATGCCGCATTGTGGCCATTTTCTAAGAATGAGACAAAATTCAGCGCCAGTATGCCGTGATCCGCAAGTAAACCGTGTAATTGTGCCAGGGCCTCAACTGTCAGCAAATGCGTCGGCTCCGAGCCGCCCGTAAAGACATCCAGGATGATCAAATCATAAGGACCTTTAAGTTGACGGATTTCATAGCGTGTGTCTCCGATAATGGTTCGGCCTGTCGGGATGAATCCAAAGAATTTGTTTGCCGCTTCAGCGACTGCAGGATCTATTTCCAGCGTATCCGTCACGATGCCGTAATCTTTCAGGGCCATCGCCATATGTCCGGCGCCTTGGCCAATCAATAGGGCGCTTTTCATATTGGGTACTAATGCGGGAATGTGCGTTACAATTTTTTGATAGGTTAAAAGATTCTCGCCATGACTGATGCTGGCTGCACCAATGGTGGAAGCATCTACGGTAAGCAGGCGAATATTTTCATTGGGTTTGTCAATCACCCGAACCCAACCGTACAGGCTTTCGCGTTCAAAGCGGGTTTGAAAGGCATCGCTGGATTCCGCTTTGCCTGAATTAGCGATTTGCGGATATAAACCCGCACTGACGATCACCAATAAAGCGGTTGGTGCCATGACCATCACGGATTTCAAATAATTACGCTCAATAATGGCAACGATCACGGCCAATACCAGCAGCGCAATTCCCAAGCCGATGAAAATTTCACGAGACCCAACCAGTGGAAACAGATAAAAACCGAGAAATAGGGTTCCGATCACGCTGCCTACCGTACTGACCGCATAGATGGAACCGGTACTGGCGCCCACATTGGCCAAAGCCGACGTGGATAACTTCACCGCGAAAGGCCCGACCATGCCTAGCATCATCAAGCTGGGGGAGAATAGGATCAAGGTGCTGATAAAACTTCCCAAGCGCAAACCTAAGGGGTCGGTTGCGAGTAATACAGGCTCGGTTAACCAGGGAATAATCAGCGTTAATAATCCGGCTGCTGCAATGATGAATGATAATCCTGATCGCGACCGGTCCGCCCAGATGCCGCCCACATAGTAACCTAATGCCAAAGCGATTAATGTGACGGCAATGAACGAAGTCCAGACATAGAGACTGGCGCCATAAAAGGGTGCAATCAGGCGTGTGCCCAGCAGTTCGATCACCATGACCGCTGCACCGGTCAGAAATACGGTGCAATATAGCCAGGTTTTTCCCAGAATATGTGAAGACGGTTGATTCATAGGTTCCCCCTGTAATTTCCTGGATTGTATGGAAGAAATCCTGTGCTGATAATGCGGCAAATTGTCGCAGCAGCGATGGAAGCAGAATTCCCTGGTTTGAGTAAATAACAATTAACTATTGATTAAATAATGAGTTATGCGATGTGCATTGTGATTTGCGATGTGTCAGTGAGGGGATGCGGCATTTTGCCGCATTGTTTTTTAGCTCATTGAAAAATATGATTCGCGCTGAAAAAAATTCCTTTCTCTTAGAAATATTCCAGAAATCGAGCTTTGTCGAAGGTTTGAAAAAAAGAATGGAATGGATTTCAGGTTACTTTTTGAGAGTCACCTCAAAAAGTAACCTTCAGTGAGAGTTACAAAAATAACTCAATTAAAAAGTTAAAAAAGGGGTTCTTCTAACATGTTAATTAAGCAATTAAAGTTTTCTACCCATACAGCTTTGGCGATTGCCTTGCTATTGGGTGCCTCACAAAATGCATTTTCGCATACCCGCCTGGAAATACCAACGGTCGCTGAAAATCTAAGAGTTACCAATAATGTTGTGATCTCGCATGGTTGTGGCGAGGGAACAAACGTGATCGCCAGTTCAGTGGTATTCCCAGATGGTGTTGATTCCATTGTTAAAGTAGATGGAGCGTCGACTACCGATACGATTGATGCTTATGTTTCCAACTATGGCAATCTGTACCAAAAAATATTGAATCACAGCGTTTTCAGTGCAGAAAATGAAAAATTTGATGCCAATGGTAATACTGTTGGATTCTGGGTGAAAGCTGGCAAAATGCCTGACTCTTACACTTCATATCTGCCATTTAGGGCTGGCGCACTGGCGATTGAACCCACTTCATGTGCTGTGAGCGTAAAAGTTGCTGTTAGTATTGCAGATATTTGCAAGATTACTAATATTGTCGGCTTTGCAGAAGGCATACTCAACCTTTGGACACCGGCTGTAGGATCAGATTATGACGGTCCTGGGTTGCATGGCTTCAATTCACCAGCCACACTGACGGTGACTCGCGATCTGGTGAATAACCCGCTGGATGCATCCTGTGGGGCTGGTCTTGCTGTTGAAGTGATTCCATCCGCTGCGCAGTTAAACCGTGATATGCCAATTGTTCATAACGGTAAGCAAGTTTGGCCGAAACCTTAAGAGTAATAACGCAGTAGTGGTTTTTAATAGAAGGTGGGTGGAATGGGAGCTCCGCTCATCTTCTATCTTTAATTTGGGAGGAATGATGCTATTGAAATTTCAGAACCAAAAGAGTGGCCTATTCATGCTGTTCTTTATCTCTTTACTTTTCGTCATGGGACCTATGAATACTGTTCTGGCAGACAGCTTGACCAGCAGCTCTGATACCACCAAGGCAGTTTTTAATAGTTTAGAGTCACTCCAAATCAACTGTCTTGCGGGTGATAGTGACATGCAGCGGGAACCTGATCTGGAACTGACGGAAAAAATAGTGAATTTGGCGTCGTCGAATAATCCTGAGCAACGCATCAGCGCTTTGTCGCAACTGGGTGTAAAAGCGCTCATTGATGCCGGAGTGGTGCAAAGAATACTGCAGAAAGCCATTTTGGATAAGGATTCGAATGTGCGAGCACAGGCGGTCTATGCCATCGCGCAACAAGAATGTACGGATGTGCTGAGTGTGCTTGAGCAGGCAATGCACGATAGCGAGCTTTCTGTGCGCATGATGGCGGTGGATAGTCTTGGCACCGATGAAAGAAGTATCTTTTTACTTGAGCAAGCAAAGGATGATGAGGAAGAAGCCATCAGAGAACTGGCTGCTATGAAGCTTGATTCTTTACCCCATATCGGCAAGCCTTAGTGCGATTGTATTGCAATATTATCCGGTAACACATTGACAGATTAATGATTTAAAGGAATGTATAAAGTATGAAACGCTCGATTTTGAAAAATGCACTGATTACAGTGATTGTCGGACTAATAATGAGTCAGGCAGGTACTGCTTTAGCAGATAACCAGAGTGGTGGTCTCACCACGGGAGTGGCGGCTGCGGTAGATTTTTATCAAGTCACTTGCTTTGATGATGGTAACGGCGCACCTTCGTATCTCGAAGCGCAGGTGAAAGACATAACGGCCAATACACCCAAAGCCAGTGTTTTAATCTATAAGGGAACCAGCTGCACGACGAATAAGTGCGCGCAATCCAGCACGGATACGACTGATAGCAATACCACTTATAGTCCTTTGGTTAAGGTGACTCAAGGTGCTGGTACCTATAGTTTATTTGTGATGCATACGGCGACGGGAACCGACAGTTACGATGTGATCTTTCACTGCAAGACCGCAGGTAATGTACATACCGGCACAAGTATTACGTCCAGACAGCAACAATAGTTTTTGGCAGCACCAATTTCCCTTGCCTTTGAAAGAAGGCATCGGGGAATACTTCCTGACTTCCTCAAGATCACCCTTTACTTTTTTAGCCTCACAATCGGTATAACAGCAGGGTGCGACAATTTGTCACATTGATATTTCTATTTCGGAATCAGATAATCAAATTGCGGTTAGATGGATAAAAAAGCATTCAGCCTGTGGCAGAGATTCTGTGCAGAAAATATTAATAAATTAACTGAAAAATAAAGAGCGTAAAAATGTATACAAATCGTAAATTAAAATTTGCTACGGCTTCAATAATTACCTTAGCAGCAACAGTAATCGGACATAATGCATTTGCCCATACGACGATAGAAACACCCACAATCCCTGAAAGTACCCGAGTATCTAATAACGTTGTGATTGACCATGGTTGTGGAGAGCGCAATGCCATAGGTACCAGCGTGGTGTTTCCGGATGGTGTCGATTCCACGATTACGGTGGATGGTCAGCCGCATACGGGTACATTGGCTGATTTTGTGCAAAATTGGGGAAATCTGAATCAGAAGGTTTATAGCAAGGCTGTTTTTACCTTTCAAGGTGAAAAAGTGGATGCCAATGAGAATGTCTCGGGTTTTTGGGCCGGTGGCGGTGATTCCTTGCCGCATGATATGAGTGGTTTTATTCCATTCAGAACCAGCGCAGCGATTATTGAACCAGAATCCTGTGCCGCCAGTGTGAAATTCCATGTATCGATTGTCGATATTTGTGAAATCACGCCCATTTCTGGATTTAGCGATGAGACAATTAATCGGTGGACGCTTGCAGGACTGGGCACGCCTTATGATCGTGTAGGAGAAGATGGTGCAGCATCACTGACCATTACTCGCACCACTGCTTTGCCGGATTCGTGCGGAGGAGTAGGTCAAGTAGTTGAAGTTAAGCCTTCGGCGGCGCAAATCAATCGGGATATGCCGATTAAACTGGATGGCAATCAAGTTTGGCCACAGTAATATTTAACGCTAATTGATGTTGTAAGACCCTCGCTCTTTCCTCCTTTCTTATTAGAGCGAGGTTTTTTTGAGAAACTACAAAAACTGTTTACGTCAATATGAATACCAAACAGTGACGGGGATTGATAAAATGTGGAACGTAAAAGTACAAAAGTTTTTGCAAGTGATTTTTATTATGACCGCAACTGGGTATGTTGCATCGAGTAATGCGCATGATGCCGCAGCAGAGATGGATCCCAATGGTAATGTTGCAAGTTTTACCGGCTATGCGCAGGTTACTTGCTTTGACGATGGTAATGGTCCAGCTGATTATTTGGAAGCTACTATTGAAGATACTTCTAAAGTACTGGTAGAAAATTTATTGGTCAATCTACAGTTGATTAAAGGAGAGCGTGCAATCAGTATTTCTGATCCGATTGCTGGGGATGGAAATCCAAGTCCTATTGTGATTCTGCAAGGTGGCAATGGGGTTTACTTGATACTAGTGAACAAAACCGGTGCTGGGGCAAGGTCATTTGGAGTTGATTATCACTGCAAGACTGCAAATGGTACTCATACGGGAACAGATATTAAGGTTAATCAGTTTCAGTAGTCATTGACTAAATTCAATGTGCAGTATGATTCTATTTTTTAAGATTTAAACTAAAAGATAATGATATTTATCCTTAAATGAATCAAGCAGTAAGTAAATTGAGGTATCAGCGATGATAAAGAAAATGAAATTGTTATTTTTTATAATTCCAGTGTTGAGTTTGTTTGCAACAGCGTTACTTGCAGAACACCTGGAGCAGGTATCGCCTTCTTGTGCATTGACGACATTAGATGGTAAGCCTGCGCATGATCTGCAAGAATTGAAGGGGAAAGTCGTCTACATGGATTTCTGGGCATCCTGGTGTCCTCCGTGTGTCCAGTCCTTTCCTTTTTTGAATCAACTGGATCACGATCTGAAAGATAAAGGTTTGCATGTAATTGGCATCAATCTGGATGAAAAAATTTCAGACGCCGAGGATTTTCTTGCTAAAAATCCCGTCGATTTTTCGATTGTCGCGGATCCAAGCAAGCAATGCGCCAAAGGCCTCGAAGTGATGGCAATGCCAACCTCCTATTTAATTGATCGAAAAGGGAATGTCCGTCATATTCATCAAGGATTTCGCCCGGGTGAATCGGAAGAATTACGTGCATTGATTACGCAACTGGTGATGGAACCTTAGAAATAGGGATTTTTCTATACTTGACCTCCTTCATGAGAAAGATTCGCTATTTTGTAACGATTTTTGGATTAATACTCGCAATGGGTATTGGGGGAACCGGTTGTGTCAACATAGCGCCATGGGAACGCGGCAATCTTGCAAAACCTCAGATGGAATTGGATCCACACCCTTTGCAAAGTGAATTACAATCGCATAACTATAGCAGCCGCGAAGCGGCGCCAAGCCATAAATCTTCTTCGGGTGGCGGTGGCTGTGGCTGTTATTAAGCGAATCCCCGTTAAGATTTTTTCAGGTGAATAAAATTTGCAACGAAATAGTATGCCCCCGTGTCAGGGTGGCAACCATCAATTGGGTGCTTTGGAGGCACCGCCTGTAAAATCACGAAACACGCTCCATGCACTAACCTCTGCTGCATTGGTATTACCCGGCCTGTTAATAATACCAGGACATGCGACAGGAAAAGATCGGATCAATTTTCAATATAGCCGCTACCAGGAAGGCGAGCGTAATCTATATGGCGCGCCAAGCCTAAAACCCATCAGTGCTGACGTTTTGCATGGCAGTGGTATTTTTTCTCTGACTGATCGCACCAAATTTTCTTTTGGTTATACGCAAGATACCTGGTCGGGCGCAACACCCGTGACAACAACTCCATTGGCTACCGATGGCGGTAATCGTCCGTATTTCAATAATGGCGTAGTCGTTGGTGCCTCTCCTCTTCTACAAAGCAATGTGCTGTTAGATCGTGATTTAAATCCCATCGGACGAGATCCCATCACGAAACAATCATTGGGAGTCGTTGATACCCGATCAGTAATGGTCATGTCATCAGCTTCGCCGGAAACACGCCGCCAAGCCACTTTCGGCTTAAGTCATGAATGGAATGAAGCAGCCATCAACGTGGCAGGTGGTTTTTCTCGAGAGCGTGACTATAAGTCAAGTTTTGGCAGTATCGGCGGACGCCTGGATTTTAACCAGAAGTTGACCAGTGTTAAATTTAATGGCGGATATACGCATAGTGAAATTGGCGCAATTCTGGATCATGATTCGTCCCCTTATATTACGAAGACTGCTTATTTGCCACAGATTGTAAGCCGTGGTGGTTCTGAGATCCTGCAAGGCAATCGGCAGGATTGGGTAGCGAATGTCGGTGTGTCGCAAGTGTTGAGCAAGAACGCACTGGTAGACCTCAATATCGGTTATACCCATACCAATGGTTTTCAAGAGAATCCTTATAAAACCATGTCGATCATTTTTATTGACCCGGCTGAATTGAACAATGGACAATCAGATTTAATTACCGGCAAGGTGCGCGCACTGATCGAACAGCGGCCGGATATTCGTAATCAGGTCGCCTTAAACACAAAATATATTCACTATATCAGCCCGTTTAATGCGGCCTTGCACCTCGGTTACCGGTTGTCGGTAGACGATTGGGGCGTAAATACCCATACCTTTGATGCAAATTGGGTACAGCCGCTTGGCAGCGGGTGGACATTGACACCGCGCATTCGTTATTACTCTCAGGACGCTGCCAGTTTTTACCGGTCTTATTTATTCTCACAACAAGTTTTTCAGAAACAAGCAGTTGATAATCTGGGGCGAGAAATTTTTTTCAATCCTAAAAATCCTAATGAGCAATATTTTCGTGAGGGCTTTTTTAATTATGTAGATCAGAATGGCAATCTAATTGATGATGCCTTGTCTCGAGAATTACAAGCCAAATTCATTTCTTTCGATGCCGGAAAATTACCCGAAAATTTTTCCAGTGATCATCGTCTGGCAGGCTTTGGTGCATTAAGCGGTGGCGTGGTATTGAGTAAAATGCTCGCTAAAGGCGTCGCGCTGGAAACCGGTTTTGAATACTACACCCGCGCCAGTTCGATGCAGATAGGCAGCGGAAATAACAGTTTTGCCGATTTTGATTACTATGTGGCGAATGCGGCGATAAAGTTTGATATTGAACCAACTACTTCGCTGCCGATGGGTGGTTCAAGTGGGTCGTCACAATCACATCTCCATTCCTCCTCGCATCACCATCACAAAATTCCCCCTGCGGGCATCATGTTCGGCCATATGCTTGATAAACCTGGAGATTTCATGATGGGCTATCGGTTTATGTATAACTGGACCGGTGGAAATATGATGCAGGGTGCCCATAATGTGGCTGACCAAACGATTGTCGATCAAGGCTGCAGTGATGCCTCGCCGTGCCGGTTTACGCCGACCTTTATGAATATGCGTATGCATATGCTCGACATCATGTATGCACCCACCAAATGGATGAACGTTATGCTGATGCCCACATTCATGGATATGGACATGAATCTGCGCAGACTGTCTGGAGCCCCGCCCCCCGTACCGGGTGTGCACGAACATACAGGCGCGGCAGGTCATGAAACAGGTGCTGTTGGAGATACGTATTTTTCATCATTAGTAAAACTGATTAATATTCCAGGCCATCGCGTCCATATGAATCTGGGACTCAGCGCACCGACCGGAAAGGTGGATATCGAATTACGCCGCATGGCCAAGATTGACGGTGGATTGATTCATTTCGGCATGCAACTCGGTAGCGGTACTTGGGATTTTATGCCCAGCCTGACGTATACCGGTGAGAAGAGCCGTTGGTCTTGGGGTACACAACTCAGTGGTGTCAAGCGCCTGGAAGAAAAAAACAAATCCGGTTATCGCCTGGGTGATATGTTTCAGGCGACCACCTGGGGCGGTTATGACTTGACGCATTGGCTGACCGCTTCAGTACGCGGTGCGTATACCTTGCAAGGCGCGGTACACCGCGACTTTGATGTATTCAACGCACGTATTGGCCCGATGGATTTTCCCGCAAATTATGGCGGACAATTCTGGGATATCGGGTTGGGGCTGAATGCCATCATCCCGGGCGGACGGTTTGCGGGTAACCGTTTCGGCTTTGAATGGATACAACCGGTTAGGAATGATTTCAATGGATTCCAGCTGGATCGTAAGGGATCATTAGCAGCTACGTGGAGTTACCAGTTTTAACCTAATCATAATCAAATACCTTCTTGAGTTGTTTTGGCGCGACGCTAAACAGCCTCTTTACGATTTTTGTTTCACACCTATCACCTTGATCCAGAAGAGACCCATTCGTTATGAACGATTGGAACAAACTTCATCCGCCTTTCAGGCGCACCGGGGAGAAACGGCGTCGGTTTTCCGTTGACCCAATTGCTATGTCCGCTGCCGTAGTAAGGCGAAAGCGGATGCCCGCTTTGTCCACCCGGCATGTCCAGATAACCTTGTTCTTCTTGGCCGGGAGCAACCACTGAACGTTGCGAGGCGCCAAAATCAGGGGATTGAACGCGCGGCATGTTGTGATCTCCGGGCAACGGATCCTGCGGCATATCCAGCCACTGTGCAATCCATGTGGGTAGTTTCTGGCTGAGCGGGTGCCGGATGCGTGCAGCGTTGTATTCCCCCCAGCTGTGTTCAGTAATTCCGCCGTTTCGTTGTAGTTGTACTGCAATATTCTGCGCACAGAGAAACAGCAGCTCTTCCCAGTTTTTGTACGGTAGCGGCAGCAGATGGTCAGGCTGGTGCTCAAGCACTTGCCATACAATCCATTCCGCCTGACTGAGTCTGGGCAGCTTAAAAGTTGTATCAGTTTGCCTGACTTGAGCGGCAAAGCCATTTAACACGGTTTTCATCACTTCATAGCGATACGTGCGTACTGCGCGATAAGCGACAGAATTTGCCGAAGCTTGTCCATCCCAGTTTTCTAGCGCATTTTTCAGCGCGGCAATCCATGGCAGGTTACCGTCAGCCGATTCCAGTGTGGTTTTGAGCAATTGGTACCAGTGTGTTAATAACAGTGCGCGATGATCTAACTGGATGGCTTGCATATCTGCAGTGGTAAATTGGTTGCGCGCCAATAAACTGTCGCGGATTTGCATGGCTCGCGCACCCAGGTCGTAGCCGCCATTGCCCAGAAGATCAAGTTGATCACCCGACACAGTGCGGGAATTGGCAGACCATAGCCGGCGTGAAACCGGATTGTTGATCAATGGATATTGCCCGACATCCAACCAACCATTCCAACCGGTGTCTGGGGTAGTCCAGTCGGCAGGTATTTGCGGGTCATAATTGCCGGATCGAGCGGGGATGCGTCCTGTGAGCGTCCAACTGATGTTGCCAGAGCGGTCACCGACGATAAAATTCTGCACCGGCATACCTGCCCGTTGCGCAATTTTTGCGGCTTGCTCGGCTGTTTGTATGTGTTCCAGTTCAATCAGCTTCAGATCAACCGCTTCGAGTTGCAGTGCTGTCCAGACTAATGCCAAGGGTGTTTTATCATGATCCTGCGCCATGATGGGCCCCCATTCGGTTTCAGAAATAGTGAGTATTTCATCCGGGGCATCGCGGACATGGATCGTTTCTTGAAAGGTGTTGATTGGCTTCCAGCCTGTTGCGCTGAGATAATGGGTGTTATCTTTTTCATCAATGCTTATCCGTACCCAATCAGCGAAATCGCCGTGGCTGTTGGTAAAGCTCCATGCAATATGGCGGTTTGAGCCGATGACGATCGAAGGAACACCCGGTAAACTGATGCCGGCGATGTCATGATGCTCTGAAGAAGTTGTGGAGGGATAAATGAGACGTGTGCGAAACCATAAGTTAGGTACCCGTAATGTTAAATGCATGTCATTGGCCACCAAGGCAGAGCCATCAGCTAAGGCACCGGAAACCGCAAAACTGTTACTTCCGGGCGTATGCTCAGCGGTTAAATGATCGTCTTTGAATAAGTGCTCATCCAGTGCTTGCAGGTTAATGTCAGTAGCTGATGGCAGTTCCGGCAATGCGAACGGCTCATCAATCAACGGCGCATCCCAACTGCCGGCATGTGTCGTCAGGAATCGATAAACCGCATCGGGCAATGCTGCGCGCATGCTGGATAGTTTCAGTTCACGATAAATATTGGATTCATTCAAGGTGAAGAACATCGCGTAAATCACCAGAATGCTGTCTTCATTGCGCCACGCAGCCGGTTGGGTTTGCGTTAGCAAGTATGGAAAAGGGCGCACGGTCAGTGCTTGCATGCCTTGGTTGACGCCGATCCGATACGCATCGAGTAATTGCAGTTGCTCAGCCGGGAGTTGCTGCAATACCACTGAAGCGCGTGATCGCATACGAAATTGCCGCACTTTACGGTCATGTGTGAGCAAATTGGTACCTAATAATTCAGCCAGTTCACCGGCGGCCTGCCGGCGCATCAGATCCATTTCAAAGAAGCGCTCTTGTGCATGAACGTAACCCATCGCCATTGCCAAATCCTGGCGATCCTGACCGGTAAAGGTGACGCTGCCGAGCGCATCTCTGTCGATCAATACTGGGGAAGATAACCCGGATAGAGCCGTTTCCCCATCATATTGCGGCAAGCTGCCACGCAGTAGAAATCCTGTTGCGATGATGAATAAACAGGCGATTAATAGGCTTGTTGTCAGGAAGTAACAGGTAAAACGTAAAGTAGACTGCATATTCTCATTGAATCAACGGTTAATTAGCGGCCATTTCGGCTGCAGCGGGGAATCGAGATGGTTGGATTCCTCACTGTATCCGGAATGACAAATGCGGGTTATTTAGAGCCTTCCCAAAGCGCTCAAGATAAAGCATTTAATGGATTAATGACTCCCTAATTTGTTGATAAAAATTGCAGTAGGAGGCTTTCTCTGACATTGCATGAATAAAGGGGATGATTCCTTGTTTGTTCTTAATATCGGATCAGGGCAATCACTATGATAATTCATTATAAGCAATTTGGAGTTTGTCATGTCTGAAGAAAGTGATCTAGAACGTACAGAACCGGCGACGCCCAAGCGCATTGAGAAAGCGCGGGAAGAAGGGCAGGTTGCACGTTCTCAAGAACTGACTACATTTGCCTTATTGATGGTAGCCGCCGCTGGTCTAGTGTTTTTGGGTGCCGATCTGATGGATAAGCTCCTGAGAATCATGAAAGCAGGTATGCAAGTGGAACGAGAGTTGGCGTTTCAACCTGATTTGATGCTGACTCGTTTTTATGAGCTTGCGCTTGAGGGCTTAATCGCAATCGCACCATTACTTCTTTTACTGATCATCGTAGCGTTTTTTGCACCCATGTTATTAAGCGGCTGGATGATTAGCGCCAAAGCACTGATGCCCAAGTTTGATCGTATCAATCCCATTAAAGGTTTCGGCAGACTATTTTCAATGCGCAGCTTGGTTGAGCTGGTCAAGGCGATCGCTAAAACTATTGTCATTGGCGGTGTTGCAGCGCTGATTATTTGGAACAACAAAGAAGAAGTGATGGCGTTATTGACGGTGCCGGTGGATTCCGGAATCAGTCAAACGGGCGAATATTTGGCGATGAGTTTTTTGTTGACCGTTGGTGCGATGGCACTGATTGTGTTGATCGATGTGCCATTCCAGATTTGGGATCATGCCAAGCAACAGCGGATGACCAAAGAAGAAGTCCGCAAGGAACAGAAGGAAGATGAGGGTGATCCTTTTGTTAAAGCCCGCATTCGTGGTTTGCAACGTGAAGCTGCACGTCGCCGCATGATGGCAGAAATCCCTAATGCGGATGTCATTGTGACTAACCCGACCCATTACGCAGTGGCGCTCAAGTATAAAAGTGAAACTATGCGGGCGCCTACGGTGGTTGCAAAAGGTGTGCATCTGTTAGCCGCACGTATCCGTGAAATGGCGGAAGAGCATCGTGTGCCGATTCTTGAAGCGCCACCGCTTGCACGTGCTTTGTATTACCACGCCGAATTGGAAAGTGAAATACCTGAAAAACTCTATACCGCAGTGGCTGAAGTGTTGGCGTATGTATTCCAACTCAGACGTTATGACGAATACGGCGGTAATGCGCCCGTGCCACCGGCTGATGTGCCGGTTCCTGATGGACTGGATCAACCCGGGCATGCTGTTTAATGAACACAAATACGATGAAGTTACTTATTAATCGATTTCTCAGTATAGGCGCTTAATTGCAAACGATATGAATAATGCAATTGCATCATCATCCTTTATCGATTCTAATAATCTCAAGACACTTGCCGGTCCGGTATTGATTATTATGATACTGGCTATGATGGTGCTGCCTTTGCCGCCATTCATACTGGATTTTCTATTTACCTTCAATATTGCGGTGTCCATCATCGTGTTGATGGTGAGCCTTTACACCAGAAATCCTCTTGATTTTGCAGTATTTCCAACAGTGTTGCTGATTACAACCTTATTACGGTTATCACTCAATATTGCTTCAACCCGGGTTGTGTTACTGGAAGGACATACGGGTCCTGATGCAGCCGGTAAAGTGATCGAAGCTTTCGGACATTTCTTGGTTGGGGGTAATTATACCGTTGGAATAATTGTATTTATTATTCTAGTCATTATCAATTTTGTTGTGATTACCAAGGGTGCCGGGCGTATTGCTGAAGTCAGTGCGCGCTTTACACTGGATGCCATGCCCGGTAAACAAATGGCGATTGATGCCGACTTGAATGCCGGATTGATTGGTGAAGATGATGCGCGTAAACGCAGGTCTGATATCTCACAAGAAGCTGATTTTTACGGTTCCATGGATGGTGCCAGCAAGTTTGTACGCGGTGATGCCATTGCCGGCATATTGATTATGCTCATTACCATTATTGGCGGGTTACTTGTTGGGGTATTGCAACATGATATGGAATTAAGCGCAGCAGCCAAGAATTATACGATGTTGACAATTGGTGATGGTTTGGTGGGGCAAATTCCTGCGCTCATTATTTCAACGGCTGCTGGTTTAGTGGTGAGCCGGGTCACCACGGATGAAGATCTGGGTGAGCAAGTTTTAAGTCAGTTATTTAATCAACCACAAGTATTATTTATCACCGCCGGTATTATGGGTATCATGGGGTTGATTCCTGGCATGCCTAATTTTGTATTTTTGCTCATCGCCGCTATCTTAGGTGCAATCGCTTACATGAAGCAAAAAGGCACAAGTACTCAATTAGCTGAATCCGTTGCTCCACCCATCCCTACGGTCGAGAAAGTAGATGCGAGTTGGGATGATGTCACTCCGATTGATACGTTGGGTCTGGAGGTTGGTTACCGCTTGATTCCGCTGGTCGATAAAGCCCAACAGGGAGATTTATTAAAAAGAATTAATGGCATACGTAGAAGATTCGCGCAAGAAATTGGTTTTCTACCGCCGGTTGTACACATTCGGGATAATCTCGAATTACGCCCCAATGCTTATCGTATTACGCTAAAAGGTTCAGTCATCGGTCAAGGAGAATCCTATTCAGGGATGTATCTGGCCATCAATCCTGGGCGGGTTACCATGCAGTTGCCCGGCACCGTGACCAGTGATCCGGCATTTGGACTTCCAGCCGTTTGGATTGAGGCTGCTCTGCGGGAACAGGCACAAACAAACGGTTACACCGTTGTGGATGCCAGTACCGTGGTCACAACACATATTAACCATTTGATTCACTCACATGCAGCTGAGTTGTTAGGCAGGCAAGAACTGCAAAAACTCCTGGATCATTTGAGTACGCAAACTCCAAAACTGATTGAAGATCTGATTCCCAAGTTATTGCCATTGTCTGCAGTACAGAAAGTTTTACATAACTTGCTGGAAGAAAGTGTGCATATTCGTGATATGCGCACCATTATTGATGTATTGACTGAACATGCGCTACAAATACAGGATGCTACCGAATTAACCGCCATTGTCAGGAATGCCTTAGGCCGTGCAATCGTAGAGCAATATTTTCCTGCAGGTACAGAATTACAAGTGATGAGTGTGCATCATGAATTGGAAAATATACTCATCCAAGTCATGCAAACGGGGGGCGCACAGGGGGGAGTGGGCATAGAACCCGGACTTGCGGATACTTTGCTAAAAGAAGCCCGTAATGCAGCGCAGCATCAAGAAAAACTGGGCTTACCTATCGTCTTGTTAGTGCCAAGTGTTATTCGTTTCTTACTGGCAAAATTTCTGCGGCGTGCATTACCGCAGTTAAGAGTACTTTCCCATTCAGAAATTCCAGATTCAAGAAAAATCAAAATCACTTCCGTTATTGGGGGTAGCAAATGAAAGTAAGAAGGTATATTGCTTCCACATCAAAAGAGGCATTGCGTCAGGTTAAAGAAGAGCTCGGTGTTGATGCAGTGATCCTTTCAAACAGAAAAACGAAAGACGGTGTAGAGATCATGGCACTTGCTGACTCCGAGATGTCGAGTCTTGTGGCAGCGCCGCCAGCGGTACCCAGCCTTCCTCAGTATGAGCACAATAAAGAACCGCGTGCGGCAGAATCGTATTCAAAGCTGTTGTCTTTAGCTAATGAGTCCGCAGAAACTCAGAGAATATCTCATGATGTCATGTCTGCGTCATTAGCACATGACATTATTGCAGAAATACATGCCATGAAAAGTACACTAGAGGATCAGTTGGCTACGGTTGCATGGGGAAACTTTACACAGCGCAGACCGGAAAAAGTGAAAATATTACGCGCTATGCTGGATGCTGGTTTTAGCCCTTCGTTATCGCGCCGTCTTGTTGATAAATTAACAACGGATTTTGATTATGAGCAGAGCTTGAAACAAGCGATGTCCGCTTTGGCTTTTAATCTGCATACTGTTGTCAGCGATGAGATGGTGGAGAAAGGTGGCGTCTATGCATTGATTGGCCCTACGGGTGTTGGAAAAACCACGACCACTGCGAAGCTGGCAGCGCGATGTGTCATCAGGCATGGTGCGGATAAAGTGGCGCTGCTGACTACCGATAGCTATCGTATCGGCGGTCATGAGCAACTCAGAATTTACGGACAATTATTAGGTGTCCCGGTTCGTAATATCAAAGACACGGAAGACTTACAGCTCACGCTCTCAGAGCTGAAAAACAAACACATGGTGTTGATTGATACCGTTGGTATGAGTCAGCGTGATCACATGGTGGCACAACAGATTGCGATGCTGAGTAACTGTGGTGCGGATGTAAAACGCATGCTTATATTGAGCGCCGCATCCAATGGAAAAACGCTGGATGAAGTGATTTCCGCTTATCAGAAGAACGGTATTTACGGCTGCATTATCACTAAGGTCGATGAGGCAGCCAGTCTTGGTGTGGCCCTGGATGCAGTCATCCGCAGAAAATTAATGCTGCATTATGTGGCCAACGGACAAAAGGTTCCGGAAGATATTCATGCAGCTAACCCCCGCTATTTGTTACATCGTATTTTTAAATCATCTCCGGAAGATTCCGCGTTTACTTTGCAGGATGCAGAGTTTGCATTGATTATGGCTAGTAAAAGTGGTGTAGAGCCTTCGCGCTCGGGTGAGAAGTCATTTGCAGGATTCCACTATGACTAAGATGATCATGCAAGATCAGGCTGCCGGTCTGCGTAATTTAGTGTCATTTCGGGCTGCTGATTCTGCACGCGTTTTTACCATTGCTGGTGGAAAAACACGGGTAGGAAAAACCAGTGTTGCGGTAAACCTTGCTACGGCATTGGCTCAGAATGGTCAGCGTGTGTTACTGATTGATGAGAATCCATGCCATAACAATATTTGCACTAACCTGGGTCTGCAAGCACGCTTTGATTTACTTCACGTGATCAATAGAGATAAAAAATTAAATCAGGTTCTGCTGCATGGCCCTGAAAATATAACCATATTATCTGCTATGCGGGGTATCCATGCATTAAACAAGTTAAATCTGCTTGAACAGAATTGGCTTATTAAGATTTTTTCAGAACTGACTGAATCTGTGGATATTGTACTGATTGATACCGCAATGTCTGGTACTACGCATGTTCTGCCTTTAAGTTTGGCTTCAGAGCAAGTGATGATCGTGATTTCAGGATCGGCCGCTTCGCTGACCGGTGCTTATGTATTGATTAAGATTCTGAGTCAGGAATATGCCAAACAGCATTTTCTCATTCTGGTGAATAAAGTGGATTCAGAAACAGAATCACTTGCCATTTACCAGAATTTATACAAAGTGGCGCGCCGATATCTTTCTGTAACACTTGAGTTTATTGGTTATATCCAAAGCGATGAGAAATTACGCAGTGCCACTCAGTTGTGTAAATCTGTCGTTGAGGCATTTCCGGATTCGCAAGCTGCCATGTGTTTCAAGCAATTATCCCATGACATTTTTCGCTCTTCATGTCCGGATAAGTATAACGGGGGGATTGATAATTTTATGCAACGGTTGATTCGAACAAGTCATCTTAGTATGGCTAATTTTACGGTGTAATTAATTATGTATACTGCGACTGGAACTAAAACGATTGATAAAGAACAGTTTGTGACTGAGTTCACGCCACTGGTAAAGCGCATCGCTTATCACATGATGACTCGATTGCCGGCGAGTGTGCAAGTTGATGATCTTATTCAAGCCGGTATGATTGGTTTGCTGGATGCGATCAATCGCTATGAAGGTTCATATGGCCGGCAATTTGAGAGCTATGCGGCGCAACGCATACGGGGTTCTATTTTGGATGAGTTACGTGAAGCCGATTGGCTACCGCGAAGCATACGAAAAAAAATGCGCCGTATAGAAGCGGCTGTCAATTTATTAGAACAACGTCATGGCTGTGCACCGAGTGAACAAGACTTGGCGGGAGAGCTGGATATGTCCCTTGATGAATATCATCAGACATTGCAAAGTGCCCGCGGCGCCCAATTGATTTATTACGAAGATTTTCAACAAGATGATGAAGAACCATTTTTGGATCGCTTATTGGTCGATTCTGAGGGGGACCCACTGAATGCATTGCTGGATCAAAATTTCAGAAGTCAGTTGATTGCCGCCATTGATAATCTTCCTCCCCGGGAAAAACATGTGATGGGGATGCATTATGAGCAAGAAATGAATTTAAGAGAAATTGGTGAAGTACTTGGCGTGAGCGAGTCGCGGGTTTGCCAGCTACATACGCAAGCAGTCGCGCGTTTACGCAGCCGTTTAAGAAATTCTTGAGATGCTATCTATAGATTATTCATTGTGATTAAGAGGTTCTTCGATGAATAAAAAATCTAACCTGGATCTGAATAGTGTGATGGGTATCTTGCTGGCTTTTGTTGCAATCATTGGCGGACAGATACTCGAAGGTGGTCATGCGGGTTCCTTAATTCAAGCTGCAGCGTTTTTAATTGTGATGGGTGGCACTATTGGAGCGGTTTTATTACAAAGCCCGGTCAAAGTTTTTATGAATGGAATCAAAATGAGTGCATGGGTGTTTTTTCCGCCTGTTAACTCGCCACAGATTTTAATCAAGCAAATCATTAACTGGTCTCATATCGCTCGAAAAGATGGTCTATTAGCACTTGAATTACATGTGTCAATTGTAAAAGATCCATTTGCAAAGAAAGGCTTGCAATTGCTTTCTGATGGAAGTACTGCTGAGAAATTACGTGAAGTTCTGGAAATTGATATCCTGGCTTTAGAAACGTATCAACGTCAGTCTGCCAGGATTTGGGAAGCTGCTGGCGGTTATGCACCGACGATTGGAATATTGGGTGCTGTCCTAGGTTTAATTCATGTCATGGAGAATTTAAGCGATCCTAATCTTCTCGGAAGTGGGATTGCGGTTGCCTTTGTTGCAACAATATACGGAGTAGGGTTAGCAAATTTGGTTTGTTTACCGATAGCCAATAAGCTAAAAAGTATTATCAATGAGCAAGTGGTGATGCAAGAGATTCTAGTTGATGGATTTGTGGCCATCGCCAATGGTGAAAATCCCCGGTTTATAGAAAATCGCTTACAAGGCTATTATGTTTAGTCCAGGTATTCATACTATTTTGATTATCGAATGATTTCTTGAGCATCTCATGTTAAGAAAAAGGAAACCAAGAAATGATGAATCTACTGAAAATCATGAGCGCTGGCTTGTTTCATATGCAGATTTTATAACACTGCTGTTTGCATTCTTTGTGGTTATGTATGCAGTTTCTTCAATTAATGAAGGTAAATACCATATTCTGAGTCATTCTTTGGTTAGTGCGTTTAAAAGTAACAATTCATCAAGTTTAATATCTGTGCAATCTTCAGAATTCACACCTATTCAGATTTTACAATCGAAGCAGGTCAATTCAATCAAGCGTATTGATGAGCTGAGCTCTCATAAAGTAAAAAAGCAAGAAAAAATGCGAAGTATGGCTAAAAGCATTCTTCATGCATTGGAACCTCTGGTAAAAGATGGTCATGTAAGAGTTACGCAAAATTCTCTAGGAATCACTGTGGAAATTAATGCGAGTGTTCTTTTTTCACCAGGGCAGGCTAAGCTTGCTGAAAATTCCAGCTTGGCATTGCAGGCGGTCGCCCATGTTATCAAAGGGCATGAGCATGAAATTCATGTGGAAGGGCATACAGATAATTTACCAATTCATACTGAAAGCTTTCCTTCAAACTGGGAGTTATCAACGGCACGTGCAAGTAGTGTGATCAGATTATTTGTGGAAAATGGCGTTGAGGCAAATCGACTCACTGCCATAGGCTATAGCGAAAATAGACCGATAAAAACCAACGAAACACCTGAAGGTAGAAAAAGAAATCGACGGGTTGCCGTTATGATTTTATCAACTGATCCTGATAAAGTAACTGAAATACCGATTGCTAAAGATACTGATTTTGAACATTGAAACGAAAGAGTTAAATATAAGCTTGGCCTTTGGGACCGTATAAGGAAACATTTCCTGCTGCACAATGCAATGCCGCAAAAGCACGCTGATTATGTTGGAGGTGGGCGGAAATAATCAAACCATTAGAATAATTAAGTGGTTGAGCTATCTTGACGAGTTCTAATAACTCATTCCATAAGATTTGTACTTTACGTTGGCTTGCGTAATGTTCTGTGAACCAAGTACTGATACTATTCTTTTCCAAAGTAAGTCCTTGGTTCTGGAAATACTTGTTACGATGGTTATCAAGCTGTATCAATCTTTCGATCAGTCGTGATTTATCGGAAGCAAGATAATCAATTTCTTCTATTTTCCCCTGAACTAAAGCATTCTCTTCTTTTTTAAGAATCTCAATAAATGCCTCCAAAGTGACTTTTTCAGTTTCTAGATCTGCAATAAAACTTGTTGAATGCAAAGACGCAACCATTAAGCAGCACCTTTTTTGGATTGTATCAATTCCTTAACAGTTTCAAGGAGTCGATCAGCAACAACCTCCGGATTTATTTTGAAATTGCCTTCACTAATAGCTTGCTTTATTTCCTGGACTCGCGCTGTATTTACAATTGAACCGCTCGCGGAACTGCTGTCTAAATTTTGTAGTTTTGTAATATTCGAGCTTAAATGTACATTATTTTCTTGTCCTGTATTAGGAGTGGGTGCGATATCAGCACGTCTTTTTCCATCACTGACAGAAACAGTTGTGACGGGCTGTAATGATTTGTCTATCTTCATCTTTTTTCCTTATAATGGGATCTCATTGGATATTTCATCGACATCTTTATTTGAAACTTTAGCATCTAGTGTACTTTTACCTAATGCTTATATGAGTCTGGTTTATTTATTCAGTCTTTGGTAATTAGGATGAGCGGTTTTTAATTTTTTCTAGATCTAGGTTACAGGTTACGACAACTCATCGAGTTTATTTATAATTTAAATAATGTAATTTACGGTTCAGGCTCGAGCTACCATTTGCAATTTTAGCGATTATGTTTGCTATAAGTATTAACATATTTTTAATCGATTGTATCTATTAGTATTTAAGATGAAGTGAAAATATTGTTCTTACTGCATTGGTGAAGCAAATTGATATCGTAGATAATTGCTATATTTTAGATCAAATATATATTTCTTTATTGTGAAACCAGATGTCTTCCGTATTTAAAGCAATTACAAGCGCACTCCGAGACCTAATACGATTCAAGATTGCTTGGATTGTAGTTTGGCCAATTTTTGTCGCGACACTTTTTTGGTTCGCTATTGGCTATATCTTTTGGGATAATTTCTCTGAACTCATTTATCAGGTTTTTGATGAAATTGGTATCGGTGAGTGGCTAAAAAATGTTGAGCCTGACTGGATTGCTTCGAGTATTCAAGGCCTATTACATGTCATTGTATTTTTCCCACTCGTAATAATGACCACACTCATCATTACAACTATTTTTGTAATGCCTGCACTTATAAAACTGGTTGCTGACCGTTACTATCCTGAACTTAAACGGGAACATGGGGGCACTTTCAGCGGGAGTATTATTAATGCAATACTCGCCAGTGGTATTTTTATACTGATTTGGGTTATTACATTGCCATTATGGACAATTGGAGCAGGAATTATTATTCCTTTTGTAACAGCGGCTTTTATGAATCAGCAGCTATTCCGCTATGACGCATTATCGGAGCATGCTAGTAAACAAGAAATTAAGATGATTTGTGCTTCCAACAGATATTCGTTATGGGGATTAGGATTGTTGACAAGTTTAATTCAGTTTGTGCCTCTTCTTAATTTACTAGCACCGATATTTACAGCACTCGCGTTTATACATTTTGGGCTAGAGCGTCTAAAGTTTTTACGTGCTGAGAATGAAAAAACTATCCTTAACATTGAACATCTATAAACTTGCCGGCCACTGATAACTATAACGATAGATCTTGTTAATAGAGTGCCTGTGAACCACTCATTATGAGATATTAGTTTTAAGATACATTTAAGTAAATTTAATTTTTGTATTCAGGTTACAAATTAATGAGGAATGTCCAAAACTGGAATCCAAATTTTATGGATCTTTCTCCGATGTTTGGATCATTCGGGTACTTAAAGAAGTATGTTGAGAATATGCAATTCTGGCCAGAGTATATTGATTTTAACTGCTTGAATAATAGTCATCGGATTGTGACTCGTTCAGGAAAGCAAATTTGTTTTGTGCCTCCGGTAGTTAGGAAACAATGTTTTGAACAAGAATATGAATCGAAAGTTTATTTAACTGGTCAAGTGCAAACAAGAACTAGAAATTGGCATGACTTCTTTAATGCGTTGGTATGGCACATATTCCCACGTGCTAAATCGGCACTGAATCAATTGCATTACCAAGCACAATTATTTGAATCACTGAATGGAATAAAACATCGTAGTGCATTAAGGGACGCAGCAACGCTTTTCGACGAATCAGGCATTATTGTTGTAAGTAGTCAGAAGGTATTAATACAATTATTAAAAGACTTTGAATGGAAACAATTATTTTGGCAGCAGCGTAAAGCGGTGTTGTCATCAATGCGATTTTTTGTTTTTGGTCACGGATTGTATGAGAAAGCACTAGATCCCTATGTTGGAATGACCGGGAAAGGAATTATATTCAATGTAAAAGAAGCATTTTTCACTCAAGATTTGTCGAATCAATTACATGCAATCGATTTAATGTTAGAGCCCTTTTTATTAAAGACCTTATCATCAAGCTCTCATTTAACGCCAGTTCCACTCTTGGGTTATCCGGGTTGGATTGAAGATAATAATATTGAAACGTATTATGAAAATAAAAAATATTTTCGTGATCGTCATAAATCTGATCAAAAACCGTGAATGATAGTTTGGTTCTGAATGAGTCCTCATTGAGCAAAATGATCTGCTCACAACATGGTACTGTGTGTTTTTCCAAATTGGATTTGGATTTTTTGTTAAAATGTATGTTTAATTTATTAATTTATTGGAGTATTTAATGGCAATTGAAAGAACGTTATCCATTATTAAACCGGATGCTGTTGCAAAAAATGTAATTGGGCAGATTTATTCGCGTTTTGAATCAAATGGTTTAAAGATCATTGCCGCTCGTATGGTGCATTTGTCACAAGCTGATGCAGAGCAATTTTATGCAGTACATCGTGAGCGGCCATTTTTCCGCGATTTAGTAAAATTTATGACATCAGGTCCCGTGATGGTGCAAGTTTTAGAAGGAGATGACGCGATTAAAAAGAACCGGGATTTAATGGGAGCGACAGATCCTAAGAAAGCGGAGAAAGGGACAATCCGTGCTGATTTTGCAGATAGTATCGATGCCAATTCAGTGCATGGTTCAGATGCTCCTGAAACTGCTGCTATTGAGATTGCCTGCTTTTTCCCAGCATTAAATATTTATTCTCGTTAAAGCATTAACCATCTGAATCGTGACTACTAATCTGTTAAATTATGATGTCAAAGGCTTAGCTGATTTTTGCTTGGAAATCGGAGAGAAACCATTTCGTGCAAAACAACTGCTGCGCTGGATTCATCAATCTGGTATTACCGATTTTGTCGATATGAGTGACTTAGCGAAGGGTTTACGTGAAAAACTGACAACACTCGCGGTGATTGAATCACCACAGATTATTTCTGATTATGTGGCCGCGGATGGAACACGTAAGTGGTTGCTATCGGTTGGTGCAGGTAATGGTATAGAAACTGTTTTTATACCTGAAGCAAACCGTGGCACTTTATGTGTTTCGAGCCAGGTTGGATGTGCCTTGGCCTGTACTTTTTGTTCGACAGGCAGACAGGGATTTAATCGCAACTTAACGGTTGCAGAAATTATTGGACAACTGTGGATTGCAAACAAGACGCTTAAAGCGGATTCGAAAGATATTGCAACGGATACAAGCCGGGTTGTTAGCAATGTGGTGATGATGGGTATGGGTGAACCATTAGCCAATTTTGATAATGTGGTTACGGCTTTGGATTTAATGTTGGATGATCACGCTTATGGCCTTTCACGGCGACGTGTTACAGTGAGTACTTCGGGGTTGGTGCCCGCGATTGATCGGTTGCGTGAGCGTTGTCCGGTTGCTCTAGCCATCTCATTACATGCACCGAATGATGCTCTACGCGATCAATTGGTGCCAATTAATAAAAAATATCCTATTAAGGAATTATTGGCTGCTTGTCAACGATATCTGTCAGCCGCACCTAGGGATTTTATAACTTTTGAGTATGTCATGCTGGATGGTATCAATGACAGTGTGACACATGCGCATGAGCTGATAAAATTGGTGCAAGATACGCCTTGTAAATTTAACCTGATTCCATTTAATTCGTTTCCGGAATCCGGTTTTAAGCGTTCTACAGCAGAAACTGTGCGTGTTTTTCGTGATGTACTTATGCAAGCGGGATTTGTTACGACAGTCAGAAAAACTCGCGGGGACGATATTGCGGCAGCTTGCGGTCAATTGGCGGGTCAGGTAAAAGATAAAACGCGCCGCACAGCACATGTGAAAACGGAAATCGTATCGTGAAAAAAATTCCGTTAGTTTTTTATATATTGTTGTGCTTTCCATGGTTAAATGCTTGCGTACAACAACCGATTGACGAAGGAATGTCGAGTCAGGCTAAGTCAGATCGAGCGTATCAGAGCGCCAAAATTCACACGGAGCTGGCCGCTGAATATTTCAATAGAGGACAGATAGAGGTTGCCATAGAAGAGGTGACGGAAGCATTAAAGGCTCAATCCAGTTAAGCGCTTGCACACAACGTGGTGGGGTTGATTAATATGACACTCAATGAAGATAGTAAGGCACTGAATAACTTCGAACAAGCAATTCGGCTAGCCCCTAAAAACTCCGAAATACATAATAATTATGGATGGTTTTTATGCCAACGTTTTGCGCAGCGTACGGATCAAGCCATTAATCATTTTATGATTGCAGTGCAAGATCCACTCTATCCGACGCCAGAAATGTCATTGACCAACGCGGGTATTTGTGAACTTAAACGTCAGAAATATAATGAGGCGCAACTATTCTTCCAAAGAGCATTGTCAATTCAACCCAATTACTCACCTGCATTGATTGGGTTAGTTGATATAGATTTTCAACGTGGAAATTTAGTTGAAGCGAAATCAAAACTTGTTCTTTTCCTGCAGAATAATACATCAACTCCTGAAAGCCTATTGTTGGCAATACAAATCGAGCAGGCAGTCGGTGATCAACCAGCCGCGGATAGCTACATTTTTCAATTGCAGAAATATTTTCCTGATTCCAAAGAAGCAGCAGCAGTTCGAGAAGGAAAAATCAGATAATGAATGAGCTAAATCATAGAGATAATAATGGTCAGCTGCCAGGGAATATAGAATCGGTTAATAGTGATTTAGATACAGCGATGGGAAGCTATATAGTGCAAGCTGAGCATGAAAATGGCATAGAGAATAGTCAGAGAAACTTAACAGCCGATGAAAGCATACCAGTGCCGGAAAAAGAAGATGCGGAATCTTTAGATAAAGCGCAGATTGCGGATTTGGGCTTATTCCCGATTGACCAAGACAAAGATAATATTGAGCAAATCGCAGTGAGCAGTAATGAAAACATGAGTACGAATCTTGGTCATCCGATAGTTAAAAGTGAGCTGAATACTATTGATTCAGCGAGTGTTGTACAAAGTGTCGGGCATTTATTACGTAGGGCAAGAATGGCCAAGGGTATGAGCATAGACGATGTATCCCGGCAGTTACGCCTTTCGGCTCAACAAATCGGAGCAATCGAGAAGGAAGATTTTGAGAGATTACCCGGACGTACATTTTTGCGAGGTTTTATTCGCAATTACGCCAATCTTGTACAATTAGATCCTATTCCGTTGTTGCAGCTCCTTCCTGAATCAGCTCCGGTGATATCAACTTATGAGAAAACACCCTTTAAAAATAAACAAATATCATTTGCTTCAAACCGGGAAAGTTCCGGAAACAATCGATTAATCATTGTTATTGTTTTATTTGTTATGATCCTTGGGGCATATTTTGTTTTTGATGATAATAATAAAAAATCAGATAATAATTCTGTCAATAACGAGATAAAGACAGACACTGAAAAGACTTCAGTGGAAATTCAATTACCTTTATCGACAACTACAAAGAATGCAACCAATAGTCAAACGAATAAAATACCAGAAACAAGTGACTCGATAAACAGAGAGAAGAATTCAGGAGCGGGTGCGGATATAAAAATAGAACCTATTGTTATCCCAATAGAAAACAAGCCCGTCATCCCAGAAACTGGAAAGCCGGTTGTAACACCCAGTGACTCGGGTAATTTATATTTTAAATTTACTGCGGATTCATGGGTCAAAGTGGTTGACGGCAGGGGTGTTCCTCTGTTCGAGCAACTCAAGAAGGGTGGGAGTGAGCAAATTATCACGGGTAAAAGACCATTGTCGATTATTGTAGGCAATGCGTCAGGTGTTAATCTCACCTATAATGATACGGAAATTGATATTTCTTCCTACAAGAAGCAAGATGGAACCGCACGTTTTACGCTCAAATAGGAGTGCTTGTAATCTTTTGGTCTCAATACAATTAAATTATGTCTGAAAATAGCTTTTCTATAAATCGCCGACCCAGCGTGGGTGTCCGGATTGGTACGGTAATGCTGGGTGGTGGCGCACCGGTCGTGGTGCAATCGATGACTAATACCGATACGGTTGATGAAGTGGCGACTACCGAGCAGGTTGCACAATTAGCGCGCGCAGGATCCGAACTGGTGCGGATTACTGTTAACTCAATGGAAGCGGCGAGTGCTGTGCCGGGAATTCGTGCACGTCTGGATGATATGGGATGTCATGTCCCGCTGGTCGGTGATTTTCATTTCAACGGCCATAAATTACTGACCAGTTATCCAGAATGCGCAAAGGCTTTGGCAAAATTTCGCATTAATCCGGGAAATGTCGGGCATGGTAAAAAACGCGATGAGCAATTTGCCATCTTGATCGAAACAGCCTGTAAATACGATAAGCCTGTGCGTATCGGTGTCAATTGGGGAAGTCTCGATCCGGAAATGCTGGCTCGCATCATGGATGAGAATGCAGCTTCCAATGATCCGCAAGATGCCAAATATGTGATGCGGGAAGCGTTGATTACATCAGCGTTGGAAAGCGCGGCCAGGGCAGAAGAGATCGGTCTTAATCGCAACAAAATTGTCTTGTCCTGTAAAGTAAGCGGTGTGCAGGATTTGATCATGGTATACCGTGATTTAGCTGCACGTTGTGACTATGCACTGCATTTGGGCTTAACAGAGGCGGGCATGGGTTCCAAAGGTATAGTGGCGTCAACAGCGGCATTGGCAATACTTCTGCAGGAAGGCATCGGAGACACCATCCGTATTTCATTGACACCGGAGCCGGGTGGAAGCCGTTCGCGAGAAGTGATTGTCGCACAAGAAATTTTGCAAACTATGGGATTGCGTGCATTTGTCCCGCTGGTAGCGGCCTGTCCAGGATGTGGTCGTACCACCAGCACCTATTTCCAAGAACTGGCAGAAAGTATTCAAGCGTATGTGCGTGATGAAATGATCGTATGGCGCGAGCAATATGAAGGTGTTGAAAATATGTCATTAGCTGTCATGGGATGTGTGGTCAATGGTCCCGGTGAAAGCAAGCATGCCAATATCGGCATTAGTTTACCGGGTTCCGGTGAGATTCCGGTGGCACCGGTATTTGTCGATGGGCAAAAAACCGTGACCTTAAAAGGCGACAATATTGCCAACGAATTCCGTCAGATCGTCGATAAATATGTTAGCGAAAAGTATCCGAGAAAAGCTGTCTGATGGCTAATGGTGTTAAAGCAATCCGCGGGATGAATGACATTCTCCCGGATGAATCCTACCTGTGGACATATTTTGAACAGACAGTGCAGCAATGGCTTGCTGCCTACGGTTACCGGAATATCCGCACCCCCATTGTCGAACAAACCAATTTGTTCATCCGTTCTATTGGCGAAGTGACTGATATCGTTGAGAAAGAGATGTATACCTTCACCGATCATCTCAATAATGACAGTTTAACTTTGCGTCCTGAGGGTACCGCATCGTGTGTACGTGCTGTCATCGAACACAATCTTTTGTATGCGGGTCCACAAAGACTATATTATGCCGGTCCGATGTTCAGGCATGAGCGTCCGCAGAAAGGGCGTTATCGGCAATTTCACCAGGTGGGCGTCGAAGCATTAGGTTATGCTGGGCCGGATATTGATGCAGAGCTGATTGTAATGTGCTCGCGTCTGTGGAATTTATTAGGAATCTCCGGTTTGCGCCTGGAAATCAGTACACTGGGTGATGCTGAATCACGCGCATTGCATCGCTCACGGTTGATCAAATACTTCGAGCGACATCGTGATAACTTAGACGAAGATTCATTAAGACGTTTGCATATCAATCCATTACGCATACTGGATAGCAAGAATCCCGGAATGCAGGAAATCATTGAGGGCGCGCCTAAGCTAATTGATGATCTAAACGAAGAATCATGCATTCATTTTGAATCATTGCAGCATATATTGCGTGAACAAGGGATTGATTTCGAAATTAATTTGCGCTTGGTAAGAGGACTTGATTATTATAACCGCACGGTATTTGAATGGGTTACTGACAAGCTAGGCGCGCAGGGAACTGTTTGTGCAGGCGGACGATATGATGGCTTAATCGAGCAGATAGGAGGAAAATCCGCTCCAGCTTGTGGTTTTGCGATGGGTGTCGAACGATTACTTGCGTTGATGCAGGAAAGTGGCAAGAAGATAACGCAACCTGTTCCCGATATTTATATCGTTCATCAAGGTGAACAAGTGATGGATTATGCCTGGAAGTGTGCTGAATTTTTGCGCGATGAAGGGTTGAATGTCATCTTGCATTGTGGCGGTGGCAGTTTCAAATCCCAGATGAAGAAAGCCGATGCCACGGGTGCTTGTTATGCGTTGATTATCGGTGAGGATGAAGTTACAGCTCAAGAAGTGACCATCAAACCATTGCGCGAGCCAATCGAACAAGCCAGCGTAAAATTAAGTGCAGTGACTGCATTAATCAAGAAATGAGCGCTATATTCAATATAGGAATGTTTAATACGACAAACACTTCGCTCAATGCGTTGAGTCTTTATCCAATCAGAACTTATTCAGGAAGATACTATGGCAACTTATAATCTCGAAGATCAAGACAATATAGACGGCGTCAAAACGTGGTGGGATAAGTTTGGTACCGCTATCGTTATCCTGTTAACAGCCCTGCTTGTTACTATGGGCGGCACACAAGCCTGGAAATATTATCAACAGCAACAGGCACAGCTGGCAGCTGATCTATATGTTCTATTACAGCAGGTTCAGTTATCAAATGAGCCAGCAAAAATCAATGATGCGGCGTATTTGCTCACCGAAGGTTTTCCATCCAGTGGTTATGCGCCACGTGCTGCGCTTATTGCTGCGCAAGCCGATGTTCAAGCAGGTAACAATAAACGTGCTATGCAAAGCCTGCAGTGGATAATAGATAACGCAAAAGAAACGGCACTGCACGATGTGGCGCGATTAAGAATGGCCGGTATTTTGCTGGATGAAGAAAAATATGATGAAGCGTTAAGAATTCTGAATACGCAACACGGCGAAACCTTTGCAGGATTATATTCAGATCGTAAAGGGGACATATTAGTAGCTTCCAAAAAAATTTCCGAAGCACGGCTTAGCTATCAAGCAGCTATCGATAAGCTGAGTAAAAGCAATAATTACTATAATATTGTTCAAATGAAATTGGATGCATTGGGTGATTCTGATTAGTCATTAGGACGCTTCTCAAAATCCGGATTTTCGAGTATTTCTTTTGGCGGATTTTTTGCCTGCTGCCCCGTTTAATTACAATGCTTCGTTGCTCGCACCTTGCTTTGTTTAGGACTATGAATGCTCAGAGGTACCCCAGTAAAGTGATTGTTCAATGGAATTTCGTCAGGTCTTGGCGATTATCTTTATTCTCGATAGGAATTGTTTTGCTGCTAACCAGTTGTGGCACGATGAATCCGTTTGATACGCGGGTCATCGAATCGATGAGTACACAGCTATCAGACATCTTTGTTAAAGAAGAAGTGATCGTATATGAAAAGGAAGAACTGGACGCGTTAAAGGCAGTCGATCCTATTCCTTTGAAATGGAAAGACAAAGTCAGTGAGAATCAGATCGCATCTTTTTATACGGTATATGACAATGGCGCATTGTACGTGGCGGATGAAGAAGGAAAACTGACAAAATATGATGTGGCTACCGGCAAACAGCTATGGCAAATTAAAACTAAAAATAGATTTTCTGCCGGGGTTGGCATTGGTGAAGGATTGATTCTGGTGGGAACATTCAAAGGGGAAGTGCTTGCTTATAATGAATCCGGGCATATGTTATGGCAAGCGCCTGTCACCAGTGAAATTTTGAGTCCGCCGCAAATACAAAATAATATTGTAGTGGTACGCACTTTGGATGGCCGGATATTTGGGCTTGACGCCGTTGATGGGAAGCGGAAATGGATTTATCAAGGTGCAACCCCTTCATTGACGGTTCGCAGCACCGCGGGAATAACGCTAGCACACGGTGCGGTGTTTGCCGGTTTTCCCGGTGGAAAGTTGGTTGCAATGAGCCTGTTTAATGGGAATTTAGGTTGGGAAGTCACTGTTTCACAGCCGCGTGGCGTGACTGAGCTTGAACGCATGACGGATGTTACCAGTTCGCCGGTGGTCAATAATCAATTTGTTTGCGCGGCTGCTTACCAGGGGCGTGTGGCATGTTTTGCAATTAACGACGGTACACAGATATGGGCGCGTGAAGCGTCGAGCAGTGCCGGTTTGACTATGGACAATGATTATGTTTATGTCACGGAAGAGAAAGGCATTGTTGCGGCCTATGACTTACTCAGTGGCGCAGGTATGTGGAAACAAAGCCGATTGGGGAGTAAAAAATTATCCCGGCCCATCATAAAAGGACAATATATTGTGGTCGGAGATGATCAAGGCTACGTCAATTTATTACGAAATTATGATGGCGTATTGGTAGCTCGCTCAGCGACTGACGGTACCGCCATACGGACCCCTCCGAGTTTATTGCCGGATGGATTTGCAGTGCAAACAGCTAAAGGTGGTATTTACGCTTTTAGTGCCCAGCTCTAGTAGTTTATGTCAGTCTTTTTGAATCTTAAAAGATTCACCGGTACTTTAATTTAATGGCACGTAACGTGTACAGCACTGGCAGCAAAAAATCATGAAACCTACACTTGTTTTGGTTGGCCGTCCGAATGTCGGCAAATCAACCTTATTTAACCGCCTGACCCGTACCCGTGACGCCATTGTTGCGGATATTCCCGGTCTTACACGGGATCGTCATTACGGTCAGGGCAGGGTGGGGGATAAACCCTATCTGGTGATGGATACCGGCGGTTTTGAGCCGATCATCAAAGAAGGTATTTTACATGCCATGGCCAAACAGACGCTGCAAGCAATTGATGAGGCAGACAAAGTACTGTTTATCGTAGATGGCCGTCAGGGTGTTACTGCGCACGACAAAATCATTGCCGAGCAACTGCGAAAATCCGGGCAGAATATTCTGTTGGTGGTCAATAAAACCGAAGGCATGATGACGGCTGTTGTTACCGCAGAGTTTTATGAATTGGGTTTGGGTGAACCATGTGCAGTATCGGCGATGCATGGCGATAATATCAATGAACTAGCCGATTGGGCTTTGGCTGACTTTCCAGACGCTGAAGAAGAATCGCCCGAAAGCAGACATCCCAAAATTGCTATTGTAGGCCGGCCTAACGTTGGAAAATCCACGCTGATAAACACGTTGCTGGGTGAAGAGCGGGTAATTGCATGTGATCAGCCTGGTACGACCCGAGATAGTATTTATATTGATTTTGAGCATAAAGAAAAACACTATACCTTGATCGATACAGCCGGTTTACGGCGTCGTGGGCAGGTGTTTGAAACCATCGAAAAGTTTTCAGTGATCAAAACCCTGCAAGCGATCGAAGACGCTAATGTTGTGGTACTGGTATTGGATGCAAGAAATGAAATCTCCGATCAGGATGCGCATATTGCCGGATTTATACTGGAAACAGGGCGTGCATTGGTCATCGCGGTGAACAAATGGGATGGGCTGGACGAATATCAGCGCGATACCATCAAGCGTGAACTGACGCGTAAAATGGCTTTTTTGAGCTTTGCGCAAATGCACTATATCTCTGCATTGCATGGCACAGGCACGAATAACCTGTTGCCTTCGATTGATACAGCTTATGCTGCTGCCATGGCGGATTTATCCACACCCAAACTGACACGTGCATTGATCGCCGCAATCGAGAAACATTCACCACCGCGCGGCGGCATGTCACGCCCTAAAATGCGCTATGCTCACCAAGGCGGCTCCAATCCACCGCTCATTATCGTGCATGGCAGCATGCTCAATCATGTGCCGGAAACCTATCGGCGTTATCTGGAAAATACTTTCCGGGAAGTTTTTAAACTACAGGGTACACCGCTACGGGTTGATTTTAAGGTCGGACACAACCCCTATGCTGACAAAAAACCTGCGCCACTGACTGAAGCTGAAGCCCGGCGTGCACATACTAAGCGTCGGCGCAATCGGAAGAAATATGGATAAATGAGCAATTCGGGAAAGCAATGTAAATTTACTGGTATCTGATGTAAACCTGATTTGACAAGAAATCGCGTTATTGAAATGCAAAGAATCACATATGTTTGTATGACAAGACTGACAAGAATTTTTAGTTGAAAAATAAAGAATTTGCGTAGATAACAAGACTAAATAAACGAGTTAATTTCGGCTTAGTCGGAACCTCGTTTATTTAAGCGGATGACCATGTTTACTTTCTCACTTCGCGGATTGTCGCAGCATCTTTCTAATTGAATCGGTATGCATCTCCTCTTCAACTATCAGAATTCGTGCATATTCTTCCAGCACCACCGATTTTCCCTGAACCAATTCCAGCAATTGATAGTAGGCTTTCAGCGCTTCGTTCTCATGCGCAAGAGATTCCCTCAGAATATCGCCAACGGGAATTGTTCAGACCGAGCTATTATCGTGCTGATGCATCTCTAGCAATGGACCGATCGCAAGCGAGGGATACCCTTCCAATAAGGTAACAAGTTCCCCTGCTTTTCGAGCATGCAGCAATCCTTCCTCGGCTTGTTTATTTAACCACTCTACAATGGGTATACGGTTATAACCGTATACCATCAAGGCATAATGTGTATAACGCACCACGCCAGCAAGCTCGAGTTCCATGATTTGGTTCAGTAATGCTACTGCTTTATCTTTATCCAGGTTCATGTGTTTCTCCTTCTTGGTTATGTTGAGAGATATCTGGGTAAAATCCACTTGTATCGTTGCCTCACCATTCATGACTGACATATATGAAGTCATGAATGAATGCAAAATTTCTTTTTATTTTATTAAAATAATATTTTTTATCATAATGATCGGGATGTAACTTTGGAGCACAAAAATTTGACAAGATTTTTACGTAAAAAATCTGAAACAAGAAGACAATCTTGATCTTCAAATAGGAGATTTGATTATAAGCGATACGAGCAAAAACATTCTTTTTGACAAAAGATGTACGGCAAAAACCGCTGCTATAATTTTTGATGTAATTTACCGAAGCTAACCGCTGCTCATCGTGATGCCATTTATGGTTCAATTCCAAGTATTGATGATGAAGTTAGAGCCTTTTCAGGGAGGCATGAAAGAACTTACGCCACAGTCTGGTTAACTGCATTACGCACAGTACAAAATCCGAATCGCCCAGTTGGATATCCTTTTCAAAGATGAAACTTATGGCACAATCAAAAACGCAAATGTGGAATACACATAAAGTTAACCAATCAGATGTCGGGTTATTGATGGATTATGTTCTCTTACCTTATATTCAAACTGAACGCATAAATGGTATAAATGTTTTTATCATAAAAATAAAGTTGGACGAATTAAGCAAAGTTATTTTTAATTTGGAGAGGAGTCTGAAATGATTGAACAGAATAAGCTGATTGAACCTGAGAAAGTTTCTTGTGAGGTATGCTTTAAAGAAATACCCCTATCTGAGGCAAATAATGTAAAAGCTACTGATTATATTATGTATTATTGTGGTCTTGATTGTTATGAGAAATGGAAAAAGCAAGAAGAGGAATCCAAATAAAAATTGCTGTCCTGGAAATGATGGTTGAACTCGTGAGTGGATATTTATCTATGCAACTTTAACGAACCTCAAAATGATTAACTACTTCAGCGAAGAAAGTTGCACGGTTCAGCAATCTGGTTTAACAGTCTGTCAATTGTTTAACGCATGAGATCATATTTTCCGGATAACAAACTCAATCAAACTGGATCGTATAAAACAAATCAATCGCACTATCTTCGCCGGCTTGCGTCACAACAGTTATTTTTGGGGTCAGGCTATAAGTCAGCTTGGTGATGCCCATGGTGGTTGTCGCCAGACTGCGTTCATAGCTCAAATAAGCACGGGATGAAATGCGTTTTCCGACCACGCCGATTTGTCCGCTCAATGAACTACCAACACCTGCCTGTTTGAATGAAATCTCATCAACACCTAATGCTTTAGTGATCTGTTCCGTAATGCCACCGCCGAATTGGCCACCCAATATCGATCCGGCCGCTGACAGTAGCACCGAAGTATCCAAGCCGCCTGCATCGGGTTTTCTTCCTAACACAATCCATGAAAGCTTTTCGGTATCGGGAACATTCGGAGTCGATACCAATTTGACTTGAGGATGACGCACCGAGCCCATGATTTCAACACCGGCTTCAACCAGCAAGCCTTCGCGCACGGCCAGAATATTTAATCCAGGATCGTCCAGCGGGCCTTGGAAACTCACAATGCCACGCTTGACCGTCAGATCCTGACCATACGCTTTAAAAGTGGTATCCTGCGCCGCAATGGAACCATTCACCTTAAGCGTATTTCTTTGATCATTTTGAACTTGCAACTGACCAGTCAAACGGCCTTCCAAGCCGGCTGCACGCAGATAGAATTTTTCTCCCAAGTGGAGATTCACATCCAAAAGCAACGACATATTTTTTGGGGTATGACCTGGTGCGCTGTTGACAAAAACAATGTCTTCAGATAATTCAGGGCGATCTTCCGGCGGTTGCAGCAATAAACCGGCATCTGCTGATAGGTTACCTTTTACATTCAGATTATTTTTATGAAACCTGGCTTGGCCGGAACCGGATGCGATAATCCAATAATCTGTTTTATGCGTTAACGGTAATTGACTCATTTTAAAATCTAAACGACTTTCATTGCCAGCAAGCCCGATGTTTCCAGTGATTGTCAGGAACCCCGATGTGCCGTCCAGCTTCAGGTCTTTGAACAGGCGAGCATCCGGTGGCGCTTCGTGCGGTGTCACAAAAACGAGTTGATCAATCTTTAAATCCGATTGATGAAAATGGGCGGTCAAATTACCTTGCTGCAAATTGATGCCATGTTCTAGCAATAGAACGCTCAATTCCTTACCGGAAACGCTGCCGGCAAGATCCGGCTGATTCAGTGTTCCTTTAATATTTGCCTGAACCTGAAGCTGTCCGTTCGTATTCATACTGTCGCCCAAGACGGCATCAATCCACTTTAAGTGGGTGATATGAGCCATCACTTCACCATTCAGCGGAGTCTCGTTTGCAATAGACCAGCTATTGTTCGATTGCTTGATCGGTAGGGTTAAATGTGCCTTCGCAGTGCCGATGTTTTTGCTGGATAATTTAAACTCGCCGGTTATTTTTCCGTGCTGTGCCGCTACTTTCAGTTGGATTGTTTCCAAACCTAAGGGTTGCGATATCTCGCCGGGTAAATACCAATCGCCTTTTTCCCGATGAATTTGCAGGCTGCCGGTTAACTCAGAGTTGGAAGAAAAATCCCAGTGACCTCCTAAGTGTAAGAAGGGTTGTTTTGATTCCTGATGTTCACCCGGAAACAAAGCAATGCCTGAGAGATGGCCTTGAGTTTTCCATTCTCTGGGTGTCCAGTGCAACTGATCAATGCGCATAAACCCATCGGAAATAGAGAATTTTGCCTGACCGAGTGAAATAAATTCCGGGCTGATTGACAATGCTGTGGGCGCCATTAAGTGAGCAGGTATTTTGCCGACGGAGGATAATTCTGTTAACTGGCCATTCCAGCGCAGAGAATGCAGTGGCGTTTTGCCGTTTATTCCTCCCATTGCTTTTAACTGGACGCTAACCTCATTATTGATCTGCGCTTTAGCCAATAGCGTATGGTCGGAAATTTTTCCATCTGCATTAATACTAAGGTGTTGTAGGGTTGCTTTATCATGCGCCGCATAGTTTTTAATCGCTATTTTGAGTGACATTTTGTCATTGCTTAGACGCCCATCGGCAACCAGTCCTGAGAAACGTTGATTTCCCGGCAAGTGTAGATGCTGGCTTTTGAGCTTCAGATCAAGATCGGGTGATTTAAGGTCTCCATTCAATGTAAAGTGTGCCTGCAAATCGCCTGCCAAACCGAATCCAATTTGCGCTAAAGCTGGTGCATTCACTGTCAATTGAAAGGCATTCCCGGATTCACCGATGTTGCCTTGCGCGAGAAAATGATTCGATCCGGCAGTTAATTCCGCTTTACCCTTGAACTGATCAAGTCCGCTGAATGCAATTCGACCGGTTCCCGCTACCGGGAATTTTGCTAAGCGGCTCTTCTGGATTGTGTAGTTTAATATTCCGGAAAATTTCGGGGACAATTTTCCGGATAGATTGATCATTGCATTCAAGTTGGAATCAGGTGCTTGGATAAAATCAGAAATGTTAAAACTTGCCAAGTTGCCTGACAGTTCAAACGATTGTTCATTACCGAGATCAAGTTTTCCTTGCCCGGTTAATTGCGATCTGCTGTGCTGGAGATTAAATTGCTCAAGCGTAATACGCTCACCTGACCGCATCATTGCAGCATTTAAACTGACCGAATTGTCTTTGAGATGGATGCGAGCAGACTGTGTCTGAGCATTACCTGCCAAGTTGATTTGACCCGAAACTCGCGCTGCCCGTATGCGACTATCAATATGCCGCGGGTTTAATTTGTTAACCAATAAATCGGCTGATCCGGATTCTTCTTTCCAATGCCAGATGAGATTCCCGCTAATGATTTCGTCAGCAGCAATTTGAGCATGGATATCCTGTAATCTAAAAACTTCCGGGGTGAGTAGTGCTTGTGTGCTGATTGCAGAAAAGGGAAAACCGCCGTCATTCACCGTGGTTGCTGCATGATTTTTAACCAGAATCTTACCTGCTAGTTGTCCTGATTCATTCTTAGCTAAGTTTGCGGATACTGAGAGACTGGCATGAGGGGCATCCGAAAGAAAAACAGCCGGGTTAAGTTTTTCTAAAACTGCATGAAATTGTGTCACTGGATTGGCTGAAAAAGGTTGCAGTTGTAGTTTCAAATCTCTTTTGAGAGTCAATTGTTTGGCATGGATCTGAATATCCATTTGTGCCAGATTGCCGGTGATCTCAGCTTGGCTATCACCCCATGAATCAGCATCCGACAGATCAATCTGCGCAGATAAATCAAACGGGGAATTTCCATTGAGTTCTCCCGAGGTGCTGAAAACACCCCATGGTGTATGGAAATCCAGATTGTTGAGTCGGTGGTAAGGGCCATTGCTATCCAATGATAGTGCGAGATTAGAGATGATAAGATCAGAATTTTCATCGGCTGCTGAAATTCGATGTACTGAGCCTACTGTAAGCGACTGAATTGACAGAGAGGATGGGATAGTTAAATTTTCGGGTAAAACAGCTTGTGAAGCCTCAGTGGTAGAAGGCAATATTTGAATATTCATCGCTTCAATCGATATTTGATTGATTCGTATCTGTTTCTTAAACAATTCACTGGGATTCCAAGTGACACGAATATTTTGCATAGCGAGCTGAAACGCATCGCTGGAAAAATGAATGTGGTCAATTTGCATATTTTGCAATGTTCCATGGATTCCCTCAAATTGAATCGCATTAGAACTCAAGCGATTAATGGTAGAGAAAGTCCATTGTAGCCCTGATTGGCTGTTGAGTAGCCAATACCCGGTGATCGGGATTGATAACAACAGGGCAAGGAGCAAGCCTAGCAGGAGGTTGTGTCGCTTATGGCTGTTTTGGGGATTGGGATTGCTATGCGGCGGGTTTGTCATGATCAACATTCAGAATGCAATCGCCATGGAGAAATGCACACGCAGTGTGCCTGTTTCATGGGATCGAGCTAAATCAAGCGCGATTGGTCCTGCAGGACTGCGCCAGCGAACGCCGCCGCCATATCCTAAAAAAGGATGCATTTTTTGCCAACTGTCCGCAGCGCTGCCGATGTCTGCAAAAGTAGCAGCACCCCATTGCTGCGTGAGCCAACGTGTATATTCGATAGTAGCTGTAGCCATAGTACGGCCACCGACAATCGCATTGCCTTCTTGCACGCCAATGCTTTTGAAGTCATAACCGCGAATGGTTTGAATACCACCCGCACGAAAGAGATATTCCTGGGGAATTCCAAACCGTGATGAAGCCAATGTGTAGCCCACTTCTGCGCGTAAAAAAATGACATCTTGAGAACCAATCGGCCACCAGCTTTGATGTCGTGCATAGGTACGAATGAAATCCTGATCTGACAAAAATAACTGGCTGCCGCCACCGACACGGACTTCTGTCACATCACCACGTCGGATATTAATCGGATCATCGACAACTTGGCGTCGCCAGCGCCAATCCAGGGTTAATGCTTCATTAATCTGGTTGATTGCGCCAGCGGGTTTTTTATGTTCTCTTTGCCAATTCAATCCAAACTGCATTTGGATTTCCGGCGTTTGATAATTGCGGCTCATGCCAACTTTTTGTTCAACTGTCTTCAAATTTTCGATATCCGTCGTTTGCAGACTGGCACCCAATGAATAATTGATATTATTCTGATCGGGCAGGGTATCAATACCGGTAAAAAAGGTTTGACGCTTTTGCTCTAAGCGCAGCATACTGGTTAGATTCCAGGCGCGATCCAGGAAATTATGATTGCGATAATTGATCTCACCGCGTGCGCCATTATTTGAGCTGTAACCGCCGCCAAAGGCAAAGCGTTGTGATTGAGCTTCAGTCAGAACGACTTGAACAGGTATGGATTTGTGTTGTGCGATATCCGAAGAAATGCTGACCGAGACCGTGCTGAATTGCGGCGCCTTTTGCAATGCGATCTGATAAGAATGCAGTAAGTCGCGTTGATACGCATCACCGGTTTTGAATGGTGCGAGGCTAGTGATCAGTGTCTGATCATAGCGTTCCAGTCCGGTGATTTGTATATTGCCAAAATAAAAAACGGGTCCGGAATTAATGGCTATGGAGAGATCGGCACGGGCGTTATCAGGATCAACAGTGGCTTGACTCGTGACAATAGTCGCTGCGGCAAATTCTTCTTGCGTCACGGTAGATAATAGCGTCGATTTTGCTTGTTCCCACTCGGAAGAACGAAACGGTGAATCTGCTTTCAGAGACCACGCCGCACGAATTTGCGCAATACGTTTTTGGTATTTTTCATTTTCTTGCGTGATTTCACCGCGAAATTCGATGGAAACTTCACCAATGCGCGTTAATACGCCGGGATCCACCTTGATTTCAGGTTTTGTAGTCTTATCTTGAATTCGATGTGACAATGAAATGGATGGCGAGAAATAACCTTCTGTGGCCAATAAACTGAGAATTTCTTTTTGCGCACGATACAAAAAGGTCTTTTCGGCGGTACTATCCGCAAATGGCTCCGTTGGGGGTTTAAAATACTTGGCAAGAAATTCTTTAATGTCATCAGGTGCCGACACTATTACGACTGCTGAATTTTTTGTAGAATCGGATGATTCTTGCGCCACAGTGATGCCCGGTATAATGGCGATGAATAGCAGGATGATTGCACAGAGTCGCAGGTAGAAATAATCAGCTTCTGATGAAATGCTTGGCATAGTCGTTTGATCTAAAACCGGCTATGGTTTTAACCTAATTGTCATTTTTTATTATTTTTATGGTTAACCAAGTACATATTTGAGTATCCAAAGAAATTAAGCAGGCAGTGCATTGAACCGAATGAACCCATGCAATATACCCCATTACTCTGACCTTCACGAATGGTGAATAATTCTTCAACTCAGCAATGTAACATGGTGGATCCGCTTGATTGCAAGCAATGCCCGCGCTTATCCAATTTTTTGCAATCTGTAAAAACCAAATACCCTGATTATCGCGCACGACCTGTTAGTGCTTTTGGTGATACGCATCCCAAACTGTTGATTGTTGGTCTGGCGCCCGGCATGCATGGTGCTAACCGGACAGGACGGCCATTTACCGGCGATTATGCGGGAATTCTCCTGTACCAAACACTGCATCAATTTGGTTTTGCCACCCGGCCGGAATCTGTTGCAGCGGATGACGGCTTGCAATTGTTGGGATGTCGCATCACCAATGCGGTGAAGTGTTTGCCGCCGGAAAACAAACCCATTCCGCAAGAAATTAAGCAGTGTAATCAATATCTGGCGGCAGAGTTGAATGCGTTTTCTCAAGATGATGGCATGTTGGTATTGGCATTGGGCACAGTTGCGCACCGAGCGGTATTGATGGGTTTGCAGCTTAGATTAAGGGATTATCCGTTCGGTCATGGCGCGGTTCATCAGTTACCGGTGGGGAACGGTCTGAAACTCTATGACAGTTATCATTGCAGCCGCTACAATACAAATACCAAACGTCTCACAGTGGAAATGTTTGAGCAGGTGTTTGATAAAATTGTTGCTGATATCAGATTACAAGAACATTAATAAACTAAAGGAGGAAATTTATATGCCCTACGTCAATATCCGTGTGGCCGGAACATTAACACGCGAACAAAAACAGCAGATTGCTACAGAATTGTGCGACACGCTCGAGCGCGTCGCCAAAAAGCCGAAATCCTATACGTACATTAGCTTTGATGAAGTTCCCGATGAAAATTGGGCGATTGCAGGAAAATTGCTCGGCAAAGAGGATTAAAGAGTTTGTCGAACACGGGTTTTGACGCGAAAGATTTTTGTGTCAATCTACCGCTTCAGCCGGGTGTTTATCGCATGATGAACGCCAAAGGCGAAGTGATTTATGTCGGGAAGGCGGTTAGTCTCAAAAAGCGTGTTTCTTCTTATTTTCAGAAAAGCAATTTGGGCCCCAGAATACAACTCATGATTTCGCAAGTGACCGGGATTGAAACAACAGTCACTCGCTCTGAGGCTGAGGCGCTGCTGCTTGAAAACAATCTGATCAAGAGTCTCAAGCCGCGTTATAACATCATATTCAGGGACGATAAGTCCTATCCCTATGTCATTCTGAGCGGACATAACTTTCCCCGCTTAGGTTTTTATCGCGGGGTATTGGATAAGACGCATCAGTATTTCGGGCCTTATCCGAATGCCGGTATTGTCCGCGAGAGCATACAGTTGTTACAGAAAATATTCCGGTTGCGTACTTGCGAAGATAGCGTTTTCAGTAATCGTACCCGTCCTTGTTTATTGTTTCAGATCAAAAGATGTAGTGGACCTTGCGTCAACCAAATTTCCCAGCAAGACTATCAAAATGATGTCAAAAATGCTGAATTGTTTTTACAAGGTAAACAAACCGAGGTGATGGAAGTGATCTCGGTCAAGATGCAACAAGCTGCGGATCGCATGGAATATGAGCAGGCAGCCTCATTGCGGGATCAGGTTCAGGCTTTGCGCAAAATCCGCGAGAAGCAGTTTGTCGATAGCGGGAAAGCACTCGATGCGGATGTTGTTGCTTGTGCGATGATGCAAGATGGTTCTGGAAAAGTGTGCGTCAACCTGGCGATGATCAGGGGAGGGCGACATTTGGGGGACAAGAGTTTTTTTCCACAAAACGCGGATGATTACACACCAGCTAGTGTTGTCGAAGCCTTTCTGGCGCAGCATTACTTAAATAGAAGCGCGCCGCCGCTGATTATTCTGGGCGAAAAAATCGAACGTGAAACGCTGCAGCAATTATTAACCGCACAATGCGGACATAAAATTATCATTCAGTTAAATTCTGTCGGTGAAAAACGCGTTTGGCTCAATATGGCGACCGAGAATGCACATTTAGCATTGCAACAAATGATGAGTCGGCAAGCCAGTCAGGAAAAACGTTTGTCGGCGCTACAGCAGGAATTGCGGATGCCCGGCTTGAATCGCATTGAATGTTTTGATATCAGCCATACCATGGGTGAAGCTACGGTTGCATCGTGCGTCGTGTACGATAATTATGCCATGCGCAATAATGAGTATCGCCGTTATAACATCGAAGGCATCACCCCCGGCGATGATTATGCCGCCATGCGGGAAGCGCTTTCCCGGCGCTATCAGAAGGTTGCCAGCGGCGAGGGGCAATTGCCCGATCTGATTCTGATCGATGGTGGCAAAGGGCAAGTCACGGCAGCACGGGAAGCGTTGCAGGAACTCGGTATTTCCGATGCCAATTTATTGGGCGTGGCCAAAGGTGAAGAACGTAAGCCCGGTCTGGAACAATTGATTTCTCCGCTACTTGAAAAGCCGCTACAATTACCCAGTGAACACGCTGCGTTACATTTGATACAGCAGATCCGTGATGAAGCACACCGTTTTGCGATTCAAGGGCATCGCAGTAGGCGCGGTAAAGCCAGGACCAGTTCCAGTTTGGAAGATATCAGCGGCATCGGTGCTAAACGCAGGCAACGCTTGTTAGGTCGGTTTGGCGGATTGAAAGGGGTTCTCACCGCAAGCATTGAGGAATTACAACAAACAGAGGGAATCAGTCGGAAGCTGGCTGAGCAAATATATAAAGAATTGCATTAAATATTAATCATTGTTTTGTCGATTATACAATTCAATATTTTTCAGCCCTAAGTATCCATCTAAATGGATATCCTTTTAATCAGTTAGTGTTAGTTACGATCATATGCCTTACAATCTGCCTAATCTGCTCACAGGGTTGCGAATACTCGCCATCCCATTATTTGTTGGTATCTTCTATTTTCCGCACTCCTGGTTATCTCCGACCAATCAGAATTTGATTGCTACCCTGATTTTTGCCGGTGCAGCGATTACTGATTGGCTTGACGGTTATCTGGCGCGCATTTTAAATCAAACATCCGCTTTTGGCGCATTTCTTGATCCGGTCGCTGATAAACTGATGGTTTCTGCTGCATTGATTGTATTGGTATATCTGGGACGATTGGATGCACCGATCGCTTTAATTATCATTGGGCGCGAGATTACCGTTTCAGCATTACGCGAGTGGATGGCGCAAATTGGTCAATCGAAAAGTGTTGCGGTGTCTTTCCTGGGTAAAATCAAAACCACCGCACAAATGATTGCAATTCCTTTGCTGCTTTATCATGAAAATATCGGTGAGCACTTTAATTCACAAGAAATCGGTACCTGGCTTATCTATATTGCTGCTGTTCTAACGCTGTGGTCTATGTTCTATTACTTGAAAGCTGCCATACCACAGGTGCTGAAGGTTGAGCAAAAGGATTCTTGATGACCACATTTAACCTGGGCGATGGATAATGAAAATATGGATTGATGCGGATGCATGTCCTGTAGCCATTAAAGAAATCTTGTTCAGAGCTGCCGAGAGAACCAAACGGCATTTGATGCTGATCGCTAATCATCCGGTGTATATACCGCCATCACCATTTATCCGGATGCATCAAGTGGAATCCGGATTTGATGTGGCTGATAACGAAATTGTAAAAAGGCTGAATAAAGGTGATCTTGTGATTACCAGCGATATTCCCCTGGCAGCTGAAGTCATTGGAAAGGATGGGCTTGTACTGAGCCCCCGTGGCGAGTTATATACCAAGGAAAATATAGGTGCGAGACTAAGTTTGAGGGATTTTATGGAGAGTCTGCGCGCCAGTGGAGTGGATACCGGAGGTTTGTCCGCTTTGAATCAAAATGACCGTCAAGTTTTTGCTAATCAACTGGATAAGTTATTAGCGCAATAAATATAATAATCCTCAGCATAACCTGAGGATAACCCTATTTATTCTTTTCCAGCTTCTTCTTATCATTGTTTATGTCATGGCCACATCGCAAGTAGCAATGAGGTGTTGTGCATTCAGCTTTCATTCAGCTTTAAGACAATACACTTTCCAAAGTAATACAATTTAGATCATGTCAATTTAACTTACTGATGTTAAATGGAGTTCATATGACAAATCGCAGATGGATGTATTTGATAATTGTCCTATTTGCATTAGCGTTAAACGATGCTGCTTGGGCTCGTGGGGGCCATGGTGGTGGACATCACCATGGCGGTCATGGTCACCGACATCATCATTTAAATTTTGGTATCAATGTGGGTGGATATTATCCTGGTTTGTATGGTTCTGGTTTTTATGGACCCGGCTTCTACGGATATCGTTCTTATGGTTACTCTGATCCATTCTTCAATAGACCGTTTTATCGCTACCCGCCAACAGTGGTAGTACCGGTGACACCGCCTGTCTATATTCAGCAAGAGCAGCCTCGACCTGTCCAGCAGCAAACCAATTACTGGCACTATTGCCGGAATCCGGAAGGATACTATCCCTATGTCAAAAGTTGTCCGGATGGTTGGCTGCAAGTTGTCCCTCAACCGTCGGCACAATAACGAAAAGAGGTAAACATGTTAACCCTAAGAAATCTATTCATTTTACTGATTGCTTGCCTACTGACCGCATGTGTACATATACCATCAGGCCCAAGCATCATGACTTTACCCGGTTCCGGTAAAAGCTTTGATCAGTTTCGTGCTGATGAATATGAATGCAGGCAGTATGCTTATGAGCAAGTGGGTGGTAACACGCCTCGACAAGCATCACGAGTGTTAATCAGCGTGCAAAACTTACCAGAGTTCCGGGTGAAACAGCGTTGAAAAGTTTCCACTCTGGATTGTTAAATAGCCGACATTTTGTCGGAGAACTCTGGAGTGTTACCAATGGATATT